>Ga0207153_1116_pt1 | contig 15431 bp, 16 predicted proteins | sample Alteio_BWMinHeat_27_FD_153580 | JGI IMG/M metagenome (GOLD analysis project Ga0207153, IMG submission 153580) | Enriched cells from forest soil in Barre Woods Harvard Forest LTER site, Petersham, Massachusetts, United States -... | ecosystem: Environmental > Terrestrial > Soil > Temperate forest >...
TGACCCGATCAACAAATTGGTCGTTGACACCGTCTTGCCGATCGATAGCCGGTATCAGACAGTTCCGAAGGTGCAAAGCAATGGGGTCGTTGGCCGCAACACCGGGCCTTACAGCAAGCTCCACGATTCTATTGGCGCAGTGATCGTCAGCAAGCTGATTGAAAGTGGCTCGCGGAATGAGAAAGTTAAAGCAGTCGGACTTGTCTTCGGGATGGGCCGTCGGATCGAGAGCCAAGTTGATGAGGCTAACCGTGCCATATGGAAAGGGGATTATTTGGAGACCGGGTTCTGGGGCGCGAGCACCGAAGATATTCCTTTGCAAGGCCAGGACGAATCCCCCTTGAGATGACGACGGATAGTCCAAAGAACGTGTACCCAAATGAGATTCGCCGAGTTCGCTTTTTTGCAGCGTCCTGTAAGCGGCGGCGACCGTCGTCTTCAGAACAAAGAAATCGCGATGGGCCAACGTTACGACGGACATGATGGACTCTTTGCTAAAAGAATTATCCGTTGCGCCGATGCGATACACAAATGCCATAAAGCGTGAAGGAATCCATTATACGATAGTGTCGTCGATACTTTGGGATCAGTCGGCGCGACGAACGGCACTCACACTTCCGTTTCCATCGACGCCTCGGACAGCGCCCGAATCCCCTCGCGCAGCTTTTTCGAATAGCTTGTCAAATGGGCGGGCAACATCCGCCGCAGACCGACACCAAGGTATCATCGACGTTCGCCCATCGAGTGGCGTATACTCGTGTCGCCGCGTATGTCACGAAAGCAGCGGAATGGAGAGCGAGCTCCGACGCGTGGTCGATGCGCTTCCTGGATTGGTGTGGACCGCGCTCCCTAACGGGCACATCGACTTCCTCAATCAACGCTGGTGCGAATACACTGGCCTTGACGTCGCTGAAGCTTGTGGTCAGGGGTGGCAGAGTGCGATCCACCCCGAAGATCTGCTTGAGTTCGTCCAACGTTGGCGATCCACTCTGGTTTCTTGCGAGTCAGGCGAAATAGAAGCGCGCCTGCAGCGCTTCGACGGCGAGTATCGCTGGTTCCTCTTCCGTATTTGTCCGATAGCCGACGCATCCGGACGGGTCGTCAAATGGTGCGGCATAAACATCGATATTGAGGATCGAAGGCGGTCAGAGGAGGCGATGCCTACGCGTTGGTGGCTACGGGCGCCAGCGCGCGAAGGTCATTTTTGCTCGATTGGCGACGGCATTGAGGCCCATGTCGCTCTTGTGACACCGACCGGCGAAATCGAAATCGTCAACCGCCGAGCCCTGGAGTATTTCGGCGCAACGCTTGAGGAACAAGAGCGTCGGTCGATCGCCGACACCGTTCATCCGAACGACCTTCCAAATTTCATCGCCGCGTGGAGGGGGGCCGTCGAAACTGGTCGTCCGTACGACGTTGAGGGCCGCCATCGCCGTGCTGATGGGGTCTACCGCTGGTTCCATATGCGCGGCTCCCCCTTGCGAGATACGGAAGGGCGCATCGTCTTTTGGTACCTCCTGCACACTGATGTCGACGACCGGAAGCAGGCTGAAGCTCTGCTCGCTGGGGAAAAACGATTGCTCGAAATGGTGGCGAGCGGCCATTCGATGTCGGGAATACTCGAAGCGCTCTGTCAGCTTGTCGAAAGTACTGCCTGCGGGTGTCACTGCAGCGTCGTGTTGGTCGATCCGTGCGGTACGCGTCTCGAACACGGAGCCGGACCGAGCCTTCCGGGTACCTTCATCGCTTTCATTAACGGCCGTCCCGTAAACAGCGATTCAGGCCCATGTGGGATGGCGGCCTGTCTGAACGAACAAGTCATTGCGGCTGACATCCCGTCGGAGACCCGATGGGCGGAGTGGTGTCCGACGGCCTTGGCGCATGGGCTGCAGGCGTGCTGGTCAACGCCGATCGCGTCCACGGCCGGCAAGGTCTTGGGCTCGTTCGCGATCTACTACGACGGGCCAAGAACACCGACGACACTCGAACAGAGCCTTATCGAACGGTTCACGCACATTGCGAGCATCGCCGTGGAACGTGCGCAGAATGACGCCGCGCTGAGGCGAAGTGAGGCATTTCTCGCTGAGGCGCAACGCCTCAGTTCAACCGGCAGCTTTTTGGTGGATGTCGAGAAACACGAAATCACGTTGTCGGAAGAACTCTATCGCATTTTTGAGCTTGATGAGACGGTACCCTTGACACGGGAGCTGATTCATTCTCGATTCCATCCGGAAGAAATTCCGTTTGCACGTGAAGTGCTGGAGCGCGCGCGCGCGGGCGACCTCGTCGTCGTTGACAAAGAGTTACGGCTGCAAATGCCCGACGGCTCGATAAAGTACGTGCATGTGGCTGCTCACACGACGCGAGACCAGAACGGTCGACTGGAACGCATCGGTGCGGTTCAGGACGTGACGGAGCGCCGACTCTCGGAAGAGGCACTCGCGAAGGTGCGATCGGAGCTCGCACACGTGGCTAGGGTCGCGTGTCTCGGAGCATTGACGGCGTCGATCGGTCACGAAGTCAATCAGCCGCTGTCGGGCATCATCACCAACGCCAGCACCTGTCTGCGAATGCTGGCCGCCGATCCTCCAAACATCGACGGCGCGCGCGAAACTGCGCGGCGCACAATTCGCGATGGCAATCGGGCGGCTGATGTGATCACGCGATTGCGCGCGCTCTTTAGCAAGAAGGACGTCACGACCGAACCTGTGGACCTGAATGAGGCTACGCGAGAGGTGATTGCGCTGTTGAGAAGTGAACTTCAGAGAAGCCGGGTAATTCTGCACGCGGAACTTGCCGACGACCTCCCGCCCGCGACAGGCGATCGTGTCCAGCTTCAGCAGGTCATCCTGAACCTCCTTCGGAACGCCTCAGAGGCGATGAGCGGTGTCGACGATCGTCCGAGGAAGTTGGTGATCAGAACCGAGCGAGAAGAGGACAACCGCGTGCGGCTGACCGTTCAAGATGCGGGGGTGGGTCTCGGGCCGCAAGGTGCGGACAAGCTCTTCGAAGCCTTCTACACAACTAAAAGTGGCGGTATGGGAATCGGGCTATTCGTTAGTCGCTCCATTATCGAGGGGCATCATGGCCGTCTATGGGCAGCAGCGAATGATGGTCCGGGAGCCACCTTTTCCTTTTCTATTCCCCGCGCATCCGAGGGTGTGACGAACACCAGTCCGGCGCCATTCAGAGGCCTGCAATGAACGCCTTGAGGAGTTCGTGATGGTCACACGTTCACTTGTGTCGGTCGTCGATGACGACGAGTCAGTGCGCGAGTCGCTTCCCGACTTGCTCAGGGAGTTCGGCTTTGCGGTCCAGGCGTTCGCGTCGGCGGAACAGTTCCTAGCGTCCGATTACGTCGATCGGACCCGATGCCTGATCCTCGACGTTGCCATGCCAGGCATGTGCGGACCCGATCTCCAACGGGAATTGACGCTTCGCAGGCGAGAGATTCCGATCGTCTTCATCACCGCTCACGGAGATGAGACTATTCGTCCGCGCGTGCTCGAACAGGGGGCCGTGGAGTGCCTGCTCAAGCCTTTCAGTGAGACGGCTCTGCGGGAGGCGCTCAATGCCGCACTATCGAGTTGTTGAGCGATCCGCTACGCTCTTGCACCCTAGATTATCGAGCGTATCTGACCATGAAACGAGGCCAGCTCCCATGTCGCACGCCACGCCAATCGTGTTCGCTGGCGGAGCGACAGTCAGACCAGACCGCATGTCTGCTTGCGGAGCGTCTTCTTTGCGCGTGGGCGCTTGCCTGGCGTCGATCCACGGTCTTGAGAGGCAAACCGCTCGATGAGCCAGCTCGCCGCGGGGCCGGGGGGGACCGTGGTCCGATAGATAGCCTGAAACGTGTATTCCGCACCTAGCCAGCCGGGAATTTTCAGGGCCACCAATCTGCCGTTAGCGAGGTCTTCACGGACGACCGGTTCGGGCATGTTTCCCCAGCCAATGCCCGCCAGCAGCAGGGCATGCTTGGAGTCGAGATCCGCCAGCCGCCAAGTCTTGTCGCTCTGCACGCCAAAGTCCTGGCCGGCCGTTAGAGGAGAACGATCCGTCAGCACCAGTTGAATATGATCCTTCAGATCGCCGCGTCGATTGGCGTCGTTCTCCGATAAGGGATGTGAAGGGGCGGCGACCGGTAGCATCCAGACGCCTCCGATGGGGATATGTTCCAAGCCTTCCAGTCCGGAATGGACGGTGCCGCTGATCCCCACGATCGATCTTCCTTGCGTGACCAGTTCGGTGATCGCGCCCAGTGCCTCGACGTACAAACGCAATCTCACAGCAGGGAATTGCAGTCGGAATGCCTGTAGCGCATCCACCAGCCGCTCGGTAGGCAACATGACATCGACGACGAGCGCCACCTCGGCTTCCAGCCCGTCCAGCATGCCTTTGACCCTGGCGCGCAAGGCATCGACTCGCTCAAGTACGGCCCGCACGTCAGCGACGACGGCTTCACCTCGCTTGGTCAGCTTTGGATGCCGCGTCGTGACACGCTCGAACAACGACAATCCAAGCTGATTTTCGAGATTGTCCAGAGCGTAGCTCACCACGGAGGGCGCCCTCCCAAGCCGTCTGGCGGCGGCAGCCAAGCTGCCCGTATCCGCAATCGCGAGCAGCACGCTCATCTGATCTAGGGTTGGCATGCCGGGTCCGGACATCCTCATCTCCTATTCGAAAAACATGAATAACCTCATCTATATTATCGTACTTTCCTGAGGAATCGGGAATCGTATCTTGGAGCGACGTCAACCTCCGCTCTTCAGCAGGCGACCGAACCGCCGACCACGAGGATTCAAAGCATGACCACCATTTCCGTGATCGTCGGCAGCACGCGGGAGGGACGTTTCTCCGAGAAGCCCGCGCAATGGCTTCTGCAGCAACTGAAGAAGCGCGATGGCGTCGATGCGCGGCTGCTCGATCTTCGCGATTTCCCGATGCCGTTCTTCGATGCGCCAGCGCCGCCAGCGATGCCGGGCCGACCGCCCTACGAGCACGAGGTGGTCAAGAAGTGGACGGCCGCCATCGCGGCGTCAGACGGCTTCGTCTTCGTCACGCCCGAATATAATTACGGTCCCTCGGCCGTACTCAAGAACGCGCTCGACTGGGTCTACCCGGAGTGGAACCGAAAGGCGGCGGCCTTCGTGAGTTGGGGCGGCGCAGCGGGCGTCCGCAGCGTCCAGCAGCTTCGCGAGATCGCCATCGAGCTCCAGATCGCTCCCGTCCGTTCGTCGGTTCACATCCCCGCCACGACGCTCTGGGCACATTTCCAAGGGGGTGACGTCAATGCCGGCTTGGCCGAACTCGATGGGCAGGCCGGGATTCTAATAAACGATCTGGTATGGTGGACCGAAGCGCTCAAGGTGGCGCGCGGGCGGTCCTGACCCATAGAGCCCGCCAAGCCTATTTCCGGATCAGGACCCACATCATGCTCAAGCAAACGCCTTACATCGCGGCCGGCGGCCGGGATCTGATAGCCCTGATTTTCCTGATCAGCGGCTTTGGAAAAATCACGGCGCCGACGATGACAATGGGTTACATCAATGCCGTGCGTCTGCCGTTCCCGATGGTTGCTCACATCATCTCCATAATTATCGAGATCGGTGGCGGCATACTCCTCATCATAGGATCCCAGGCGCATCGTTGCGGCGGTTATTGCTATTTTTTCCGTCGCCGCTTGTTGAGCGATCCGCTACGCTCTTGCACCCTAGATTATCGAGCGTATCTGGCCATGAAACGAGGTCAGCTCCCATGTCGCACGCCACGCCCATCGTGTTTGTTGTTGACGACGACGTCTCGGTGCGGGAATCGCTGGAATCGCTGATCCGCTGGGCAGGCTGGCAGCCGGAGACATTCGCGTCGGCACAGGAATTCCTGTCGCGCCCACGAGTCCTTGCTCCGAGCTGCCTAGTACTCGACGTTAATCTTCCGGGCCTCAATGGTCTCGATCTGCAGAAACGCGTCGCTGTCGATCGGACTGACATGCCGATCATTTTCATCACGGGTTACGGCGATGTGCCGATGACGGTTCAGGCCATGAAGGCGGGAGCTGTCGAGTTCTTGACGAAGCCATTCGGGGACGACGTGCTACTGAGCGCCATACGGCACGCCCTCGAGCGCAGCCACACTGCACTTCGTCACGAAGCGGAGATACGGCCGCTCCGGGACCGTTACGCGTCACTCAGCCGCCGCGAACGCGAGGTCATGGCGTTGGTCATCTCCGGCCTGTTGAATAAACAAGTCGGTGGCGATCTCGGCATCAGCGAGATCACGGTGAAGGCACACCGAGGTAAGGTGATGCGAAAGATGAAAGCCCACTCTCTCGCCGACCTGGTGACAATGGCCGCAAGGCTCCGCCTCGCATCCGCGCCGTACGGCTGACACTCACCGACCGGTCGTAATGTAAGAAAACCATATCCGAGTTTATCAGGTAACAGGATCGACTAAGTTGGCGCAAGGGCCAGCGGCTGTTTCCTTCCGCAGTGCCAGTTGCTTGAAGCGCCAAGATGCGGCGGTCTCTCGCCGATTCAGCGCACCGGAATCCCCAGTTCGCACGCGATACTCGGCGGACTTCATCATCACTACGCCCGGGTCTAGATCCCATGGGGAGGTGGATAGCGACCGACGCTCTGGCAGAGTGAGGCTGCAAACACTTGCCATGGAGACGACCGCGCAAGTTATAGCTGATCGACCCGAAGCACCGAGCGCTATCCGTACCAATCTTGGCGCAATTTTCGCTTCTTTGGAACTCAATCACTCAACCTGGCTGATCACCTCGCTGTCGCCGGGCAGGGCGAGAAAATGTCCAAGCACGTGGTGCACGGCGGCGATATCGCTGGGCTGCTGCAGCGCTTCGCTCAACTTCGAGAGAAAGCTCAAGCGCGGACGGGCCGCAACTTTCCGATCATCGTCATTCATGAAGCCGGCCTCGACGGCTTCTGGATCAACCGCGTGTTAAAGAATGAAGGGATCGAAAGCCATGTCGTCGATCCAGCCTCAGTTGCGACATCCCGTCGGCGCCGGCCCGCCGCTACCGGCATTCACCGCCGAAACGACGCCCAAAAGGCGCGCTTGGCCGAGGATGTCTGGAAAATGCTGATTCACCTGCCAATTATTATTCTGGCTTCCCTGCACCCCACCGCGATCGCGGACACCGCGCCGAAATTCGATATCGCGCGGGTGTGCCAGTCCGAAGGCGGCTCGAATGAGGAGCAGAAAAGGTGCGCGGACGACGAGCTCAATGAAGCAAGCAATCAGCGGCATCCGGCTTAGATGCATCCAATACCCTGGACGACACCTTCGTAAGGCTGTTCGTGAATGACTGTTTGTCCGAGGAAAGAAGATATCAGGCGCGTATATCTAATTCGCGACAGTTCCAAACAAGAAATCGGCAGTTCTCCAGAATAAGTCTTTTGGCGCTCGGCGAAAACTATCCTTCGGAAAAATGCCTGAAAATTAAAGCAGGAGACAAATCCGATGTGGAGACCGGTATTCCGTAGGTTCAGGCAAATCGGGCACTCGAGGCGGGGAAAGGACGCCCGTGCGGCGTTACGTGCGGGGATCGTTGCGACACTCAATGTAATCGGTGGTGCCGGCTTGGCGCAGGAGCCACACGAGCCAGCGCCGCAAGCGAATCATTCATCTGCGACCGCGGACCTTGCTCCCGTACAAGCCGATGCCTTTTTCGACAACTATCGCTTGCGGAATGGAGAAACGTTTGAGCCGCTTCGCTTGCACTTTGCGACCCTCGGCACGCCTCATCGCAACGCGCAGGGCGAAGTCGACAACGCTGTGATGGTGCTGCACTGGACAGGCAACAGCGGAGCATCCTTGCTGACCCCAGAATATATCAAATCGCTCTTCGCAGCGAGCCAGCCGCTCGATGCTAACCACTATTATCTGATCTTTCCCGACAATCTGGGACACGGCCAATCAAGCAGACCGGGAGATGGGCTGCGGGCGCGCTTCCCGCATTACGGCTACAATGATCTGGTAGATCTTCAGCACAAGCTCATTACTGAAACTCTCGGAATCAAGCGGCTTCACGCCATACTTGGCATGTCTATGGGAGGCATGAATGCCTGGCAATGGGCCGAAGCTTATCCGGATAACGTTAAAGCCATCATGCCGGTCGTCGCGTTGCCGGTGCCGATCTCGGGACGCAATCTGCTTTGGCGACGCATCGTCATCGCCGACATACGTAATGATCCGGATTGGCAGCGAGGCGACTATGTCAAGCCGCCGCTTGGCTTCGAGGAAGGTTTCCAAGTCCTGCGCATGATGATCGATGGCGTTCCTCACCTTCAAGAGGTCGTTAACAACACAAAAGCGGCAGAAAACTTCATGGCGGCGGCAGCGACGCAAAACGCCCAATCGGATCCGAATGACCTGCTTTACTCGCTGGAGGCAACGCAGGACTACGACCCGGAGCCCGGTCTCGCAACGATCAAGGCCAAGGTCTACGCGTTGAACTTTTCTGACGACGAATTTAATCCGGACGGGCTGGGACTTCTTCAAAGCCGCATGAAGCTCGTCAAAAACGGCAGTTACGTCGTGCAAACGGGCTCGCCCGATTCTTTCGGCCATCTCACCATGGCGCATCCTTCGCTTTGGGCGGCGCGGGTGCGCGAGTTCATGAACAGTCTCGAGAGCTCTGGCCGTGAGTGACGACGGGCAGCCCGGACGCGGCTGAGCGGTCGGAGAGGTTCTCGTCGTTTCAGCGCGTCAAGGCCAGCGATCTCCTGGTCCAGATCGATGCCGATTACGAAATCCAGGCAGAAGCAGATGAAGATGTTGACGGCAGTTATACAAAGGAACCCGACAGAGCGCGAACATCGTTCCTATCAGCCGGGCTTCGCGCAATGGCCGGCTGGCACGACGGCCTTGGCGTTCGAGATTTGGGTGGCTCTGGCCGTCAGTTACTATATTGCCTTCATACTTGAACTGAACTCTGCAGCAGGCGCGGGGACAAGCCTTCTAATACTAGTGGGACCTACCCAAGGCATGGTCCTGTCTAAAGCGATCTATCGCGTCGCAGGAACATTGTTTGGAGCAGTTTTTGCAATAATTTTGACGAGCCTCTTTTCACAAGACCGGACGATGCTCATTGCCGTCTTTTCGGTGTATATGGCATGTCTCGTTGCGATAGCAACGCTTCTGCGCGACTTCCGCGCCAATGGATGTATCCTGGCCGGCTATACGGTTGCGCTTATCTCAATTGTCGATGTCGACGCCCCGACAGCTACCTTTACGGCCATGCTTGACCGGGTCGCAGTCATCCTGCTTGCAGTGCTCGTCCTTGCATTCGTAAGCGCAGTTTTAGCGACTGCCGAATCGGCGCGATCGCTGCAATCCAAGCTTCGCGCTGCCACGAAGGATATCGTGGCCATGGCCTTGGCTACTCTCGATCGACGCACACCACCTGATCCATCGCAATGTGTCGCGATGAGCGCAAGGCTTATGCCGCTACGAAGCGAGATCGGTTTTGCAACACCGGAGCTACTCGATGGATGGGCACGCGCGAAAGGAGCGCGAAGCGCGCTGCTCGGCCTGTTTGAAGCTATCTCCGCTATTCAGGCCATAGGCCTCGGCCTGCGCAACATGTCCGCGGCATCGTCAACCGTCGACAGCGCAATCTCTATCGTGCGCGCGGCGATCGTCGCTCAGCGCCCTGAGAAACGGCTGGCTGACATTAACGCTCTCACGCAGCAGGCGATGGAAGCAGAGTCCCTATCTATTGATGAGGCATATGTCCTGGATCGCTGCAAATTTATAATCGAAGTATTTGGCGACATTCGTGACGGTTTGCTTTCAAGTCGGGTTGGGAGGCTTCCACGAAGATCCGTGAGCCTTCCCGTGCATCAAGATTATATCGCGGCGGTCCTTAATGGGCTGCGCGTAGGCCTCGCTGCCGGCATCGTCGGATTGCTTGCAGTACTGTCGGGACTGCCCGGCGCGAGCCTGATGATCCTCGAAACGGTCGTTTTCGTCTCCCTCGGATCTGTTCTGCACGATCCGCTTGCAATGGGAAGAGCGGCAATCCTGATGACGCCGGCCGTAATCATCACCAGCACGATCTATGACTTCCTGATTTTCCCTAACATCAGCGATTATCCATTGTTCATCATCTCTCTGGCGCCGGTGGTGACCGTCACCTGTTGGTTGATCAAAACCGGCAAAGGTCCAATGGGAATTTTCTATGGTGTGCAAAGCATATCGCTTCTTTCGCCAGCCAATGTGCAGACGCTCGATCCCACGACGTTTGTGGATACCGCAGCATTCCTCGTCGCCGGGAGCGGATGCATTTTCTTTTCGTTGCTTCTGATCGTCCCGGTTGATCCGGCCCTGCGTCGTCTTCGTCTGGCTTTGGCTGTTGGTCGTACCTTGCGCGGAGCTTTGGCTGACGAGAACCCTCTCAATCAACCCAAGGCAAGCCTTCACTATGATCGCTTAATTCAGTTCAGTTCATGGCAGAACGGCGAGGCCGTTACTCCCGCACGCCGCAACGTCATGAAGCGACTTTCCGACCTGGGTAATCTAAGTCTGGCGGTACGGCGATCATGGAAGGCACTCGACCAGGCAAGGATCGCCGTTGACCCTGCCATCGACGCAAAGGCGAGGCAGATCCTTCCGACATTATCGCCGGTGGAGATACTCGATCTCTCTCGGACCTATCTAGCCGCTGCCGCAGGGCTCGATCGCTCGAAGGGTCTTGATCTCATACATGCCGCTGCTGCGCTTTATGGTACCGCGGTTCTAACGACGTCAGAGATGAGATTGCTCAGGCATCTGAGGTTGCTGCGTTATCAGCTGTAGGGGATCCGACACCATGAAGGAGTTCGTCGTGGCAGGGCTACTAATCTCGCCGTTCGTGAAATATGCGCTGATCGCGGCACTGATCTTTATTCCAATCCGTTTCGTTCTCGTTGTCACCCGACTTCAAAAATGGTTCTGGCATCCGTTGCTTGCGGAAGCAGCCATTTACATCTGCGTTGTCGCAACACTGAACATCCTGTTCTGAAGGCCATATCATGTTCAACCGCGCGCGTCGGATAATCCGTTTCGCACTCACGCTTCTTCTGCTCGCATTCGCGACCTTCGCGGTCGTTGGCTTATGGGAACATTACATGGTGGCGCCTTGGACACGGGACGGTCAGGTCCGCGTGCAGGTTGCCGATATTGCACCCCAGGTACCTGGCCAGATCGTGAAGTTGTTGGTCGAGGACAACCAATTCGTTCACAAAGGCGACCTTCTCTATGTGATCGATCAGGGCGATTACAAGGTAGCGCTGGACTTGGCCAAAGCGGACGTCGCCAGCAAGGCTGCTGACCTTGAGGTCAAGAAGAATCAAAACGAGCGGCGCCGAAAATTGACGGACCTCGCCGCGTCTGTCGAAGAGAAGCAGGTCTATGAGGGAAGCTATTCGGTCGCTCAAGCTGCCTATCAGACAACGCTCGCCAACCTTGAGCAGGCACAACTGAACATGCAGCGTACCGAGGTGCGCTCCACCGTAAACGGCTTCGTTACGAATCTTCTGCTTCGCGTTGGAGATTATGCAAACAAGGGATCTCCGAATATTGCAATCGTTGATTCGGATTCCTATTGGGTTACTGGCTATTTCGAGGAGACGAAACTCGGGAGCTTTCAAGTCGGTGATGCCGCGGAAGTAGATTTGATGGGGTTTAAGGACAAGCTGGCGGGGCATGTCGAAAGCATAACACGTGGGATCAGTTCACCGAATGCAGCCGTCAGCACCCAGGGCTTGCCCTCAGTCGAGGCTGTTTATACGTGGGTGCGGCTTGCCCAGCGGATTCCAGTCCGAATCAAAATCGACAGCGTGCCTCCGACGATAACGCTCGCTGCAGGCTTGACAGCGACGGTGATTGTCACCCCCTCTGCAGCCCCCACGTCAACGGCAACGGCCCTGAATGAGATACGAAATCTTCGGAGCCTTATAAAGGGTCGGTAACCCAAGGCTGGCGCCATTCGGAGCCGCGCTCGTCTCGCGTCATAAGTGACGTGTCGTCAAACCAGTTGCGACTGATAAGCCGGAATTTTGCAAATCGCGACATGGAGAAGCAATCGTCTTTAGTTGCTCTCTGCTTCAATCAGCAGTCTCTAGGTACCAGCTTCGTTGAGCTTCAAGTGAGTGTTGGGGCGAAAGAGGTGTAGAATGCGATTTATTCCACGAGTCATCGAGGAAAGCCGCGCAGTCAGCTCGAATATGCCGCTTCTCACCGCAATCGCTTCTATTTCATTGTTCTGCTGCACGGTCGCTTTAGCGCAGAGCAACACGTCGCCCCGGCAGCAAGCTCTTAAGTCCTCGCATAACCTGCCTAAGGCGCCCGCTGTGCAGCGTCAGGCGACCCCACGCGACAATTCCGCAGCTAAAGGAAACAACGACAATGGATTGTTGGGTGACGACGCCTTTGACCGCGTGCTTGACAACAAAATCAGAAGCATTTGCCGCGGATGCTTCTAGGCGCGTAGACAAATCCAATCTTAAAGCGGCTATCGCACCCGTGACGTTTGCCACCACCACCATTTGGACATGTTGTGATTGTGAGCCTCTGTTCAACCTCACGCGCTACGCGGTCTCTTGATTGAACGTTCGAGAATCTATCGTTTCAATTCGACGGGATGTTCTCTAGCTCAACGGGATGTTCTCTAGCTCATCTCGCAAGCGCTTAGCTGCCTTCGATTCGGATCGTTCGAAGCCTTCGGTGTAGGAGGTGGCCACCTATGCTCAGGATATTGCTAGGAAGTATTCTGCATAACTGTCTCTCGAAACGATAGGCGCGTGGAAAACAGAAACTGCATTGGGGCTGTCAGTGGAATGACAGGTATCATGTAAGAGAATGGCTGATATCAAAAATGCCCGACAGCGCCGCCGCCGGGGCCGCCCACGGGTCAGACCCGACTGTGAAACACGCCAGGTCATTTACGAAGCGGTGCGGCGTGAATTTGCCGCCGGTGGCTATCGCGCGACCAGTATGGAATCGGTAGCGCATCGCGCCGGCCTGTCCACCAAGACCTTGTATCGCTTGTTCCCGAACAAGGCTGCGTTGTTCGAAGGCACGATGTCGGACCGCCTCCACCGCTTGTTTTCGGGATTTTCCCTCCGTGCCACGGGCCACCAAAACATCGAGGAGGCACTGTGTACGGCGCTGACAGCCTGTGCGGGACTTGCGCTTGACGCGGAATTGGTCGAGCTCCAATACATGGTGCTGCAGGAGGCAAGCAAGTTTTCCGGTATCGCAGGGACGTTCTATGCGAACGCAGTTCAGCGCACCGCCGTGGCGCTGGCGGACTGGTTGCGGGCGCAGCAGATCCGCGGGTTGATCGCGCTCGACGACGTCGACGAGGCTGCCGGCATGTTGCTTGGCATGATTGCCTCCGCACCGCGGCGCGCCGCTCTCTTCGGCGGCCAGCCGCTACCATCGCGTTCGCAGATTGACGCGCGCGTGCGCACCTGTGCAGCGCTATTCTTGCGTGGTTGCCAAGTACAAGAGCTTCAAGAAGTTCGGAGTTGCTGAAGCAGAGCGCTTCCGAAGGGAAGTAGGGTCCCCCTATTGAGAACATGTCATATTGGATTTACCAGCGACACGCTCGATGAAGGCTCGCTATCGCAAGCGACCTAACAAGCCGCCGATATGGCTTGGTTATCGGAACCCCGACCGGCGGAATATTGACACTTACCCTGACAGACGCGTTGAGAAGATTTCCATCAGCGTCGAGTCGATAGGCGCGTCGCCTGGTTGGCATCATGACGCTGTCGAAGGCTCCGCGTTCATCGCTGTAATGCGCGATGCGCCCAGCTCGGTCATTACCTTTCTTCCTGACGCCGCTACTTGAACTGGACTTCGCTGATATCGATGGACACCATCAGCATTTCCAGGATCGGGCGGCGATCTGGTCCGCGCGTATAGGCGCGGCGCTTGGTGGGCAGGCGAACACCGTCCGCCGTCACGTAATTCGAAGTCAGCTGCGCGGCCGCAAATCCGCCCGCGATATTCACGCTGTAGTCGTGGCGGCGGAGCGTCAGGTCCGCGTCGAAGAAGAAATCTTGAATGAGGCTGTGAGTCTCGATTGAACCGGGAAAGTATGCACGCAGCACGCGCCACCTCTCTGCCCCCTCCTGCCATGGCTCCGTTTCCTCGACCTGCACGCCGTCCATGGCGAGGAGAAAGGGCGTGGTGAGATAGGTCCACATCGCCTCGCCGTTGAAATAAGCGCGATGCAGCGGGTCCCATGGAGTGTGCATCTGGTGGCCGGCGAAGGAGTCCTTTGGAGCATAACGCTCGGCAACCAGGGTGCCATCGAGCTTCTCGATGGCGATCCGCTCTGGCGTGAACATCGTGCGCTGATCGGAAGCCCCATAAGGGAAAACGGACGAGCGTTCCTCGTGGAGCCACGCGGTCATCCGGCGGGGATTTGAATCCTGCAGCACGCCCTTGAGCGCGAAGAGACCGCCGCCGCTCACAATTTTCGCCTCGACCCTTTCGTACTCGTTCCAGCGCTGCATGCCCCCGTGCGCGTCGATAACCCTGGCAAGCAATTCATTCATCCCATGCCTCCATTGAAGCGGCTTAGACCGCTCTTGATGCAAAAATGCGGTCGAATGTTTTTCCCTTCTGTCACGCCCTGCCTCAGTCGCGGTTCACCACTACTGATTTGACGTCAATCAGGACACTCGAGGGGCTACCTGTCGCGGTGAACTCGCCGCCCCCACGCGAAACCACGCGTCGACGCGTGGGGAAAACAAAGCCGTCAAAGGTCTTATAAACCATGCAGTAATGGGCCACGTTACCTTTGGCGACGTCGGTGAAGTAGTCGTGACGCTGCAACATGCCACGGTCGTCGAAGTAGAAGTTTTGTACCGCGCAGTGCGTATCGATTGAAGGATCGAAAGTCGCTCTCAAAACGCGCCATTTCTGATTGTTCTTCTCCAACGGTTCGACCTCCTCACAGGTCACTCCCTCAGACGCGAGAAGGAAGGGCGTCGTGAAGTAATTCCAGAAGGCGTACCCGATAAAATAAGGGTGCTGGAGATTGTTCCAAGGTGTGCTTCGTTGGTGGCGCTTCATAGGCGGTGCGCGGCGCTGGCAGCTCTTCGACCATCGCCCCGGCGTCAGTCTGAACCCAGACCTTGCCCTCCTGGTAAATCCCGCGCTTTCCCTGCTCCGGAAAGGGCACGATGAGGGTGCGTGGACGGCAAGCGTCAATCTTGGCGAGGGCGGTGCGAAGACCATCCGGATGTTGTTTGATCTCGAAGAGATAGCCGCCGAGCGTCAGCCGAAGGTCGACCCCGGTGACACTTTCCAGTTGTCGAGTCCGCCATGGGCCTCAAGTGCAAAGTCGAGGAGATCGGTCATTGGGTGTCCTCTTTCAGGAGTCGGTCGCCTTGGCGATCAAGGCATCAAGC
>Ga0207153_1124_pt1 | contig 15391 bp, 11 predicted proteins | sample Alteio_BWMinHeat_27_FD_153580 | JGI IMG/M metagenome (GOLD analysis project Ga0207153, IMG submission 153580) | Enriched cells from forest soil in Barre Woods Harvard Forest LTER site, Petersham, Massachusetts, United States -... | ecosystem: Environmental > Terrestrial > Soil > Temperate forest >...
AAACAGAACGGCCCCGTCTTCGAGAATAACGGCGTTTTGAGCGCTGGCGAGGAAGTCTTCGAGGGTTCGCGTGAGCTGTTCGGGCGTCATGGGAGGATTGTTGCAGGCGTATGCTCGGGCGTCTGTGACGAGTGACCATCGACCGAGTCCCGAAGTGGTTTTGCGGTGGGCTGTGGGATAATGAAAGTATCCCGCGATGGAGCCGTTCCGGGCTCCGGGGCATCTAATACCTGAATCAACATGGACAAGAATCGGTTCTTTTTCGAGCATTACGGGCTGGCGGAGCGCGATCTGGAGCGCTATTTGGCGGCTGCATTGTCGGCTGGCGGCGACTACGCCGACCTTTATTTTGAGTATCTTTCCTCGACTTCTCTGATGGTGGATGAGTCCATGGTGAAGTCGGCTTCCCAGGGAATTTCCGCTGGATGCGGAGTGCGAGTGATTGCCGGGGAGCGCACCGGGTACGCCTACACCGATGATCTTTCTTCCGAGCGCATTCTGCACGCTGCCCGCACTGCGGCTCTGATTGCCAGCGGCCCGGCCAAGACTCCCAGCGTGGGTTTTCAGGAAAAAGCTGCGCGCAGCTTGTATCCGGTGACGTTGCCGTCGGTTGATGCCGAGATTACGGCCAAAGTTGAACTTGTGATGCGCGCGGACCAGGCGGCGCGGGCGTACGATCCGCGGATTAAGGAAGTTCGCGCGAGCTATGCCGATGAATTACGCAACATTTTGGTGGTCGGGTCGGATGGGACCTTCGCCGAAGACTCGCAGCCACTGGCGCGCTTGAATGTGGCGTGCATCGCCAAGACTGAGGGCAACTCGGCGCGGGGAAGCGCAGGCGGCGGCGGACGGGTGGCTCTGGATTTCTTCTTTGGAGAGAAGACACCCGAGTATTTTGCGAAAGAAGCGTCGCGGCAGGCGGTCCTGCAATTGGACGCACGCGAAGCCCCGGCGGGTGAGATGGAGGTTGTTCTGGGGCCGGGCTGGCCGGGCGTGCTGCTGCACGAAGCCGTTGGTCACGGGCTGGAGGCAGACTTCAATCGTAAGCAGACTTCGGCGTTTGCGGGATTGATCGGCAAGCGCGTGGCCAGCGAAAAGTGCACCGTGGTGGACAACGGCACTATGCCGTGGCGGCGCGGCTCGCTGAATGTGGATGACGAGGGCAACGCCACGCAGGACACCGTGCTGATTGAAAAAGGAATTCTGAAGGGTTACTTGAGCGATAAGCTGTCCTCGAAGTTGATGGGAATGGCCAACACCGGTAATGGCCGGCGAGAGAGTTATGAGCACATTCCCATGCCGCGCATGACCAACACTTACATGCTGGCGGGGCAGGACGATCCGCACGACATTGTACGTTCGGTGAAGCGTGGCGTTTACGCGGTGAATTTTGGCGGCGGCCAGGTGGATATCACCAACGGCAAGTTCGTGTTCTCGGCCTCGGAAGCGTACTTGATTGAAGAGGGACAGATCACGGCGCCGATCAAGGGAGCTACGCTGATTGGAAACGGTCCAGATGTGCTGACTCGCGTATCCATGGTGGGCAACGATTTGAAACTGGACGAAGGCGTTGGCACGTGCGGGAAAGATGGTCAGGCGGTGCCCGTGGGAGTGGGTATTCCGACCATCAAAGTCGACCGGCTGACTGTCGGCGGAACTGGCAAGAAAGAGACGGGCGGGTTCATGCAGTAGAGCAACAACGCCACGGATTTGCACGGATCACCACGGATAACTCAAGCAAGTCATTTTGAGCAAATCAAATCATGCCTTCTATTCAACTAGAAACCAGCAATCAGAAAGTGGAAAGCGATCTCAGAGAACTGGCGCAGGATATTGTCGGCCGGGCCATGGCCGGCGGAGCGACGGCGGCGGAGTGTGTGGTTCGCGAAGGCGATGAGTTTTCTACTCTGGTCCGATTGGGACAAGTGGAAACACTGAAGGAGTCTGGCTCGAAGGCCATCGGCGTGCGGGTATTTAACGGCAAGCGCGCTGCCAGCACCTATTCGAGCGATTTCTCGCGTGATGGACTCGACCGCATGGTGAAATCGGCGCTGGAGCTGTCGAAAATTACTTCTGAAGATCCTTTCGGCGGAATCCCTGAAGCGTCGCAACTAGGATCTTTGTCTGGCGATCTCGATCTTTACTCTGCCGATGTTTACTCCCTGCCGGGAGAAGAGCGCATCAGTTACGCGCGGCGGGCGGAGAAAGCGGCGCTCGACTACGATCCGCGGATCAAGAATTCTGAGGGCGGTTCGTTCGACGCGGCCACCGGCCACAAGGTGCTGGCGAATTCGCATGGATTCGTCGGTGAATACCGGCGGTCGTATTGTTCGGTGGCGGCGGTGCCGATTGCGCAAAACGAGAACGGCACCATGCAGCGGGACTATTGGTTCTCGGTGGCGCGGAACCTGGGCCGGCTGGAGTCGCCTGAGCATGTGGGCAAGGTTGCAGCTCAGCGCACTCTGCGGCGGTTGGGAGCGCGCAAGGGAAAAACGGCGCACGTGCCGGTGGTGCTCGATCCGCTAGTGGCGGCGTCGATGCTCGATCATATTTTCGAAGGCGTGAATGGTGACTCGGTGTATCGCGGGGCTTCCTTCCTGGCGGGCAAGTTGGGCGAGAAGATTGCCGGCGACCGGGTGACGGTGATTGACGACGGAACCCTGGTCGGTGGTTTCGGCACCAGCCCGTTTGATGGCGAAGGGATTCCCACGCGGCGAACTGTGGTGATTGAAAACGGAGTGTTGAAGTCTTACCTGCTGAATACCTACACCGCCAAGAAACTGGGCTTGCAGACTACGGCCAACGCATCGCGCGGGCTGGCTGGGACTCCAGGGATTGGGCCGGGAAATTATTTCCTGCAGCCGGGAACGAAGACGCCGCAGCAGATTATTTCTGAGGTCAAGGACGGCTTGTATTTGACCGAGTTCTTGGGGCATGGCGCGAATCTTGTCACCGGCGATTACTCCCGTGGCGCCTCGGGAATGTGGATTTCGGGCGGGGAGCTGGCGTATCCGGTGGAAGAGATCACGGTCGCGGGAAACTTGAAAGACATCTTCTTTAACATCTCGGAGATTGGGAACGATCTGGAGTTTCGCGGGGCGATGGCTTGTCCGACGATCAGGATCGAGGGGTTGACGGTCGGGGGCGAGTAAAGTCTTATCTCTGGGTCTCCTTGCTGGACGGCCCTTCCGACGTGGTTTATCCGCGCGACTGCGCGTCTTCCGTGCTAAACTTACCATCCGCAAGGCAGTTCAGGTCCCGGAGGGTTACGTGAAAGTCTTCCAAGTGTCCCGCCTACTGTTCGTGGCCGCGATGGCTTCGATGTCGGTTGTTCCCGCCGCGATCGCCCAAGACGTGCATCACGTTGCCGGTCGAAGCCCGGTTCAAGGACCCAGCCACGAGATGGCTGCTGAACGCCCCGCACAGACGAGCGCACGGACACTGGATTCCGTCAACCCAAGAACCAATCCCTGGCAGCTACAGGCCACACTGCCTGGCGCCGTTATTCACGACATTTCTTTTGCCACGCCCCAAGTTGGCTATGCTGCCGCCGAACTTGGCCAGGTGTGGAAGACGACCAACGGTGGTAAGAACTGGACCGAGATCATGAATCTGGGATTCCCCTATTATTGGTTTGGGGTGCAGGCGTCCGGCGTGAACGACGTTATTATCTCCGGATTCAACGACTCTAATTTTGAAGGCATGATCCGCTACAGCCAGGATGGCGGAACCACCTGGACCCCGGACATCTTTCTGACCACCAACGGCTGGGGCGACCGCATTCACTACATCAACTTTCAGGACGCGTTGGAGATGGACCAATTGAATCTCTCCGCTCCGAACGCGGCCCACTACACCACCGACGGTGGTGCATCCGCGTCTGACTGGACCGCGGTCGTGCCCGACCCGAACGGCGGCTGGTTTGGCGACCAGTTCAGCCTGCTGTCCAATCAGCACGCCCGCGCTTCCGGCATCACCTATTGCACCAGTCTCAACCTCGGCGCCGACTGGAGTTGCCGTGCCTCCATCGATTCGGTTTTCGACGGTCCCACTTTCTTTGTGAATGACACCTTCGGATGGGTGGGCGGAGGCGAGATTTCTCCCAATCTCGAAGGCTGGGTGCATCGCACGGCCGACGGCGGCACCACCTGGAGCGGCCGCACCCTGGACATCGGATGGCCGATTCGTGAAATTTTCTTCCTCACCCCGAACATCGGGTGGGCTGCGGGTGGGAACTATTCGTCCAATCTCGGTGGAATGTATTTCAGTACGGATGGTGGCCAGACCTGGTCGCTTGATATCAGCACCGGCGCCGAGATGAAATCCTGTGACAGCAAACGCCAGGGGAATCACGTGCAAGTCTGGTGCGCGGGATACAATGGCGGATTCGAAGGCGTGGTCTACACGGTGCAAGGCACCTTGCCCGCCGAGTAGTTGCAACTTTGACTCTAAGCATGGCGAAGCCTAGAATTTTGGGAGGAGGTCTCTCATGGGCGGAAAACTGGGCTTGCCTGAGGTGCTGGTCATCCTGGCGATCGCGCTTCTGCTCTTCGGCCCCGGCAAACTGGCCGACCTGGGCAAAGGGCTGGGTGAAGGCATCAAGAATTTCAAGTCCGCTATAAAAGACCCCGAAGAAGGCCAGGACAAGAAATCGTAGAGATATAGCTTGCTACGTCTTGTGCTGCGTTTCCTCGAGCATCCTCCACACCAACGCCAGCGGTAATCCCACCACATTGAAATAATCCCCCTCAATGCGGGGAATCCACCGTGAAGCTCTCCCCTGGATCGCGTACGCGCCAGCCTTATCCATCGGTTCGCCGGTTGCAACGTAGGAGCGAATGTCGTCATCGTTAAGCGAATTCAGGGTGACCAGCGTGGTTTCCGATGTCGTGTTCTCCTTCTTCAGCTTGGGTCCGGCGAGACATACTCCCGTAATCACCTCGTGCTTCCGTCCGGACAACATCCGCAGCATGCGGGTTGCATCAGCGCCGTCGCGGGGTTTGCCGAGAATCTCACCCTCGACCACAACTACGGTGTCGGCTCCCAGAACCAAATCATTCGACTGCTGTGCGAACACGGCAAGAGCTTTCTCTCGCGCCATTCGTTCAGCAAACGCTCGGGGCGCTTCCCCATCGCGAGGAATCTCAGGAACGTTGGCAGGATGCACGACAAACTCGATGCCCGCATTCCGCAGCAACTCCTGCCGCCGGGGCGAAGCCGACGCCAAAACTAGCATCTACTGAATCCCCACAATGCGCATGATCAAAAAATTGTACCGGAAAGCCGGACTGGGAACTGAGAGCCGCGAACTGAGAACTGCCTTCCAACCCTGTTAAAATCAAAGCTTAACCATCCATCTCATGGACGCCGCCTTTCTTCGCAATTTTGCCATCATCGCGCACATCGACCACGGGAAATCCACGCTGGCCGACCGCCTGCTGGAACTGACCGGCGCCCTCACCGCGCGCGAGATGCAGGCCCAAGTGCTCGACTCCATGGATCTAGAACGCGAGCGCGGCATCACCATCAAAGCCCACGCCGTCAGAATGATGTACACCGCGCAAGACGGCCAGACCTACCAGCTCAATCTGATCGACACTCCCGGCCACGTCGATTTCTCCTACGAAGTCTCGCGCTCGCTGGCATCTTGCGAAGGCGCTCTGCTGATCGTCGACGCCTCGCAGGGCGTCGAGGCCCAGACCCTTGCGAACTCTTACCTGGCCATCAACAACGGCCTCGAAATCATTCCCGTCATCAACAAGATCGATCTGCCCAGCGCCGACATTCCGCGCACCAAGGAAATGATCGAAGGCGCTGTCGGTCTCGATGCGTCGAACGCCGTCTTGATCAGCGCCAAAACCGGCGAGGGCGTGCCCGACGTGCTCGAAGCCATCGTCAAACGCATTCCGCCGCCCAAGGGCGATCCCGAAAAGCGGCTCCAGGCGCTGATCTTCGACTCCTGGTTCGATGCTTATCGTGGCGTCATCGTGTTGGTCCGTGTCTTCCAGGGCACGCTGCGCAAGGGACAAAAGATCCGCCTCATGTGGAATGGCAAGGTCCTGGATGTGGAAGCACTCGGCGTCCAGAGTCCCAAGCCGGTCGAGGTAGAAGAACTGAAGGCGGGCGAGGTTGGCTTCCTGGTAGCAAATATTAAGACTGTGTCCGACGCAAAAATCGGTGATACCATCACCGACGACACCAATCCCGCTATCGAGCCTCTGCCCGGCTTCGAAGAAATCAAGCCGATGGTCTTCGCCGGGCTGTATACCGTCGATGCACACGAGCACACCCAGCTTCGCGAAGCTCTAGAGAAGCTACGCCTCAACGACTCTTCATTCTTCTTCGAGCCGGAGAGTTCCGTCGCCTTGGGCTTCGGCTTTCGCTGCGGCTTTCTAGGCCTGCTCCACATGGAAATTATTCAGGAGCGCCTGGAGCGCGAGTTCAATCTCTCGTTGATTACCACCGCTCCCGGCGTCCGCTACAAGATATACAAGACCGACGGCGAAATGGTCGAAGTCGATAACCCTTCCCGCTGGTTGAACCCGAGTGAGATTGCCAAGATCGAAGAGCCGGTAATTCTGGCTACCATTCTCACTCAGCCGGAATATGTTGGCGGAATCCTAGCGCTGGTCGAAGAAAAACGTGGCCGCCAGAAGACTTTCGAGTACGTGACGTCAAATCGCGTCATGCTGCACTACGAGCTGCCGCTGAATGAAATCGTGCTCGACTTTTACGATCGTCTCAAGTCCGTCTCTCGCGGCTACGCCTCACTCGACTACCATCTCGCCGACTACTGGGAATCGCCCATGGTGAAGCTGGATATCCTGGTCGCCGGCGAACCCGTCGACGCGCTCTCCATCATCGTGCATCGCGACTTCGCCTACGAACGCGGTAAGGCGCTCGTATCCAAAATGCGCGAGCTGATTCCCCGGCAAATGTTTGAAGTGGCGATCCAGGCGTCGATCGGGGCGAAGATCATCGCCCGTGAAACCGTACATGCGATCCGCAAGAACGTGCTGGCCAAGTGCTACGGCGGCGACATCACCCGCAAACGTAAGTTGTTAGAGAAACAAAAGGAAGGCAAGCGCCGCATGAAGCGCATCGGCCGCGTCGACATTCCCCAGGAAGCGTTCCTGGCGGTGCTGAAGGTCGGCGAAGATAGTAACTAAACACGTGTGAGCACAGCGGTGAGAAATCTGCTTGTTTCAGTGTCTAAGCCGTCCGCAAAGCCATGTTCCGCCCCGCAAGGACAGAACAAATCACCCCAACTAGCTAAAATAGTAGCGATTTTTCGCCCCAAATCGTAGCTGGTCTGCTAACCGGACGTGCCCCCGGAAATGTGCAAATCTCGCAATTCGGCAGAAGATTAACGTAGTGTTAAAATCCGGCTCAACACATCTTTACAAACTGGTAACCGCCATTGTTGGTAAGGGGTTGGAGGATCGAAACCGCCATCCCAAGAACCGACCAGGCGGTTGGCCCCATGCCATCTCTCTCCGCCATACTCGCCCTTCCACAAGGTTTTCCACAGGATCGCTGCCGATCTGGGACTAGCCTTCCTGCTCAATTCCGCCTTCCGCAAGTGACTCGAACCGGGTCGAGTTCTTGATGAACGCCAGCTTTACCTTGCCCGTCGGCCCATTGCGCTGCTTGGCAATAATGAGTTCGGCTTTGCCCTGCAAATCGGGGTCGTCCTGCTTGTAAACCTCTTCGCGAAAGATGAACGCCACCACGTCGGCGTCTTGCTCGATCGACCCCGACTCACGCAAATCCGCCAGCTGCGGACGATGATCTCCGCCCCGGCTCTCCGGTGCGCGGCTCAACTGCGAAAGCGCAATGACCGGAACGCTGAGTTCCTTGGCGAGTCCTTTCAACCCGCGCGAGATTGCCGAGACTTCCTGGGTGCGGTTCTCGTAGCGTTTACCGCCGCCTGACATTAGTTGCAGGTAATCCACAATCAGCAAATCAAGTTTGCCTTGCGACTGCTTCAGCCGCCGCGCTTTCGCCCGCATCTCGCTCAACACAATTCCCGGAGTGTCATCGATGAAGATGGGTGCATGGGCCAGCTCGTCCATCGCCCGCACGACTTTGGTCATGTCATCGCGCCACAGCGAGCCGGTACGCATCTTGTGTGAGTCCACTCGCGCCCGCGAACACAGCAAACGCAGCAGCAAAGCCTCACGCGACATTTCCAGCGAAAACATGCCGACAACTTTCTGATCTTCAATAGCAGCGTTCTCCGCGATATTCATGGCGAACGCCGTCTTGCCCATCGACGGACGTCCGGCAATGATGACCAAATCCGCACGCTGGAACCCGCTGGTCATCTCGTCGAGATCGGTGTAGTGGGTCGCGAGTCCCGTGATGCGCTGGCCCCGCTGCAACAGCGCATCCACCGAACCGAACGACTCTTTGACAATCTCCTGCACGCCCAGGAACCCGCGCCCAATGCGCTTCTCCGAAAGCTGCATGATGGCAGCTTCGGCATCGTTAAGGACTTCCTCCGCGAGATCACTCTGGTCCGAAGCGCGCGCAATGGCGGCGTTTGCAACGTGAATCAGTCCCCGCAGCAGTGCCTTATCGCGCACAATCTTGATGTAGTGCTCGATGCTTGGCCGGTCAGGAACTCCGTCCAGCAGCCCGGAGACATACCCAACATCGCCAATCGCCTCCAATTCCTTGCGTCGGTCCAGTTCCTCGACCAGCGTAATCATGTCAATCGGCCGCGACGACTCCGCCAGGTCGACCATCCGCGTGTAGATGCGGCGATGCGAATCGAGCGAGAAGTCTTCCGGCTTCAGGTGCTCGGCGGCCTGGTTGTAAGCGAAGTTATCCAGCAGGATCGCGCCCAGAATCGAGCGCTCGGCTTCCACGTTGGCGGGGAGAGTATGCGCGAGACTGTAGTCAGTAGTGGCCAAAGTTTTTATTTCTGCATTCGAAAGTGCGGCTGGAGTGCGAACGCGATACTACTCACAAATCGCTTGTGGATGGTGCGCACTTGCTTCGGAAAACGAGGATTAATAATTATTTTTCCTGGCCGCATGTTTGCTAAAGCCATTGTAGGGGAAGAAAAAGCGAATAATCAACCTGGGATTTGCAGGTTCAGGTTTCCTCTGCGTCGGTGCCTCTGTGGCGGGTTCTGATCTATCTGCGCTGGTCTGCGAAATCTGCGGCTGAAAATCTGCGGCCAAAAATAGATGCGGCCCGGACCCAGCCAGCCCGAGCCGCACTGCTCGCGAAACGTCACCGCTTTCTCGCTGCACAAGGCAGCCAGTCGCACGAGTCAGAACCGCGCCCACAAGGAGTGCTCGTTCCTTCCCGTACTCTGCAAACCGTGAAATCCCAGGTTGAGCCTGTGAACACGGCTCGCATCGATCGCCCGAGTTGACGACTCAGTCCTTCCGGTGAGGAGGACATTCGAGGAGGCCGCAACGCCCAGGTCCGGAAACGCGCCATGACGCGCTTCGTGCACCCTCCAGCAGTTCACCCTCGAGAACCGCCGGAAACCGTCAACTCTTCAGCAATCCGCAGCGTGAAAACGTCTCACGTAAGCACTGGCGCATACTCTGCTTGAGCCGCAAAAGGCCCGCAATAGAAAAATCGTGGTTGGTTGTGCAGAAACTGTGGAGGACCAAAGTTCCTTGTGGAAAGCACTAGGAAAACCCAGCAGAAATCAGCGCTGAAAAAGGCATGGCCGAAGCCATGCCTTTGAAAATCTGCGTTGATCCGCGTAAATCGGCGGCGAAAGAAGCTAATCCCGAACCCCATCCATAAACGCCCGCAATTTCCGTGACCGAGATGGATGCCGCAGTTTCCGTAGGGCCTTAGCTTCAATCTGCCTAATGCGCTCGCGAGTCACCGCGAACGACTGGCCGACTTCTTCCAGCGTATGCTCGCTGCCATCTTCGAGGCCAAAACGCATCTTGATGACTTTCTCTTCGCGCGGAGTCAGCGTGCGCAGCACCTGGCCGGTCTGGTCTTTCAGGTTGACGTTGATGACCGCTTCCGCCGGCGATACCACTGCGCGATCTTCGATGAAGTCGCCCAAATGCGAATCTTCTTCTTCGCCAATCGGCGTTTCCAGCGAAATCGGCTCCTGGGCGATCTTCAGCACCTTGCGGACTTTCGCCACCGGAATATCCATCCGCTTGGCGATTTCTTCCGACGTAGGCTCGCGCCCCAGTTCCTGCACCAGTTGCCGCGAAGTGCGGATCAGCTTGTTGATGGTCTCGATCATGTGCACCGGAATACGGATAGTGCGGGCCTGGTCGGCGATGGCGCGCGTAATTGCCTGGCGAATCCACCAGGTCGCGTAGGTCGAGAACTTGTATCCGCGACGGTACTCGAACTTGTCCACGGCCTTCATCAGGCCGATGTTGCCTTCCTGAATCAGGTCGAGAAACTGTAGCCCACGGTTGGTGTACTTTTTCGCGATCGAGACCACGAGACGCAGGTTGGCTTCGATGAGCTCGCGCTTAGCGTACTCGGCATCGATATCGCCCTGCGTGATCTCCCGCTGCGTGCGCTTCAGCTCGATGAAGGTGAGGCCGGACTCCTGCTCCATCTTCTCGAGGTCGGCTTTGCAGTTGCGCTGCTGGCGCCTGTATTCCTTCTTGAGTTCTTCCGAGCGGGTGGAATCGATCTTCTTTTCCAGGTTATGGAACTGGCGATCGAGGGAACGCATCTGCTCGGCGACGTGCCCGACGCGGTCAATCAGCTTCTTGCGCTGCGAGTTGGTATAGCGCAGTTCGCGGATGATGCGTGAGACCATCACCCTTTCGCGGCCCAGCGACCAGCGGCAGCGGCGAAATTCGCCGGGACGCTTCTTCTTGTCCACGTTGGCGAGCTTTTCTTCCAGCTGCTCTGCCTTCTTAAAGTGCTTGTGCATCTCGTCGATGCGGTGGGTCGTGGCCTTGATTCGCGCTTCAAGGATCTCGTCGGTGATCTCTTCTTCGTCGAAGATCACGACTTCCTTGATCGAGCGAACGCCGCGCTTCAGGTCTTCGCCGATGGCCATTACTTCGTTGATGACGATGGGAGAGCGGGAAATCGCCTTCAGAACGCGGAGCTGTCCGCGCTCGATGCGCTTCGCAATCTCGACTTCGCCCTCACGCGTGAGCAGCGGGACCGTTCCCATCTCGCGCAGGTACATGCGGACGGGATCGTTGGTTTTTTCGAGAGTGCCGGGAGTGAGGTCGAGTTCAACGTCCTCGCCGGCTTCCATTTCCTCGAACTTGTCTTTGAGGTCGGCGCCGGGCATCTTCCCCGCTTCGAGGACATCGATGCCTTGCGTGCCGAGAGTGGTAAATAGATCATCCAGATCATCAGGCGAATGGACGTCGTGGGGAATGAGATCATTGACCTCCCCGTAGGTGAGGTACCCCTTCTCCTTGCCTGCGTCGATCAGTTTTTGAATATCGTCGAATTTGTCGTTAAGCGCCAAATGCACTCATCTCCAATCCAGCAAACTTGTGGGCCGAAAAGGCCGGAAGCGAGCCGCAGGCACACCAATGCCGGACTCGCATGCATATTCGGGAGGGCGTCTTAAGTTCTTCAGAATGAATAGCTGGTAGGCACGCCTATCCGGGAGAATCTAGAATATCATAAGCTCCCGACTGGCATGAATCCTGAACCCAGTTTGTCGCTTTTGCGCGATCTTCCCTGCCTCAGACACTCCACCCTAGAACACTTAGATGCCGTCCAAAGGTGCAGAGGTTCAGAGGAATGCTGGGGAAATCCTGATCTGCGGGATGCTTCGCAGACATTCTCCAAACTCACGATCGGCATCACGATGTCAACGCATCTCGCGGCGCTATAGCCGCGGCGCCCAACAGTTCCGAAATCAAAACGCCGGCGAGAATCAGGAATGCACCGATTCCGGCGCGGACACCGAGGCGCTCGCCCAGCGCGAAGTACGATGTGATCCAGGCAAAGACCGGCTCTAGAGAAAAGATGAGCGCTGTATGCGTCGGCGAGGTGAACTGCTGCGCCCATGCTTGAATGGTGAAAGCCGCGGCCGTTCCTAACAGGCCGGTAATCCCGATTGCCCAAACGACCCGGGGCGACCAAACGATATGCGGCCGCTCCAGCAAAGGGGCGGCGATTGCCATCAAGATCGCGGCGGTGGCGATCTGCAGAAATCCGATCTGCGCGAAGGGATACCGCTCGATGGCGCGGCCCAAAAAGATAATCTGAAAACCGAAGCTCACGGCGCAGGCCAGCGTGAGCAGGTCTCCTCGATTTACGCTGGCCCAGTTTCCCAACGAACTGTCTCCAGCCGGCACGGTAAGAAGAAACAGGCCAGTTATCGCCGCCAGCACGCCGAGGGCGGTCCACACCCGGATCCTGCGTCCCCAGAAAAGAATGAGGAACAGGGGCACGAGCACAACCGAAATTCCTGTAATGAACGCGGACTTCGAAGCCGTAGTCAGGCGTAGCCCGGTTGTCTGGAATTCATATCCGAGCCACAGAAACGCCCCGGTAATCGTGCCGCTGATAAACGCCTGGCGAGTTATGCGGGCGATCTCGCGATGGAAGACAATGCCCAGCATCGTCGCCGCGAACGCCATCCGCACAAAGTTGAACAGTAGTGGACTGGCGTCCTGTTCCACTGCGTTCTTGATAACGACAAACGTCGCGCCCCAGACGAAAGTCACCAGCACCAGCAGAATATGTGCCTTCAGCGCTCGCGGCATCTAAGAAGAATAACAATTAACAATTGCTGCGGACCGATGCAGTGACCATGACTTCCATTTGTACGATAAGCGCGATTTGGTGTCGCAAAACGGACCTACAGGCGCCCCTCGGGATGTTCGATATCGTTGCCACCCACTCTACTCACACCGCAGTGCCAGCAGGCGGAAAGGATGCAAAAATTCGATTTAGGGAAATCGTGAGGTAAAATCAAAATATCGGGGCGTAGCGCAGCCTGGTAGCGCATCTGCTTTGGGAGCAGAGGGTCGTGGGTTCAAATCCCTCCGCCCCGACCATTCGTTTCCGCACATAGTGGCTGTAACGGAAGCTTGCTTCCTCAATCTGGTCTATCCTCTCTCCTACTCCCTGTAATGAGGCGTCAAAGGTAACTGGTCTTTCAGTATTGGCTCGTTCGCTTCCCCTTTGTTTGTTCAGGATGAAATACAGGCAAGATATGGTAAGTGCGCCGAAACCTCGGCTTGTGCGCGCACCGTACTTTCAACGCCAAAATGGGCAAACCATCAGATCTCGTGCTTCAGCAGCACCGGGTGTATGTGCTGCGCGATTTCGAGCTGCGAAGCACCGGCGACATCGTGTGCTCAGGTTTTGCGCGATCGAATCCGGAAAAGGTAATTGTCGCGCGTTTTCCCAAAGCCAAACTCCTTTCGTCGTGGCAGGAGGTGGAGGATACGTCCAAGCTGCCCTGGCCGCTGGAGGTCATCAGCTTCCATGCTGTTAGACTTATGGGCAAACGTTTCCGGTTTTCGTTGAGCTGCATCGATTTTCAGCGGGAATGGGAATCGGATTGGCCCGAGTTAATCTAGGCCGCTGCACGATGCCTCTCTCCCGGCGTGAATTTCTCGGTGGCGCTGTCGGCAGCATCTCCTGTGCACTGCTGACATCATTTCCAATCGGTTCGCGCCACGATCATGAGCCCTACAACAAAGATTCCTTGTTGCTGGAATTGGAGCGGCGAAGCTGTCTGTTCTTTTTTGAGCAGGCCGATCCCGCGACTGGAATGGTGAAGGATCGGGCGAGACATACCGGGCCGGACACACACACGATCTCCAGCATCGCCGCCACAGGCTTCGGTCTGAGCGCGCTGTGTATTGCCCACGCCAATAAATTCCTCCAACCAGCCGACGCGCTCAGCCGCGTGCGCGCAACTCTCGAGTTCCTGGCGCGCCGCATGCCGCACGAACACGGATTCTTTTATCACTTTGTGGACATGCACACTGCCGAGCGGGCGTTCAAGTCTGAAATTTCTTCGATCGACACCGCGCTGCTGCTTCTGGGAGTGCTTCATGCGCGCGCTTACTTCGATTCCAGCGACATCCGACAGCTTGCCACGGAAATTTACGAGCGCGTGGACTGGCAGTGGATGATGAACGGCGGTGAAACCCTCGACCATGGGTACAAACCCGAAACGGGATTTCTGAAATCGCGCTGGGATTCATACTCGGAGTTGAAAGGAATGTATCTGCTGGCCATTGGGTCACCGTCGCATCCGATTCCGGCGTCTTCGTGGGAAGCCTGGAGGCGTCCAATCTACGAATACGGAGAACTGCGGTATATCAGCGCTCCAGCGCCTCTGTTCATCCATCAATCGGCCCATGCTTGGATCGATTTCCGCCACCAGCGCGACGCCCACGCCGACTATTTCGAAAACTCGACCATAGCCACCCTGGCGCACAAACGCTTCTGCGTGAGTTTGCACGATAAGTATCCCTGGTATAGCGACAGCCTCTGGGGAATCACCGCTTCGGACTCTGAGCATGGCTACGTGGTTTGGGGCGGTCCGCCGGCCATGGGTCCCATCGACGGAACGGTTGTGCCCTGCGCAGCCGCCGGATCGCTGGTGTTCATGCCCGAGGACTGCAGGCTAGTGGTGAAGACCGTTTTGGATCACTATCCAAAAGCCTGGACGCGCTATGGCTTCGTCGATGCCTTCCATCCAAAAGACGATTGGTACGATCCCGAGATTGTGGGCATCGATCAGGGAATCGCGCTGCTGACGGCCGAGAACCTGCGCGATGCAGGCGTGTGGAAGGTGTTCATGCGTAACCAGGAGATCCAGCGCGCAATGAAAGCCGTAGGATTCCATCGCGCCTGAATTCCCTGCTGCAGGGAATTTAGCAGCGAATATTTTTGTTTTGAGGGTGGAAATTTGCGATTTCTGCCCAAAATCCGCGAATTTTCGTTGCCAGGCTGGGAACGGTGCAGCGAATCCAGGGAATTTTCGCGGCAAAGCAAAGATTCTGAAGCCACTTCGGTCGCAATTCTCGAGAGGCATTAACGCTCTTGCAGTGAAATAACAGGGAATTATGGGCCTGACAGGGGAACGTGCTCTTGGGAGAGCAGCATGATTCTTCTTGTCTGGTTGCGACGTGTCCATTTCGACACAGCACAGGTTGTTTGCGAGGTGTTCTTCAGGGTTTACTGGCCACCACGGCGTACTGCGCACCGATCGGCAGCCATCGCAGGCTGGGTTCCAGAGCGCGCAGCCAGGACAGTTGGCGAGGAAAAAAGACGATGTAATCTCGACGCAGAACCTTCAATCCCGCCCCAGTGCACAGGCTGACTGTTTCTCCGGATTGAAGCAACACGGCATCCTCGTCAAACGAACAATCGCGAACCGCCGCTACCGTTAAAGGGTTTTTCGGATTGTGCTCAAAGATCACAAGCCGGCCGGAGGGCG
>Ga0207153_1125_pt1 | contig 15311 bp, 11 predicted proteins | sample Alteio_BWMinHeat_27_FD_153580 | JGI IMG/M metagenome (GOLD analysis project Ga0207153, IMG submission 153580) | Enriched cells from forest soil in Barre Woods Harvard Forest LTER site, Petersham, Massachusetts, United States -... | ecosystem: Environmental > Terrestrial > Soil > Temperate forest >...
AAGCACCGACGCTCCGGCCATCGCGCAACTTGATACCGCGGCAAACCCGGGAATCTTCCGGACTGCCGCTGGGCTGAGAGCTGAGAGCTGAGTGCTGAGAGCTGTCTTCCACAATCAGCTCCGCCACTTCCGCCTGCTTGATCTTCAAATTCGGCTGCGACTCCAGCACTTCCCGCATCTTCAACCGATAAGCCTGCTTGTCGCACTGCGCCCGCGGCGACCACACCGCCGGCCCGCGCGAAGTATTCAGCAGCCGAAACTGGATGCCCACAGCATCCGTAATCTCGCCCATGATTCCACCCAGCGCATCCACTTCACGCACCAGGTGCCCCTTCGCGATCCCTCCGATCGCCGGGTTGCACGACATCTGCGCGATCAAATCGACGTTCAGCGTGTAGAGCGCAGTCTTCAACCCCATGCGCGCCGCCGCCATCGCAGCCTCGCAGCCGGCATGGCCCGCGCCCACTACGACCACGTCGAAATGTTCGGTGAAAGACATCGCTGATCTATTCTAGCAATGCTCGCGGAAGGACGGGTGCCCCTAAAGATCAGCGTTGATCAGCGTTAATCTGCGGCGGGGAAAGGGGTTACTTCCGGGCTTTCGCCGGCTCTTTCACCGCCTCATGCCGGCTAACCTGGAATGTCATCTTCCCCGCGCGCTTGTCGGCGTCCACGATCACATGGTCCCCGTGTAACACCTCGCCATCCAGAATCTTCAGAGCCAGCGGATCCTGCACCAGCTTCTGGATCGCCCGCTTCAGCGGACGCGCTCCAAAGTTCGGATCGAAGCCCTCGGTAAACATCAACTCCCGCGCTGCGTCCGTCAATTCCAGCGAAATCTTCCGGTCCGCCAGCAACCTCCGTACATCTTCCAACCGCAGCTCGATGATCTTCACCAACTGCTCTTTCCCGAGCGGCCTGAAAATGATGATGTCATCCACTCGGTTCAGGAACTCCGGCTTGAAATGCCCATGCAACGCATTCATCACCTGTCGCGAGGCCTCACTGAACTCTGCCTCGGACCTCAGACCTTCAGCTTGTAGAAAAGAAGATCCCAGGTTTGAAGTCATGATGATGACCGTGTTCTTGAAGTCCACGGTGCGGCCTTTGCCATCTGTCAGGCGGCCGTCGTCCATCATTTGCAACAGCACATTGAACACATCCGGATGCGCCTTCTCAATCTCATCAAACAACACCACCGCATAAGGCCGCCGCCGGATCTGCTCCGTCAGTTGCCCACCTTCTTCGTAGCCCACATATCCCGGAGGTGCGCCAATCAACCGCGACACCGCGTGCTTCTCCATGTACTCCGACATGTCAATCCGCACCAGCGCATGTTCATCATCAAAAAGAAACTCCGCCAGCGCCCGCGCCAGCTCGGTCTTGCCGACGCCAGTCGGTCCCAGGAATATGAAAGACCCAATCGGCCGCTTGGGATCGCTCAACCCCGCCCGCGACCGTCTGATGGCATTCGCCACCCGCTCCAGCGCCGCATCCTGCCCCACCACTCGCTGCCGCAGCCTGTCTTCCATGCTGACCAGCTTCTTGACCTCGCCCTCCAGCATTTTCGACACCGGTATCCCCGTCCACTTCGACACAATGCGCGCAATGTCTTCCTCGTCCACTTCCTCCTTGAGCATTCGCGGCTTGCCCTTCACGTCCATCTGTACGCTAAGCTTGGCCAGCTCTTCTTCGGCCTGCCGCAATAACCCATAGCGAATCTCCGCCACTCGCTGCAAATTCCCTTTGCGTTCTTCCGCCTGCTCCTCGATCTTCAACTGCTCAATCTTCTCCTTCACCGCCCGGGAGCGCGCGATGGCATCCTTCTCTTTCTTCCAGTTGGCCTTCAGCGCCGTCGATTTCTCACGAATCTCCGCCAGCTCTTTGTCGATGACCTTGAGCCGGTCCTTCGAGTTCGGATCATCTTCCTTTTTCAACGCCTGCCGCTCGATCTCCATATGTGTAGCGCGACGCTCCAATTGATCAATGTCCGTCGGCAGGGAATCAATTTGGATCCGCAACGAGGCTGCTGCTTCGTCCACCAAGTCGATCGCCTTGTCCGGCAGGAAACGGTCGGAAATATAACGGTGCGACAAGGTTGCTGCCGCCACAATCGCCGAATCCTTGATCCTCACTCCATGGTGAACTTCATAACGCTCCTTCAATCCACGCAGGATTGCAATCGTGTCCTCAACGTTCGGCTCACCCACGAACACAATCTGAAAGCGCCGCTCCAGGGCCGCATCTTTTTCAATGTATTTGCGATATTCGTTGAGCGTCGTAGCCCCAATAGCCCGCAGTTCACCCCGAGCCAGCGCCGGCTTCAACATGTTGGAAGCATCGATCGCCCCCTCGGCCGCGCCCGCTCCCACCAGCGTATGCAGCTCGTCGATAAACAGAACCACCTGCCCCGCCGAGTCTTCAATCTCTTTCAGCACCGCCTTCAGCCGGTCCTCAAATTCGCCGCGATACTTCGCCCCTGCCAGCATCGCCCCCAAATCGAGCGCGACCACGCGCTTGTTCTTCAGCGCCTCGGGTACATCGCCGGAGATAATGCGTTGCGCCAGGCCCTCCACAATCGCAGTCTTGCCCACACCCGGCTCTCCAATCAGAACCGGATTATTCTTGGTTCGCCGCGAAAGCACTTGCACTACCCGGCGAATCTCCTCATCCCGCCCAATCACAGGATCCAGTTTCCCCCGCCGCGCCTGCTCGGTCAGATCACGCGCATATCGCTCCAGAGCCTGATACTTGGCTTCGGGATTCTGGTCAGTGACCTTCTGCGAACCGCGCACGGCCGTCAGCGCCTTCAGAATGGCGTCATAGGTCGCGCCGTGACGGGCCAAAATGTCGTGCGCCGCATCGCGCTTGCCCTGCGTAGCCGCCAGCAGCAAGTGTTCGGTCGACACATACTCGTCCTTGAAATTTGCCGCCTCTTTGAACGCTCGCTCGAGCAGTTGATTAACCGCCTGCGACATCGTCGCTTGCGAACTTTCCCCCGATACCTTGGGCAAACGGTCGATCTCCCCATAAACGTCATTCAGCACCGCTTGCGGCCCAATGCCGATCTTTTCCAGCACCGGCGGAACAATGCCTTCCTTGTCTTCAATCAGTGCCGCCAGCAAGTGCAGCGGCAACAGTTCCGCATTGCCGTGCTCCGAGGCCAGTTCATTCGCCCGCTGCACCGCTTCCTGCGCCTTCACCGTAAATTTGTCCCAACGAATTGCCATGATGAACTCCTGTTGCGAGCATTCAGCACTCAGCACTCAGCACTTAGCATTCAGCCCGCTAGGGCACTTGCCGATTTCGGCATCGCCGCTGGGGACTGAATGCTGAGTGCTGACGGCTGACTGCTAACTCCCCCATGCTAAAACAAACGGGAGGCAACCTGCGCCTCCCGTCAAGAAAACGCTACTCTGCTGGAATTACGCCGCCTGCGCCTTGCTTTCCAGCGTCTTCTCCCCGCCGACGCTGATCTTGATCTGCTTCGGCTTGGCTTCGGCTTTCTTGGCAAGCTTGATCTTCAATACGCCCTTGTCGTACAGAGCAGATACTTTCTCAGCGTCCACGGTCTGAGGAAGGGTGAAAGACCGGGTGAAGCTGCCATATTGCCGCTCCACACGTCGATAGTTCTCTTCTTTCTCTTCCTTTTCCAGCTTGCGCTCGCCGTGCACGGTCAGCGTGTTGTTCTCCAAACGGACATCGATGTCCTTCTCGTCGATCCCCGGTACTTCGATTTTCAGGGTTACCTGGTGATCGTCTTCGTACACATCGACCGCCGGTGCAAAGTTGGTCGTGGTCAAAGATTCCTCACGGCCCTCGCTAACCGACTGCTGAAACAACCGATTCAGCCGGTCCTGAAGAGTGCTGAACTCACGAAATGGTTCCCAACGGGTAATTACGGTCATTGCTGTGCTCCTCCTAAGAAATTGTCTCAACGGCTTACTTCCAATCCCTTGGATGCCGTCATTAGTACACAAGAATCATAAAACATGAGTGTAGTATTGTCAAGTATATAATTGTATTTACATCAATTACTTACGTACACAATCAGGCACTTCAAGTACCCGGTTTCAGGCACATTTGCCAATATCGGGTGGTCCTTAGCCTGCGTACGGCTCTCCAAAACTCGCACCTCCCGATGGGCATCCCGGGCCGCTTCCGCCACTACCGCCAGGAACTCTGCCACGCTTACATGATAAGAACAGGAGCAGGTCACCAGAATCCCTCCCCGCCGCAGCATCTTCAACGCCCGCAGATTCAGCTCCTTATACCCCCGTAGTGCCGTATCCAGGTCCCGCTTGCTTTTGGCGAACGCTGGAGGATCGAGCACAACGAAGTCATAGTGCTGCCCGCTCTTCTGATAATCCCGCAGCACATCAAATGCATTTCCCTCGATCCACTCAATCTCCCTGCCATTGAGCGCGGCATTGCGGTCGGCGACTTCGAGCGCCGGTCGCGAGCTGTCAACGCCCGCGACTTTGCAGCCAGCCTTCGCCAGGTGCAACGCGAATCCACCGTGGTAGCAAAAAACATCCAGTGCGTCTCCCCGGGCATACTGCGCCGCCGCCGCATAGTTCTCCCGTTGATCAAGAAATGCTCCGGTCTTCTGCCCTTCCTTGACGTCGTAGTGAAACCGCACGCCGTTCATGGAAAAGACCGTGCCGCTTTTATCGCCCTGCACCAAACCGGACCTGCGCGCCGGTAACTGCTCCAATTCCCGAATCTTCGGTTCCACCCTTTCGGCAATCGCTACGGGATGCAGTTGCTCAGTCAATTCCGAAAGAACAGTCTCCCGCACCGGCTCCGCATCTGTCGCCTGCGTCAGCACCTGGAACGACAGCAAATCGTTGTAGCGATCCACAATCAACCCCGGCAGAAAGTCCGCCTCGCTGAACACCACCCGGTAAGCATCCGTGTCATGAACTACGCGCTCGCGATACGCAACCGCAGCCCGAATGCGTTCCCGCAGCAACCCATTGAAGTCCGTAAACACTTCCCGAGAAATCAACCGGATGGCAATCTGCGACGCGCTACTGTAAAAGGCCGCGCCTAGGAATTTTCCCCGCTCATCGCAGACCTGCACAACTGCTCCAGGAGCGACGTCCTCGGCCGCCACAACATCTGATCGATACACCCAGACGTGCCCATCCTTAATCTGCTTGGCGCCACGCGCAGAAATCTTGACTTTGGGAAATTCCGGCGAAGTGCCGGGCTGTACAACAGGAGATGGCATGAACAGATACTAACCGACAGCAGAGTACCGCACAGGATGTGCTAACGCGATACTACCGGATGTTCCGCCGTAACCGCTTCTTCTTTCGCATGCTTGGAAGGCGCCGCCGCCTCCACCCGCGCCAGATTCAGGTCCCGATGCAGCGCATCCAGCGTCGCTGTAGGCAACTCGCCGCCCCACTCGTCAATCTCGGGCTCCGGCCAATTTCCATTCAGGCGGAGCGTGTCCACCGTCAACTCTTCGGGAAAGGCCAACCGGTATGCACCCTCGCGCAGCAACGTCTCACCAATCTTGCGTCCACTGGCCGCGTCGTAGATGCGGCGGCTCGATTCCGCGCCATGGTTCACAAACACCAGAAACACTTCGCCTTCTTCTCCATGCGACGCACGGTAATACCAAGCCTGGCTGGCTTCAATCTTGGGATGCGCCCGTCGCTTTCTGGTTTCAATCGCGGGATGATCGTGGCTGGGATCGTAGTACAGAATTCGCTGGCAGGATTCGCAGCTTACCAGCTTGTCCGACCGCACTTCGTTGTAGGTCTGCGGCCGCAACATCACCTGGCAGGCCATGCATTTCTGGTCTCTTACCTCTGAAATGCCGGTGCCCCGGTACTTGGCCACTCGATCATACTGGCGCAGCACATCCGGATTCACTCCGCTCCGCGCACTCTCCCGCTTGGCGTTCCATTCCGCCATCTGTTTCTCATCTTCAGCGGTGCGCTCGCGGGCCTGTATCTTCTCTTTTTCAATCTCGGCGGTCTCCGCCTTCAATTCCTTCTCAGCCGCCTTGACGTCCTTCTCCCGCGCCTCGGCATTCACCATCAGTTCCAGAATCTTGTCTTCGTTCGTCCGAATGTCCTGTTCCGCGAACTGAATTTCGTGCATCAACGCCTTGTATTGCTCGTTGGTCTTCACTTCGAGTGACTGATCGCGATACTTGGAAATCTTCTGCTGCGCATCCGAAATCGCCGTCTCGTATTTGCGTTTGGCAGCTTCGTCGGCCTTCACCGCTGTTTTGGCCTTCTCCAGCCCGACCTTCGTCCCTGCCAGCCTCTCCTCGATAGCGGCCACCCGCTTGGGAAGGGCGGCAATCTCTTCTTTCAGACGCAATATCTCCCGGTCAGCGCGTTGCAACTCGATTAGGTTTTGTATCTCTGGAAGCATCTCTGAGAGTAGAACTACCATGATTTTAGCACGCTTACCCCGCCTGCCTTTCCCGCGTTCAGCCGTGGGTTCCCTGTGCCTAGTCTGCTAAGGCTTTCCTTTGTGTACCTTCGTGCCCTTCGTGGTCAAAGCTGTTGCCTTTCCCTGTGATCCTCAGTGTCCTCTGTGGTTAGCGTTTTGCAGGGGCAGCGCCAAACCTCCACGCCGTTGTACACTTTTCCCGGCCATAAAGCCCATTGGGGAGACTTTCCGTGAAACGCCTTTACCTCTGCATGCTCGCCATCTTGCCGCTAGCCCCTTTCACTTTCGCCCAGTCCACCCCGCAAAAGCCCCTCACCATAGAAAATGCCTTTGCCGAGGGTGGCATCACAGGCCGCGCTCCCGAATCCGTTCAATGGAGTCCCGACAACACCACTCTATCTTTCATCCAGCGCGACGACTCCGGCGACCATGGTGAACTCTGGATTATGAACACCGCAAGCATCCAAAAGAATCTTCTGGTCAGCGAAGCCAAGCTCGCCAAACTGTCTCCTCCTATCAGCCGCCTGAAAGACGATCGCGAGCGCGAGCGTATCACCCGCTACCACGTCCAGCCCTACCAGTGGTCACCCGATTCGAAGCATCTGCTCTTCAACTCTCTCGGACACCTTTGGCTCTACACCATCGCCAACGGGACCGCTGTCCTGCTGAGTGAGTCGCCCGACGCTTCCGGTGACCCCAAGTTCTCTCCCGAGGGCCACAAGCTCGCCTACCTCCGAAAACACAATCTCTATGTGCGATCGCTCTCGAATGATTCTGCGAACGATGCAGAACTCCAACTGACCCACAGCAGCGAGAAAGAAGAAAAAAACGGCAGCCTGCTCAACGGGGAAGTCGACTGGGTCTATGCCGAGGAACTCTCCGTCCGCAGCAACTATTTCTGGTCTCCCAACAGCCGCGACATCGTCTTCCTTCAGATGGACGAATCCAAAGTGCCCGCGTACCCCATCGTCAACTGGATGCCCACGCACCCGACGGTTGACATGGAAACCTATCCCAAAGCCGGTGATCCCAATCCCGTGGTGCGGCTCGGTGTCGTCAGCGCCTCCGGCGGCAAGCCCAAGTGGATTTCGCTCACCAACGATTCCGACACCTACATTCCTCGTTTTGGTTGGGTGCGCGATGGCGTGCTCTGGGCCGAAGTGCTCAACCGCGCTCAGGACACGCTCGACCTGTATTTCGTGGACACGCTCTCCGGCCATTCTCGAAAAATGCTGACCGAGAGCGCTCCCGACGCCTGGGTCAACGTCAATGACGACTTCAAAGTCCTGAAATCAGGAGATCGTTTTCTCTGGTCCAGCTGGCGCGACGGCAGCACCCATCTCTATTTGTACAGCTTCGACAAACCGAAGCCTTTCACTTCCGACGCCCGCCTCGAACGCCAGCTAACTCACGGAGACTTCGAAACCCTCGGGGTCGAAGGCGTCGACGAAAGCGCCGGTCTCGTCTATTTCAACTGCAATAAAGATGATCCCCGCCAGCGCCAGCTTTACTCAGTGAAGCTCGACGGCTTAGGATTGCAGCGCGTCTCCCGCGAAGACGGCACCCACACGGCCACTTTCGCCGACGACGGCAAACATTACTTCGACCAATTTTCCTCACTCATGACGCCGCCGCGTCTTTCCGCCTGCGACTCCGCGGGAATATGTAACCAGGTCTGGGAGTCGAGCAATGTTGACGCCTATGGCCTCATCCCGCCCCAATTTCTTGACTTCAAAGCCAACGACGGTACCACCCTTTACGGCGAGCTTCTACTTCCTCCCGCCAGTGCCGCCGCTGCTAAGATTCCGTTGATCGTCAACATCTACGGCGGCCCCGCCGCCCAACTCGTAACCAACAGTTGGATCCAAGATTGGTCCGGCTCATCCGGGCTCTTCCATGAAATCCTTGCCCGCGAAGGCTTCGCCATCTTCACCGTCGACAACCGCGGCACTCCTGCGCGCAATCGCAAATTCCAGACTGCTGTTCGCCATCAGTTCGGCGCCATCGAACTGCAAGACCAGCTTGCCGCCCTCGACCAGCTCTTTGCCCAATACCCGCAGCTCGACCGCGCCCGCGTCGGCATATGGGGATGGAGCAACGGCGGCTCCATGACCCTCTACGCCATGACTCACTCCGACGTTTTCAAAGCCGGCGCCGCGGTTTCCCCTGTCACCAGTTGGCGCAACTACGATTCCATCTACACCGAGCGCAACAACGGCCTGCCCAACGACGAATCCAGCACCAGCTACAACGACCTCGATCTCGCGAAGGTCGCCGACAAGCTCCACGGATCTTTGTTACTGCTTCACGGCACCAGCGACGACAATGTCCATTTCCAGAACAGCATCCAGATGGTCGAAGCCCTGGTCGAAGCCCACAAGCAATTCCGCTTCATGGCCTATCCCAACAAAACCCACAGCATAGCCGGCGCCACTGATCAAACGCACTTATTCCATCTAATCGAAGACCACTTCCTGCGCGAACTAAAATAAGTGATTGTCATCCTGAGCGAGCGCCCTTTGCGAGCGAAGGATCTGGGCGAGCCGCGCGATGTGTCGCGTTTTTTGCGACACATTAATCGCGCGTTTGGCTCGCTTCCTTATCGCTCTATCTCCCGCGAATATGTCACACTACCCCATGCACCGCCTCTCCCTAGGCAACTTCGAACTCACCGCCATCTCCGACGGCACCTACAGCCTCGACGGCGGCGCTTTCTTCGGCGTCGTTCCCAAATCCTTGTGGCAAAGGAAGGTCACACCCGACGAGCGCAACCTGGTCCCTACGGGACTGAATTCCGTCGTGGTGCGCACCGGGGACAAGACCATCCTGATCGAAACCGGCATCGGCAACAAGTTGACTGAGAAGATGATCAAAATCTACGGCCAGCCTGCCAAACTCCTGGACAACCTCGCCGCCGCCGGCATCTCGCCCGAAGATATCGACATTGTCATCAACACCCATCTCCACTTCGACCATTGCGGCTGGAACACCGTCCTGCGCGGCGCAACCGTGGTGCCCACCTTTCCTCGCGCGAAATATTACGCTCCGGAAGGCGAATGGCAATACGCACGCCAGCCCAGCGAGCGCGACGCCATCAGCTACATCAGCGCCAACTACGACCCACTAGTCGCAAGCGGCCAAATGCAGCTCCTGAAAGGCGATCAGGAAATTGTCCCCGGCGTATCCGTTGTTGTCTTCCCCGGCCACACTCGCCACATGCAGGCCGTAATGCTCCACAGCGCAGGAAAAACCGCATGCTACATTTCCGACCTCATCCCCACCACCTGGCACCTCGACCTGACCTGGGGTATGTCCTTCGATCTGTTTCCGCTTGAGACCATCGCCAACAAAAAGCGCTACTACGCGCAGGCAATTCCCAAGAAATGGCTGACGCTGTTCACGCATGATCCGAATATGCCGTGGGCCTACGTAGAGAAGGATGAGAAAGAAAAGATGGTGGCGAGAGCGGCTGTCTGACAACCACCTTGCAGTCCCTTGTGATCCCCTGTGCCCTCTGTGGTTAAGGTTTGGCAGCCCAATCTGAGAACTGGGAACTGAGATCTGAGAACTGGTTTTCAGTTTCCTCGAAACAGTCTCCGTGGGACTATCAAACAGAACTACAATACCTCCTCACAGGTGTAGCATGAACCTTTCAATTCGAATCACAGTCGCCCTACTTCTTACATCCTTCATGTCCGCCCAAGACCGTTCCACCGCCCGCTCGATGGTTGTCACACGCTACGGCCTTGTGGCTACCAGCCATGTGCAAGCTTCGGTGGCGGGTGCGCAGGTGCTCGAGCGGGGAGGTTCTGCGGTCGATGCAGCGATTGCCGCGAATGCCGTACTTGGCGTCACCGAGCCCATGATGAACGGAATGGGCGGTGATCTGTTTGCCATTTACTGGGAGGCAAAATCCGGCAAGCTCTACGGTCTGAACGCCAGCGGATGGGCGCCGCGCGGCCTGACTATCGCCCATGTAAGAGCCCAAGACGCGACTGCCATGCCGCTAGGTGGCATCGACTCCGTTACCGTACCCGGCGCGGTAGCCGGCTGGCACGCGCTCCACGAACGTTTCGGCCGCCTCGCCTGGAAAGATCTTTTCCAATCCGCAATTCTCTATGCCGAGGATGGCTATCCAGTTCCCGAAATAATCGCGTCCTATTGGAGCGACGCAGCCGAGTGGATCGCCAAAGATCCCGAAGGCCGCCGCGTCTATTTGCCCAATGGCAAGCCTCCGGCGGTGGGACAAGTCTTCCAAAATCCCGATCTCGGGAAAGCCTTGCGACTCGTCGCCCAAGACGGCGCAGCCACCTTCTACAAGGGCGACATTGCCCACGCCATCCTGAGCACGTCGCAGAGTCTCGGTGGAACCATGGCCGCGGATGATCTCGCCGAGTTTTCGCCAGAATGGGTTGAGCCCATTTCAACCACCTATCGCAACTGGACCATCTACGAACTTCCTCCCAACGGACAAGGCATGGCCGCCCTCGAGATGCTGAACATCATGGAAACTTCCCGCCCGTCGCCGGACGGCCCACTGAGCGCAGTCGAGTTGCATAAAAAGATCGAAGCCATGAAGCTCGCGTATGCTGATCTCGGCCGCTACAACGCCGACCCACGCTTCGCCAAGGTCCCGGTCAAGGGAATCCTGTCCAAGGAATACGCCCGCCAGCGCACCCAGTCGATCGACCCCGCCAAAGCCAACTGCGAGGTCGCAGCCGGCACGCCGCCCACCAGCGACACCACGTACCTCTCGGTGGTCGATCGCGACGGCAACATCGTTTCGCTGATTCAAAGCAATTACGAAGCCTTCGGCTCAGGCATCGTAGTCCGCGGCATGGGATTCGCACTGCAGGATCGCGGCGCGCTGTTCTCACTCGATCCTGCGTCTCCCAACGCTCTCGCTCCCCGCAAGCGTCCGTTCCACACCATCATTCCGGCTTTCATGGAGCACGGCGACCAGCACATCGGTTTCGGCATCATGGGAGGCGCCAACCAGCCGCTGGCCCACGCGCAATTCGTTTCCAACGTAGTTGACTACGGCATGAACATTCAAGAGGCTCTGGAAAACGCCCGTTTCACCGTCAGCGAGGATCGCGGCTGCAACATCGTGATCGAGTCGCGAGTGCCACCAGAAGTGCGGCAAAAACTTTCCGCCATGGGGCATAAGCTCGACGTACGCCGCGAATACTCCACCGCAATGGGGCGAGGTCAAGCAGTCCTGCACGACGCGAGAGCCAAAGTAAACTACGGAGCCTCCGACCCCCGCGCCGACGGCGCCGCCATACCGGAGTCCCCTTCCATAAGGTGATGGAACTCTGTGCCCCTCTGTGTTCCCTGTGGCTAAGACAAGCTCACCACCGGAAACACTCTAGGCTAGGCATAGAGCCTCCAACCATAGCCAACAAAAGGCTTTATCAGCCAACAATCCGAATGTCGGCCCGATGAATCTAATCCCTCATGCAGGCACCAAGACGCCTAATCGGTTTCATCGCAGTCGTGCAATCTGTTCTGTTTCTAACCCATCTAGTCCTCTATCAGACCTGGACATTTTCACCCATGGAACTTCCCAGTCACGGCGCTCTCTGGATCAAACTCCTTCTCGGGTTCTTGTCGGTAAGCTTCGTCGCCGCGTCGCTACTCGCTTTTCGCTATACGAATGCTGCTGTGCGCGCCTTCTACCGCGCGGCCGCGGTTTGGCTGGGTCTGCTGACCTTCTTTTTCGTCGCCGCTGTCTCCTCCTGGATTATCTTCGGAGTCGCCCGCCTAGCCGGGGCAAACCTAAACTTCCATCTGCTCGTCGAATTCCTGTTTGCCACTGCTGCGGTAATCGGCCTCTACGGCGTTTTCAACGCCGGCTGGACCCGAATCACGCGAACCACGGTCCGGCTCGCGAACCTTCCCGAAGCCTGGCGCGGCCGCAAAGCCGCGCTCATCAGTGATGTCCACCTCGGCCACGTTCGCAATGGCAGCTTTCTGCGCCGCATGGTCGCGAAGATTCTGCAGGAAGCCCCGGACGCCATTTTCATCGCCGGCGATTTGTACGACGGTACCGCCATCGACGCCGGACTCGCCGCCGAACCCTTGCAGCAGCTAAAGGCGCCGCAGGGGGTTTATTTTGTCGCCGGCAACCACGAGCAGTTCGGCGACGACAGCAAATATCTACGCGCCGTCGAGGCCGCCGGCGTCCGCGTGCTCAGCAACGAGAAAGTGGAAGTCGATGGCATGCAGATCATCGGTGTGCCCTACCGCAACGCGACCCGGGACACCCATCTGGCCTCGACATTGCGGGGTGTCCACCTGGATCGCGATCGCGCCAGCATTCTCTTGACCCACGCTCCCGACCATCCGGAAATCGCCGAAGCTGCGGGCGTGTCACTCCAGCTATCCGGGCACACTCATCTAGGGCAGTTCATACCTTGGAGTTGGATGGCACGCCGGATTTATCGCCAGTTTGTCTACGGCCTAAGCCGGATCGGGAAGATGCAGGTCTTCACTTCCAGCGGAGCAGGAACCTGGGGACCACCGCTGCGCCTGGGATCAAACCCGGAAATCGTGATGCTGCAATTCGAGTGAGGTTTAAGGTCCGGCGCCTACGCCAGCAGGCTGCAGCCGCGCTTCAAAGAATGCTTCTACTCGCTCCAGTATTTCCGGTGCGCTCTTCGACTCATAAATCGCCTTCCGCAACCCCGCCCCACCCGGCACGCCATGCGTAAACCACGAAGCAAACTGCTTCATCTTGCCGACTGCATCCGGCAGTTCTTCCTCGATCAGCATAGAGAAGTAAGTTCGAATCATCTGATAACGGTCCGCCTCGCTCGGCTCGTCATATCGTCCGACCGCACAATACTGCTCAATCTGCCGGAAGATCCACGGATTCGACGGCGCCGTCCGCCCAATCATCACCGCATCGCACCCCGTCTGCCCAACCATCGCGCAAGCATCTTCCGGCTTGCGGATGTCCCCATTGCCAATCACCGGAATCTTCACCGCCGCCTTCACCGCCGCAATCCAATCCCAGCGTGCCTGGCCGCTATAGCCCTGTTCACGCGTACGCGCATGCAGCGCCACCGCACACAGCCCACACTCCTCAGCCAGCTTGGCCAATTCGACGCAGACGATTTCTTCGTCATTCCAGCCGGCGCGGAACTTGACGGTGAAGGGAATGGTGACCGCGCCGCGAACCGCCTCAAAGATTCGCCCAATCGCCGGCAAATCCCGCAGCAAGCCCGAGCCGCCATTGCACTTGACCACCTTCTTCGCCGGACACCCCAGGTTCAGATCCACTAGATCGAATCCCAAACCCTCCACAATCCGCGCTGCATCCGCCATCACCTTCGGATCACTTCCGAACAGTTGCGCCGAGATAGGATGCTCGTCCTCGTAGAAATGCAGATAGCGCTTGGCCTTCTGGTCCTTGGCCCGGAGCACCCCATCAGCCGAAGTGAACTCCGTCATGATCAACCCGCATCCGCCCAGGTTTCGGATAAACCGGCGGAACACGGTATCGGTGACGCCCGCCATAGGGGCGAGGACGGTAGACGGACGAATCTCAACGCCGCCGATCCTCAGCGACGAAGGGACAGGCACCGCCCGTGTGGAGCGGGCGGCCTCCCCCGTGGCTTCCCCCGAATTGTCCCAGAACTTACGCATTGGAGACGTTACGGTCTAACTTCGAGGTTGGGCAGGCGGCTGGCAGTAAAGCGATCGACAACCTTGAAAATGGAGGAGTCCAATTTGAACCGTTCAGGACGGACCGAATACTCTGCGGAAAGGTTCCCCGCTGCATCCTCCTTAACTTGAATCACTCCGATCCTACCCATTCCGTCCGAAGCGTAGAGGGCCCGATTGTCAGGACGATAGGTCCGATTTTCGAACAAGGCCACATACTTGAAGTGGGCGGGAACTTCTACCAAGTGCGCAAGGACATTCGGTATGTCCTTCAAGGCCGTTCCCACCTTGATTTCAACTACGTGAATCTCCCCGCTGCCCGATCGGTCCACAGCTAAAACGTCCACCCGGCTGCTTCGATTTGGCCACTGTGCATCGAAAAAGACCTTGGGCACAATCAGTTGACGAGACAGGAAATCGGCCACGGCATTCTTGGCTCTGGCTTCCTGCTGTTCAGAACTAAGCAGCGCTTTTCGCACCGAGAATCTCCTCAAAATAATTGTAGGCCCAGGCGCTAAACCTCTCGGCCTTATCCACTGCCATCTTCACCGAATCGTCATCGAATCGGACTTCTCGATAGGCCACTGCATTCTTCCGCGCCAGCAACCACTTAAAATGATCTACACCCCTTCTGTCTACTCTGTTCTTGGAACAAATCTGTTCGAGTTCGCGAGCTGCTTGCGCATGATCTTGGTACTTTCCCCGCTTGCCGGTTGGGCCCACCGTAATGGCGTCATTCAGGGAGATGGCGCTATGAATCGCAAGCAAACCCACGCCAGAACGATAGAGCTCGAACTTGTCATTCAGCAGCTTCATGCCTTGCAGAAAGTGGCCTGACTTATCGACGTACTGCTGGGTCGTGATAGGGTCGACATTTTTCACCGGTATCAATCGGGCCTAGGCCAGCCTCACCACATTTTACCGCGTAGCCGGCGTCAATAAGAAAACCTCCCCGCAGGGAGGCCTCTGGGCTCCAAATGCTTCGTCCCTTACTTCTTAACCGGCTCCACCTTGGCATACTTGCGCCGGAAGCGTTCCACCCGGCCGGCCGTATCCAGCAGCTTCTGCTTGCCGGTAAAGAACGGATGGCAATTCGAGCAGATTTCTACGTGGATGTCGCCGCGATGGGTCGAGCGCGTGGCAAAGCTGTTACCGCATGCGCACATAACGCGGATTTCGTTGTAAGCGGGATGTATGGCTGTTTTCATGATTTCCTGACC
>Ga0207153_1126_pt1 | contig 15277 bp, 21 predicted proteins | sample Alteio_BWMinHeat_27_FD_153580 | JGI IMG/M metagenome (GOLD analysis project Ga0207153, IMG submission 153580) | Enriched cells from forest soil in Barre Woods Harvard Forest LTER site, Petersham, Massachusetts, United States -... | ecosystem: Environmental > Terrestrial > Soil > Temperate forest >...
AGTAACGGGTCAGACCCATCGCTTCAGTGAAATGATTCATCGTCTCAGCGATGTGGTCGAAGGTGTACGGGAATTTCTTCGGATCCGGCCAGTCGCTGTGTCCGAAGCCAGGGTAATCAGGAGCGACCAGATGAAAGCGATCGGACAGCCGGGCGAAGAGCGGCTCGAACATGCGCGACGATGAGGGAAGTCCGTGCAGCAGAAGGAGTGTGGGCGCGTCTTTCGGACCAGCCTCTCTGTAGAAAATGGAAAGCCCATCGATCTGGGTGGTGCGATAGAGCGTGGAATGCGTGTTCGAGGTGCTGGGGGCGGTCATGTGCGTGCTCTCCTAAAGTTCAATATGATAATCCTTTCCAGGTCTGAACCTGGGCGCATCGAAAAATCTGCAAATCGCGTGTCGATTTCCGCCACTCCGTTCGACTAGCAAGTGGAGCCGCACCGCGCACTCGGCGCCTGGCAACTTTCTGTGCCCAGCGCGGTCCATGCTCTTATATAAAAGTAGCGGCCCTCATACGGCGCCGCACAACGCTCATACTCATTACACAAGGAGAACACCATGCGCTTCATGATGATCATGTTTCCGAAAATCTACGAAACCGCCAAACCCGGCTGGGTACCCGACCTCATAAACATGGAGGCAATGGGCAAGTACAACGAGGAACTAGGGAAAGCCGGCGTGCTGGTCGCGCTCGACGGGCTGACCCCGCCCGCGACGATGAGCGCGCGCGTCACCTTCAAGAACGGAAAATCGAAAGTGACCGACGGTCCGTTCACCGAAACCAAGGAAGTGGTCGGCGGCTACTGGATCATCCAGGTGAAGTCGCGCGAAGAAGCGCTCGAATGGGCCGCGCGCATCCCCGGAAAGGATGACGAAGTGGTCGAAGTCCGCCGCATGTTTGACCTAACCGACTTCGATCCCGAGACCCAAAAGCATATTCAAGAGAAGTTCGGCGACGACGTCTACGTCGAGATGGGCGGCGAGCTGGGCAAGAAGTAAAAAACTGTCCACCCGACAGAAACCAGAGCGGCACCTGCAAGAGCCACGATTTGCAATTGCCGAATGTTGGCAAGCTGCGGCAGTCCTTGTATTTATACCACCTATGGTTGTATATTTACGGTAGAGGCAACTATGCTGGAAGCGTTCTCAGTAAACGAGGCGGCGGCAATCGCTGAGGTGCCGCCCGACACCATTCGTACCGCGCTGGAAAAGAAATCCATGGCTCCGTCATTCAAACGGAAGACCGGCAATGCGGTGCGTTATCGGCTTTCCGTTGGCGACGTGCTCTTTGTGAAGGTGCTGGTTGAGTTCCCCTTCCCGCTCAGCAAGGAAGACAAGCAGTCTCTGGCGAAGATTTTGTCGCGTGGAGACCGCAGGGCGGCGCGATGGTCCAGAAAGGGATCGGATTTAGTCTATCGGTCGGGGGATATGCAGGTTTCGGTTGAGTGCAAGTCGTTTCGGCAGACCGTGGCTCGAAATCTGGCGGCTTATCGTTGGGGCAGGCGCCGTATTGTGTCGTCCCCGGAAATCCTGGGTGGAGAACCGGTTTTTCGTGGAACACGGGTTCCCCTTCAACTCGTGGCGTCGCTTTATCGGAAGGGTGTTCCCGAGAGTGAGATCGCTGAAGATTTTCCGGCTCTCGGTGATCGTGATTTCGCGTACGCCCGGCTGGTGGCGCGCTTTGGAGAGAAGCCAGGACGACCCAGGAAGCGCCTCGCGTTCAAGAGGGAGCATGGGGTTGCATAGTGACCCATCTACTGCTGGACGAGAATGTCTCGCCGGCATTGGTCGGCAGACTTGACGGCATGGGTGTGTACGCTCAGTCGGTGCCGCACGTCGGTTTGTCGGGGCGCTCTGATCGCGAGATCTGGAAGTACGCGCTGGATCACGATTTTGCAGTTGTCACCACCAATGCGCGAGACTTCATTCCGTTGCTCGAGGTCGAAGCGCATCCAGGATTGATCGTGTTGCGCGAAAGTGGCCTGACTCGTGATGAACAGTGGGATCGGATCAAGCCGGTCGTTCAACACGTGAGGACCTCGGGAGAACAGGATTTCTTACTCAATAAGCTTATTGAGATCAATGGAGTTGGACGTTTTGACGTTCGAACACTTCCTCCAGGGCCCACTCGCTAGCTGAAATAAAAATGGGAACGGTTGTCGATTTTCGGTTTCCCCAACGACTATAGGACAGAAGAACGATGCGCTACGGTTCCTGAGTGAACAGGAACGAGTCATCGGGAACAAACCACAGAAACCAAGGAGAAAAGTCATGCCACAATATCTAGTTTGTAATTACCTCCCCGACGACTTCGACCCGTCCACCGTAACCGAAGCGATGATGGAAGAAATCCACGCGCTCAACCGCGAAATGACTGCTGCCGGCATCAGGAAGTTCGCCTGCGGCATTTCCCCGGTCGCCAACGCAAAGACGGTGCGGAAGCAATCCGACGGCAAGGTGCTCGTCACCGACGGGCCGTACACCGAAACCAAGGAACACATGGGCGGTTTTTGGATACTGGAAGCCGCCAATATGGACGAGGCACTGGCGTGGGCACGCAAGGGCGCCATCTCCTGCGAGGGTGTCGGCGAGGTGCGCGAGCTTCTTTTCTTCCCGGCTCCGGAATAATAATCCGGCGGAAGTAAGCAAACAATGATCGAGCCGGCGCAACGCTCTGTTGCCGTTCGTTCGATCCGATATGAGGAGAAGGCAATGAAATACATCTGTTTTGGTTACTACGACAAAGGCAAGTTCGATGGCATGGCTGAGGCCGAGCGAAACGCCATGTTCGATAAATGCTTTGAATATGACGACCATCTTCGCGCCAGCGGGCACTGGGCCGGCGGAGAAGCGCTTCAGGGGCCGGAGACCGCCCTGACCCTGTACTGGAAGAACGGCAAGGTGGCAACGACCGATGGCCCCTATGCCGAAACCAAAGAACAACTCGGCGGCATTCTCGTCCTTGAGGCGCGGGACATGAATCATGCGGTGCAGCTCATCAGCCAGCATCCGGCCCTGAAGTACGGCACCCTTTGGGAGATCCGGCCAGCCGGGGACATGAACGAAATCATGAAGGCAAGTGAGCAGCGCCGGCGACAGAACACTGCACGCTGAACCCGGTGTAACAGGAAACAGAAAGAGGAGGAAGACGTGAGCAATCAACTTACTCGTCGCGATTTCGCTATCCGCACCGCTGGCTTGGGTCTGGCTTTGGGACTGGCGCCTGCTGCTACGCTGGCCGAGGCTAAGCAAGCCTCGCACTCAGAAACTCCTCTGCCGGTCGTGGATCCATATTCCCTCGTCGATCCGGAACTTCTTCCTGCGCTCAAGCAGTTCCCCGCCTCCTTCGACCTTTCTGCGGAGACGGTCCGCCAGTTCCGGCAAATGCCCGGCACGCCCGCGTTACCTGCTCCCGCGCCGCAGCCCGTGGAGCGGCATATCCCCGGGCCGCCGGGAGCACCCGAGGTTCGTCTGTGGATCGTTGATCCTGCGCCGTCGGAGAAGGGCAAGCCGTTGTTCCTTCACATGCATGGCGGCGGCTTCATGATGACCGGCCCCGGTTGGATGCCCCTGCTCCAGTCGATCGCGACGGATTGCCATTGCGTCGTCGTCTCGGTTGACTATCGGCTGGCTCCGGAAACCCGTTATCCCGGCGCGCTTGAGGATAATTACGCCGCGCTCAAATGGGTCCATGCCCATGCGGCGGAGTTCGGCATTGATCGCTCCCGCATTGCCGTGGGCGGTGAGAGCGCGGGCGGCACCCACGCCGCGAGCCTTGCGATTCACGCGCGCGACCGCAATAAAGAAGACGTTCCCATCTGCTTCCAGCTGCTCATCTACCCCGCGCTAGACGACCGCACGGGCAGCTCCCACCCAGCGCCGCCCGCCGTTGGCCACTTCATGTGGACTCCGAGTGCCAATCGTTTTGCCTGGAGCTCGCTGCTGGGCGTTCCAGCGGGTTCGTCCAAGGTGCCGGTAGCCGCCGTACCCGCCCGGGTAGCCAGCGTCGCCGGCTTGCCGCCGGCCTGGATCGGTGTCGGTTCTATCGATCTGTTCGCCGAAGAAGACATGGAGTATGCGCGGCGGCTCGTCCACGCCGGAGTCGCGACCGAACTCCTGGTCGTGCGTGGTGCCTTTCACGGATTCGATCTCCTCGTGCCGGATGCCGAAGTCTCCAAACAATTCAACGCGAGTTGGAAGTCGGCGCTGCGCAAAGCATTTGCCACGTCGTCATAAGGTCGCTAATCCGGACTGTGAAAGGGCGCACAAGCGCTGTACATAAGAGAGGACAAGCATAAGAGAGGACAATCCAGTGAGAAACGTAATCTATGCAATCAACCTTACCCTGGATGGCTGCTGCGACCATACCAAATTCAATCCCGATGAAGAAACACATGAATACTTTACACACCTCTTGCGAGATGAGGCCGACCTGCTCGTCTTTGGGCGTAAAACCTATCAATTGATGGTTCCTTTTTGGCCTGATGCCGCAAAAGACCCTTCTTCGACAAAATCGGACGTCGAATTTGCTCAAACCTTTGTCTCCAAGAAGAAGCTTGTTTTTTCACGCTCATTGGCCAGCGCTGAAGATAAAAATACGAGAATTGTTCGCGCCAACCTTCGCGACGAAATACTTAAATTGAAGCAAGAACCAGGCAAAAGTATTCTGGTCGGGGGTGTAGATGTTCCTTCACAACTGATGGAGCTTGGCCTGATTGACGAATATCGTTTTGTCGTTATGCCAATCATTGCTGGGAAAGGGAGACGGTTGTTTGAAGGTGTCAACCTGCCGGAGAAATTACAACTGAAACTTGGCGAGTCAAGGACCTTTAAATCGGGAAGTCTTCTGCTTCGTTACTTGAAGCAGTGATGGGGGACACTGTGAGAAAGATCACGATCATCGAACACATCTCGCTCTATTGATAAGAACGGAGACCTCGAACATGCAGCCCAATGAACCCAGCCGCACAGCCCTTATGATCGCTCGGCAACGAGCTGCTCATCAGGTGCTCGATCATGGCTCAATCCTCGATGACCCATTTGCCATGAAGATTCTGCGCGAAGACGAAAAGGACGTGCTTCAATTTGCCAACAAACACCCCTTGGCCAGCATCGGACGTCTGTTCACCACCGCGCGCAGCCGGATTGCCGAAGATGCTCTGTCAAGAGCTGTCGAAAGAGGGGTTCAGCAGATCGTCATCCTGGGCGCCGGACTCGACACTTTCGCTCTCCGGAATCCCCATGGCGCGCGACAGATCCGTATCTATGAAGTGGACCACCCCGCGACGCAGGCATGGAAACGCCAGCGCGTGGCCGAAGCGGAAATCGCACTTCCGCCATGGCTTATTTTCGTGCCAGTCGATTTCGAGCGGGACGATGTAGGAGAGAAGCTGGTCGCCGCAGGCTTTCAGCCGAACTCGCCCGCGTTTTTCACCTGGCTCGGGGTTGTGCCCTATCTGACACAGGACGCCATCGGCCGCACTCTGGCCTACATATCGTCAATCCAGAACTCGGAGGTGGTGTTCGACTACATGGAACCTCCCGAGGCATTCTCCGAAGAGCTAAGGCAAATAGAAAAGGCGCGAACCGAACAGCTTAAGAAAATTGGTGAACGTTCGGACAGCCGTTTCGAGCCGGCTGGCATTGCAGCGATTCTTCGCTCGCACGGATTTCGTGCCATCGAGGACATCAATTTCCAGGAAATCGCGTCCAGGTTCGGCCACGCCGTTCAAGGACTCGCGCCCGGACACGCTGGCGTTCATGTTGTCCACGCTAAGCACTAATTGAACGGCGGGTGGCCAGGCTTTTGATCTTGCTGAGAAATGTGGGGGCAGACGGGACTGGCCCCAATTTCAGGCCGCGAACAGTAATCGGGATCACTCCCGTCTGTCCCCAGGTTTTCAGGTTTTATTCCGCATTTGCCCCGCGGTGGAAGCCATGATGAGTAATACCAAGAGAGAGGGCTAACCGGATTGTGCTAAGTTGGGGAAATGACTGGCATGGAATCGGCCAATCTTAAATTGGCCAGGGCACAGGAGCACATTCTCGCAATACGGGATATTAATGAAGACTACACCGAGCGTGAGCCGATGGCTGCTGCCTGAGGAATGTGGTGACAGACAGATCGTTCACCAGGCTTTCTTTCGGCCGGGCGCCCGCTCCCTGCGTTCGTTGCGAGGGGCATTGTAAGTGCATGGAAACTCAGGAACAGGTTTCTGGCCGCAAGAAGAGCCACGTAACTGACTTGCCTCATCGGGAAAACCGCGCTAGGGTGGTGGGAGTATGAGTGATTTGCGAGAGCAGATAAACAGCCTCTCTCCTGCTGAGAAGGAGGAACTGCTGGACACAGTATGGGAAAGTCTGGAAGCGGACGCAGTATCGCTGACAGACGCGCAACGGGCGGAGCTTGATTACCGCATCGCTCGGCATGACCAAAACCCTTCCGATGTCATCCCGTGGCAGCAAGTCAGAACGGGCCTGTTTAAGAAACCGTGACACTCCCCGTCTCCTGGACCCCTGAAGCGAATCAGGACCTGCTGGACGCGCGGACATGGTATGACAATGTTCGCCCGGAACTTGGGGAGCGTTTTGCCCTGGCAGTCGAGACCACGGTTGAAGCAATCGCGGACCATCCGTTGCAATTCCCCATCACCTACCAGAGCCGGCGCCGTGCGGGAGTGCGACGTTTTCCGTATGGCATGTTCTTCGAGGTTCAGAACAATAGGATTGTGGTGATCGCCTGCTTCCACGGAAGGCGCAATCCGAGACGCTGGCAATCGCGGTAGGCAGCGCTCAGCATACCGTGAATCCCATGGCGGGGCTCAGATGGAGGAAACCGGAAACAGACCGAACGTTCCCCAATTTGTAGACGAATGGAAATTGGTGGACGTTCGGTCTGTCCCCAGTCTTGCCCTTACTTACCCCTGCGCCTAAACACAAGCGGCAGAGAGACGCCGCTCTGCTTCCATTCACCGCTAACCTCTGAGTTGTCGTGGATCATCTTGCCGTCGAAGCTGCTTCCGATGCTTCCGATTGTAAAGTGCAGATCAGGATCCTGGTAAGAGACCACGTCGATTGCGATTCCGGTGGTGTCCTGGTCCGGGCTGTCCAGGCTGCCGGTCAATTTCCCGTCCGCCGCCTGTGAAATGTGCACGATTACTCGTAAGCTGCTACCGCGGGCATCGATCTTTCCTTCCCAATCGCCGATCGCCGCTGAGGCGGAAGCCCCGGTCGCGGCTCCGAGCGGCAACGTTGATGCGATCATGGTCACCAGCACCGCCAAGAATCCGAAGCTTAACGCTGTTCGCTTGTGCATGATGTAATTCTCCTTTTTGTGTGTGAGTTATTGTGACTTTTGTGGTCGCCACCGGAAACGGCTGGCGCTTTAACCGGCGGGTTTGTCATCGCCGGGTTCAAAGATGGCTTCAATGGGTTGCTCGAAGAGTCGCGCGATGGCAAAAGCCAGGGGCAGACTCGGATCGTACTTCCCGGTTTCGATTGCGTTCACTGTTTGGCGCGATACCTTGAGCCGGCCAGCCAAGTCAGCCTGGGACCACTCGCGTTCCGCGCGCAAGACTCGAAGCCGGTTTTTCATTGCGCACCGGCCCGCGGACCATCCGTCCTCTTGCCATCACCGCCGCTCCGCCGGCTCATCGGTACCTCCAGGCTGAAAACCCGTAGGCGAAGGCCCACACCAGCAACATGTAGCCTCCTACCTCCTCCCACGGTGGACGGCCAAGCCCAGCTTGCTCGACGCCGCCGAAAAAGGCAGTGATGATGAGAGTCAACAAGAACGCGACGGATGCTGACTCCAGGCAGATCCGCTTTTGCATCTCGTCCATCTTCAGGAAGCTGCGGACCATCGCCGCGAAGAAGATCATGAAAGGCAGAACCGGCAGAAGCCCCAGCGCCCGCGGAACCTGCCCGTGAGCCACCAGCCATGTCACCAGGAGTTGTGTTAGCGCCGCCGCAACCGCCCAGAGAAAGACTGGGCGAGTGAAGCGGGAAGAGAATGTTCGAGTGTTGGCCATGAATTCAGCACCTCCGCAAGTAAAGTAAAGCAACCTTGACATACATAAAGTAAAGTACACTTTACTTTGTGTCAAGCATTATTTACTTGCGTTGAGCTGGCCTGGGTTCCGCGCCAGCTTGTGCCGTCCTCCCGAGATGCGAGGCGCCATCTCATACACCTATAAGGGCACAATATAAGCACAATATGTTAACCTATGAATGTACAAAATAATGTAATATGCTAACCTATAGGAGCACACTAGTTATCATAATGTACACCTATAGATGTACATTATTGGGACGAGGTGGAAAGCATGCGCCCTGAATTCAAAAGCTTACGAATCAAGCAGATCGACCGAGCGTTGGAACCATTCGCGGCTGCAAAAGACTCGCCACGTCCGCAGAAAGGGTGGCTTCGTGCTGTCCGCGAGGCGACCGGGATTACCGTGCGGCAGATGGCAATGCGTCTTAGAAAAGCTCCAACTCTGGTTGCAAAGCTTGAGAAATCTGAAGCTGAATATCGCATCACGTTGGGAAGCTTACGCGCTGCTGCGGATGCTCTTGGGTGTCGGCTTGTCTACGTTATCGTTCCAAAAACCGGAAGCATTCAGGATCTTGCGGATGAGCGTGCGAGAACCAAAGCTGCGGAAAACGTCCGCGCGGTTGAACACAGCATGGCGTTAGAGGACCAGGCCGTTGGAGGAGTGGCAGAGAAAATCGAGGAGGAAACGAGACGAATCCTGAAGCGAACCGGAAAAGAGTGACGACAATGACGGCAGCCAGCGACGGCAATACACCCCTCTCGCCGGACGAACTTGCAGACCTCATTCCGAATCTTGCAACCAAGGAAGAACTGAACGAGTGGGAGCGGGAGAACATTTTGCTTGCGAGGGCCTGGGCGATCGCAAGCCGCACCGGTGCAGTTGATATGGCCTCTGACGAGTACGTCCGAAAGCTCCACCGGAAGATGTTCGATCAAACGTGGAAATGGGCAGGCGAGTATCGATGCACCGACAAAAACATCGGAGTTCCATTCCATGACATTCGGGAGAGACTGATAGCGCTGTTCGGTGACTTTCGCTGTTGGATTGAGAACACCACCTACTCACTCGATGAGATTAGCGTTCGATTTCATCATCGGCTTGTACTCATCCACGGATTTCCGAACGGTAATGGCAGGCATGCCCGGTTGATCGCAGACGTACTTGCATTGAAGCTCGGCCGTCCTGAGTTTACGTGGGGTTCGGTGAATCTCGTCAAAGAAGGCGAAGCACGCGACAAATATCTGGAAGCGATCAGAACCGCGGATAATGGCGACATTCAGCCCCTTCTCGAGTTCGCCCGGTCCTGATTTGTAGCTGCTCCTCAAGGACAGGGCACACTCGAGCCCTACGTCCGACCGCATCAGTGGCCCACACATTATCTGACGAGGCAGATAAAAAATGGAGTAGCTGTCGATTTTCCGCCTCCCCGAACGACTATCTGATAACAGAAGGATGAGCGACGGCTCGCCGAGCCACAGGAACCATAGAGGAATCAATGAAATACATCTGTTTGGGCTACCTTGCGCCAGGAAAATTCGAAGGAATGACCGAGAGCGAGCGGCAGGCAACGTTCGACGAATGTTTTGAGTACAACGACCATTTGCGCGCCAACGGACATCTGGTCGCCGAAGTGCCTCTTCAGCCTCCGGAGACTGCGTTGACCCTGTACTGGAAAAACGGCAAAATCGCGACCACCGACGGCCCCTATGCGGAAACCAAGGAACAGCTTGGCGGCATTCAAATCCTTGAGGCGCGAGACCTCAATCATGCCGTTCAGCTTGTCTCCCAGCTTCCAGGCTTTAAGTTTGGACTTGGACCGATTGAGATACGGCCGGTTGCGGATATTAGCGAAATAGCAAGGGCCAGCGAGCAGCGACGGCGTCAAAAAGATGTCTCGCGATGAGGGCTGTAGCACGTTGAAGCTCGTCTAAGTAGAATGACCCAAAACGGATGTGAAGCAGGGAATGACGCTATCGCTGGGAGACTGACCTCCGGAAGGGAAGAGCAAAATTATGTCATTCGGTAACGATCTGAAAGTTGCATTCCGCTCGCTGCGTCGAACCAAAGGGCTTGCGCTCACGGTGGTGCTGACGCTGGCGCTTGGCATCGGCGCCAACTCCGCCATTTTCACGCTGGTGCGCGGCGTGCTCCTCAAGCCGCTCGTGAACCGCGACGAGGACCGGCTGATCTATATCCGCCAGAGCGCCCCTGGAGTCGGCGACGAGAACGCAAACTTCTCCGTGCCCGAAATTCAGGATTTGCGCGCCAGCGTTAAAACCCTCAGCGCGTTCGGTGATTTCTCGACCACCGGTTTCACCATGATCGGCCTGGGTCAGCCTCGCGAAGTTCAAGCTGGCGTCGTCGGCGGCAACTACTTCGATGTTATGGGCCTTCACCCTGTCCTCGGCCGTCTCATCGGACCGCAAGACGACGGCCCCAACGCTGCCGGCGTTGTCGTTCTCACCTATCGTTTCTGGACTACCACTTTTAAGAAAGACCCTTCGGTCATCGGCAAAGTTATTCGGCTTGATGTCGGTGTCCTTGGCAATCGGTCTGCCACCATCATCGGCGTCCTCGAACCCTGCGTCCCATATCCCCAGGACACCGAAATCATCGCTAACGTCGTCACCAGCCCGCACCACCTCTCCGCCACCATGGTCACCGGCCGTGTCCATCGCATGACTGAACTCTTTGGCCGTCTCGCTCCCGGCGCCACCCTCGATCAAGCGCGCGCCGAGTTGCGCTCCGTCTACGGCGCCATGGTCAAGGAGCATCCCGCAGACTATTCGCCTAAAGCGAACTTCCAGATCGGAGCGAAGCTGTTTCACGAGGAGATTACCTCGGGCGCGCGGACCGTGTTGCTGGTGCTGCTCGCAGCCTCAGTACTGGTCTTCGTCATCGCGTGTTCCAACGTCGCCAACCTGATTCTCACGCGGACAGTTCGCCGCGAAGGCGAGCTGACCATCCGTGCGGCGCTCGGCGCCAGCACCGGCGCGCTGCGCCGCATGCTGCTGGCCGAAAGCCTGCTGCTTTGCACCGCCGGCGCCGCGCTCGGTGTAATCAGCGCGTATCCGATGGTGGCTACCCTGGCCCGCTACGCCTCGCGCTTTTCCGTCCGCGCGCTCGATTTGACAGTCGATTCCAGCCTGCTGTGGCTGGGAGCCGCGCTGGCCATCGTGGCGGCGGTGATTCTGGCGTACGTCCCGCGCCTGCCGTCGGCCGATACCGCCAGTGGCCTTAGCCTGGCGAGCGGCAGCGTACGGATCACCGGCAGCACCAGCCGCCGCCAACGGGTCTTTGCCATAACACAAATCGCGGCATCGTTCGTGCTGCTCGCCGGCGCCAGCATGTTGATCACTACGCTGATCGCACTGCAAAATGCGCGGACAGGTCTCGATACCCGCCACGTTCTTGCCATCAACGTGCCCACAATGTCCTACGGAAAAACACCGCAGCAAGTGCTCGATTTCTATAAGGAATCGATTCGCCGCGTGGATGCGCTACCCGGCGTGCAAAAGACCGCTTTCGGCCTGATGGTTCCCTGGCGCGATGCCGCTGCCGGCGTCGGCCTGCAATTCTCCGCCGACGGCCATGCTCATGCGGTGGGCGAAGAGGATCCTCGCGCGCAGTGGCGTGTCATCTCTCCCGGATTCTTTGCCGCGCTCGGCGTTCCCATCCTCACCGGCCGTGATTTCAACGAGCTCGACGGCCAAAATAAAGATAAGGATCCCGTCGTCATCATCAGTGAGACGCTCGCACAGCGCATGTTCCCCAATCAGGATCCGATCAATCGGCATGTCTATTGGACCGATCCCGTGCTGAAATTCGTCCCCGGGATTAGCGCCGTACCGCACCGCATCATCGGCGTCACCGCCGATATTGACGACCAACACGTTGTTCCCGAGCCCATGGTCACTGTCTATAGCTCGTTTGAAGAAGGCCCAATGTTTGGCGGCCGCCTTTTCATCCACACTGATGTGGATCCTTATTCGCTGGTCACCCCGGTCACGCGGATCATTCGCGACATGTCTGTTGACCAACCCATTGAGCATGCTGCCACTCTCGAAGACATTCGCGCGGAAGTGCTTACGCCGGACCGTTTGAACTCGCTGGTGTTTGGCGTGTTCGCGGCCGTCGCGCTGTCGATTGCTTTGGTTGGCGTCGCAGGCGTGCTGGCGTTTTCAGTCAGCTCGAGGACGCGCGAATTCGGCATCCGGCTGGCGCTGGGATCGCAACCACGGGATCTCCTGCGCGGCGTAATCGGAGAAGGTGTCGTGATGGCTGCGGTCGGCGTCCTCGCAGGCGCGGCGTTCGGGTTCGTGATGGCGCGTTTGGCGAGCAGCTATTTCCTCGACATGAAGATGCCGGGCGCCATGCCGGTGGTCATTTCTGCGTTAGTGCTGCTGACGGCGGCGGTCGTCGCGTCCTCGGTGCCGGCCGTGCGCGCTGCGCGCATCGACGTCATGAAGGCTCTGCGCGCCGAGTGAAGTGCACGGGGCAATCCACCCGGCACCTCGGCTCTACCCACCAAGCCATCGATGAGATAGCCTGTCTGCACCATCCACCCATGCCCAACTGGCTCACCATCCTCAACGCCGAGGTAATCTCCTGCACGCTTTGCCCGCGTCTTGTGATTTACAGAGAAAAGATCGCTCGCGAGAAGCGCCGCGCCTACCGCGATCACGAATACTGGGGCAAGCCTGTTCCCGGCTTCGGCGATCCCAACGCTCGCGTGCTCATCCTCGGCCTCGCTCCCGGCGCGCATGGCTCCAACCGTACTGGCCGCCCCTTCACCGGCGACGCCTCCGGCAAATTTATGTATCCGGTGTTGTATGAAACCGGCTTCGCCAACCAGCCCACCGCCACCGAACGCAACGACGGTCTCCGACTCAAGGACCTCTACATCACTGCCGCAGTTCGCTGTGCGCCGCCAGACAACAAACCTCGGCCGCAGGAACTTGCCAACTGTGCGCCTTATCTGGATCGCGAACTGGAGGGTCTGAAGCGGGTGAAAGTCGTGGTCGCTCTGGGCAAGATCGGTTTCGATGCTTATCTCAACTACTTGCAGCGCCGTGGCCTGCTCACCCGCAAGCGCGACTATCTGTTCCAACACGGGGCCAGCTACAAGATGGCAGACGGAAAGACCTTACTGGCCTCCTACCACCCCTCGAACCAGAACACTCAAACCGGGAAACTGACTCGGGCCATGTTTCTGCACATCTTTAAAGACGCGGCCCGCCTTGCCGATGCATAAGGGGAGGCGGCCGCCGCCGGAGCCGGACTGGCTCACCCTCCCTCACACATGGGGAATTCTCAAAGCGGGTCGCCGTCTGGGGCTGGTGGCTGCCTCCCATTACTCAAACCCCACAAACACCGGCTCCGGCTCCAGCCGGATCCCCCATAAATCTTCCACTCGCTCCTGAATCTCTTCCTTAAATCCCACGATATCAGCCGCAGTCGCCGCTCCGCGATTCACAATCGCCAGCGCGTGCTTGCGGGAAATGCCGACCCGGCCGAACCCGAACCCCCTGCCGAATCCGGAGTGCTCCACCAGCCACGCCGCGGATACTTTCTTCTGCGCATCCAGCGCGGGATAGCTGGGAATCTGCAAATTCTTGGCCTTCGCTCGCGCGGCCAAGTCCTCAAACTGCATGGGTGAGAGTATGGGATTCTTAAAAAACGACCCGGCGCTGCGGCAATCCTCATCCCCCGGCGTAATCAGCATTCCCTTGCCGGCGCGAATTCGGCGCACTGCATCGCGGGTTTCAGCCAGTGTCGGGGACTCGCGTCCGGCAAAATATCGCTTCAAATCGGCATAATGTACCCGCGGCGATCCACCCGGCTCAAGCGCATACGTGACCCGCAAAATGACATAGCGCCCGCGCTCGCTGGTGTTGAAAATGCTGGTGCGATAGTTGAACCCGCAGGCTTCGTCGCACAGCTCGCGAACCTGGCCATCTTTCATGTCCAGCGTCAGTACCGACTCAATCGTTTCCGCCACTTCCTGCCCATAGGCGCCCACATTCTGCACCGGAGTCCCGCCCACGCTTCCCGGGATGCCGCTCAGGCACTCGATCCCCGCGCAGTTACGCCCTATCGCCAGAGCCACGAATTTATCCCACTCCACGCCCGCGCCAACTTCGAACAGCGATTTGCCATCTTCGGTGCGTTCGTCAATTCCGGCGATCGCGATCTTCAGCACCACGCCGGGCCATCCGGCATCTGAGACCACCAGATTGCTGCCCCCGCCCAGCACGAACAGCGGCAAAGCCTGCGCCCGCGAGAACTGCACCGCCTCGGCCGCTTCAGCGTTCGTCGCTGCTTCCACAAAATAGCGTGCCGGCCCGCCAACTTTGAACGTGGTCAACGGCGCTATCGCAACATTTTCCTGAACATTCATGGAATCAAACCAATATATACGAGCACTGCTGCCTTCACGCCAATCCTGGGTTAGGATGGATGTGCAGGTATTTTGCCGAGGAGCCCCATGTATCCAGACATTATGGTCGTTCCCATGCGCGACGAACTCACTCGCCTTGGGATTCAAGAACTGCGTACCTCAGAAGACGTCGATCGCGCCATTGCCAATCAACCAGGGACGACCATGGTCGTGGTCAACTCGATCTGCGGATGCGCCGCCGGACGTATGCGGCCCGCGGTGCGCATGGCGCTCCAGAACGCCACCCGTCCCCAGAAGATGTTCAGCGTATTCGCCGGCCAGGATATTGCCGCTACCGAGCGCGCCCGCAGTTACTTCACCGGGTATCCACCGTCCTCGCCCTCCATCGCATTTCTGCGCGACGGCAAAATGGTCCACATGCTCCAGCGCAGCGACATTGAACATCGCGACGTTGCCGACATTGCCCATGAACTCAAGCAGGCCTTCGACAAGTTGTGTGGAGAGTCTGTCCCTGCGACCTCGTGAGCCCCGTTACCCATGTTCTTCCCCTACGAAGGCCCGGATCGCTTGCTGATCCTGTTCGCTGATGTTGGTGAACCGGATGCCCTGCCGATTCGGGTTGACCCAGACGACGCTCGCCGTGGCTTCGACCGCCACTTCTGAGACCGGTAGTCGAAATGAGACCCGCACGCTCTCTCCGGCTTGGAGACCGTCAACTTCGATCTGCATCCCGCCGTGGCTAAGGTTCCAGCTGTGCCCGCGCAGACCGCGACTTCCCACAGTGCACGTAATCTCGGTCTGCAACGGAACTCGCAGGTGGCGCCG
>Ga0207153_1127_pt1 | contig 15184 bp, 7 predicted proteins | sample Alteio_BWMinHeat_27_FD_153580 | JGI IMG/M metagenome (GOLD analysis project Ga0207153, IMG submission 153580) | Enriched cells from forest soil in Barre Woods Harvard Forest LTER site, Petersham, Massachusetts, United States -... | ecosystem: Environmental > Terrestrial > Soil > Temperate forest >...
GTGATTCTCTTCGGTTCTTGCTGCCCCTTGTTGATGTGCTTGAGTTCACGCGTGCTGCCGGCGGATGCGCCTCGGTATGACGTGCTGATTCGCGGTGGGGAGATTTATGACGGCAGCGGTGGGCAACCGGTGCGCGCGGACGTGGCGATTCAAAAGGATCGGATCGCTGCCGTTGGCCGGCTCGCGGATGCCGGGGCCGCAACCGTCGTTGATGCCGGCGGCCTGGCGGTGGCGCCGGGCTTCATCAACATGCTGAGCTGGTCCAACGAATCCCTGATCGCCGACGGCCGGGGGCAAAGCGAGCTGCGCGAAGGAGTCACCACCCAGATCATGGGCGAAGGCTGGTCGATGGGGCCGCTCAACGATGCCATCAAGAAGCGGATGAAGCGCGAGCAGACCGACATTCGCTACGAAATTGAATGGACGACGCTCTCGGATTACCTGCACTGGCTGGAGCGGGCCGGCATTTCGCAAAACGTCGCCTCGTTTATCGGCGCCGCGACCATTCGCGAGTACGTCCTCGGCCTGGAGAACCGCAAGCCGAGCGCGGCCGACCTGGAGCGCATGCGCCGGCTGGTCGAGATTGAAATGCGAGATGGGGCCCTGGGCATCGGCACGGCCCTCGAATATGCGCCCGCCTATTACGCCGACACGGAGGAGCTGATCGAGCTGTGCAAGGTCGCGGCCCGCTACCAGGGGAAATACATCTCGCACATGCGCAGTGAGGGCGAACGGCTGCTCGAAGGCATCGACGAGCTGATCCGCATCAGCCGTGAGGCCAAAATTCCGGCCGAAATCTACCACTTCAAGGCTGCGGGCAAGGCCAACTGGCCGAAGATGCACGCGGCCATCGCCAAGGTCGAAGCGGCCCGGCGCGAGGGCCTCCGGATCACGGCCAACATGTATTGCTACACGGCTGGAGCAGCGCCGCTCACCGCCTGCATCCCGCCCTGGGCGATGGCGGGCGGCGAGATTGCCATGCGCCGCCGGCTGCGCGATGCAGAGAGCCGGCCGCGCGTCGTGAGCGAAATTCGGGCGTCGAAGAGCTGGCCCAATTTCTATCTCAATGCGGGCGCGCCGGACCGGCTGATGCCGATCAGCTTCAAGAAGGCGGAACTCAAACCGCTGCAAGGGAAGACGCTGGCCGAGATCGCCGCCGGGCGTCACAAGGATCCGGTGGAAACCCTGGTGGATTTATTACTGGAGGATGAATCGAGCATCGGCACGGTCTATTTCATCACGGCGGAGGAAAACATCCGCACGCTGGTGCCGATCCCGTGGATTAGTTTCGGCTCGGACGAAGCCTCGCAGGCGCCGGAAGGGGTCTTCCTGAAATCGATGCCGCACCCGCGCGCCTATGGCTGCTTCACGCGCGTGCTCGGCAAATATGTGCGGGACGAGAAGTTGCTTTCCTTGCCGGCCGCCATCCGCAAGCTGACCAGCTTGCCGGCCGGCAACCTGGGCCTGGAGCGTCGCGGCTGGTTGCGCCAGGGCTATTTCGCCGACCTGGTTGTCTTCGATCCCAGGACCATCGCCGATAAGGCCACCTACACGCAGCCGCATCAGTATGCCGTCGGTGTGCAGCATGTCTTCGTCAATGGTGTGCAGGTCATCAAGAACGGCGAACACACCGGCGCCAAACCAGGGCGGGCTCTCTGGGGCCCCGGAAAAACCGTGCGGTAAAGCCTGGGAAGAGGACAAGAAAGGAGAGGCTGTGGCCTCGGCCATGACGAGGGTCGCAGGAAGGAAAGAGAACCATGACCACTGGCAAGCGAATCATAGGCGGCCTGCTCGGCCTTGTGGCTCTGAGCGCTGGGGCACTCTGGTTAGCGGAGCACGTTGTCCTTGCGCAGCACCTGACCCTGGACCTTTCCGGGGTGCCGGGACGTAAGGTGGCCGGAACAGTTGCGATGGACGGAATTACGCACGATCTTGACGATTTGTTACCGGCCAAGCTCGAATACCGGGGAAGGCGCATGGCATATTCTGTCGCTCTCGTCGACGCCAAGCCGGGAGAGCAGATTACCGTGAAGACATATGTGGGGGCGAACCTCTTGAGCGAGTGTGTCGGCAGCGGCGCAAGAGGGACGGTTGTCGTCCGTAGCCGGGCCTCGGGCTCGACAGAAGGATGGATAGTCCCGCTGACGGCGCGCGAAGTTGTCCACCTAATTGAGCTGAAGGAATTCAAAACCCTGCAACGCGATTTTTTGCAGCCGTCTGCCTTCTATCCGGACGGAAACTCGGGACAGCTGAGCCTGCTCGTCATGTGTATCGACCGAGGTGACGTTGGCGTATTGGAGCAGCTCTTGAAGGCGGCTCCCAAGTTGGTCAACGTCAACGAAGGCGGGTCGAAGTGTTCTCCCGTGCATTGGGCCGCTTTCAAAGGCGACACCGAGATCCTTGCGGTACTGATCAAAAACAGGGCCATCATCCAAAAGCCCGGTACGCCTTACGAGATCATGCCCTTGCATGTCGCGCGAGATGCCAAAACTGCGGAATTCCTGCTCCAGCACGAAGCAAACATTGAATCGCAAGCAATCTATGCTCAGACTCCTTTGATGTGGGCCGCCAGGCGCGGAAATCTGGAGGTCGCGCAGTGCCTGCTGGAATTTGGCGCCAAGATAAACTGTAAAGACGAGGGAGGCCGAACCGCCTTGTATTTTGCGGAAAGTACCGGCCACACCAAGGTGGCAGCATACCTGATCGGCAAGGGAGCAGTCCCGCTGACGGAGAAGCAGAAAGCCGACTTGCCACCAGAAATTGTAGCCGGCTTCTGGGGCGACCCCGGACACCCTTTTGCCACAACCAAGCTTTTGTTTGGATCGGCCGAGAACCCGGAAAGGAACGACGCGCCATAGTAAAATCATGAACGCATTTCAAGTTGCAACGTCAAATCGTTCCTCTGTGATGAGCACAGAGTGCAGGCGTCGATGAACTGCTCGCGCGTGACGCAGTCGGCTTGCAGGGCCAGCACGGCAAAGAGGAGATTGCGCTGCAACATCGAATCCAGGATAACGTTGACGTCGAGCAACGCGCGCATCAGCCGTACTTTTTCATCCGCTCTTGTTCAAGAATCGATTCCACTTGTTCGTCGTTCGGCGGCTGTTCCGCCTTCCAGATACCGATCAGCTCCTGCAAGGCCTTTTGCTGATCTTTGGAAACCGCCACCGGCGTCTCTTCTTGTTCCAAGGATTGCAGAAGCCGTGTGGCGAGCGCCAGCCGCTGTTCAGCCGGCCAACCGCGAACCTCGCGCCAGATATTTGTCAGATCGTGCATGGCTCAGCCTCGGAATGGACTTCATCCACCGTGTAATTATAGCCGGGAAACGGACCGACAATATGCCGTCTGCCGTCCAGACGGCGAACATCCTCTAGCTCGGCATCCATCGTGACGGGAAGAGCGGAATCCAATTTCAGAAACCTTGGAACGGCGAAAGCCGGGTTGATAACTTTTGCGGCGGCCGTTTGATATCTGTAAGAGCCTGAAACAAAAACGGGGACAGGCACCACCTCCTGCCGAGCCAGTTCCCACTTCTGTTTCAGGCTGTAAACCTCAATCGGCCGTACTGAAGACGTACGCCGCCAGGCCGACAAGCAGGCCCGCGACCAGGGTGCACAGGGCAAGGTCAGTCCCCAGCTGCCCGAGACGAGCGCAGGCCAGCGCTGTTTTCCCTCAATTCTTCAGAATGGTTTTGAGCGATATAAGAGAGAGACCCCATCAACCCAGGCTACGAGCCGATCGGAGGTGCTTTCATGAAACGACTCCGCCATGTTCTACTCGTCATCGTCGTTATCTTCATCATTATTGGCTTTTCTCTCCGAAAATACCTGACCTCGCAACGACTTGCCGCCCAGGTCGCGTCGCGCCTTGAGGCGGCTTTCGGCGGATCGGTCCGCATGGCGGAAATAGACGTCGGCCTGGGCGGCAGCACTTTGAATGGTCTACAACTTTTCGACAGTCGGGCGCCTGATCCACAAGAGCCATGGGTCACGGTCGATCGCGTGAAGGCGGACGTGTCGCTGCTGAGCTTGCTCGGCGGCAGCAGCACTCCACAAAACATCACGCTGCTCGATGCAGCCGTCACGCTCCGGTTCGATAAGGACGGCCGCCTCGTCACGACTTTGCCGAGCCTGTCGAGCGAAACCGGCAAAGACGCCTCACTGCCCAACGTCCGCATGGAGCGTGGCCGCATTACTCTGAAGAAGGAGGGGGCCGCTGACCTGGTCATTACGGGCGTCCGTGCAGCGCTGCAAAGCGAAGGCGCAGCAGTGATGCTTTCAGGCGACATAACCAATGCGGACAATCCCGGCTGGGGCCAATGGAGTCTGAAGGGTGCATTTGACCGCCAAGCGAAGGAGGCGTCCGTCACGCTGACAAGCGACGCGCCGCTTCATATCACGCCGGCCATGTTGAAACAGGCGCCATTCATGTCGACCAATGTCTGGCAGGCAGTCCAGGTCGAGGGCGATACACCGGTGGCGCTTGCAATCCGCGGTGATTGGGGCAGGCAGACGCTTCACTACCATCTGGAAATGGAACCGCGAGCCGCTGCGGTTCATGTGGCCGCTATTGATCTCGACGCGACGGCGGCGACGGGAAAGGTGATCATCGACGATGGGCTGGTGACCTTGCGCGGCGTGCAAGGTCAGGCGTTCGGGGGGACAATCCGTACCGACGCGGACCTTGATTTCCGGAAGGCGCTAACGCGGTTGGATTTCAGCAAGGTCGAGGTCCAGGGCCTCAACATGCGCCGCCTGCCGGCGAGCTGGGACTTGCCGCGCCAGATCGATGGCCGGCTGAGAGGCAGCGCCCACCTGGAGGTCGTGCTTGGCAAAGGCAAACCCGAGACGCGCGGCGAAGGAGAGGGAGAGATCGTTGATGCGCGCGTCGGCGGACAGCCCACGTCCGAGCCTGTGCGCCTGGAACTCCATGCCCGGGACGGCGGCTTCGGCTTCCGTAGGCCGGATGCCAAGCAGAAGCAAAATCCCGACCTGGACGCGATTCTGGATGAGCTGGTCCTTTGGGACCTGTTTCTGGTGCAGGAGGTTCCGTCTGCAGAAAGGATATTGGCCGCTCGTGTGGTCAACGAATCTGTCAGGGCGCTGGAAGGAGCAATTCAACAGGTCACGTCGACTGGAACACAGCTGGTGGAATGGCTGGCGAACACGATGACGGCCGTGGAGTCGAAGCTTAAGGCCCCAGAGCGCTATGTGGAAGTACGCCTCGCCATGAAGGATGTGGACCTCGCCCTGTTGGTCAAGGGGCTCGGTCTGAAATTCCCCTTTGTCCTCGCGGGGCGCGTTTCCTATGAGGTGCAAGCTTCCATTCCGCTTGATACGCCCACGGACTTCCAGACCTATCGCGTGACGGGCTCGGCACAGGTCAACTCCCTGCGTCTGGGGGATATGGAGTTCGACGAGCTGCGCGGCAAAGTTGATTATGCCAACGGCGTCCTCGATTTACGAGACGTGAACGGGCGCCTTGGCCAAGCAAACGCCGGTCAGACGGGCGCCGGCGGCACATTTCAGGGGAGCGCCCGGTTAGGCGTTGTACCGCTGGGCGAGCTGGCGGCGACAATGAAACTGGAACAGATTCCCTTGAGCCGCGTCGCCGCGCTTGCAGGAGCTGCGGCACATGTCGATGGCGACTTTTCGGGAACCGTAACCCTGCGCACGCCCGCTGCCAAACTGCAAGCGGTGGAGGCCTGGGAGGCTTCTGCAAGAATCAGCGCACAACATTTCCATGTCTTCGGCTTGACGGGTCAGGATTGCGAGGCCGACATTCGCTTGAAGCAAGGCGTGCTCTCTTTGACGAACCTGCGCCTGCAGTCGGAGGGAGCGGCGCTTACAGGGTCGGCGGAATTGCGGTTGCGCAAGCCGTATCGCTGCGGCGCCAAGATCGCGCTCCGCGACTTTGAGTTGTCGGCTCTTCAGCGCCTCGTCCCCCCTGTGCGACCAGCCGTGCCGATCGGCGGGCGTTTTTCCACCACGCTGGACATGCAAGGCACGCTCCAGCCGTTGACTTTTACCACCGCGGGAACGGGCACGGCCACGGGTCTGAAGATCTACGAGGTGCAGTTCAAGAACCTCGCCTTTGATTGGAGCAGCGACAGGGATCGACTGACGCTCACGCGCCTCCATGCCGGTTTCGACCAGGGCGCTGTGGATGGTCAGGCGGTTCTTCCGCTCCGGCCATCCGCGGGCGGGAGTGTAGACCTGCGGTTCACACAACTGGACCTGGGCGCGTTGACGAAAGGCCTGCCCGCCATGCCCTTCGGCGTGGTGGGTCAGGCGGGCGGTACGCTCAAGGGGACGCTCTCGCCTGCCGCGCTCGGAAAAGAGCGCGCGGTCGCTGTCGAGCTGGACCTGCAGGGGCGGCACCTACGATTGCAAGGCATTCCCACCGAACAGGTCCAGGGCGCGATCGGCTATCACGAGGGCACTGTCGATTACCGCTTTGCGGGAAAAGCGTTGGGCGGCCGCTTTGACTTGAACGGCGAGATGCCGCCCGTCAACGCGGCCGCGGGGAAACCAGGCAAGGAAGGGCGGCTGCGCGTCGAACGCGCGCGCCTGTCCAACGTCAATGAGATTCTCCATCTGCGGCGCGAGGTGTTTCCGCTGCGCGGGCCGGTGGATCTGGAGGTGAAATTCCGCCATGAAGGTCCCGACCGCGCCCCGGTCGGCAACGGCTATGTGGTCGTGTCGCGGCCGCGCTGGGGCGATGTCGAATTCGCCGAAAGTGTGCGGGGAGATGTGCTGCTGACTCGTCAGGAATTACGGTTTCGCGACATCACGGCGAGCGTGGGCGGCGGCGTGGTGCACAGCCAACTCGCCTTGAACTTGCACCGGCTTGAGCGAAGCTGGTTCACCCTGAGCTTGGACGGGGTAGAGGCCGCCTCCATATTTGCATTCGCGCCCAACCTGGCTGGGAAGGTGGAAGGCCCCCTTGAAGCGCACCTGCGCGGCAGGTTGGGATCGGAGTGGGCCGGCAGTGCCGATATTTTCCTCGGGCGCGGCAAAATTCTGGGCATCGAAATTATGGACTGGCGTATACCCCTCACCTGGAATTTCGCTCCAGGTGAGAATCAGGGCCGGATCGCCGTGCGCGAGACAAGTGCCCGGCTGGCGTCGGGTCGAGCGAATGGCCGGGCTACTCTGACGTGGGGAGCAGGCGCTCATTTAGACGGCCAGCTCCGTTTCTTCAATGTGGATGTGGGTTCCCTCTTGAGGCAAGTCGCGGATTCAAGCGCATTTGGCAGTGGCCGCGCCAGCGGCCACTTTGATTTCGCAGGCGCCGACCTCCATTCAGTGAATAGTTTGAGCGGCAACCTGGAAGCAACCTTGACGCAGACCCAGGCTTTTCAACTTCCCGTGCTCCGGCAAGTGGCGCCTTTTCTGGGCATCCAGACAACTTCTACCTTTGATAATGGCGAGCTCCGTGCCCGCCTGGCAGGCGGAATGTTTCGCATTGAGAAGCTTAACTTGCAGCGACCGCCTCTTCAAATCGCAATTGACGGCAATGTCGCGCTCATGGGCCAACTGGACCTGGAGGTCACGGCAAAGACCGGGCTGAGTAGTCTTGGGAACCGGCCGGGGGTAGGGGGCGCCATTCCTCTGCTCCATTTGCGCGTAACAGGCACGACCCATAATCCCAGCATCCGCATTGAGCCGTTGTCGCTTCTGCCCCGGTAAAACCGGCGCGAAGCAGCGCCTGGCAATCTGCGGTATTCTTACAGACCTGACCGATTGGACCGGGCTTTCGCGACTCAACGAATATGGAGAATCTGCCGATAAGACAAACGCGGCGTCTGTTAGGGACTGCAAGGCAAAGGCCGGCGGGAAGGTCAAATTGGGCAGGATTCGAGATGCGTGGCACCGGTGGAGCAACCAACACAGATTGCGTTAACCTCCGGCTTCTTGCCTTCGCGCTGCTTGTGTCCTTTGGTTGTTCGGCCGTCACGGGCAGGCCGCTTGGCTCGCAGCCCCCTCGCTATCCCATGCTCGCATCAGCGAAAAGCGCCGTTCAGGGGACGGGCCTGGCCTTGCCGCGTGAATTGGATCTGCAAGTTCTGCCGCCGTATGTTGTTGAGCCGGGTGATGTCTTGTTAGTCGTGGCGGTGGACCTCGATTCGCCGGTGCGCATGCCGGGCGATCAGCCGGTGTTGCCTGACGGCACCATCAACCTGGGCCGTTACGGACGCATTGTCGTAGCCGGCAGAACCGTGAACGAAATCGAGGCGGTGGTGCATGCCGCGGTGCAAGCTCAAGCCGGTGGCAAGGACATAGGCGCCATCAGTGTGCGTCTGATGACGCGCGTAAGCAAGGTTTACTATGTGCTGGGCGAAGTGAATGCCCCCGGCGCCTTTCCACTCACCGGCCGGGAAACCGCGCTCGACGGCATACTGGCCGCCGGCGGTCTGACCGACCGCGCTTCCCCCTCCCACATCATCCTTAGCCGCCCCAGTCCTCCTGACCATTGCCGGATCGTGCTGTCGATTTGTTATGGCGCGATCGTCCAACTGGGCGACACGACGACGAACTACCAATTGGCCCCGGGCGACCGCATTTTTGTGGCCAGCAAATCGACCTGCGAACAGCTCTTTCCCTGGTCGCGCGCCAAGTCATCTTGTACGGGCCGGCAGGTGCCTTGTTCCTTGGCTGAAGACATGTCTGGATGTGCTGGGGCCCATTCACCCGTGAGCACAAACCTCAATCGGCCGTACTGAAGACGTACGCCGCCAGGCCGGCGAGCTGCTGGCGGAATTAGTCTACGCCTTTGCCATTTCCTCAGCCACGTTTCTTGAGCCGGGGGAGCTTGTGCGTTTTGTCCGCCCTTGGCCGTTGTCCGACCGCCAATCACATGGCGGATCGGCGGCGTGACGGTTGGGGACAGTTCCTTCTCCTACTGTGCAGCGCGTATGAACTGTCATTTTGCCTCTTTCGGACCAGGCGACAACTTCGGCTCTTTCCTTAGCAAAGCATCTGCTTCCGCCCAAAGAACATTCAATTCCTCAAGTTGGCCAGGAGACAAATTTACCATTCTTCGCGCTTGACCTGCGCGCTCATAACACGCGCGCGCCTGAGATGCTTGCCCCAGCGCCTGATAACTCATGGCCAGGACAATCCAGTCAAACACCGGGTACGCCGCGGCATTATGCTCGGCGTTCGGCTTCAAGATCTCCACCGCTCGTTGGTAATTCCCCGAGCGGTAAAGGACCGTCCCGAAGGTATTCTGGTAATTCGAGTTCTTCGGCTGCCGATCGACCGCTCTCTGGATCAAGGTCAATGCCTGCTTCGGATCGCGCAATTCCATGGGCCCGGCGACGTAAATCCAGGCCAGGGTGTTGCAGACCTGCGTGTCATTGGCTTCCATGGCAAGCGCTGCGCGAAACTCTGCGATGGCCTTGGCATATTCCTTCTTTTGCAGATGCTGCTCGCCACGGGCAGCGTGGAAGAGCGCGTTGTCGCAAACATCCACCTGTACAAGCGCGGCATCTTTGCCCGTTTCTGCCGGTGGATAGGCCGGCGCGTCCCAGTCCAGGTTTAGCGCTTTCAATTGCCGGCGGATATCACGCAGGTCCCAAAGTTGGACGGCGTGACCGATCGTCGTCACCGCCAGTTGGCTGCCATCCGGACTGAAGCGCATGGCGACAATATTTTGTGGATCGGCAACCATCAGGGTGGCAAGTTCCCGGCCCGTAGCCGGATGGAAGAGTTTCACGGACCGGAATGCGTGCCAGACAGCCAGCATTCGACTGTCCGGCGCGAATACCGGATCGCTAGTCAGTCCCGCCATGTTTTCCGTACGAATTACGTGGGCGGGCTGCCAGGATTCGGTTCGGTAAAAGCGATAGTTGTTCCCTTCGCCGACGACCAGCCAGTTGCCGTCCGGACTGAAGGCAACGCCGGCGTTTCCCGCAGTCAATTCCTTGATCAATTTGCCGCTGGCCGCGTCCCATATTTTGACTCCGGAGCCTTTCCAGGTTCCTGTGGCTGCCCACGTGCCCTTGGGACTGAGGCTAAGGCGGGATAGATTTCGATGGTTGGATAGGAGGACCTTGTTATCCGGCTTATCCCAGTTGACGACAGTCGCCTGGTTGGCGCCGCGGTCCAGCGCTGCCACGATCCGGCCGTCCTGATCGAGGCAGCATTGCTGCAGCGAACGGGACGCCAATACGTCGATGGCCTGGGGAAGACCGATCTGATATCGACCTGTAGCCTTTTGCAGAGGCGGAGATAGAGGCCAGCGAACCAGGCCGTGAGCGCCGGAAGTTATCAAGGCGTCGCCGCGGGGGTGAAAGAACGCGGAGTAGCTTGGACCGATAGGCAGGTTAGCTATTTCCTTGCCGGCAACCGCGTCCCAAAGGCGGACTCCAGCAGCACTCGACGCGGCCAGGATTCTGCCATTGGGGCTGAAATCAACGCTCTGAATGCCCCCGTCGACGAAGTCATTCTCCTGCAGCCGGCGGCATTCGGCGCCGTTGGCCACTTCCCGGATCCCAATTTGCGATTCAGACCGATAAGAGAGCTGCCCGTCATCTGCACCGAAGTCCACTCCTGATCCGACCGCCCGAACGAGTGGCTTGCCGCTCGCAGTGTCCCAGAGTCGGGTCGTGCCGTCCCAGCTACTCGAGGCCAGCAAGCCGCCGCGCCTGCTGAACGCGACCTGGATCACTTCGCGCTCATGTCCCTTCAATTCGGGATGCTGCCGGCCTGTGACTGTGTTCCAGAGATAGACGTTTGCGTTGGTGCACGCCGCGGCCAGCAACTGACCGTCCCCGTTCCAGGCGAGGCCATGAAATCCTTTCCACGCCGGATCTCCGAAAGTGGACAGGACCTTGCCCGTTGCGACATCATGAATCCGGACCCATAGCTCTGACGCCGCGAACCGGTCGCCTGTTGGGTTGAAAGAAAGATCATTCGCGACGTAGCCCAGCCTCAGGCATCTCACCTCTTTGCCCGATGGCAGCTCGTAGAAACTTATCGTGCCGTCTTGGCGTCCGCCCAGGACCACGCTTCGGCTGTCGGGGCTAAAGTCAACCGCTGTGCCCAGGGCATTGGAGAGCTGTTGCACGACCATTTGGCCGCGCCGCCAATCCCAAACCCGGTACTCCTTGGCCAGGTCCGCCGCCCCAAAGTAATACTTGGCCGCCAAGTAGCGCCCGTCGGGGCTGAAGCGTACATCGAAAGCAGGATAACCCGGACCGGCGAGGGGAATAACCTCCTGTTCGTCAGCCACACGCCGGACACTCAGACCGCCGCGACTGTCGCTGCGGGCATAGTGCTCCCTGAGTGGGTCGAGACCAAAGCCGTAACTCATGTGCTCGGCGCCGCCCAGGAGCCTGTCATTACCCATGTCGGCCAGGGCGAGGCAAGCAATGGCTTCGTTACGCAGCCGCAGATCGGGGCGAATCTGTGCCGCCTCTGCCAATACCTTGAGGGTACGGAACCGCCGTCCGGCCTCGTTGCTCTGACGGCTGGCCCGCGCCTGCTCGAGCTTGGCTTCCCAGAGTTGCTCCTCGGTGGCTTCCCGCGCTTGGAGGGCGTTTCGTTCCGCTTCCACGGCCCTGGCCAGGTTGTCCAGGGCGGTGTTCCTTTCCTGACTGAACCGGTGCGCGGCAAGCAAGGCGCCCAGGGCGATGAATAACAGCAAAGCCCCGCTAGAGGTCATCAAAGCGGCAAGGGCGGGATTTCGCCTGGTCCAGCGCCAGGCACGCTCCAGCGGCGCCGTCCGCCGGGCATGGATAGGCTGATCGCTCAAGAAACGCTCGAGATCCTCCGCCAGGGCCTGGGCGCTGGCGTAGCGTTTTCGTGAATCCTTCTGGAGGCATTTGAGGCAGATGGTCTCGAGGTCGCGTGGCACCTTCAGGTGCAGCCGGGACAAGGAGAGCGGCTCCTCGGACAGGACCAGACGTAAAGTATCCACCTGCGTCTCTGCTTTGAAAGGCGGACGGCCCGCGAGCAATTCGTAAAGGATCGCCCCCAGCGCATAGACATCCGCGGCCGGGCCAATCTCGTGTTGCTTGCCCTCGGCCTGCTCGGGAGCCATGTAGCTTGCGGTGCCTAAGATGGTGCCGCTGCCGGTCTGAGCGCCGACAACATCCATTTGCTTGGCCAGGCCGAAGTCGGTGATTTTAGGGATCAGGGATTGGGGATCAGGGATCAGGCATTGGCAATCGGCGACTGGAGAAGAGGCGCCGGTGGCTATCTCTTCTCTTCCTAATCCCTGATCCCCGGTCCCTAATCCCTGAAAGAGAATATTGGCCGGCTTGAGGTCGCGGTGAATGGTCCCTTGCTGGTGCGCGGTGTGGATAGCCTGGGACAAGGTGTGAATCAGTTTGGCCGCGGCACGGGCCGGCTGGGGAGTGCCGTTCACTCTTTGCGCCAGGTTGCCTCCGTTGACGAACTCCAGCGAAAAGTAGGGACGGCCGTCTTGCTCGCCCACATCATGGACTTGCACGATGTTGGGGTGCTGCAAGCGGGCCACCGCCTCGGCTTCGGCCCGGAAGCGGGCCAAATGGGCCGGGCCGGTCTGGCATCCCGTAAGAATCATCTTCAGGGCAACGATGCGGTTGAGAGCAAGGTGCCGCGCCTTGTAGACGACGCCCATGCCGCCGCGTCCCAGCTCGCCCAATAGTTCATAACCGGCGATACTAGGCCAGGGACTCGTCTTTTCCGGTTCCCTGGGAGATGCCGCGGCGCCCCACCACGATTCGACGTCCGTGGCATCGCAAAGCTGGCTCGATTCCAGCGCCCGATGCACTTCAAAGAGGCGCGGTAGCTGTCCCGTAAACTGCGGAAACCGCCGCACGTACTCGGCCAATTGCGGGCTTTCCCCGCCATCTTCGCGCAGGAGCACCTCGTTGTAGACCAGTTCGAGCGCAGAGTCCGGCTCGGCCAGCAGTCTGGGGTTGAGCGCGAAGTAGGTCTCCGCTGCAACACGGTCCCCCTTGAGCCAGCGCTGGCGTTGCTCCGCACGCAAGGTCCTGACCAGCTTGAGCAGGCTCTGTTCTTTTTCCATCCGGCGCGTACTCCGCGAGCGAGGGGCCAAGCAGACGTTGCGGGCTGAAACGGAACTATCCCTTAAATGAACGGGATTCGAGGCCCAAGCGAACAGGGATCCTCAAGTTCGGGTGGTCACAGCTGACGCGTAACGAATTGTCGGGTGTTTGCGTGTCCCGTAGAACGGAATTCATTCCGTTCAGCACTGTGAGCGGCCCGGGAGCGGCTCGGTGCAGAACGGAATGAATTCCGTTCTACAAGACACGCATTTTCAGGCGTCCAGCCTCATCTCCTGGGCCACGCGATCGATGGCCCGGCCCAGCTGCATGCGAAGGCCGTCAGGGCTGCCGCCGCGTTCTACCGCGATCTCCTTCCAGGACTTACCCAGGGCGCGTTCTTCGGCAAGCTGCTTTTCTTCATCGGACAGCCGGCTGCGGAATATCTGCAGAAGCTCCTTGCCCGCCACGACATCGCTTGGACTGGGACCCGGGTCGGCAATCTCACCGCTCCCGGCACGGACTGGTTCTGTCCTACGGTAATCCCGGCGGGCCGCCTGCTCTTGCCGCGCGTGGCTCGTCAGCCGGTTGCGGGCCATGGTTACCAGAAGCTTGAGCAACTGATCCGGCTTGTCCAGATCGAATTGTCCCAGGGCGGCGCGAACAAAAAAACTACCGAGAACCGACTGGCAAATATCCATCGAGTCAAACAGCCGCCGCAAACCGGGATCGTTCAGGCGCACGCGGACGGCGATGCGGATGGTGGGCTCGTAAAGTCGGACGAGCTCGGCACTTGCCTGCTCATCCCCGGCGCGCACGCGACGGATGAGTTCCAGGAAAGGGGTGTCCTCGGGCATGCCGGATTCCTAATGCAGTTAGCTTGCGACACCCTTCTTGTACACCAGGACATGCGCCGGGGAAAGAAGATTATTGCGATGCGGGATGTTCGTTCCAGTCACGAATTCCGTTTAGTAGAGAGAGGAAGATCAGTAACCGGCCCCGACCGGAGCCTCCAGGTCTTCCTCTTGAGCTGCGCCAGACCGCTCCTGACGGCTGCCCCCGACGGATAAGCGACCTGACTTGTTGAGGTGCTGCGACTGTCATGCCGACCTCACGTTCGGGGTGCGCGCCCGCGGCCTCTCGCAGCGTCCAGCTATCTTTTGAGTTTTCTCTCAGCGAAGGGATTGATCCATGAAGTTCACGACCTGGCCGCGGCGGTGGAATCGTTCAACCAAGGCATCGAAAGAGCTGCGCGAAGCTGGTCGCCGGCCGCGCGGGCGATGCCAGCCTCTGTGCCTGGAGGTTCTCGAGGACCGAACGCTCTTGAGCTTGGACCCCTCGATCGTCGGCAACGCTTTCCTGCCCGTGCTCCAAGGCGTCCAGACGAGTCTCACGAGCAGCCTTGGTCATGCGGTAGCCATCCCGTTTATTGGCGACCAGCTGAGCAATTTCGTGGCGACCGGCGGCCTTAGCAAGCTCGGCGCGGGCACGTCGGGTCTTTCCGACTTGCTGAAAACGTCGCTCACCGACCAGATCTCGGCCACTACGGCGGTGGATACAAACATCGAGTTGCACCTGCAAGCGGGGTACTCCACGAAATTCAACTTCGACCTGGGCCTTAAATCGCTCTTGCATCTTGACGCTGCCGGCACGGTTGGCGTTAACCTCGACTTTGGTTACGTCGTGGATTTCACCTATCACTCAAACGACAATTCGGTCACGATTGCCGACACGCCAAACCCCTTAACGGTCGGCATAAACGTGACGTTGTCTGACTTCACTGCTACGGGCAACTTGAACGGGTTTCTGTTCGTCCGGGCCACGACAGACCATACATATCCGGACCATACTGCCATCCCCACAAGCTTTACCGCCACTTTCGGCGCCAACCCCGTCCCCCAATCGGGAAGCTTCACCGCGCTGACCCTCCAAGGCAAGGCCAACGTCGATCTCTACCTGGATTTGTACCTGGCCGACCCGGCCCAGTATCCCCTCCTTCCTATCAACCCACACTTAACCACCGAACTCGTGGTGAATTGGGACTTCAATACCTCAGCGAATACCTCACTGATGGACACGGGGACCGGCAGCTTAAGCGTCCAATTCAAGGACTTGAGTCTGGACATCACGGGCCTGATCCCCGGCTTCCTTCAAACGATCATCCATGACGTGAAAAACATCACCGAG
>Ga0207153_1123_pt2 | contig 15169 bp, 7 predicted proteins | sample Alteio_BWMinHeat_27_FD_153580 | JGI IMG/M metagenome (GOLD analysis project Ga0207153, IMG submission 153580) | Enriched cells from forest soil in Barre Woods Harvard Forest LTER site, Petersham, Massachusetts, United States -... | ecosystem: Environmental > Terrestrial > Soil > Temperate forest >...
GTAAGGCCATTGGCGTCCTGGGCGCCGCTGACACTGGCGGTATAGCTCGTGTTGAAGGCCAGGGCGGCGGACGGCGCGAATGACACGGTGTGCGTGGTGTCGTTGTAGCTGACGGAACCGGCAACCGGGTTGTTCGACGAGTCCTGTAGTGTGAATGCGACGCTGTTTGGCACGATCGATTCGTTGAATTTGACCGTGATAGTCGTGGCGGTAGATACGCCGGTCGCCGCTACGCCAGGTGTCTGGGCAATCACGGCGGGCCCGCCGGCGAGGGGACTGGTGCCAAACACCACATCTACCCAGTAGTTGCTGGAATTATAGCTACTATTGGGAAAAGCGCTCGAAGCGCCATAGTGGTAAACCCCGTTGCCGTTGGCGGCCGTGTTCGACAAGGCGTGCAGCACGCCATTGTTTACGCCCGCTGTGGCAAAATAACCGCCGTCGTCGGCATAGCTACCGTTCGGCGCGAAATAAGATGCGACGTACGTGGTGTTGGCGGAGATGGCCACGGAGGTGGCAAAGTTCACCTGCTGCCAGCCCGCTGCTGACTCGCTAACGAAAGTAGCCGTCGCTACCAAATTGCCGGCTGCGTCCCACAAGTTCGCGATATGCTTGCCCGTGTTAGTGGATCCTTTGTAAAACCGTATCCCCGTCACGTAACCGTTGAAGTCTGAGCGGAATTTCAAGCCCACTTCGACAGCAGACGTGTCGTGAGCCGCTGCAACGGCCGGCGTGGCGCTGCTGGGCCAGATAGTGGCGCCGACTATGGGGGCGGTGGTAGTGAATGCCCAGCCGAAGGGGTTGGTCATGACGTTGCCGGCCTGATCCGCGACACCACTCACCGTGGCGGTATACACGGTTGAGAAAGCAAGGGCAGCGTTGGGGCTAAAGGTCGCCGTCCGCGAAGGACCATCGTAATTAACCGTCCCCGCGACGGAGTTGTTCGAGGCATCCTTCACGGTAAACGTGATGGAGCCCGGCTGCACTGATTTGCTAAAAGTTACGCTGATGGACGGCGTCGTCGTGATCCCGGTAGCATTGGGGGCTGGCGTCTCCCTGATGACCGAGGGCGGTGTCGTGTCGATGGGCGTTGTGCTGAAAACTACATCCACCCAATAGTTGGTGGCGTTGTACGAATTGCTGGGGAAACCGCCGCCAACCCCGTAATGAAATACGCCGTTGCCGCCGCCCGCGCCGTTGGAAAGGGCATGCAGGGGCGCATTATCCGTGCCGGCGCTGGCGAAGAAACCTCCTGAGGCAGCATAACCACCCGTCGGGGCATAGTAGGAGGCGATATAGGTGGTGTTCGCGTTAACGGCCACGGGGCTGGAAAAACTCACTTGCTGCCAGTCGGTGGCGGTCTCGTTGGTGAAGGTGGCCGTCGCCAGCAGATTGCCGGCCGCGTCCCACAAGTTCCCCACGTGCGTGCCCGTGTCGGCCGGTCCCTTGAGGAAACGCACACCCATGACATATCCCGAGACATCGGAGCGGAATTTCATGCCGAGCTCGACTGCCCCGCTGTCATTGGCGAACGTCGCCGAGCCGTCGTCCGTGGCGCCAAAAATAGTGGCATTGACAATGGGCGCCGCCGTCGTGAACGACCAGGTGACATGACCTGTCATAACGTTCCCGGCCGTGTCCCTGGCGCCTGTTATCGTGGCCGTGTAAATCGTGCTCCCTGCCAGGACGCTGTTTGGCGTCAGGGTTGCCGTCAGCGTCGTGCTGCTGTACGTTAGGGTCGCCGCGACCGGATTGTTGGCCGAGTCCACGAGCGCGAAGCTAATGGTGGCCGGCTGCACATCCACGTTGAAAGTGGCTGTCACGGCCGTAGCCTGCGACACGCCAGAAGCATTGGACGAAGGAGTATGGGACAGAATTACCGGCCCGGACGTGGGCGAGGGGATGGTACTGAACGACCATACCACTGGGTTGGACATGACATTGCCGGATGGGTCGGTCGCCCCAGCGACCGTCGTGGTATAGGTTGCATTGTAGGCGAAAGCGCTGTTGGGCGTGAAGGTGGCCGTGTGGGTAACGTCGTCGTAGCTGACCGACCCTGTCACAACGTTGTTGGAGGCGTCCTTGACCGTAAACGCAATCGTCGCGGGTTGAACCGACTTGCTGAAAGTTGCAGTAATCGCGGCGTTGACGGCAACATTGCTGGCGCCAGGCAAAGGAGTTTGCCCGACTATCGCGGGTGGCGTGGTGTCGGAGTTACTGGTGCTGAAAACGACATCGACCCAGTAGTTGGTGGCAGAAATGCTGTTGGTCGGGAAACTGTCACTTCCGTACAGGTAAACGCCGTTGCCGAGGTTCCCAGATCCGCTCGCCAGAGCCTGAAGTACCCCGATGCCTGCTGCCGACGTAAAGTAACCGCTATCGGCCGCGTAATTTCCGTTCGGGGCAAAGTAGGAGGCGACGTATGTGGTGTTGGCGGCAATAGCTACAGGGCTAGACAGGTTTACCTGTTGCCAGCCCGAGGCCGTCTCGCCTGTGAAGGTCGCCGTGGCAAGCAGCGTTCCAGTGCTCGTCCACAGATGGCCCACATGTGTGCCGGTATTGGCTGCCCCCTTATAGAAGCGCAATCCCGTGATATAGCCGCTCAGGCTGGAAGTGAACCTCACGCCAACCTCGATCGCGCTCGAGTCGTTTGCTGCAATGATCGTGGGGACCACGTTGGAACCGAAGATCGTGGCCCCGCTGATCACGCTATTTGTGGTAAACGTCCAGCTATACGGGTTCGTCATCGGGCTACCGGCCAGGTCCGCTGCGCCGCTTACGGTTGCCGCGTACACCGTGGAAGGTGATAGGGCGCTGTAGGTTGTCACAGTAGCCGTGTGCGTCGCGTCGTCATAGGAGAGAGTAGTCGGCACCACGTTGTTGCTGGAGTCAACGAGCGAAAAGGAGATGGTCGACGGCTGGACCGATTTGTTGAATGTGACAATGAGGTTAGTCGCGGTGGAGACACCGGTTGAATTTGGGGCCGGCGAGGCGGACAACACAATCGCCGGGCTCGAATCCACGGTTATGCTTACAGCACTCGAAACGGTAGAATTGCCAGCTGCATCCTTTGCCACGGCGGTCAGTGTGTACGTCCCGTTCGCCACCGTGCTTGTATCCCAGGTCTGCCGATAGGGCGCCGACGTGAGCGGCGACCCGAGGTTGACGCCGTTGAGCTGGAATTGCACGCTGACCACGCCGATGTTATCCGAGGCAAAGGCGGCAAGGACCACGATGCCGTCAACTTGGGCCAGGCTTTGCGGGTTCGTGATTCGGACAGTTGGCGGCGTGATGTCTGGCGGGTTGCTAACGGTGTACGTTTTGTTGGCAGAGGTAGTAATATTTCCCGCCACATCCCGTGCCCGGGCGGTTATCGTGTATTGGCTGTTGGCCAGGCTGGTAGTGTTCCAGGCAAGGGTGTAGGGCGCGGTCGTTACTTCGGGGCCGAGGGGGACGCCATTGAGAAGAAACTGGACGCCCGCGACAGCCACGTTGTCTGTGGCGGATGCCGTGAGCGTGGTTATGCCCGACACGGTTGTCCCACCTGGCGGAGTGGTGATGGAGACGGTCGGCGGGACGGTCTCCAGGGTTCCGCCAATGGGCGTGCTCATGTCGCTGTCGATTTCCCCAGCGTTTAGCGCGCGATTGTAGATTCTGACTTCGTCGATCGCCCCCTGGAAATACTCCCCCCAGACGGAGTTTCCGCCAATGCGTAGGGCGTGGTTGGAGACAAGGATATTGCCAGAAACGGCCTGGCTGCTAACCGGCAGGCCATTCACATAGAGCGTGACCGTGGAACCGTCGTAGGTTACGGCCAGATGCGTCCATGCATTCAATTTGAGTGCTGAGATACCTGCTGTCCCCACGTCACTGGCGCCAGTGTTGATCAAGCCAGTCGGTGGGTTGTTCGTGTCGTTGGATGCATAGAGAGCATACGACAATCCGCCCGCCCGTTCCTTCATGATGGCCGTCGTAAATCCGTTCAGGGATGTCGGATCGACCCAGGCCTCCAGAGTCATCGCCTTCGTGAGGTCCAGCGAAGACGAATCGTTGACAGTGACCCAGCTGCTGGAACCGTTGAAGGACAGGGCGCCACCGAAAATGCCTGTCGTCCACGTGGCGCCGGAGATGGTGCCGTTATTGGCATTGCCCGACAAATCGTTCAAGGTTGTCCCTGTTCCTTCGTTAAATCCGTAGGCGGCGACGAGGCCGGTGGTACTGGTCGGCTGGTAGCGCACGGTGACGCTGACAAGGTCAGAGGGATGCTCGATGTTGGCGCTGTCGTCGATGGCGCGGGTTTCAATGACCGCGGGGCCGCTGCTTGCCGGTGTAAATACATAACTCCAATTTGTCAGCCCACTGGCCCTGTGCCAGGTGGCGCCCCCGTCGGTGGACACTTCGACACTGGCAACGACTCCCCCGCCCGCGTCCGTGGCCGTCCCGGAAATAGTTAGCGGCACCCCCGCGATCAGGGTGGCGCCATTGCTGAGGGACGTGATTGTGGAAGTGGGTGGGATTACATCGGTGGATGAGGAGGCAAAGACCAAGCCGCTTTGCAGAGATCCCGGCTGGGCATTCATGTCGGCAAAAAGGTTTACCGTGGCCTGTTCAATGCGAACGTCAGGCGTGGTTGCAATGTAATCATGAGTTCCATCAAGGCCCCATGACCACTGAACCGTACCGGCGCCAAACACCAGGGCTCCGCTGCTAGCTCGGTAGAGCGTCAAGCTATGCGTGGCGGTGCCCGGGCCGACGGTGACGCCGTAATCGAGCAGTTTCTGGGTAACGGCTTGCGTGGTCGAGGACAGGTCGATCAGGCCCGCGGGCCGAGAACCATTGTCCAGATCCTCGTCCCACTCATAGCCCAGAACATAATCTCCCAACGTTGCCGTTTGCCCCGGTTGCAGGCTCGCCACGGTCGTGTTTCGCCATAGGCGCATTTGGCCGTACGCGTAAGGGACGGTGAAGGGAGTGCCTATCTCGTTCGGCCCGCGGTTGACTGTGAAGATGGTTCCCGTCAGAGCATTTTCCGGGCGGCCGCCGTCGGCAGGGGGGCTAAAGCGCGGATCCCGCCATAAGCCGGTCCAAACATTGGGCAATGGATCGGTCTTGGCATTGTCCAGCGACTCCTTATACGTCACCAGCGTCCGGTAAGGTGTGGCGGACGGGGCGATACTATTCTCCCAGCGTGTCTTCCAGTAAACTTCGTTTCCGCTGAAAAATGCGAGATTGACGCCCGCGTCCCTGGCAGCTTCGACGTTCGCGCGTTCTGGGCCTGACCAATACTCATCATGTCCGACCGACATGAAGACCTTATGATTGAGGATCTCAGATCCGGCACGGGCTGCATCAATATCCGTGAAATAGGAGACATTGTAGCCATTCGCCTCGAGCCACCGGACCATTGGATATTCTTCACCAAACACGAAGTCACGCGGATTCGTGGCGCGAGTGTCGAAGGGCCGGTTGTAGCTGACCTTGTAGGCTCGGCCGTTCGTGCCCCCGTACAAGCTGCTGCCGCCGTAGTCGTTGTACGCTTGCCAGGTACTGTCCGAGGTCTTGAAGAGCAGGTCCTCCGTGCCGCCATCGTCGCGCACGACGAACACAATCTGGCTCGTTCCCCCGGTATCTTCGCGAGTTACGTCTGCGAAATAAATACCGGACACCGCAGTAGTGGGTACAGTCCAGGTTGCCGACACGGACCAGTTGCCGGCGTCCCAGAGATTCGTTGTCGGATCAGTCAAGGCCGCCGGCTGAACCTGCCGTAAGGTCTGCGTGCTGGGAATAGTTGTAATGAGCCGCGCCCCATTGCCCTGGTAATAGCCCATGCGATAGATGTTGAGGTGATACGGCTTGTTTGCCGTGTCATTGATCTTGAAAGAAATGGTCTGCCCGTGGTTGACGCTAATATCTGTGGCAAACCCTTGAATAGACGGATCTCCTCCAGCGGGACCGATATTATCCCAGACGCTCTGGGGGGTTCCCGGAAGTTGATTCTCGGCGACGATTGGGTTCACGGAAAGAAGCTCGCGCGACTCCAAAGGCTCCATGAACAACCGCATCTTGCGAGTCCTCTTCCGGCGATCGTCCTTGAATACCTTCCAAGATCGCAAGAATTTGAAGAAACTCACGGCTTGCTCCTTTCGCACTTCCGGGTGCCCACTTTGGGAAGTAGTGAATAAAGAAGGATAAAGATGGCGCCACAGGAACTCGAAGGCGACTTCCTAATTGCCTAGAAATACCCCGGACGGGGATTTTGTCAGTGTGGAAAGGGCGCTTGTCGTATGGACCGTTTCCGAACGATCGGCGGCGCGATTCAGGACGATATCGTAGTAAGCGAGTATTTGGGCGATTACGCGTTCGCGGCTAAAATGCCACAGGCAATGAGCACGCGCTTGAGCGCCGAGGGCGCGTCTTGCGGTAGCGTCGTGCAGCATTCGTCCCAGGGCGCTAGCCAGCGCGCCCGGGGCAGCCAGGTCGATTGCTTCGCCCCCGGGCCCCACGATCCACTCCAGTACCGGATGCCGATTAACCAGGCAAGGCAGGCCGCTTGCTGTTGCCTCCACGAGGGCAATGGGCATCATCTCGCGCAGGCTGCACAAGGCGAAGATATCGGCGGCACGATACAACTCAGGCATCCGCTGGCGCGGAAACGCTATCAGAAAGCGAACCCGATTCCCCAGGACCTCGTTCCCCCAGGCCGCCAGCTCTTCCGTCTCGGGCTCGCGACCGCCCGCGATGACCAGCCACACGGGGACACTGCGATTCTCGGCCAGCAGGCGCTCGAACTCGCCGATCAAATAATCCATACGCTTGTGGTCTCGTTTGATCGCTGCTGCCGAGAGCACGATTAACCCGTCCCGGGGAATGCCGAGCTCATCGCGGAGCGCGTCACATCTGCCTGGATGGAACACGCGCGTATCAATGAAATTCGGTATGGCGGTCCAGGTGGGTTTCCAGATGCCGCCTGCTTTTGCCTGCGCCGCGTGCCAGGGCGCCAGGTGTTGCAGGTAGGTGAATTTCTCCTGGAATGCCAGAGATTCGTTCGTTCCATGTCCCAGAATCGTTTTTGCCCGGAGGAGACCCAGCCGGCGCGCCCATTGAATGATCAACGCTACGCGTGGATCCTGAACATGGAGCAGGTCGGCGCCGGTCCTGCGCAGATAGCGGATCAAACCGAACGCAAACGTCGTTTGCTCAAGTCCATAAGCCGAGCCGATGCCCAAACGCCAGATGGCGCGATGGGGAAGCCGGGACACGATTCTCTGTGTCCGCCTAGCGCCTCGCTGCCAGCAGGGGATGAGCCGCTCGGATGCGCTCCCTGAAGATCCGCCGCCCTTGCAAAGCGTTACGTCCGCTCCTTGCTCGGCCAGCGCGAGGTGCAAATCGGTCGCCCAGGTCTCAATGCCGCGCGCGACATGACCAAGCCCGCTCGATGCGATGACAATTTTGGGTTTGGCGCGGTCCAAGTTAGTTCGCTCTCCCCACGTGAAGTAGCCGCTGGGGCATGAGTTTGAGCAACGCCATTGCGTGGCGGGAGTTCAAGCCGCCGATTTTGAGGCACTGGCATAACAGGCGGAAGGCCCCCCGGAAATCTCCCCCTCGGCGCACGCTGTAGGCGCTCGTAAGGAGCACTTCGCTGACCTTTCGAGAAAAGCCAGACCTGCCTAAGTCGACTTCTCTTTCTGCCTGCCAAACGCTCAAGCCAATGTCAACAGGGCTCGCCTCGCACTTCGTCATGGGCAAGGGGCAGACGAAATGTTCGGATCCTTCTATCACCGTGTAGATCTCGTGTGCGTTTTGCCGCCAGGCGTCTCCTGTGTGCAGGGCGAGCACTGCACGTCGGAACTCCTTGCCAAGCTGCCTTCGATCCTCCGGTTCGCTGATCAATGCGCTTACAGATTCCACGTACTCTTCTTCAGAGGCGGGAATCGGAGCAAGTTCATCCAGAGCACCGTCGCTGCTTGCCAGCAATTGCATGGGGGGACTAAAAGCACGGACAACCGGCACGCCAGCCATTGCCGCCTCCAGCAGTGCCGTCTGGGAGCCAAACGGGAACCCCTCGAGATAAACATCTGCGGCTCTCTGATAGGGGGTTACATCCTCCACAGGCCCCACGAAATGCAGACGAGGATGCGGGAGGAAGTCGAGCGTTCCTTCCAGGTCCGTAAGGCTAACGCCCACGAGATAGAGATGCGCACCAGGTTCGCGATCGAGAATGTGGCCGGCCGTGCGAACGAAGTTGTGCGTCCTCGTGGGTATGTACTTGCATGCGCGGCCAGCGCTCACGAGGATCGTCTGCTCCTCGGGAATCCCGAGCTGGACACAGGCTTCATGGCGGGTCCAGGCGGACGGTCGATCAAGAAGTGGGACAGGCAAAACCAAATTCTTTCGCGCATGCCGCCGCTCTTCGCTCAATTCCATCCCGATCCGCCGCTGATTGATTATTGCATCGGCAACCGAGCCGCCCATCCAAAAAATATGGTCGGCATGATTCAACAAGGCGACTGGCGGACATTCCCGGATTGCTAGTGCGACGGGGCAAACGCTGTCATGGCCAAATGTGTGCAAAATGACAAGATCGGGCCCGCTCTGCACCAGACCCCTAACCCATAGCGCCTTGTGCAGCAAGAGCGCTTCATAGGGAAGGACAATGATTGCGCCGCCGCTCAGCTCAACTGCTTGGGTGATCCACGAAGGAATCTCACGCTTGCCCTGCGTTAGAACCAACAATGAATGCCGACATCCCGAATCAAGAGCTATCCAGTTCTTTATCGTTCGAGTGTGCCCGCCAATGTCCAGGATCGACGTCGCGATGTGAAGAATATGGCGCCTGGCGCCGGCTCTGAGATTAGGAACTTCACTCTTCAGAGAGGCAACGTGCTCCTTCACGAGGCTTCGCTCCAGATCTAGCCCGATGTCCAGAGCCACGTTTTCGAGCGCCCCGTCCGCAAAACGACCGGCGTGGTTGAATTGACAGAACTCGGCCACAGTTTGCATGCAGCGCAGCCTGCTCTCCGGCTTTCTTGCTCCTGAATCGAAGGAGAGACGTAAGAGCGCCTCGTAACATTCATTGTTACGTTCCAGAAAGCGCCCCGAATCACGGCTCAGGACATCAGTAGTGCCAGGGCAAGGGTCAAGCAGACTGGTCATGCTCTTTGAATCCACACTAACCGAATCGGCGGGAAGGCCACGGCGTCGCAACCAGGATCTGTTCAGTCATTCTCAACGCGGAGTTCCCACGAGGCGGGAGCCTGGACATATCCGCGCGTCCGAGTCCAGGGATAGTGCACGTCACGGTCCTCCGAAATGCGGAGTACGCTGAAATCGAGTGTTCGCTGCACCATGTCCACGGTTGTACCGTCACGATGGTGCACTCCCACGTCAATCGTGTATTCACGGGGCAATAGCACAACATTGAAGACCGCGCTCACCTCATGTCTGCCGCGGTTCAAACGCTGCGTTCCTTTCCCGCCATCCATGGTCGTGCTGTAGGTGACGTGGGTCCCTTCCTGCGTGCCAATACTTATTTCAAAGAGCCCGTCAGGGATGTCCTTGAACAGGTCGCAAGTAAAGCTGATCCGAAACGGCTGCCCAAAGAAAAGTTGTGAGACGTCATTGCCCTCGAGGTCGGTCAATCGAACCGAGCGGAACAAGGCTTCACCCTTGACGTCCTGATGGCGTGGCGCGTTCTCGGGAATGATTCCGGTCTGGCACATGTTTGTTCCTGCGGTCAAATAGCGATTGACCACGTCATTCACCTCGCCATCCATGGCAAGCGTCCCGCCCTCAATAAGGATGGCGCGATTGCAAAGCGATTTGACAGCCGCCAGATTGTGGCTAACGAAAAGGACAGTGCGGCCCTGCCGGCTTACTTGGCCCATCTTGCCCAGGCACTTTTTCTGAAAGGCCACGTCCCCGACCGCCAGAACTTCGTCCACCAGCAGAATCTCCGGCTCCAGATGCGACGCCACGGCGAAGGCCAGGCGCATGTACATCCCGCTCGAATAGCGCTTCACCGGCGTATCGAGAAATCGATCGATTTCGGAGAAGGCGACAATCTCATCGAATTTTCGGCTCACTTCTGACCGCGACATCCCAAGGATCGAACCATTCAAGAACACATTCTCCCGGCCGGTGAGTTCGGGATGGAAACCGGTTCCTACTTCGAGAAGGCTGCCCACGCGGCCATGCAGAAGTACTTGCCCCTGGGTGGGGCGTGTAATACGGCTTAGCACTTTGAGGAGCGTAGACTTCCCCGCGCCGTTGCGGCCGATAACTCCCAGGATCTCGGCAGGTTTTACTTCAAAGGAAATATCCTTTAGCGCCCAGACTTCTGAATCCCTCTGGCTGCGCCGTCCCGCCCGGCCGTTGGCGCGGAACTTCCCGTTCGGGGACGACTTCCGAAACCGCCGCAATGACGCCGCAGCAGTTTCCATGATCGACTCGCGCAGAGTACGGTACGGTCCGTGCGAACCACGGCCGCCAATTTCATAGCGCTTGGAAAGCCCTTCGACCGATATGGCTGAATTCATAATGATTCTCAAGTTTTCACCGGAAGGTGGCCGAGCAGGTTAGGGACCGCGGCTGCTGGCTCACGGTCCCCGCGCAATCAGACCAGGCTTGAAACGCTTAGACGGGCGCGCGCGGGGTTGCCCATTACCGTTGCGCCCTTTTCCACGTCCCGCACAACGACCGCACCCATTGCAACCAACGCCCCGGTACCAATCTTGAGCCGCTGTCGTATTACCGAGCCCGCTCCGATGTAGCAACTTGATCCCACGCGAACAAATCCGCTAATTACGGCACCTGGCGCGATCACAGAGTGATCCTCAATTACGGCCTCGTGTCCAAGAATACATCCCGGGCAGAGCGTCACGTGATTCCCGACAACTACGGCGCCCGCAAGCGTCACCCCGTGATTGACGCATACTCCGTGGCCCAGCTGGGCCCGCGATGAAACTGAGGCTCCCGGATGCACCAGCGTAACAAATCGCTCTATTTCGATGCCCGTCGATGCCAGGATGTCCGCCCGCCTTCGGTAACTCTTGTCGCTGCCAATCGCGTTGATGAAGTAATGGTCGGCGAACTTGCCGGCGTCGCGCAGGCGGCCCAGAACCGGGAAGCCGGCAAAGCTGCTTCCTGCCGCCGCGGCATCGTCCAGAAAGCCTGCCACTTTCCATGTCGCTTGGCGGGTGTTGATTGCCTCGACCACATCAAGAAAGTCGTAGGCGTTGCCACCCGTACCGAGGATGATGAGCGGCTGAACCATCGTGCCAGTCCTGACTTCTGAGGTCATTGGTCATTCGCCCGCAAGCTTGCCCCAGAGCCAGTGTGCCAATTTGACTTGGCTTGGCACGCTGGCTCAACCATGCTTGGCAAACGCTTCACGCGCCCGTCCCCATGGAAAAACTTCGCAAGCAATCAATCACATAACGCTGCTCCGCCTTGCTCATGGTGTTGTAGAGCGGCAGCAGAATGACGCCGTCGTGGGCGTCCTCTGACTGCGGCAGCTTTTGCCGGGGCAGGTCGGCATAGGCGCGTTCCTCGTGGGCGTTCATGATGCCGCGGCGCGTGCTGATCTTGTGCTCGAAAAGGCGGTGGATCAACTCGTCCCGGGAAAGCGGATACTCCGGCCGAACACGGACCGCATAGGACTGGTAGTTTGGCCGAGCGTAAGCCGGCACGTGCGGCACCTCCAGGCCAGGCATCTCCCGCAGCGCCTGGTTGTAGCGATTCGCCAGATCGTTCCGGCACTTCAGGATCTCCGGCAACCGGCGCAGTTGCGCCCGGCCCACGGCGGCCTGGATGTCGGTCAGGCGATAGTTGTAGCCCAGGATCGGATATTCCTCGAACACCACCGTCTTGGCGGCATGGCGACTGGTGTCCGAGATACTCATACCGTGCTGCCGCAGCAGGCGGAAGCGCCGGTCGAGCGCCGGGTCGCGCGTCGTCAACATGCCGCCGTCGCCCGTCGTGATCACCTTGCGCGGATGGAAGGAGAAGCAGGCAATGGCGCCATGCGGCCGGCCGATGCGCTCCCAGTGATCTTCGACGCGCAGCTCGCTGCCGATCGCGCAGGCCGCATCTTCGATGACCGGCAGATGATGTCTTTCCGCAATGGCCAGGATGCCCGCTATGTCGCAGGGCATGCCTACCTGGTGCACGGGCATGATCGCCTTGGTGCGCGGCGTGATGGCCGCCTCCAGCAGGGCCGGGTCCATGTTGAACGTTTTCGGGTCGATATCCACGAAAACCGGTGTGGCGCCGCAGTAGCGGATCGCGTTCGCGGTCGCGATGAATGAATGACTGACGGTGAGCACCTCGTCGCCGGGACCGACGTCGACGGCCAGCAGGGCCAGGTGCAGGGCCGCCGTGCAACTGGAGACCGCGCACGCGTAGGGCGCCCCGACATAACGGGCGAACTCGCCCTCGAACGCCGAGACCTCGGGTCCCTGCGTCACCCAACCGGAGAGAATGGCCCGGCGGGCCGCCTCAACCTCTTCCTCGCCGAGCGTCGGCTTGGCGAGAGGGACTACCATGGTTTTGCCAATTGTCTGAATCACGCAACCACCCCGTTTACAATGATCCTGCGCTGCCGCCAGTTCATGAGGCGGCGCAGACCTTCCTCCAGCGATGTTTGAACCGCGAAGCCCAACTCTTTCCGGGCACGTTCCGTGTCGGCTAAACGCCTGGGGACCGGATTGACCTTCCGGGGCGGTTTGAACTCGGGTTTCAAGCGATGGTTCTCGGTCACGCGCGCCAGCGCGCGCCAAAGTTCGAGGAGCGAAGTTTCCGTGCCGCTGGCCACGTTGTACACGTCGTCTTCCCGGTCCGCTTGCATGGCCAGGATATTGGCGCGGGCGATGTCCTCCACATAGACGAAATCCATGCTGGCGGAGCCGTCGCCGTGGATCTGGGGCGGAACGCCTGATTCGATGCAATCGAGCCAGCGAATGAACACCTCGGTATAGGCGCCGGTCACATCCATGCGCGGCCCATACACATTGAAATACCGCAGGCCCACACTGGGCAGGCCGTACATGTCATGAAAGCTACGCGCGATGCCTTCGTTCATCAGCTTGGCGGCGCCGTAAAGCGTGCGATTGTTGTAAGGATGATGCTTTTCGTTGGTGGGAAAAACCTCGGCGGCTCCATAGACCGATGCGGACGAGGCATAAACGATCTTCTTCACCTTGGCGGCCACGGCTGCTTCGAAGACGTTGAAGGCGCCGTTGACCAGCACATCCATGCACTCGCGCGGCTTTTCGGCACAGAGGGTGATACGGATGGCTGCCTGGTGAAAGATGTAGTCGCAACCCTCGACGGCGTTCGCCACCGTGGCGCGGTCGCGCACGTCGCCTTGCAGGAAGACAATCGGCCGGCGCGACTGGGCGTCGGCCAGGTTGTCGCGACAACCACGCACCAGATTGTCCAGCACGCGGATTTCCGCCACGTCTTCGTCGATCAGCCGATCGACGATGTGAGAGCCGATAAGTCCGGCTCCCCCGGTGACAAGAACGGTCGCGCCTGCAAGGGATGTATTTCGCATTTTCTCTAGTTTCTGCATCTTGTCCCCGAGACTGGCCTACTGCCACTCGACCTCACGCAGGGCGTCCGTCAAGGCCTCGACGACGGCGTCCTGGGCCCGAATCGTCATTTCCGGAAAGAGGGGGAGCGTCAGGCATTCCTCGCCGATGCGCTCGGCCATCGGAAAATCGCCTGCGGCGTGACCGAGATTGGCGTACGCCTTCTGCAGGTGAAGGGGGATCGGGTAATGTAATCCCGTCTGCACGCCGGCTTCTTCCAGCAGTGTCCGGATTTGATCGCGTTTGGGATGCAGCACGACAAACAGATGCCAGGCATGCCGGCGATGCGGCGCCTGCACGGGCAATTGCAGGGGAAGCCTGGCCAGCAGCTTTTGATAGCGTTCGGCGAGGAAACACCGCGCTTCCGCCCAGCGCTGCAGGTACTTCATCTTGACGCCCAGCACGGCTCCCTGAAAACCGTCCATGCGGTAGTTGAAGCCGATTTCTTCGTGGTGGTAGCGCTGTCCCTGGGCATGATCGCGTAATGCGCGAACGCGGCGCGCCACGGCATCGCTATTGGTGATCAGGGCGCCGCCTTCGCCCCATGCTCCCAGGTTCTTGCCGGGGTAGAAGCTAAAGCAGCCGCACAGCCCATAGGTCCCGGCGTGCCGGTCGTGGTAGTAGGCCGCGTGGGCCTGGGCGGCGTCCTCGATGATCGGGATGCCGTACTGTTCACTGATCTCCAGCAGCGGATTCATATCCGCGCTTTGACCATAGAGGTGCACCGGGAGCAACGCTTTGGTTTTGCCGGTAATGCGTCGCTTGACCTGGCTGACGTCCATGGTGTAGGTGACAGGATCCACGTCCACATACACCGGCGTGGCTCCGACGTAGCTAATCGCCCAGGAAGTGGCGACAAAGGTCATGGGCACGGTGATGACTTCATCGCCCGCCTGGACACCAGCAGCGATGAGTGCTAGGTGCAGGGCCGAGGTGCCGGTGTTGACGCCGATGCAGTGCTTTGCTCCGGTGAAGGCGGCGAACTGCTCTTCAAAGTTCGCGACCTTGGGGCCGAGCACGAAAGAGGCGTTCTCGGTCACCTCGCGAAGGGACTGGAAGACCTCTTCGCGGATCTTCGCGGCTTGCGCCGGCAGGTCGAGAAACGGCACGCTGACCTTGGTTGCCAGCTTTGCGGTTGCGGGACTCTTCTGGACGGCTTCCATCATTTCAAGCTCCCTTGGCCTGGCGCATACGCAGGAATTTGGCAGGGTTGCCCACCACGACGGCCCCTGGGGGCACATCCTTGGTTACCACCGCTCCCGCACCGATCAGGGCCCCTTCTCCGATCGTGACGCCGGCCATGATCACGGCGCCGCTGCCAATGGAGGCCCGCCGGCAAACGCGGGTAGGAGTTACCTGCCAATCTGTCTCGGTTTGCAGGCGGCCATCCGCCGTCGCTTGTGGATCCAGATCGTTGATGAAAACCACGCCGTGGCCGACGAAGACTTCGTCTTCGAGTGTGACGCCTTCACAGATAAAGGTGTGGCTGGAGATTTTGCAGCGTGCTCCGACGATCGCGTTCTTCTGGATCTCGACAAACGTGCCGATGCGTGTCTCGTCACCGATTCGACAGCCGTAAA
>Ga0207153_1128_pt1 | contig 15146 bp, 12 predicted proteins | sample Alteio_BWMinHeat_27_FD_153580 | JGI IMG/M metagenome (GOLD analysis project Ga0207153, IMG submission 153580) | Enriched cells from forest soil in Barre Woods Harvard Forest LTER site, Petersham, Massachusetts, United States -... | ecosystem: Environmental > Terrestrial > Soil > Temperate forest >...
TCTCAGCAACGGAAAAAATATTTATCCCGAAGAAGTGGAAGCTCACTATCTGAAATCGCCTTTCATTGGCGAGATTGCGGTGATGGGCCTTGAAGGTCGCCCTGGCGAACCCGGTTCGGACAGGCTGTATGCAGTCGTGGTCCCCAATTTTGACACGCTGAAACAGCGCAAGATCGTCAATGCCAAAGAGGTCATCCGTTTTGACATCGAGAACCTCTCCGCGCAACTCCCGTCCACCAAACGAATTGGAAGCTATGAAATCTGGCAGGAAGCTCTGCCGCGAACGACTACCCGCAAGCTCAAGCGATTTGAGATTGAAAAGCGAGTGCGGGCGCACCAGGCCGAGGGTGGTTCAGGCGAAGCAGAAGGCAGCTTGGAGAAGCCCCTCACTCCCGACGCTGTGGCCTGGCTCGACCAACAAGAAGTGCAACGGGCACTCAAGGTAATTCACAAAGCAGGAAGAAACGAGCTGGAGACCATCCGTCCAGATAGCAATCTGGAACTTGATCTGGGGCTGGACTCAATGCAGCGTGTGGAGCTACTGGTTGCATTAGAGCAGGAGATCGGTGGAGATGTTGAAGAATCGAGGCTCGCCGAGATTTACACAGTGCGAGAGCTTGTGGATGCAGTGCGCGAAAGCGCGGCCACCGTGACCACTCGCAGACCCGTCGCGCCGTTCGCCGGCTGGGAAGCGGTGCTTCGTGAAGAACCCAAGGATCCCAAACTGCTGATCCTCGAGCAGCCCCGTTCGGGCATTGAAATGGGGTGGTACGCCGTGAGTCGTCTGGCGCAGATGATTGCGATCGATCGCTTTCGCCTCCGAGTGACTGGCATTCAGAAGCTGCCTGCGCACGGTCCATTTCTTATTTGCTCCAATCACCAGAGCTTTCTCGATCCAATCATCCTGGCCGGAGTTCTACCCCGGACCCTTTTCCGTGAAGCATTCGCCGTGGGCACTAGCGAAATCTTCGGTTCAGGTTTTATGCGGACGCTAGCACGCTGGCTGCGCGTGGTGGTCGTGGATCCCGATGCAAACCTCCTGCCCGCGATGCGAGCGGGAGCCTTTGGGCTGCGGCATGGACGGGTGCTGATTCTTTATCCGGAGGGTGAGCGCTCAATTGATGGCACTCCCAAGACTTTCAAGAAAGGCGCGGCGATTCTTTCGATCCACCTTCAGGTGCCCATTGTTCCGGTGGCAATTGAAGGCTTCTTTGACGCGTGGCCGCGGGGAAAATCATTTCAGAAATTCGCGCCGCTGCAAGTGGCGTTCGGCAAGCCGATCTACCCTCCAGCTGAGACGGAGGCATCGGAAGCGACTTACGAACAGTTGGCTGCCCGCCTGCGCCAGCGTGTGGTGGAAATGTGGGAGGAACTGCGTAAGAAACCACTAGAACATATCTGACCGAGACTCATCATTTCGCCCGGGGGTGCGTCTGGTCATACACCTCGAGCAGGTGCTTCATGGAAAGCTGGGTGTAGCGCTGGGTGGTTGAAAGCCGCTCGTGGCCCAGCATCTCTTGGATCGCACGCAGGTCAGCACCTTCTTCGAGCATGTGAGTTCCAAACGCGTGCCGCAACGTGTGAGGATGCACATCGGGCGACATCCCCTTAGCCACTGCTATTCTCTTGATAATGCGGCCGACGCTGCGTGATGTAAGAGTGCCGCCGCGTTGGTTGATCAGCAACGCGACCGTTGTTTTTTTGCGCTCTCCAAGTTTCATCCGACGTGTCGGCAAGTAAACAGCCAGCGCGATTTTCACAGATTCGCCAAAAGGGACGAACCGTTCTTTTTTCCCTTTGCCACGAATGAGAATGGCTTCCGAGCTCAGACGGATGTCTTCCAGTTTGATTCCGGTCAGTTCGGAATTGCGGATGCCGCAGCCATAAAGCAATTCAAACATCAGGCGATCGCGCTCCGGAAAAGCTGCGGTCTCTGGCATCGGCCCTTGGAATACGGCATTCATTTCTTCGATGGTGGGCACGCGTGGCAGCTTTTTGGGCAACTTCGGCGTAGATACCAACGCGGCCGGGTTTTGCTCGACCACTCCTTCCTGCGCCAGCCAGCGGTAGAGGGACCGCACCGCCGCGAGAGACCGTGCCACAGAAGTCTTGCTCAACCCTCTTTCATAAAGCTGAGAAAGAAATCCGCGGATGGTGACATGATCGATGCCACGCCAATTGCGTGTGCCAACATAAGCGGCGAAGTTTCCCAGATCTCGGCGGTAGGCTCTGATTGTGTGAGCAGAGGCATTGCGTTGCTGAAGCGACCGCAGAAACTGCTCCACGGCCTTGCCAACTGTGGTCCTGCGAATCGTTTTCTTTTCCGCTCCAGAGCCATCGAGACAGGAAGTGAGCGTCCTAGTGTTTTTCTCTGTGTCTCTGTGACTCTGTGGTGAACGGGTTTTCATCATCTACCCTTGGCCCGGGGATGATGTTTCTGAAAAACTGTCTTCAGGCGATCCAGAGCTACGTGCGTGTACACCTGCGTGGTCCCAATGTCCGCGTGGCCAAGAATGGTCTGGATCGTGCGCAGGTCGGCGCCGTTCTCTACCATGTGAGTTGCGCAACTGTGGCGAAGCATGTGCGGGCTGGCATTGCGGCCCATGCCGGACGACGACGCGCGAACCATCTGCCAGACGCGTTGGCGAGTCAGTTTCCGCCCGCCGCGACCAATAAATAGAAGGGGTGAAGTTTTCTGACCGATCAGAGCCAGACGAGAATGCTTCATGTACTCAACCAGCACATCCTGCGCGGATTTCCCTAGGGGTACGATACGCTCCTTGTCGCCTTTGCCACGCACCAGCACATAGCCGAGGTCGATCTTGAGGTCTTCCAGCTTAATAGCAATGATTTCCGACACGCGAAGCGCTCCAGCATAGAACACTTCCAGCATGGCCCGGTTACGAACAGCGATCGCGCCAGCAAGTTTGTGGTTGGAAGTTGGCTCCTGGTGCCCGAGCATGGACTCCACTTCGTCGCGCGCCAGCGATTTAGGCAGGACCTTCCATTGTTTGGGCGAGTCAATGTTCAGCGTGGGATCATGTTTAATCAAGTGATCGAGCAACAAATATCTGTAGAAATGCCGTAGCGCCGAAAGCTTTCTTCCCACCGATCGTCCATCGACGGAGTTCGAGAAAAGCTCCTGAATGAAACTACTGATATCGCTGCGCCTTGCGTTAAGCAGGCTTCGTTTATGCTTTTCGAGAAAATCCGCAAATTGCCCGAGGTCGGTGGTGTAGGCCGCCACGGTCAGAGGGGCGAGTCCCTTCTCGACTTTCAAGTAGTCGAGAAATCCGAAAAGCACAGGAGATCTAGCGGGAGATGCCACAACTCGCAGTATGCGCGTTATCGGACGTTGAGAATAGTAGTGAAACGGATGCCTGGGGAATTGCCCTTGACCCACTCTTGTCATTCCGAGGAGCGAGCGACGAGGAGTCTGCAGTTTTGCGGGCGGCAAGAGGCTGCAGATCCCTCTTTACACTCGGGATGACAACTGAAGACAGCATTGATCTAAGAAAGTTCCTTCAACAGCTCGACCGCATACATCGCCCCTTCTGGCGTTTCTTCGTGTTTGAAGTAGGCGAAAACATTTCTCTCCGCGCTCAAGTGTTCCCGGATGCGCGCAATCATGGCTTTGCGCTCTTGGGCCGTGTAGCTCGGTTTACGGAAGCGGTAGTAACAGAAATCAGCAGTCACCATGTCGGGCGTGTTCCGTTCTTCGGATTCTGCCACACACAACGCTCGATTGTATTTCCGCAGTAGCTCCCACGTGCTATCACTGAACCAGGAATCATGGCGGAACTCGAATGCGCAGGGCAGAGCACGTGGCAAGGTTACAACAAACGCTTCCAGCAACCCCACATCGGCTTTGAGATTGGGTGGCAGTTGAAACAGAAGCGGTCCCAGTTTTTCCGCACGTGCCAGCGGCTCGATCGTACCCAGAAAACGGGGCACAAAATCTTCCGTGCCCTTCATCCGTTTGATGTGGGTAATGACCTGGTGGGCTTTGATGCTGAGCCGAAACCCGGGGGGCGTGTCCGCAATCCATTTCTGTGCGGTCGTATCTTTCAACAACTGACGAAAAGTAAAATTGACTTCCACCGCATTGAGCTGGCTTGAGTAATACTGCAGGAATTTGGCCTGGGCAAGTTTCGCCGGATAAAAAGCGGGCTTCCAACTCGGATAGGCCCAGCCTGAAGTGCCCGCATAAAGTCGCGCCATATGAGGTGGAAATTATACCTTCCGAGCACGCTTGCTGGTCGGAGCGCGTCCCTGGGTTTTCTTTTTCGGCTTCCCAGCGTCAGCACCCGCTGAGGCTGCAAGTTCTACCTTCGATGCCGACCCACCTGAATCCGCTACCCCTGCCAGTTTGGGAAGCTTCTGTTTAAGTGTTACAACCGGTGCGTGCAGGTCACCTAGTTTGTGCACCCGATCCAGCACTTCGCCAGTTTCAAATGTGAGCAAACCAGCGTCCTTCTTCTTGAGCGCACGCTCCACTTCGTCCCACGTAACCGGGGTAGAGACCGTCGGATGTTCCCGCGCCCGCAGTGAATAGACACTAACGGTGGTCTTGTGCTCGTCGTTTTGGCTCCAGTCCACGAACACTTTGCCCACGCGCAACTCTTTCTTCATGTCGGAGACGACTAGGTTCTTGTGCTCATCTTCCAAAAGGCGGGCCAGAGCGTGAGCGAAAGTCTTGGTTGCGTCGTAGCTCGTGGGCAGGTTCAGCGGAACATAGATCTGCAGTCCCTTGGAACCTGAAGTCTTGGGAAAGCTCTGCAATCCGAAGTGATCGAAGATTTCTCGCAGCCAGAGGCCAACCTGGCAGCAGTGGATGATGTTCGCCGGCGGCCCAGGATCAAGGTCGAATACCATGCTGCAAGGCGTCGAAAGATCCTTAGCCAGGGAAAGCGACGGGTGCAGTTCGATCCCGGCCAGGTTCGCGATCCACACCAAAGTCGGCAGGTCGTTGGCCAAGAGGTAGTTGATGGTGCGCCGGTTGCCTTCGCTCCAGACAGGCGTAGTCTTCACCCAATCTGGGCGATGTTTGGTCGCGTTCTTTTCAAAAAAATATTCATGATCCACACCTTCGGGATAACGTTTGAGTGTGAGCGGATGCTCCGCCAGATGCGGCACTAGCACAGGCGCGATACGGGCGTAATAGTCAATCACCTGACCCTTGGTAAAACCGGCCGCAGGATATAGGACCTTGTCGACGTTGGTAAGGCTGAGGTGCCGGCCTCCGATCTCGACCACTTGTGGTTTGCTCACGGTTCCTCTCAGTCACAGGTTTGTAAAGCACCAAGTGTACTCAAGAAGCCATCAATAGTTCCGCCGTTGCCAGATCTTCCAGTGCGTTACCGACGCTTTTAAAAATGGTGATATCTGCAGAGCTCTCGCGAACAACTTTTTTTCCGTTAAGCAGTTCGTGCAAATCCGCAAGAATGTGATCCGGCTGGATGAGTCCTTCGCTCATTGGAATCAGCAGATCGCCTGCCTCAGCCAGGGCCGCGTCTCGGGCCTCCACCACAACTCGCGCCCGCTGGATAGTCATGGAATCCACCTCACGAGTATGCGGTTGAAACGCGCCAACCAAGTTGAGGTGAGTGCCGGGACGGAGCAGGGTTCCGTCAATCAGCGGTACGGGTGAATTGGTGCACGTACAGATGATGTCGGACTTGGCAACGCAAGTTGGCGGATCAGCCGCCTCAACCGGGATGCCAAGTTCGGCAGCCATGCGCCGGGCGAATTCAACACCGCGGGTAGAATCTCTTCCGCAGACCAGCATGCGCTCAATGGGGCGAACCAGGGGCACAAGCTTCGCATGGACCTCGGCTTGACGACCCGTGCCAAAGATTCCCAGAACCCTCGCGTCCTCGCGAGCCAGTAACTTGGTTGCGACTGCCGAGGTCGCTGCCGTTCGCACATCGGTCAGGTACTTTGCCGCAATCGTCGCCGTCGGTCTCCCAGTTTCGGGATCGAGCAACAGATACGTGGCTTGAATACCGTCTTCCGCCCGCAGAGGACGGTCCTGCGCCATCACAATCTTCATACCAAGTGCATGCCGACTTTCGTCATAGCACGGCATGAACAGTGATACCCCCGCCGCCAGTCTGATCTTCGTACGAACTGGAACAATGATTGAAGGAAAGCGATCGCGGAAAGCAGACTCAACAGCGGCAATGACCATCGCGGGGTCGAGACGCCTGCGAACCTCAGCTTCGGTCAGAACGATCATGGGAAGCTGAAAGCATACCGCAAGTGTGGCCCGGACATTCCTGTCTGCGAGTAACCGCGAACTTCCCGTGGAGCCCGAGACTTAAAGCCAAGATCAGGGCGTAACGCGAAATACCTTATTGCTGGTCAGTTTGCCGCCGCTGGTCACAACGATCACCCGTCCCGAAATCGCTCCGGGGGGAACCATCGCGGTCAAATACGTGTCGGATGACACTTTGAAGGTCGCAGCTGTGCCGTTGAAAGAAACGCTTGTCGTCCCTTTGAATCCTTGCCCGAGGATGCCGATCGACTTCCCCACCTTGCCGGAAGAAGACACCAGCGCAACGAACGGTTTCAGGCCCACGTCCAAGCTGTAGAATTTGCCAGCATTGGCGGTTCCACCGAATTCCGTCTCTCCGTAGAATTTTCCATTCGTGTGTTGGACGAGGGTGATGAAGGGCTCGCCATGGCGGTTGCCGCTGAAGGTGTAAAGCGCCTTAAAATGGCCCGTAGGAGTGATCCGGAAGAGAGTCCCCGTGCCGGCTCCGGCAGTTGCCACGTCACTGTTAGCACCGTAGAAGTTTCCGTCGGTGGCCTCCACCAAGGCAGCAAATGGATACGCGCCATCGGTTGTTCCATTCATGCTGTGAAGGACCGCAAACTTGCCGGCCGGAGTCATCTTGAATATCACGCCTGAATTAGTGGCGCCCCCGGTGTAAGTGGTGCCGTAGAAATTTTCGTCACTTGCCTGGATCAACCCGCTCCATGGCTCCGAACCATTTGTCCCATCGAAGCTATGGAGCACGGTGTAAGTTCCGGCCGGCGTGATCTTGAAAACCACACCGAGAAAGTTAGCCCCACCAAGGACAGTTGTGCCGTAAAAATTTCCATCCGTTCCCTGAACCAAGGGAGAGGAAGAATTCTTGCCATCCGTGTTATGAAATGTATGCAGCGTCGTGAACTTGCCTGAAGGAGTGACTTTATACACCGTACCGTCTTGCCCAAATAAGCCAAAGGTCGTGCCATAAAAATTCCCATCGGCGGCACAAATAGGGGGCGCCTGCGAAACCCCTTCCTCGTCTGAGCCGTTCAGACCATGCAAGACTGTCGGGTTCCCGCCCTTCTCGGATAGTTTAAAGACGGTCCCGCCTCCGGTTGTGCCTCCTTCGGTCGTTCCATAGAGCCATCCATCCGGACCCAGGGTCAAACCGCTCCACGGAATGCCATCATTTCCGTCGAAGTTGTGCAGCACCATTTCCATCCCGGTCGGTGTGATTCTGAACGCGGCTCCACCCCCGCCGGCTCCTCCTTGCTGCGCTGTACTGTATAGATTTCCGTCGCGTCCCTGAGCAATAATTCCGGAATACAGAGGTTTTTGCGGATCTCCAGTCTTGCTCCCGAAGTTGTACAGCACCTTGACGGTTTGAGCGTGACCAACCAGGGATGCCGCCGCGATGCTAAGTCCTATCAGCGTGGTCACACAACCACTGGAGAAAAGATTATTCCGCATCGGAGCACCCTCCAAAGGTGCGACTTGCTGAGTAGCAATGGGACACACCTGAAAGAACCGAGGAGGTCACCCGTTGGCGAACATCCCTCTCGGACGTCCGACCAAGAGAGTCATTCTGCTGACCCCCGATGGGTCTGTCAAGCAGAATGGCCGCGGGTCGGGGCGTAGCGACAGTTCTGTGGTACGACTTGTCCGGAAAGAGTGACTAATGCGGTCGCGGTCCGACGTTGCGTAAGATTGCACGCGTTCGTTTTTTCCACAAGCCTGCGACGGGTTTTTCGCTTCGACCTAAGAAATAACATTGACATTCATAACAATCAGTTTCAAAATCGCTTTCTGGTCTGCCGCATTCCTGCGGCAAGGTATCGAACCCTGGGCAGCGTGCCACTAAACCAAATCTTTTAAGGAGAGTGGAAGAACGATATGAGTAAACGCTTGCTTCAATTCAACCCTACCATTACCCTGACCCTCCTGGTTGTTTTCTCCCTGACCAGCGTGGGATTAGCCCAAAACTTTCAAACCCAACCGAAGGGAAAGTATATTGTCCTGCCACCGCGGCTACGTTACGACCTGAAAACGCCAGCGGTTTCATTGCAAACTTGGAACGGTTCCTTCACTTTCCAGGGAACCAATTACAACTACAATATGGTCGGCACAGCGCCTTCCGCGAACACCTCAACTACAGTGCAAGTGTTTGTCATTCCGATCAAGGTGATCATCACCAGCAGAAGGGGAACTAAGACAACATTTGATCCGGCGCATGTGCTCTCGAACGGCAAAACGGTGACGAACAATACGGTGACGTCTCCGATTTTCGATTCGACTACCACCTATGTCCAAGGCGGAGTAAATGTGGGCACGACTCAGTACATTGACGCTTTTCAAAGGGCCAATTTCTGGGGAACTGTCAGCACACACACCAACTCCCATCTCTTATTGGGAGGGCCGACCATACTGGCCGAGCAAACTCTAAGCCCACCTTCTCGATCTGGTACAACGGGATCACCCTTCGGCCATACGGCTGGACTGGTGGACATCAACTATTTTGATGCTCAATTGCAGAGCATCATCAGCCGGTTCACCCAGATTCAACCCAACACGTTTCCCATATTCCTGACCTACGACGTTTATCTCACGCAGGGAGGCGGGTGCTGCATCGGTGGCTATCATAGCTCGGAAGGCAGCATAAGTAATCCGCAGGCCTACGCACATGCCTCATATGTGGACCACCCGGGCGACTTCGCTCAGGATGTTTCCGCGTTGTCGCATGAGGTAGGCGAATGGGCGGACGATCCCCTGGTGGTCAATATCAACGGCAACAACACGCCGTGTGGGGCTCTTGAAAATGGTGACCCGTTGGAAGGCAACGCGAATTTCGGCGGTTTCCCTTACGTTCTCAACGGCTTCACCTACAACCTGCAGGATCTGGTCACCCTGCCGTACTTCGGTGCGCCGGCCAGCACATCGGTCAACGGATTTTTCACCTTCCAGGGTGAGTCCCTGACCGTTTGCCAGAACGGGAGCTAGGTAATCTCGTATTCCTTCGGCTCAGCCCGCTTCTTTGGAGGCGGGCTTTTTCATGTGGATTCGACAGGCGAGACGGCACGTCCTCCATCCCCCGGGGAAATCAGGTAAGATGTTTCGGCCCCATGAACCGCGAACATCACAAAGCATTCAGCCAGGAATTGCACCGCGATATGGAAGCCCTTGTCTTCGGACATGCCGGCTCGCCTCTTCTGGTTTTTCCCTCGTCCATGGGGCGGTATTTCGAGTACGAGGACGCCGGAATGATTCGAAATCTGGCGCAGAAAATAGAAGCGGGCGAACTCCAGGTCTTCTGCCCCGATGCCATTGATTCCGAGAGCTGGTACAACAAGAGCGTTCACCCACGGATGCGGGTGCTACGGCACTTGCAGTACGAACGGTACATTTTGCATGAATTTATCCCGTTTATCCGGTGGAAAAACCAGACTCCCCGGCTGGCGGTGACGGGCTGCAGTTTCGGCGGTTATCACGCTATTAATTTTTCGTTAAAACATCCCGATGTAGTGACCCACTGCGTCAGCATGAGCGGCGCCTATGACATTCATCAGTTCTTGGACGGATACTACGACGATGATTGCTATTTCAATTGCCCGCCCGACTATCTGCCCAACATGAACGACGACTGGTTCCTCAGTCACTACCGGCAGATGAAGATCGTGCTGGGCTCGGCGGACTGGGATATGTGTCTGGACCAAAACGTGAAGCTGTCCGCCATGTTGAATCAAAAAGGAGTGCCGCACTGGCTGGATGTTTGGGGAGACAATTCCAAACACGATTGGCCGCTGTGGCAAAGGATGGCGGTGAAGTATTTTTAAGCAGGAAGCAATGCGAGCTGCGGCGGTTGTTGTCCGAACTCGGTCGTCATCCGAAACTTGGTTGTCATCCCGAAATTGTTTGTCATCCCGAGCAAAGCGAGGGATCTGCAGTCCTTGCTGAGCGACGTCCCTACAGGAGATTGCTTATGAAGAAAATTGGCATTTTATTTGGCATGGAAAATACGTTTCCGCCCGCTCTGGTCGAGAAGATCAACTCGATGAAAGTGGATGGTGTAAAAGCCGAGTTTGTAAAGCTCGGTGGAGTGAAGATGGCCGACCCCAGCGGGTATCGCGTCATTATTGACCGTATCTCGCAGGACATTCCGTTCTATCGAGCCTATCTGAAGAACGCTTCGCTGAACGGAACGATTGTCATCAATAACCCGTTCTGGTGGACAGCGGATGACAAGTTCTTCAACTATGCGCTGGCGACGAAGCTGGGAGTGGCCATCCCCCCGACTGTAATTCTGCCGCACAATAAGCATCCCGAAGGTACGACCGACCAGTCCATGCGGAACCTGATGTTCCCATTAAATTGGGAGGAGATTTTTGACTACGTCGGCTTCCCTGCTTTCCTGAAGCCCTACGCCGGCGGCGGCTGGAAGCATGTGTACAAGGTGGACTCGCCCGAGGAGTTCTTCCATCACTACAACCAGACCGGCGACCTCTGCATGACGTTACAACATGGGGTGGAGTTCAAAGAATATTTCCGCTGCTATGTAGTGGGACAGGAAAAGGTCCACGTGATGCACTACGACCCGAAAGCGCCGCATCATGAGCGCTATGTCAAGAACCCTCCACCGACCGATCCCAAGCTGATGGATCGCGTCATCAAAGATGCGCTCACCTTGTGCCGCGCACTCGGCTACGACTTGAACACGGTGGAGTTCGCTGTAGAGGACGGAATACCGTACGCCATCGACTTCATGAACCCAGCACCAGATGCGGAGATTACTTCAGTAGGCCAGGCAAACTTCGACTGGGTGGTTAACGCTGTCGCGGAACTGGCTGTAAAGAAGGCTCTTAGCGAGGAGGATCCGGCGCGAGAATTGAGATGGGCCCCATTCCTGGCCGGCCCAGTGGCGGTACCTGCGGCGCCCAAGCCAGCAGCTAAGAGAAGGGCAAGAGCGTAAATGGAGCTAGAGAAAAGGCGGTTCCTCTGGGGCGTGTCGCTTGCATGGGCGCCTTGGTTGCCGTTGCTGATCGCTAGTATTCTGGGCTTGACAAATGGTCTCAGAGGGATTTCTGAACAAAAAGCCACGGGACTTGGCGCGATCATCGGAGGGCTGGCCGAAGCCCTCACGAGCTTCGGCCTAGTTGCCGCTTTGGTGTTTGAAGTAAGCGCAATTGTCTTGCTGGTTCGAACGTTTTCTCGTGAACATCGGCTGCGTTCGTTGTTCTCTGCAATCTGTATCTGCTTGAGCGCACTAATGGTTTGCCTTCTTGGCTTCTTTCTGTGGTTTGTCCTATTTCGTTCCCCGTACGCTTCATAGCCTAGCGTGCGGAAATGAGTTCGGGTGGAACGCGCTATTGGTTATACTGGGTGCGGCCTTCGTGGAGTTTTCGCACCCAGTTTCCCGAAGAAGCAGCCTACATGAAACCGACCTTCACCATCGGGATCGAAGAGGAGTACCAAACCGTCGATCCGGTAACTCGCGACCTGCGCTCCCACATCCACACCGAGATGATGGAGCAGGGACGCCTGCGTCTGCAGGAGCGGGTAAAGGCGGAACTGCACCAGGCCGTAGTCGAAGTTGGAACCTCAGTTTGCACCAGCATTAAAGAGGCAAAAGCTGAAGTAAAGGCTCTGCGCCGGGACATGGTCAAACTGGCCCGCGACAACGGCCTCCGACTGGCTTCAGCTGCGACCCATCCGTTCGCGGATTGGCGCGTGCAGGAAATTACGCCAGACGCCCGCTACAAAGACATCGTCGAAGACATGCAACTGGTAGCGCGTGCCAACCTGATTTTCGGATTGCATGTGCACATAGGGATCGAGGATCGGGAGACTGCGATCCACCTGATGAATCACGCACGCTACTTTGTGCCTCATATTCTCGCGCTCTCTACGAATTCTCCGTTCTGGCTGGGAATGAACACCGGACTGAAGTCATACCGGTGCAAAGTGTTCGACAAATTTCCGCGGACCAATATTCCGGATTACTTCCCCAGTTGGGGCGAGTACGAAAACTTCATCAAGCTGTTGATCAAGACCAATTGCATTGATAACGCCAAGAAGATCTGGTGGGACATCCGGCCGCATCCATTTTTCAATACCCTGGAGTTCAGGGTCTGCGATATTCCCATGCGGGTGGATGAAACCATCGCACTGGCAGCGTTGATCCAGGCCACAATTGCCAAACTCTATAAATTGCACTCGGCGAATCAGGGTTTCCGACTCTACCGCCGGGCGTTGGTCATGGAGAATAAATGGCGGGCGGCGCGTTATGGACTGTCCGGAAAAATGATTGATTTTGGAAAACAAACCGAAGTTTCAGCCCGCGACTTGATCCTCGAATACTTGGAGTTCGTGGACGACGTAGTGGATGAATTGGATTCGCGCGAGGAATTGAACTACATCCACAAGATACTGGGAATGGGAACCGGAGCAGACCGCCAGTTGCAGGTGTATCAGCAAACCGGGGACTTCAAGAAGGTAGTGGACTACATCATCGAAGAGACGGAGGTGGGGCTGGCCGAGACGGAAGCTCCGGCTTCCGCGAGAAAAGTAGGGTAATGACACGTTCCGTTGATGAAACGCAGACTCCCGCCCTCCCGCAAACATCGCGGGGAGGCAAACCAACCGATTTAAGCCAGCTTCCTTTTGATCCTGAACTTACTCCCGGCGCCCGCAATGCGGTGAACGTGTGTCTGCGGGTGCAACCCCATGAGAAAGTTACAGTCATCACCGACGAGGCAACCAAGGAAATTGCCGCCAGCCTGGTCCGGGAACTCGAAGTGGTAGGCGCTCCCTACCGCGCCTGGGTGCTCGAGGAAATTGCGCAGCGGCCTCTGAGTACTCTTCCCACGGAAATTATTGCCGATCTCGAAACCAGCCAGGTAAGCATCTTCGCAGTGCAGGCGCAAACCAACGAGTTGCGCACGCGCATGCAGATGACCGACGTCGTCAACTTGCACAAGATCCGTCATGCCCACATGGTCAACATCAACCGGCAGATTATGCTGGAGGGAATGCGGGCAGACTTCCTCAAGGTAGATCGCATCAGCGTCAAGGTGGTCGAAAAGCTGCGGCAGGCAAAACAGGTGCGGGCCAAGACAGCCGCAGGAACGGACCTGGTCGCGGATTTGAATCCGAACTATCGCTGGGTGAAAACCAGCGGCATCATCAGCCCGGACAAATGGGGCAATCTCCCAGGCGGAGAAGTCTTCACCACTCCCGGCGAAGTGAATGGCACATTGGTGATTGATGGCGTCGTTGGAGACTATCTATGCGCCAAATTCGGGAACCTGCGCGAGTCTCCTCTGACGATCCGGATAACGAAAAATCGGGTAGTAGAAGCCCATTCCGCCAACTCGGACCTGGAAAACGATTTCTGGAAGTATACCCACACCGATGAGAACAGTGATCGCGTGGGCGAATTCGCGATCGGCACGAATATCGAATTAAAAGATGTGATCGGCCAGATTCTCCAGGATGAAAAATATCCGGGCGTGCACATCGCCTTCGGTAACCCCTACGGCGCACACACAGGCGCCGAGTGGTATTCATCCACTCACATTGATGTCGTGGGCAGGAAATTCGATATCTGGGTGGATGACGAGCAGATCATGCGGGACGGACATTTCCTGCTGGAAGCATAAAGTCAAACTGCCATCCTGAGCGGAGGTGGAAGGACCGAACGCAGATTGGGTTGGCAATACGCTTCAGAGAATTCTGCCAACCGTTTTTGCTGAGAATGCCCTGAACCAGTGTCGGCGATGTTGAGAGCCTAGGGGTCCTTCGACTCCGCTCAGGATGACAGTTTTGTTTGGTTTGATCAACTGCTGAAGCCAGGCACGACGGCTTCTGAGAACCATGATTCCTGCCTTGCGAGAACGCTACAACGCGAATTTCACGCCGCAGAAATACCGGGCGTTTCTGAAGCTGATGGAAGAACGCTGTGGCACGCCCGTAAAATTCCAGCTTTCTGAGACGCCCTGTTTTTTCCCCAAGCCATTGCTGGAGCAGATGTCGCAGTACGGCATCGAACTGATTCGTCAACTCGGCGGATTGGAATATCGTAAGGCGTCGTTTGAAGCCATCCCTCCTGACTTCAATGTTCCACGTGAAGCGCCTCACCCAATGTTCATTCAGGTGGATTTTGGCCTCGTTCGTGACGCCGCGGGCAAGCTGCAACCCAAGCTGGTCGAGTTGCAGGGCTTCCCTTCCCTCTACGCCTACCAGGCGATGCTTTCGCAGGTGTATCAGGAAGTGTTCGAGCTCGACGGCGATCTGAAGTATCTACTGAGCGGCCTCGATTGGGAGGGCTATAAGAAACTCCTGCGGCAGGCGATTGTCGGCGATCACGATCCGCAGAATGTAGTGCTCATGGAAATTGATCCCACTCATCAGAAAACGCTGCCTGACTTTCTGCTTACAGAAAAGCTCCTGGACATCCCAACCGTCTCCATCACCGACATTGAAAAGCGTGGGAACGAACTTTTCTATGAGCACAAGGGCCAGCGTATTCCCATCCGCCGCATCTACAATCGCGCTATCGTGGACGAGCTGGTGCGCAAGAAACTGAAGCTGACATTCAATTTCACCGACGATCTGGAAGTGGAGTGGGCGGGACATCCCAACTGGTACTTCCGCATGAGCAAGTTTTCCCTGCCCTTCCTTAAGCACGCGTGCGTCCCCAACACCCAGTTCCTCGACCGGGTGGAGAAGACCCCAGACGATCTGGAACGCTATGTGATCAAGCCTCTTTTTTCTTTTGCCGGCCTGGGCGTCATCATGAACCCCACCAAACACGATCTTGCCGGCATCCCCAAAGACAAACGGTCGCAGTACATCCTGCAAGAGCGGATGGAGTTTGAGCCGGTGATTGAAACCCCGG
>Ga0207153_1112_pt1 | contig 15144 bp, 19 predicted proteins | sample Alteio_BWMinHeat_27_FD_153580 | JGI IMG/M metagenome (GOLD analysis project Ga0207153, IMG submission 153580) | Enriched cells from forest soil in Barre Woods Harvard Forest LTER site, Petersham, Massachusetts, United States -... | ecosystem: Environmental > Terrestrial > Soil > Temperate forest >...
GGTAGAGGTGCCGACATCGAGACAAGCCTTCCCCGTTACATCAATCTTCCAATGCTCCAACGCTTTTTCCAGCTTCAATCCGCCACGACTAACGTACTTGAGATCTTCGCCCAGCAATCGAATCTCGGCATCAGGCTCGACCCCCGCCCCGGCTTTCTCGACTTTCTGCCCGTCCACCAGAACTTTTCCCGCCAGGATCATCGCCTGCGCCCGCTCGCGTGAAGCCGTCAGTCCGCGTTCGAAGATCAGTTTGTCGAGTCTGGTTTTCATGGTCGCCCTGTCTCAAACGCAAAATGAAAGCCGCCCGTAGGCGGCTTGATCTTCATCCTGCAATCCGAGCACCGCTATCCCGCCACTTCCTCCAGCAGTTTCTGATCGATATCAAAGTTGGCGTGTACGTTCTGCACGTCGTCGCTGTCTTCGAGGGCTTCCAGCAGGCGAATCATGGTGCCGGCTGCCTGGCCTTCCAGCTTGATGTAGTTCTGGGGAACCATGGTCACGCTGGATGAAGTTGGTGGGGAAAGGCGGCATTGTGCGCGATGAAGCTGCGCAATTCGCGGCCGTGGAGAAAGTGCGGCAGGCGCTGGTGGGGCAGGGCTGTGCGCGGACTGAGGTGATCGATTCACCAATTCTCGGAGCGGAGGGGAATCGCGAGTTTCTGCTGTATGCGGGGTTCTGAGACTCGGCGGGGAAAGCCCTTAATCGCAGAGGCCGCGGAGAAATCCGCAGAGGATGCAGAGAAAGCGTTGAACCTGTTCTCAGATCTCAGTTCCCAGTTCTCAGTTTTCGGTACAATGCAGCTTCATGGTCAGCAAGAAGCCAACCACAACCAAAGCCGCCGCTATCGTCTCCAAGCCTGGGAAGCCGGAGCTGGCTAGGGTTGTGCCTCAACTCCTGCAATGGCTGAGGGAGCATCGGTATCAGGTGGTGGTGGACGAAGAAACCAAGCCCCATGCGCCGGGGATTGAAATCGTCCGCCGGGAGGAAATGGCTTCGCGTCCGCTGAACTTTGTGGTGGTGTTGGGCGGAGATGGAACGTTGCTCTCGGCCGCACGGGCTGTAGCTAAGGCGGGAATCCCGGTCTTGGGGGTGAATCTGGGCTCACTTGGGTTCTTGACTGAAGTTCCACTGGACCAGCTTTATCCGACGCTAGAGGGGATCGAGAACAGTTGCTGCAATGTTGAGACCCGCTCCATGGTGCACGGCGAGGTGGTGCGCAAGGACAAAGTAGTGTCGAGTTACGAAGCACTGAATGACATCGTGGTCGGCAAGGGAACGATCTCGCGTTTGAATAGTTGCGATGTGTATGTGGATGGAGAATTCGTTTCTGCTTACAAGGCTGACAGCCTGATCGTTTCGACGCCCACGGGTTCGACCGCGTACTCGCTCTCGGCCGGTGGCCCAATCATGATGCCAACAGTTGGGGCGTTTCTGGTTACTCCGGTTTCGGCGCACTCGTTAACCCATCGGCCATTGGTGGTTCCCGATACCTCGGGCATTGAACTGGTGGTCAATACCGGTGAGGACGAAGCGTATCTCAGCGTCGACGGTCAGGTGGGCATGCCGATGTATGACGGCGACCGCGTGCGCTGCCGCAAATCTGAGCACCAGGTAAAACTGCTGCGGGTGCAAGGCACCTTCTTCGATGTACTGCGTGCCAAACTGAAGTGGGGACAACGATAGAGTCCGGAAATATTTTATCCATGAAAATCATTCGAGCATTACTTGCGCTGCTGGTTTGCTTTGCGTTGACGATTGCGGCCGCCGCGCAGTCCAAAGCGGTTGCCGATCTGATCATCACTCACGCCAACGTCTGGACGGGGGATGAAACGCACCCGCGTGCCCAGGCGGTGGCAGTGTTTGGGGATCGAATTATCGCCGTGGGTTCGAATGCGGATATCGAGGGGCTGCGTGGACCCGGTACTAAAGTGATGGACGCGGGTGGCAAGCTGCTGTTGCCCGGCTTCAACGACGCGCATGTGCACTTTGTCAGCGGCGGCGAGCAACTGGATAGCGTGCAACTCAACGACGCGACCAGTACGGGAGAGTTTGTCCGGCGAATCGCCGAGCGGGCGAAGAAAACGCCGAAAGGAGAATGGATACAGGGCGGCGATTGGGATGAGACCAAATGGCCAGGTTCGCCTCTGCCTACGAAGGAAATGATCGATTCGGTCACGCCTGACAATCCGGTATTTGTGAGCCGCTACGACGGACATTCTTACTTGGCCAATTCTGTAGCGCTGAAACTGGCGGGGGTGACGATGCAGACGCCCGATCCTCCCGGAGGCACCATTGTCAGGGATGCGCAGGGAAATCCGACGGGGGACATGAAGGACGCTGCAGCCGACCTGGTGTCCAAGGTAATTCCACTTCCGTCGCATGCTCAGCTTATGCGGGCTGTGAAGCGCGCGTTGGAGCACGCCGCTTCTGTGGGCGTGACCAGTGTGCAGAATATGGATCCGGACTATGCGGACGTTGCGGTTTATGCAGAGCTGTTGCAGGCGGGCGAGCTGACTACGCGAATCTACGCTGCACCTTTGATCACGCAGGTGGACGATCAGGTGAAGATCGGAATCCGCCACGCCTTTGGCGGGCCTTATCTGAGGATCGGGGCGGTCAAGGCATTCGCGGACGGATCTTTGGGATCGCGCACCGCCTACTTTTTCGAGCCGTTCTCAGACCAGCCCGATAATCACGGACTGCTTTCCGATGAAATGCAGCCGCTTTCATTGATGCGCGACCGCATGATGAGGGCCGACTCCGCTGGCTTGCAGATTTGTACGCATGCTATTGGGGACCAGGCGATTTCGATCATCCTGGATTTGTACACCGACGTGGTGAAGGCTGATGGTGCGGCAGACCGGCGTTTCCGCATCGAGCATGCGCAGCACGTGGGCGCCAAGGACTTCGACCGCTTTGCGCAATTGAAGGTGATCGCTTCGGTGCAGCCTTATCACGCGATTGATGACGGGCGGTGGGCAGAGCCGCGCATCGGGCACGACCGTGCCAGCCGGACTTACGCGTTCCGGACGTTTCTTGAGCATGGAGTGCATTTGGCGTTTGGGACGGATTGGGATATAGCGCCGTTGAATCCGATGCTGGGCTTGTATGCAGCAGTAACCCGCGCCACGCTCGATGGCAAGAATCCCAACGGCTGGTTTCCAGAGCAGAAGCTGACGGTGGAGGAATCGGTCCGTGCCTACACCATGGGTTCGGCGTACGCGGAGTTTCAGGAGAAGGAAAAGGGATCGATCACCACGGGGAAACTGGCGGATATGGTCGTCGTGAGCGATGACATTTTCTCCATCGATCCGGCAAAGATTCGCGATGTGAAAGTGCTGAAGACGATTGTGGGCGGGAGAGTGGTGTGGGATGCGTCGCGCAAGCCGGCGTATTCGGCGGGGCGATAGGCGTCTTAGTTGCCTTCCAGCCGCAGCAAGTCGGCGACCGACTCACGTCGCCGTACGAGTTTGACGGTTTTTCCGTCGATCAACACTTCGGCCGGTCGAGGACGAGTGTTGTAATTCGATGCCAGGGTCATTCCATAGGCACCGGCATCGAGCACCGCCAGCAGATCGCCTTCGTGAACAATCGGGAGTTCGCGGTTCCGCGCCAGAAAGTCTCCGGTTTCACAGACGGGGCCGACGACGTCAACAGTTTCGCGAGAATCGGCGGTGGTTGTGTTGACGGGAACGATCTGATGGTACGCGCCATACAGCGCGGGACGGAGCAGGTCGTTCATGGCGGCGTCGACTACCAGGAATTTCTTGTGGTAGTTCGTCTTCTTGTACAGCACCCGGGTCAGCAGAATACCGGCCGGGCCGACAATCGAGCGGCCAGGCTCAAGCAAGAGGTGCAACTTCAAGCCGCGGAGCGGGCCCAGCAGGGCTTCGGCATATTCAGCCACACGTTCGGGGGAATCGGACGTGCTCTTCTCGTAGTCAATACCCAGGCCGCCGCCCACGTCGATATAGGTAATGGAATGACCGTTCGCGCGCAGCTCGTTAACCAGTTCTGCGACGCGCTCCATGGTCTGAGCAAACGGCTTCACATCCAGTATCTGCGAACCGATGTGGACACTTACGCCGGCGACGCTCAGGCTGCGGTGTGCAGCGGCCAACAAGTACAGGCGTGCTGCGTCGGCGATGGGAACGCCGAATTTGTGTTCGCGCAATCCGGTAGAAATGTAGGGGTGCGTTTCGGCGGAGACGTCGGGATTCACTCGTAGTGCGATGCGGGCTGTTTTCTTCTTGCGTCCGGCACATTCTGCCAGCACAGATAATTCCGATTCGCTCTCCACGTTGAATAGCAGAATGTCGGCGGCAAGAGCTGCTTCCATTTCCTGCCGCGTCTTGCCGACGCCTGAGAACACCGTCTTCCTGGCCGCGGCCCGGCTTACTTTCAGGACACGTTCCAGCTCTCCGCCGGAAACGACATCAAAGCCGCAATTCATTTTCGCCAACAGCCGTAGAATGCCGAGGTTGGAATTTGCCTTGACGGAGTAACAGAGCGTGTGCGGGACCTTGCGGAAGGCGCGCTCAAAGGCCTGTAGACGATCGCGGATCGAGGACGCCGAGTAGACGTAGACTGGCGTACCGAAGCGTTTCGCCAGGTCGGCGAGCGAAACTTGCTCGCAATGAAGAATGGAAGCTTGTTTCAACACGCGATAGAGGAATCCTGGAGGCCGCGCTCCAGCTTGCTGGTTGGTGCGACTCACTTGCGTTTTCCGGAAGGGTCCTTGACGCGAATCACCACCACCGTCTCATCGTCAAAAGCTTCCTCTCCCGCAGCGTGTTCGGCTACGGCCTTGAAGATGGCTTTGACTACAGCGTCGGGCGGTGCGTCGAGCTTCCCGCTCACGACCTGATCGAGGCGGCTGCGTCCGAACATGTCACCGGCGCGATTGCGGGCGTCGAGAATACCGTCGCTGAAGAAAATGAACATATCGCCGGGCTTGGCGCGGAAGCTCAGTTCGTCATAGTCGGCGTCGTCGAACAATCCCGAGGGCAATCCGGCGATCTCGATGAGTTCAATCTTACCGTCATGGCAGTAGAGCGGACGCGGCAGGCCGGAGTTGGCCACGCGCAGAGTACGGTTCTGATCGTCCCACAGAGCGTAGATCAGCGATACGAATTGCGCTTCAATGCGGCGTTCTCCAAGCGAGAAGTTCAGCGCCGACAGCATCTCGGCAGGGGAAGGTTCGATGGGGGAGTGGGAGCGCAGAATACCGCTGACCAGCGCAGCGTAAATGGCTGCGGGCGCGCCTTTTCCGCTGACATCGCCAACGATGATGGCGGTGCGGGAAAGGGAATAGCTGACGAAGTCGTAAAGATCGCCGCCGATGGCGCGGGCGGGCATGGATTTGGCGGCAATGTCCAGGTGCTCAGGTTTGGGCAGAGTCTGCGGCAGCAGGCGGAACTGCAACTCGCGGGCCAGCGCCAGGTCGCGCTCCAGGCGTTTTTCCTGGCGCGCAATTTGTTCGTAAAGGCGGGCATTTTCAAGGGCAATCGCAACTTGCGCTGCCAGCGTGGTGACGGTGCGTTTGTGGTCGTCGGTAAAGAAACCGCGCCGAGTGTGCTCGAGATCGAGCACGCCGATAACCTTATCTTTGTAAATGAGCGGGACGGCCAGCTCTGACCGGGTCTCGGGATTCAACTGGATGTAGCGCGGGTCTTTGCTGACATCGGGCACCAGCACGGCTTCCTTGTGCTCAGCGGCGTAGCCAACCACCCCGAGTCCCTGCGCAACTTCATGCTTGAGGTGAATGTTTTCCTGGAATCGCTGCGAGAAGCGGTGTTGCAACTTCTCTCCCGTGGAATCGAGCAACAGGATGCTGAACATCTGGTAGTCAATCAGCCGGCTAAGCAATTCGGCGATGCGCTTTAAGAGTTCATCCACGTTCAGGATCGATGTAAGCTCGCGCGCAATCTCGTTCAGCAAGACCAATGTACGCGCCTGACGCGTAGTGCGCGTATAGAGGCGCGCGTTTTCTATGCCCACCGCCATGCGGGAAGCAATCAACGTCAGCAGCCGTTTGTGCTCTTCAGTGAAGTGGTTGGGGAAAGGCGACTCGATGTCGATCACGCCAATCAGGCGATTCTTGACGATCAGCGGGACAGCCAGCTCGGAACGCACATTAGGGACGGCGGAAATATAGCGCGGATCCTGAGAGACATCGTGCACCAGGATCGCCTCCCGTCGCTGGGCGGCGATTCCGGTGACGCCCTCGCCCACCTTGATCTTCAGCCTTTCGGCGACCTCGCGCGTGTATCCCACCTGAAAACGAAAGCGCAATTCCTGCGTCTTCTCATTCAACAGGAGAATCGCAAATATCTTGTAATCAATGACTTTACGGACCAATTCCGCGACCCGGCGCAGGGTCGTATCCAGGTCGAGCGTGGTATTGACCACGTCCGCCACCTCGAGCAGAAGAGGCTCGACCTTGGCTTGAAGCTCGGTGTCTGCGACAACTGTTTCCACATGTCTATGATATCAGCCGCGCCTATGGAATCGCTCGGGAGGCGTACAACCGTATTGCACTGGGATCGCGTTCAGAGTCCCCTGGGCACGATGCAGATGTCGGGCAGGTTGCGGTATTTCTCCGCGTAATCCAAGCCGTAGCCGACGACAAATTCATCAGGAATGGAAAATCCCACGTAATCAGCTTTGATGGGTTGCTTTCTGCGGGAGGGTTTATCTAGCAGGGCAGCGATGCGCAGCGATTTCGGCTGATGTCCCAGCATGACTCGCTTTAGAAAATTGAGAGTGAGACCGGTGTCGAGAATGTCTTCCACCAGAATCAGGTTGTGGTCTCGCATGGATTGATCGACGTCTTTGGTGACACGGACTTCACCAGTCGAGTCCCATCCGTGTTGCAGTTCTTGCGCTGGGCTGGGCCGATTGCCGTAACTGGAGACGCCGATGAAGTCAAAAGTGGCCTCGAGGTGCACTTGGCGCGCCAGATCGGCAAGGAAGATGGCAGCGCCCTTGAGCACTCCGACAAAAATCACTGGCTGACCAGCCAGGTCGCGAGTGATGTCAGCGCCGAGCTCGGCGACACGAGAAGCGATCTGTTCGCGCGAAATGAGAACTTTCAACTCGGGCATGGGGGTTCATATTAAACTAGCAGTTGGCAAATAGCACTCAGCAGTCAGCACTCAGCATTCAGTCAGGCGAGTGACCGAAAGGGAACCGACAAGTTTCACGATTGGCTGAATGCTGAATGCTGAGTGCTGAGTGCTGAGTGCTGAGTGCTGAGTGCTAAATACCTCACTTTCAGCCAGTAGCCGGGAGCTAGAAGCGATCCAATGAAACTCGACGGAATCAAAATTACCTGGTTAGGTCACGCCACTTTTCGGGTTGAAACTCCGCAGGGTAAGACGGTGCTGATCGATCCTTGGGTGACGGGAAACCCCAAGTGTCCGGAGAAGGAGAAGAGCTTCTCGAGAGTGGATGTCATGCTTTGCACCCACGGACACGGCGATCATATTGGTGACGCGGTCGAGATCGCCAAGAAGCACGACCCGATGGTAGTGGGGATATATGAATTGTGTAGCTGGCTGGAAAACAAAGGCGTCAAGCGGGTGTCAGGCATGAACAAAGGCGGGACGCAAACTGTGGGTGACATCAAAGTCACCATGGTGCATGCGGAGCACTCCAGCGGAATTGAGGATGGGGGTCAGGTTTTTTATGGTGGTGAGGCCGCTGGGTACGTGATCGAGTTCTCTAACGGAGTGAAGATTTACCACGCCGGCGACACTTGCGTGTTCGGCGATATGGCGATCATTCGCGAGATCTACGCGCCGGAAGTCTGCATGTTGCCGATTGGTGACCACTACACCATGGGTCCGCGCGAAGCAGCGTATGCCTGCAAGCTGCTGAGGCCGAAGACTGTGATCCCAATGCACTACGGGACTTTTCCCGTGCTGACTGGCACGCCAGCCGAACTCCGGAAGCTGGCGCGGGATGTGGAAGTGCGAGAGATGAAGCCAGGGGAAACGATTAGCTAGAAATGAAGGACGGGCGTCCTCGCCCGTCGGGTGGACATTCAGGAGGTAGCTTGCCGCAATCAAAACAGAAGACTCCGGGTTGGCGAATGGGTGGCATTACGGCCGGCCCGGTCGAAGATTATTTGTACTCTGTGCTTCCGCCACGAGACGAAGTCTTGTCGGAAATTGAGGCGGAAGCGGCCAAGCGGAACATTCCTATCGTCGGGCCGGTTGTGGGCCGGATTCTGCAACAGTTGGCGATCATGATTGGCGCGAAGACAGTGTTTGAGATGGGATCGGCCGTTGGTTATTCGACCATCTGGTGGGCGCGAGCTGTGGGCAAGGACGGCCGCGTGTTTTACACCGATGGCGACCGCAAGAACGCGACCGAGGCGCGCAAATACTTCGAGCGGGCCGGAGTGGCGGATCGGATCACTGTGGGAGTTGGCGATGCGCTGGAGTTACTCTCGGAGCAGAAGCAGGAATTCGACATCATCTTTTGTGATTTGGATAAAGAGGACTATCCGCGAGTGATTCGGCTAGCGGTTCCGCGGCTGCGCAAAGGCGGGCTGTTTGTCACGGATAACGTTCTCTGGAGCGGCAGAGTCGCCGATAAGAAGAACACCGAGCCTTCGACCAAGGCGATTCTGGAGTTCAACCGATTGCTGTACGGCTCGCCTGATTTGTTTGTGACGATTCTGCCGGTGCGGGATGGAGTGGCAGTGGCGGTGAAGAAATAGTCTTCTACACGTCGTTCCGCTCGAATTGCCGCAGAAGCTTGCGGCCGCGAGCCCTCATCGCGGCAGTGCCCGATTTCGTGAGCGTGGATACCAACTCTCTTACCTCTGGCATCAGCTCATCGTCTGCTCGTGCGAGGTCAGCTAAAGCTTGCATGGCGCTGGTCTTCACGATCGAGCTCTTGTCGTCGAGGTGACGCCGGAGCGCGGCCGCAGCGCGTTGGCGGTCTTTTCTCGCGAGCCGTAACCTCGGGACCATCTGAGCCAGATGCCAGCGCAGCTCCTGTTCCGTGGCTTCGTCGAGCAACCGCAGCATCTTCGTCTTGAAAGGCTGCAGCAGATCGGGCCTGCGCAACGACACTTTTTCTGCGGCATCGGCTGCCCGCATTCGGATCAGCAGGTCCGAACTCCACAGTCCTTGCATCAGTTGAGGGAACAGTGTGGGTCGTCGAAGGACGAGCGCCACGATCTTGTTGGATTGACCGATGGAACGGCGATCGCCGCCGGTTAGCTTGTTAAGTAGTTTGTTTGATGAGGCCTTCCGCAAAGGAATCACTGGCATTCAGATCGACTTCACGGGTATCAGTGTCAGGTCCTCCACCAATCCAACTTCCTTTTGGAGGAATGGCTCGGCGTAAGTCACGCCTCCTAGCATCCCGTAAAACCGCGCCATGGCCTCGATGCGGGAGCGGATCTCAGCTTGGGCAGGGAAGAGGTCTTTTCCGGCTTCCTGATCGCTGAACTGAGTTTTGTAAGCCATCAGCGATTGGAAACGGGGTTCGAACTGTTCGGTGATATCCACCACGAACGTGGGGCGGACGTCGTAATACAGCGTCGCGTAGATAATCTTAAAAGGGCGGTGCGGGGCTGGTTTCGTAGCGCCCATATCTGGTTGGCTGGGCATAGACTGCTGAATGCTGAGTGCTTGATTCGTATCCAGCTTCGACAATCCTGCCAGGAAACAGGCTTCATATCCCAGCACGCTGGCCGTGTAATGGTCGGGATGGCGCCCTTGCCAATAGGGAAGTATCACGACTCGCGGGCGCTGCTGACGAATCACCTGCGCAACCTTCAAGCGATTCTCCCAGGTGTTTTCCACCCGGCCATCGGGAATGTCGAGCGCCAGGCGCCACGAGACCTGCAGGATGAGAGCAGCTTCCTCTGACTCACGTCGCCGGTCTTCGGCGGTGCCGCGGGTTCCCATCTCGCCTCGGGTGAGGTCGAGAATTCCGGTACGATGTCCGCGCTGTGCCATCTTCAGAAGCGTGCCGCCACAGGTCTGTTCGACGTCGTCGCGATGGGCAGCAATGGCCAGAATATCGAGTGGCGGTGAGGGCATGTCGGTCGAGCAAGAATACAGAGAAGCAGGAAGGTGTGGCAACCGATAGGTCTAATATCTATGTAGGAATGAGGAGAGGTATGCATTTTCCGAAAAAGCGCCTCGCCACCCATCCGGGAGAAGTGCTCCTGGAGGAATACATCAAGCCGCTGGAACTAACGCAGGCGGCGCTGGCAAAGGAACTGGGGATCTCGACGAACCGATTGAACGAACTGGTCAAAGGCAAGCGCGGGATCACGGCTGACACGGCGCTGCGGCTGGCCCGTCGATTTCGGACCTCGCCAGAGCTTTGGATGAATCTGCAGTCTGCCTACGAGCTCACTGAGGCACGCATGGCGATGGCGGAGTAGGTTGCAAGCGAGTGGCGAGTGGCCGGAACGTCAAAATGTGCATCATCAAGTGCCAGTGTGCTCCGGGAGTTTGGTTTCGATCAATCCTGCATGTTGAAGTATTTCGTCGATGCTGCTGGGGTCCATTCTCCCCACGTGTGCTATAGCCGCAACCCTGTGCCCAAAACTTGGATGTGTCAAAAACAGTTCTACTAGCCTACCGCAGGAAATCGGCGTATCAGTTACTCGACACAGATTTGCGAGCGCGTGGACTGCGGTCTTCGGATCGCCAGTGAGCTCGACCGACTCGCGATCCGCCTCATATTCGAAACGGCGCGAAACGGAATAGGACGCCAGGTTGAGTCCAAGCATGAGCGTCAAGTCGATAATCGGGCGGGAGGGAAGCGGAGAAGACGGAAGGATGAAGAGAACCAAAGCCGGAACCAAAAAGAGCAGCGTGACAACCAAGAGCTTCTTGATCCCGTGCTTCCGTTTCACATGCCCCAACTCATGGCCAATCATGTAGTCCAGTTGGGATCCGCGCAGAAATTCGCCGTAGTTGTCCGTGACAGCGATGCTTCGCCACGAGCCGTAGGCATTGGTCAAATGACCCTTTCCGGCAGGAACAACATACACTCTCTCGAGCTTCACGCCCATCTGCTTGGCTAGTTGGAAAGCACGAATATAAGCCTGTCCCGACTTAACCTTACGAAGTTTGAGCCCCTCCGCAGACCTAGAACGTATTTCGGCCACCTGGGCAGCAATTCCGGCAATCAAAAGCCAAAGTAGTCCTACTAAATGTTTTTCGTAGATCGACTCGAAGCCAGTAGCCACGAGCAACAGCGCGATTGTCGGAGAAACTGCGCCCCACCACGCTAGGCGGACGATGTCTGTAGATGTCCATTTCTGCTCGAGGATCGTCCTGCTTGTTAGGCAGGCGATGACGTGTGAGATGCCAATGCTCACGGTGGGCGGAATCCAGAAGAAAAGGATTTCAGAAAAGAGCGTCAGGCCAGGCGGTCGTTGCAGATCCCAAAGCGCCCACCAAAGAGCCACCGCGACCAACCTGAGAGCGCGAGCAAGACGGCGCGACTCCAGCCATGTCTTTGCCGCCTCCGCCTGGTCCGCATGCATAGCAGAGTATCGGGACCATAGAGTCGCGAGCAGCGGCAAGAGGATTACAACGATGGCAATCCGATACCACATCGAGTCTGGCCGGGTCAACTTCTCGAACAGGTGAGTCACACTTTTAGCCGACAGTTCGCCGAGTTTATGTCAGTCCAGATTCCCCTGCTCCAGCACCACATTCTCGCGCACGATCAGCCGATGTGCCGCCATCTCCTTCAGCGTCGGCAGGACGCGGCTGACGTGCTCATCGGTGTCCACGAAGATGATGATCACCGGCAGCTTGCCGCCGGCGTCCACTAGATGCGACGTCTCTACTCGATGCCGTCCCAGAAACCCTGCGGCAGCGTGCAACGCGATCGCGGCATAGGCGTTTTCCTTTCGAAGATAGTTGAGGATCTCCATGTGCAGCGGCCGGTGGTGCCACTTGTCAGCTTCGTTGAGGTAGATGGTGACCTGGACAGCCATCGCGTCTGGCATTTTACAGCACCCGCGCCAGCGCCATACCGGCCAGCGCCCCCAAAAGGCACAAGATGTTATTACTCAGTACATTGGTGCAGAGCAGCAGCCATTGTCCTTGCTCGAAGTAGGCCATGGTTTCGAAGGCGTAGCTGGAGAAGGTGGTGAAAGCGCCGCAGAAGCCGACCACGACGAGCAAGCGCCAGCGGGGATCGATGAGCACGCGCTCACTGGCCCAGATCATGAAGAATCCCACTATCAGGCTGCCACTTACGTTAATGAAAAGGGTCCCGTAGGGAAACACTGGCCCCAGGGCTCTGGCGGCGAGACGGGAGATCAGGTAACGGGCGTTGGCGCCGACGATGGCACCCAAGGAAATGAGCAAGAAGTCGTTCTTTAAAAGGTTCGGCAAGATGGAGTCTCCCCTACACAGTTTGTAGGAGTTATCAGCCGGGGCCGTTTACCAAGTCGATCCGGGCGGTTGAGGCGAACTCCATCGCCTGATTGTTTTTACCACAGACGGTGTCGCAGATGAAATGGCGAAAGTAATCGATGGTCACTTTTTGCGTTCGACAAGAAAGTGCGCTAGCGATTTCAGGGTTTCGGCTCGCTTTCCGAGGCTGTCGAGCGAGCCAAGCGCGGTCGCCACGAGGGTATCTGCTCTCTTCAGCGACTCATCAATCCCAAAGAGTGCTGGGTAAGTGGCTTTTTCTGCGGCTGTGTCCTTCCCGGCGGTCTTGCCCAGTTGTTCGGAAGTCTGGGTCACGTCCAACACGTCGTCCACAATTTGGAACGCCAGGCCGATCGCCTGGCCAAACTGGCGCAGTTTGCACACAGCGTCTTCGTCGGCTCCGGCATATAGCCCGCCGCTGACTACAGAAGCGGTGATTAGCGCAGCCGTCTTCGACCGATGAATGTATTCGAGCGTTTCAAGATTCGGCTTCTGGTGCTCGGCTTCCAAATCGACCACCTGGCCGCCAATCATGCCGTCAATGGTACCCGTGCCGCGGGCAATCTCTTCAATGATTCGCACCCGCGCAGTTGCCGGACACTTTAGCCGCGCGAGCAGTTCGTACGCCTGAGTTTGCAGTGCGTCGCCTGCCAGAATCGCAATGGCCTCGCCGAACACTTTGTGGCAAGTCGGACGTCCGCGGCGCAGATCGTCGTTGTCCAGGGCGGGAAGATCGTCGTGGATCAGGGAATACGTGTGCAGCATCTCCAGCGCGGCACCCAGTTCTTCAATGCCATCGGGCAGGGAACCGGCAACCATGCGTCCGGCTTCCATGCACAAGATCGGACGCAAGCGCTTGCCGCCCGCGAACACGCTATGCCGCATCGCGGAATGGATGGAACTCGGATGGCGGCTGGCGGCGGGTAACAAGCGCTCCAGTGCGGCATCTGCCAGGTTGCGCCCCGTGTCCAGAGTGTCCTTGAGCATGACGGTGAGTATAGCAAGGGGTCAGGAGAAATTTGGAGCGGCCAAACCTCGAATCGCAGAGCACGTGGAGAAGACCCCGCAGAAACCGCAGAGAAAAACGGGGAGATTAGCCTAAGTCTAGGCAGCGGCAGAGCGTTGCCTGCCGGCGTAGTCAAGCGCCGCGCGCACAATACCAGCGATATCATTCGTTGGGCACACATCGGCAGCGCCGGCCTGCAAGGCGGCAGCCCACATTTCCTCGTCGGCGACGCGGTGGGTGCACACGATGCAGGCTCCGGGGAAATCGTGCGACAGGTGCTCGACATCCGAAAGCGAGGAGTTCTCGATGTCGAGGATGGCGACCTGGGCGCGGTTCTTCGCAATGCGATTACGCAATTCGCCGACGGACTGAACCTGCTGCACGGAAGAGAAAGTCTGCGACAACGCGGAAACCAGAGACTGCGCAACTCCAGCATCGCCCTCGAGGAGAACAACGGTAAGCGACGGCATAATTCCCTCTGGTTTCTTTTGATGCGCGTAAGCGCATCAGGACGCGGTTATTTGCGGCCAGCCGGAGATTCGGCCAAGGGCTCAAACGATTCCGCCTGAAGCTTGCCATTTTGCTTCAGCAGGATCTCCACTTTACCTTCGGCTTGTTCCAACTCTTTGTGACAGGTGGCGGAAAGCTGCATCCCCTCTTCGAATAGGGTGAGAGACTTCTCCAGGGGAACTTCTCCCTTTTCCAACTCCTGAACAATTTTCTCGAGGCGCTGGATGGACTCTTCAAACCTGGCCACAGAGATCGCTCCTGCGCATATTCTAATACTCCTCGGGGTGAACTGTGTCCAGCGAAAAAGGTTTCAGGCCGCTCTAGACCGAAGCGGGACGAGACGTTCCCAGGGCTTCCAACACATCCACAGCAGAACTGTACCGCCCCTGGGGCGCGCTGATCTGGGCGCCTTGTGTCATTTCACGAATGGCCATGACCATTTCCCGCGCGATGGCAATGCCTTCTTCCCGGGCGGCTTCGGGCGTTGTAGCACGGGACATGCGCTCCAGGATGGAATCAGGTACAGAGACTCGAAGCTCGTTCTTCATGAACTCGGCATTGCGCACGCTTACCAGGGGCCAGATGCCGGCTACCACGGGAATCCGGTAAGGCTCGACACGCCGCAGAAAGTTCTCCAATAGACCCAGGTTAAATACCGGTTGGGTCACTGCGTACTCCGCGCCCGCTTCGACCTTGTATTCGAAGCGACGGACTTCCTCGTCAAGGTTGGGAATCCCGGGATTTGCTCCCACGCCGATGACAAAGGACGTGCCCTGGCCGAGCGGGTTGTTGCCAATGTCCACGCCGCGGTTGAGGTTGTGAACAATATTGACCAGTCCGATGGCATCCACATCAAACACTGCCGTGGCGTCGGGATAGTTGCCCATCTTCGGAGGATCGCCGGTGATACAGATCAGGTTGCGTATGCCTGTAGCGGCGGCGCCCAGCAGGTCGGATTGGATGCACAACACATTGCGGTCGCGGCAGGTGTAGTGCAGGATGGCCTCGATGCCGACTTCCTGCTGAATAAGCAACGACAGCGCCTGATTGCTCATGCGCGCCGAGGCACGTGGGCTGTCGGGAATGTTGATCGCGTCCACGCCTACCGACTTCAGGAAACGGGCGCCTTCAACTTCCTTACGAATGTCGGTGCCTTTGGGCGGAACGATCTCGACCATGGTGACGAACTCACCGGCGGCA
>Ga0207153_1085_pt2 | contig 15071 bp, 15 predicted proteins | sample Alteio_BWMinHeat_27_FD_153580 | JGI IMG/M metagenome (GOLD analysis project Ga0207153, IMG submission 153580) | Enriched cells from forest soil in Barre Woods Harvard Forest LTER site, Petersham, Massachusetts, United States -... | ecosystem: Environmental > Terrestrial > Soil > Temperate forest >...
CAGCCGACGTACTGCGCGAACATCTTTCCCGGCTCACTGGGCTGGCAGCGGCAAGTATTCAAACCGATCCCGACTCAATTCCTTCCCCGCCCGTTTCCCCCGCAGCCGATGACGCCGTCAAGCAAGCTGCCGACTCCAGCCCCTCCGTGCAGGCGGCAGTTGAGCACGCTCGCGCGCAATATCTGCGCGCCGAAGCCGAGCACAAGGCTATGCGGCCCAGCTTCGACCTTGCCGGGCAATACGCGCTGCTCTCGAAGTTCAACAACTTTCAGGATTACTACATTCCCGAAAAAACCTGCACCGTATCGACTCCCACAGGCACCATCACTGCTTTGTGCGAAAACGGCGGCTTTCGCCAGAACAACGCCACCATCGGCATCAGCATCCGCTTTCCTTTTTTCAATGCCTCGCAACGATCCCGAGCCGAGGCGGCCGATGCCGATGCCGTCAAAGCCACCAGGCAGGCCGAAGCCGCGCGCAATCAGGTCTCAGAAGAGACTCTGCGACTGCAGCACGCTGTCCTGCAGATGCAGGCGGCGCGTGAGGTGGCGCAACTGGAATCTGAAATTGCCGACAAGAATGTGACCGCCATTCAAACCCGCATGGATGCCGGCACGGCCACACTTCACGACCTCGCCGACGCGCACTCCCAGTCGAGCGAGCGCTTCATCGCGCTGCAGGATGTCATGTTCGAACTCGAACGCGCGCAGTTAGGCCTGCTGCGTTCCACCGGAGAATTGGAAAAGTGGGCGCTGGGTACGCCATAGTTGAAATTGCGACGTGCACGTGGTCGCAATGGGAGCTTGCGATAACGTGGAAGAGCGGCGCTTCAGCGCCGCGATAAGGCTTCCATTTCGATGAGGGCTTTAGCCCCTGAGGACTGCCTCCGAGAACGCTTCGCCGCTCTACAATTTCCCCCGCAGCGTCTTCGCCACCTGCCGAATGGCCTTCTCATTCCGCCGATACCATCGCCACTGCCCCTTCTTGCTCGCCTCTACCAGGCCCGCTTTCGTCAGAATGGCCATGTGATGCGAAACCGTCGGCTGCGAGAGCCGCACGCATTCCTCCACATCGCCGGCACACAGAGACGGCCTATTCTTTCCAGCCGTTCCGTCTTTCAACGCCAGCAGAATGCGGCGCCGGGTCGGGTCGGCAATGGCATGAAGGGCTCGATCCAGGAATGCGTCGGCAACTGACATGAGTGCAGCTAGGAATACCGCGAAAATCGATCCCTGTCAATGTTCGAGAGGTAAATCGCAGCTCAGGGTATTCGAACTGCTTGGTACTTTATTCGGGCGTCATCCCGAAGCCCCGCGTTTTCACCAGCGGGGCGAGGGATCTCGCGCGGGCCATATCCGCTGCGCGCTAGATCCTTCGCTCCGCCTGAAAGACGGCTCCGCTCAGGATGACGCCGGCGAATGCGAATCGTAGAACAATTCAAATCAGCCGCGACCCAACTCCCTACTTCTTCACGATCGGAGTGTACCCATCCCCGATCAACCGCGTACGCATAGCCTCGGCGTCTTTGATGTCGGAGTATGGCCCCAGCTGCACCCGAAACAGCTTGTCCGGCGCCGGCGACGCCACGAATGCGGGATAGTCCTTCTTCTTCAGCGCATCCACCAGGGCTTCCGCGTCTTCCTGTTTCGTTACCGCCGCCACCTGCACAAAATATGCCGAGGTCGGCAGCGTGGTCATGGGATCGGGCGTACTGGCGGGCGCGTTCTGCGCGGCGGCGGGCGTAGAAGCCGCGCTCCCCGGTGCGGCATTATCGGTCTTTGCATCGGTCGCCGGCGTCAGCTGAGGATTCGCCTGCGACTGCTCGACATTCTTGTAGAACGTCATTGGCGGCGCCGCAGGTGATGAGGAAGATGTTGCGGAAGAAGTTTTGCCTGAGGTCGCGGCGGGCTGGAGCGTGGGGCTGGCCGCCATCATCGGCTCGGCTTTTCGCCCCAGCGAATATCCCAGCGCAAAAAACAACGCGCAGATTCCCACCAGGAAGAAAAACAGCACCAGCAGCTTTCCGGTTCCCAGCGTGATTTCCGTATCCTGTGACGAAGTCGTCATGCGTTACTCCGAATCCCAACTTCTTGTCATTGCCAAATGTCTTGTCATTGCCAAATGCCTTGTCGTCGCCAAACTTCCTGTCATTCCGAACCGGTCTGAAAGACCGGTGAGGAACCAGCTTCTCTACCAATGACCCCTACGCCGTCTTCCCCGGCGCCGCTCCGCTTCCGCCCGCCGCCGCCGGTACTTTCTGAATGCCCGTGAAGAAATCCACCGGCACGGGAAACACGACCGTCGTGTTCTTCTCCACGCCGATTTCTGTCAGCGTCTGCAGGTAGCGCAACTGCACGCTGACCGGCTCGCTGGAGAGCAAATGCGCCGCATCCACCAGCCGCTGCGCCGCCGAGAACTCGCCCTCGGCGTGAATGATCTTCGACCGCTTCTCGCGCTCCGCCTCGGCCTGCTTGGCCATGGCGCGCAGCATCGACTCCGGCATGTCGACCTGCTTGACCTCGACGTTCGACACCTTCACGCCCCAGGGCGACGTGTGCGTGTCGAGAATGCTCTGCAGCCGCAGGTTGATTTTGTCGCGATGCGCCAGCAGTTCGTCCAGTTCCTGCTCGCCCAGCACCGAGCGCAGCGTGGTCTGCGCGAACTGCGAAGTCTGGTAGACATAGTTCGAGACTTCCACCACCGCCTTATTCGGATCGATCACGCGCAGGAAAATCACGGCGTTGACCTTCAGCGTGACGTTGTCGCGGGTAATGATGTCCTGCGGAGGCACTTCCAGCGCCTCCTGCCGCAAGGACACGCGCACGATGCGGTCAATAGGCGCAAACACCAGAACCACTCCCGGTCCCTTGGCCGTGGCCAGCAACCGCCCGAGGCGAAAAATCACGCCCCGCTCGTACTCGGCCAGAATTTTGATGGAACTGAGAAGATAGATGACAACAATGACAGCAACGATAGTGCCAAAGCCAAAGCCGAATGCTTCCACGGCAACCTCCACGATCAGGGCGCAAGCGCTCCTATCGCGGATTGTATAGCAGCAGCGTGGTGGCGGGTGGATTTTACGGAGAAGGCCAGTTGCTTGGCTTGATGCTGCCGCTGCGGAGTCCGTTCATTCTTGTCATCCTGAGCGCAGCGAAGGACCTATGCACTCGCCGGCAGTGCCGATGCCGCTTGCGATTGCACAGGTCCTTCGGTTCGCAGAAAACGCGAGACGACATTTCTAATCCCGTACCAATACTTCCAACCTACGACCCCGCCTTCGCCACCTGAATCCGGCTTGCGTCCATCGGCACGTCGCGCTGAATCTCCATCTCGATCGACGTGCCCACTTCCAGCTTCAATTCCGGACCATGTTTCAGCAGCGCCCACGCCACTCCCGCGGCCAATCCGGCAGCGCCCCCGATCCGTGCTCCCGTCAATCCTCCCGCGGCCACTCCGCCTATGCTTCCGACCGTGCCTCCAACCGCCGCGCCTTTGGCCGCGTCCTCAATCCGTTTGCCCGTATCTTTATCCTGCTGAATCGTCCCTTCGCTGTCCTTCACGCCCTTGTTGTCGGCTCCCGGAGTGTTCTCGACCGACCCGGGCAGCATCACCGTGTAGCCGGTTGGATAAATCATCGACGTAAAGTGAATCAGAATCTCCGCGCGTTTCTTCGACCGCCCCGCATGCTCGGTATGCATGATCTTGCCCTGAATGTAAGTTCCGGCCGGCACCAGAACGCGATCATTCAACACAAACGGAAACGTCGTCTGCGCATACACCGCATCGCCCTCGCGCGCGTTCTTGGTCGAAATGGCCTGCGCCAGCGACAGCGGAATCTTCGAGCCCGCAGGAATCACGACGGCATTGGGATCCCGCGCCGCACCCGGCGCGGACGCATTACCCTGCGTCGCGCCCGAAGCCGGAGCGGACCCGTGCCCCTGAGCGGAACCCGCAGCCTGAGGGGGAACTTCGGGCACATTGGTCGTGTCCGGCGCCTGCGCCCAGGCCATCCCCGAAACCAGCAATGCCATCAAAAGTGCGCGCATCGTACTCCTCCGAAAAAAAGCCTTCCATTCAAATGCCCGCTGGACCACGAACGAGAAGGCCACGGCTTCAGCCTTTGACCCTGCCCTGAGCGAGCCCAGCGAGCCGAAGGGTGCCGCCCGGCCAACAAGGGACACGGGCTTTTTATTCCCTGGGGCCGTTCGCAGCCCCTACGGCTATAACCATCCAAGCTTACTACGGCTTAGCCGTGGGATGCGGAGTTTGTGGCGAGAGTTATCCCATTGCCAGTACGTCGCGTAACATGTCTGCATGAAGAAACAGGTGCAACACGCATTGGAAGTGCTCGTTGGACAGCCACTATGGTCGTCAGGTCGTGCAGCTGATTTGGAATGGTTCCAGTTTGGCCCGCGCCGGACCGTCACAGGCGCTCGCGGCACAACAAAGGAAGTTGGGGAGTACGCCCTCCATGTTCAATGCGCCTGTCGCATACGTCAGGGTGACAAGATGATTGTTGGTGCCCGCGATCTCTACTATCCACCTGAAGAAAACGACAGCCCCGTACAAGATTTCGATTGGCAGGTCTTGGGTGGTAACCGGCGAGACGCGCGTATCCAAGAGCTACTCCAGAATGAGACCCGTCAGTTCCTCGTGCGGGAGGTTCAAGCCGGTGAAGCCGGAAGTTTCACGCTCATTCTGGACGATGCGTATGCCTTAGATGTCTTTCCTGATGATTCGCTAAGCGGCGAGCACTGGCGCATATTCAAACCATCTGCCGAAGAGCCACACTTCGTTGTAACAGGTAAAGGAATCGAAAACTAAGAGTGCAGTGTTGGACGTAGAGACGCTGACCCATCACTTGTAAATCAAATACTTCTCCCTGATCTTCCCAAACTTCTCCAGTCCGTCCTGCCAATCCTGCGCGATGCGCCGCGGATCTTCCCCCGCCATCAGCGCCTCGTAGATGCTCTGATTCACCAGCAGCTCCTGCATGCGCTCCAGCTTGAAATCCGCGGAATAGAGTTTGTGCAGCGCCGCCGCCAGCTCGATCCCCAACTCAGGCGCATCGAATCCATTGCGATCCGTCAGGATGACGTTCACCCCCTGGCACTCCTGCCCGCTGTACACGGCTGAAGCCGGCGTAAAGGTCACCGGGACGAAGCGCACGCCCGCGATCCCGCGCGCGTTCAAGTAGGCCGCCAGTTCCGTGCTCTTCATCCACGGCGCGCCCACCACTTCAAACGGCGTGTCCGTGCCGCGCCCCACCGAAACATTCGTGCCTTCAATCAGCGCCACTCCCGGATACAGCTCCGCCTCATACGCGCTGCGCAAGTTCGGCGACGGATTCACCCACATCAGCCCGGTCGAATCGAACCAGTCTCCGCGCTCCCAGCCCTCCATCGGCACCACGGTCAGCTTGGCGTTGAGGTTGCGCTCGGCGTTGAACATCTTCGCCAGTTCGCCCATGGTCATGCCGTGGCGCGGCGGCACGGTCCAGTAGTTCGTAAAATTCTCGCGGCCCGCATCCGACACCGGACCCTGCACAAACGCCCCGGTCACCGGATTCGGACGGTCGAGCACGATCAGTTCAATCCCAGCCTGCGCCGTAGCCTCCAGAAAATATCCCAGCGTCGTTTCGTAGGTATAAAACCGCACGCCCGCATCCTGAATGTCGAATACCACAGCATCCAGAGTCTTGAGCACATCCTGCGACGGCCGCCGAGCCGAGTCTGTTCCGCCGTAAACGCTGTACACCGGAATGCCGGTGACCGCGTCGGTCGTGTTGCCCACGTGCGTCGTGTCGAGCGTCCCGGTCACGCCATGCTCCGGACTGAAAATCGCATCCAGCGAAATCCCCGGCGCCTGCGCCAGCACATCAATCGTTCGACGCCCATCGCCGTCGATCCCAGTCTGATTCGTCACCACCCCAATGTGCCTTCTAGGTGAGGATTGTGGAGCGGCGGACGCCTCGTCCGCCGTTTGCGCAAGCGTCGAGTCCGCCGGGGTGCCGGACCCGGAGCCTGCACTCTTTTCTTCAGGAGAGGAATTCGCGGGGGTGCCCCACTCGGAGCCTGCCCTGAGCGAAGTCGAAGGGCGGTTTTCGTAGGGTGGGGATTTTGACTTGAACACATCAAACCCATGCTCCTGCAGCACATCGATTCCGTTCTTCACCGTCCCGTTGCGCGTGTTCATCCGCCGCGATGCACTCTGTGCCTCGTTATATCCAGTGATGCTCTTCCAGCGCAGCGCTTCCTTCTCGCTGGTCGAAAGATTCAGCGTAGCCGCCACTTCCGTGGCCACCTTCGACCGCAGCGCAATCGCATTGTTCTTCCCCCGCGGATGCACCGCATTCGTCAGCAAAATAATATAGGTCTCGGTCGTCGGATCGATCCAGATCGATGTTCCCGTGAACCCCGTGTGCCCGTACGACCCCACCGGAAACAGGTCGCCGCGATTCGACGAAAACGGCGAATCGATGTCCCAGCCGAATCCGCGCAGCACCGGCGATGCCGGCGGCTGCTCCGGCGTGGTCATTTTCTCGACCATCATCGGAGACAGTATCCCGCCGCCACCGTTCAACAGCGCCTGCGCAAATTTCGCCAGATCGTCCGCGGTCGAAAACAATCCCGCATGGCCCGCTACCCCGCCCATGCGCCGCGCCGTCGGATCGTGCACTTCTCCGCGCAACATGTGCTCGCGGTCGTCGTATTGCGTGGGCGCGATTTTCGATCGCCATACCGCCGGCGGCACAAACCGCGTTTGCATCATCTTGAGCGGAGCGAAGATGTTCCGCGTCGCATACCCATCCAGCGTCTCGCCCGAAACCCGCTCCACCAGCGCGCCCAGCACAATGAAATTGATATCGCTATAAGTGAACGCCGAACCCGGCGGCTGCGCCAGCGCTTCCGCAAACGCCATGCGGTACGCCGTTTCCTTCCCTTCCCACGGCGTCTTCAAATCCGGTGTTTTCAAATCCAGTGTTTTCAAATCCAGGTCCGGCTGCAACCCTGAGTAATGCGTCAGCAACTGCCGCACCGTAATATCCTGTTTCCCATTCTGCGCAAACTCCGGCAAATACTTCGCCACCGGATCGTTCAGCCGCACCTTGCCCGCCTCCACCAGCTGCATCACCGCAGTCGTGGTCACGACCACCTTGGTCATCGAAGCGATATCGAATACGGTATCCAGCGTCATCGGCTCGCGCCGCGGCTCCAGCGCCCGATTCCCATACGCTTTGCGATAGATGATTTTCCCGTCGTGCCCGACAATCAGAACGGCCCCGGGGATTCCCTCGGCGATGGCCTGCTGGATGACCGAGTCGACCGAGCCCAGCCGCACCGGAGAAGACGACGATGATGTAGGGACAGCCGCCCTCGGCTGTCCGCCCGGGCGCAGCCCGGCTTCAGCTCTGCCCTCCACCGCCAGGCAGCACAGCGCAAAGACCAGAATGGGCGTTCGAGCTGCAAACGCCCTCGCTTTTGATCGAGAGAAAAGGATGCTTTGACTCTACACAACCCCGCCCACCCACTCAACAAACGCAGGTAATAGCCTGGGTTCAGGCCGCTCTGCGTTCTCTGTGGTCTGCGCCCAGCCCGACTTTACCCACCGTTCCGAACTCTGCTATAACCCGCACAGGATCGAGAACCACGAAAAGACTCGAAAGAAAGACTCGAATTCCCCTGAGCATCCCGCCCCAAACTTCGCTGGCTCCGGCCTTCGACCATCAGGACGAAGTCTTCCCCTCTGCCTTCACGATATTGCGCGACGCGATCGCCCAGCGCGCATTTCCAGCCGCCTCCGTCGCAATCACACACCGGGGCCGCCTCATCGCACTCAAGGCGTTCGGCCATTTCACCGATGAAGCGGGTGCCCCACCCTTGTCTCTCCGTTCTTTGGAGAGACAGGACGGGGATTTTGACGTTACCCCCGCCACGCTCTTCGACCTCGCGTCCCTCACCAAAGTAATCGCCACCACCACCATGGCCGCAATCCTCTACGAACGAGGCTTGCTCGAACTCGAAGCTCCCGTCATCGGCGTAGTCCCCGAGTTCCTCGCCGACTCCTGCGGCGATGTCGATCTGCGCCGCCGCGACGTTACCTTCCGGATGCTGCTCGCCCATTCGTCTGGCCTGCCGGCCTACGAAAAGCTCTTCCTCCAAGCGCAGACGCGCGACGATCTTCTGCGCGCGGCTTTTACCACTTCCCTCTCCGCCGATCCCGCATCCCGCGCCGAATACAGCGACATCGGCTTCATCGTTCTCGGCGCCGCTTTGGAGAGAATCGCCGGCGAGCCCCTCGACGTTTTCTGCCAGCGTGAAATCTTCGGCCCGCTCGCCATGCAGCACACAACCTTCAATCCGCCCGCAGCATTACGCCCGCAAGTCCCTCCCACCGCAGATGAGCGGGAACCGGAAGAATGTGGGGCGGACACTCCTGTCCGCCAAAAGCCGGCAGACACCAAAACGCCGGGCGTAAGCCCCGGAAAGCCCCGCAGCACCTTCCGCAACCGCATCATCCAGGGCGAAGTGCAGGACGAAAATGCTTTCACACTCGGCGGCGTCGCCCCCCACGCCGGCCTTTTCTCCACCGCCGAAGACCTGGCCCGCTTCGCGTGTGCCATGCTTCTGTGCGGCGCGGGCGCCCCGGCCCGCGAGATGTCGAAATCGCAACCCGCTGCCAGCGACCACCGAATCCTCCGCCCCGAAACCATCACTCTTTTCACTACCCGGGACTCCACCCCAGGCACATCCCGCGCCCTGGGCTGGGACACGCCGTCATCCCCGTCGCAATCCGGAAAACATTTCGGCCGATCGTCTTATGGTCACCTCGGCTACACCGGCACCTCGCTCTGGATCGACCCCGACCGCCAGCTCTCCATCACGCTCCTCACCAACCGCACCTGGCCCGACTGCTCGAACCAGACAATCCGCCAAGTTCGACCCAAGTTCCACGACGCCATCATCGAAGCACTCGAAGCAAAGTAGAACCACGTAGCGACGGACGCATTCGTCCGTCCACCAAAGTCCACCAGCCAGACCCGAGGTACTAGAATGATTCGGGTGCCCCATTTCTCGCGCGCCTTCTGCGCGAGAAGTGGGGATTCTCCAGCCCCGTTAGCCCTGAAAGGTGCAAGACTTGACCCTGACCCGGAAACCTAACCCCGATCTTCGCCGCCTGCCCACAGAACAAATTCTCGCTGCCGCGCACGATCTCGACCGCATGTCAGCACTCGAAATCGTTCGCCTCATCAATCGTGAAGACGCGACTGTCGCCGCCGCGGTTGAGCACGCGCTCCCCCAGATTGCCCGCGCCATCGACCTGGTCGCCGACGGCCTGCGCCACGGCGGACGCCTCATCTACGTCGGCGCCGGCACCAGCGGACGCCTCGGCGCGCTCGACGCCTCAGAGATTCAGCCCACGTTCAACACCAGCCCGCAAACCGTGCAGTTCATCATGGCCGGGGGCACGCGCGCGCTAGGCTCTTCCACCGAAGCCAGCGAAGACGATACCGCGCTAGCGGTCGCAGAAATGAAGAAACGCAGACCCGGCAAGCACGACGTAGTTCTAGGCATCGCCTCCAGCGGACGCACACCGTTCACCATCGCTGCCATCGAATACGCCCACCGCCGCGGCGCCCGCACCATCGCCCTCACCTGCAACCGCAACTCGCCGCTCGAGCGCGCCGCCGACTTCGCCATCGTCACCGAAGTCGGCCCCGAAGTTCTCGCCGGATCGTCGCGCATGAAGGCCGGCACCGCGCACAAAATGGTCCTGAACATGATCTCCACCGGCGCCATGACGCGCCTGGGCTATGTCTACGGCAACCTGATGGTGAATGTCTGGACCAAGAACGAAAAGCTAATTCAGCGTGCGGTAAGCATCGTCGAACAAGCCACAAGAGTCGATCGCGCAACCGCAACCCGAGCCCTGAAAGCCGCAGGCAATCGAACTGCTGTCGCCGTTGTAATGCTCGCAGCCGAAGTAACCAAACCCCAAGCCGTAGCCGCGTTGAAGAGGACAAAGGGCCACGTGCGCGAAGCCATCGGGCTAACACGATCCTAGCGGGTGCCCCACCCGCAGCCTGCCCTGAGCGAAGTCGAAGGGCGGTTTTCGTAGGGTGGGGATTTTGACTTCCCTCCTCAACCGTCCCTGTCCCTCCGTGCCATCGCAGTCAACCAACCATCGCATTCAGCCCGCTACAATAGCGTTTTCAGGCCTACCTCATGGACAAGTTCGTAATCCGCGGCGGAGAGCCGCTGCTCGGCACGGTCCGCGTCAGCGGCGCAAAAAATGCTGCCCTGCCCTGCATGGCCGCGGCCCTGCTCACCGATGAGCCGGTCATCCTCGAAAACGTTCCCCAGGTGCGCGACATCCAGACCACGCGCAACCTGCTCGCCGCCATGGGCGCCGAGGTCGAACTCGGCTACGGACGCGCCCAGCACCGCACCTCCATTCACTGCGCCAAGCTCTCCGCGCCGGAAGCGTCATACGAACTGGTCAAGACCATGCGCGCCTCCACGCTCGTGCTCGGCCCGCTGGTGGCGCGCTGCGGCCGCGCCCGCGTTTCCCTGCCCGGCGGCTGCGCCATCGGCGCGCGGCCCATCGACCTTCACATCAAGGGACTCGAACAGCTCGGCGCCAAAATCACGCAGGAGCACGGCTACGTCGAGGCCAGCGCCAATCGCCTCAAGGGCGCGGAAGTCGTCTTCGACAAGATCACCGTCACCGGCACCGAAGACCTGCTCATGGCCGCCACGCTCGCCGAAGGCGAGACCATCCTGCAGAACTGCGCCCGCGAACCCGAAGTCGCCGACTTGGCCGACCTTCTAAATAAAATGGGAGCGAAAATCGAAGGCGCAGGCACGCCCACGATCCGCGTACAAGGTGTAAGCAAGCTAAAAGGTGCGAAGCACCGCATCATCCCCGACCGCATCGAGGCCGGTACATTCCTGATCGCCGGAGCCATGACCGGCGGCGACCTCAACGTCTCCGGCTGCGATCCGGCGCACCTCACCGCGCTGCTGGCCAAGCTGCACGAAGTCGGCGTCAAGACCAAATCGTCTGCCGATTCCGTTCGCGTCATGGGCGACCACCCCTTCACCGCCGCCGACATGGTCACGGAAGAGCATCCCGGCTTCCCCACCGACTGCCAGGCCCAGTTCATGGCGCTGGCCACGCAGGCCGAAGGCACGTCGACGATCACCGAAAATATTTTTGAGAACCGCTTCATGCACGCGCAGGAACTGGTGCGCATGGGCGCAAACATCAAGATTGAAGGCCGCCGCGCCATCGTTCGCGGCAAGACGCCGCTCAGCGCCGCCGCCGTGCTGGCCAGCGATCTGCGCGCCTCGGCGTCGCTAGTGCTAGCCGCGCTCGTCGCCGACGGAGAAACGATAATCGACCGCGTCTACCACATCGACCGCGGCTACGAGCACATCGAAGAGAAACTAAAAGCAGTCGGCGCGCAGATTCGCCGCATAGGCGAAATGTTCCCCAAAAAAGCCGCAGCCGTAAAGTAGCCATGTAGCCCCGGACGCATTCGTCCGGGGGATGTGGCGTGGGCGCCCTCGCCCGCGAACCCGCCCCCTACTGCGGCCCACCCTTCCGCACCTGCAACTCCCGAAACGCCTCACCCTTCCTCAGCCGCTCCGGAAACCTCTCCTCATACGCGTCCATACCCGGACACATCGCGTGATGAATCCCCGTGAACCCAAACGCTTCCATCTCCTTCATCGCATCCGCCGCCGACCATCCTTCTTCCGCCATGCGATACGACGCCACGGCCAAGCCGGTCCGGTCGACTCCCAGGCGGCAGTGCACAAACACCTTCTTCCCCGGATTCTCCTCAATCACTTTCAGGAACGCGGCCCATGTCTGATCGTGGGGATACGGACAATGCGAAGGGATCGATACATACTGCATGCCCAGCTTCGTAACCGCCGTCTCCTCGTCCTTACTGCGCCCGCCGCGCATATCGATGACGAGATCGATACCGGTTTTCTTCAGCGTTTCAAAGCCCGCAGTGCTCGGCTGTGCCCCGCGATAGAGATTCGCGCTGACCTGCCCAAAGTTAGGGATGCCCTTGGCCTGCTGGTGGGTTCCTATGGCGTGTTCTGCATGAGATGGCGTGTCGCTGGCCGCTTGCGGTGGACCCGCGCTGACCGAAATCGCTGACGTGAGCGCAAATGCGACGGGGAGCGCGATGCGGGATCGTGCAGACACAAAGATTCCGTCCGCGCAAAACTTCCAAGCTCTGCGGAAACTACCGGTCATTCTCGTACGGCTTATCAGGACCATCATCAGGGTCGCTCAAGTGCCATGCGACCAGACATAAGAGTAGAGTCACGATTGAACACACAAACAGAACGATTCCCCATCCCCTAGACACGGGTGCCAAACAAAAAGTGACTGCGGCGAGTGTCGATATGACCTTTACTGCTGCCCTCGTTATTCGCTTGGCAGAGCCTACAGCCACGGCTCACTCTCCAGTCCCCATCATCACGATCGGCATCGTCGGCGACGTGGCGCCGCCTTCGTTCTCCACCGTGATCGCGAACGCCTTGGCTTCTGCGCCCGCGGGCAATGGAGGATTCACCACGGTCGCGCTCCCATGCGCATCGGGTTTGAACACGCCCGCTGGAATCGGCGTGCCCTGCACCGGGATCAGCCACAACTCATAAGCCTTCTGCGGCGGCAGCGGAAGCAGGTTGCTCGCCACAAAAACCAGGTTGCCGCGATTCCGCAAGTAAAACGCCTTGCCCTGTGGCTGCGCCGGCGTCTTCACCGACACCAGCGTGACCCGCTGCGCCTCCGGCTCAAGAATCGGAGCAGCCACGCGCTGCAGTTCGTCCAGTTGCCGAGTGTCTTCGATCACGCGCTCTTTCGCCAAAGTCAGACTCAAATGCAGCTGCGCATTCTCCTTCCACAACGACGCAGCCAACACAATCACCGCTGCCGTCGCCGCCCATCCCAACCACCCCCACCACGACCGGTGCAGCGCCAGAGATGGGTGCCCCATTTCTGGCGCGTTCTTTGCGCCAGAAGTGGGGATTTTCTCCAAAGCCACCGCATCCACCAGCCGCTGCCGCGCCCGCATCGGAGGTTTGGGCCCCATAGTCGACAAAGCCAGCAACGCGCCATCACCGCGCAGCTGCTCCAGCTCCAGGCGGCACGAAGCGCAGGTTGCCAGGTGCCGTTCGAGGTTAGCGCGCTCGTCGCCCGCGAGCACGTTCAGCGCAAGCAGCGCCAGATCCTCCGCGAATTGTTCGTGCTCACTCATCTCAAATTCATACTGCGCGGGTGCCCCATCCTAGCCGCGCTTTTTGCAACAGCGCGGGGGCTTTGACTTCCCACCCAACGTCTCAAGCCCGGGTGCCGGGTGCCCCATTTCTCGCGCGTTCTGTGCGCGAGAAGTGGGGATTTCCCTAAGTCTGAAACGCCTTCCTCAAAGCGATCAGCCCCGCGCGAATCCGAGTCTTAATCGTCCCCAGCGGCTCGCCAGTCTTGCTGGCAATTTCCGTATGGCTCATGCCCTCAAAGTAAGCCATCTCCAGCGCCACACGCTGCGGCTGCGCCATCGCCGCCATCACGCCTCGAACTTTCGCCGCAGCCCGCGACCGGTCCGCCTCCGCCGCCAGATCCGGCGCCATTGAAACGATCACATCCTCAATATCCGTTTCCGGCCGCCGCCGCCGCAGCAAATCGATCGCCCGATTGCGCGTAATCACCGCCAGCCACGACCCCAGGCTTCCGCGCGCGGCGTCGAACGCCCCAGGATTCCGCCACAATTGCAGAAACACCTCCTGCAGCACGTCCTCGGCCGCCCCGGTATCGCCCAGCACCCGCAACGCCACCGCATACACCACGGACGAATAGCGGTCATACAGCTCCGCCAGCGCGCTCTGGTCGCCGGACTTCATGGCTGTGACTGTGGCCAGGTCGGGCGAAATCCCTTGTCGTTCTGCACTCGACAAACGTTCCCGGTCCCTTCCTTGTTCAGAGTACGAATTCGTGGTCCGCTTCGGATTGCCCTGCAACTCTCACTGGCTCAAGCGGATCGCCAGTTGCCGCTCGGGTTGCGTCATTTCTCCCCACAGCTTTTGCAAATCCGTCTGCACCGCCTGATTGTCGGGATCTTTGCGCAGCGCCAGCGCAAACCAACGGTACGCCGTCGGCAGATCGCGCGGCGTGCACAACCCCGCCGAATAGAGCGCGCCCATCTCAATCATCGCCTTCGGAGTTCCCTGGTCCGCGGCTGGCTTCAGTAATCTCAATCCGCGATCACAATCCTGCGTCGCGCCTTTGCCGTAAAGATATTTCTGCGCCTCGCCCACCGGATCGCGAATCACCGCTGGCCGTGGCTTGGGAGCAGGCCCGGGCGGCGCCGGCTTTGGCTGCTCCGTTGCCGCCGGAGGATTGTCAGCGGAATCATCCGCATCCTTGCTGCTCGCGGGCGGCGTTGCTGCCGCGCTCCCGTCCGGCGGAGCGGCGCTCCCAGAAGCGCTCGTAGCTCGCGGCGCGCTTGCAGCGGATGGCTGTGGCGTGCTGCTCGATGCAGCAGCCGGTGCCGTGGGAACCGGTGCATCGGGAGAATTTCCAGGTGCAGCGGAAGCCGGACTGGGCGAAGGCGTCGGCGCGGGCTTCGTTCCCGTTGCTGGTTGCGGAGTGCTTGGGGCGGGCGCTCCGCTCGAATCCGCGGATGGCGCTGGCGACGACGACGGCGGGGACGCCGATCCGGCATCTGCACTGTCCGAACTCTGCGCGCTCGCCGCTGGCTTCTTCGGGCTTGCGTTCAACCACGCGAAGCCCTGATCCTTCCACCGCAAATATCCAAATCCCACGGCCAATACCAACGCCAGCACAATGAGCACGAACTTCCACGCACTCCCGCCCGTGTGTTCTTCTTCATCGTCCAGCAGGTACTTGAGGTCGCGCGAACTCGGAGCCGAGTGCGGATCGATGCTCAAACTTCCGCGCCGCCGTGGTGAGGGCGCCGGATCGTTCAGTCCCAGAAACGAAGGTCCGCTGATAACGGGCGACTCCTGGGAAGCCGGCGGCCGGGGCGCAAC
>Ga0207153_1129_pt1 | contig 14877 bp, 13 predicted proteins | sample Alteio_BWMinHeat_27_FD_153580 | JGI IMG/M metagenome (GOLD analysis project Ga0207153, IMG submission 153580) | Enriched cells from forest soil in Barre Woods Harvard Forest LTER site, Petersham, Massachusetts, United States -... | ecosystem: Environmental > Terrestrial > Soil > Temperate forest >...
CTCTGCAAGCCACCCTAGTCGACCCACTTCCACCCTCAAACCGGCCCGAAAACTACCCTCTATTCCACACCCCGTAACCATCTAGATTCCCGTCAGCAAAAAGGAAGGCGGCCGCCAGGCCGCCCTTCGAAAGCCGAGAGCCGAGAGCCGAGAGCCGAAAGTCGAAAGCCGAAAGCCGAAAGCCGACCCTACTTCCTCCCCCGCAACATCTCCACCACTCGCTCATAATCATCCACCGTGTGATACTCAATCACAATCTTCCCCTTACCCTTCCGGTCCCGGATCCTCACCCGCACCCCCAGCAGCCGCTCCAAATCCAGCTGTGCCGCCCGCACATTCGGATCCACCCACCGCGCCCCGCTCTTCTTCCGATCGGCCGTCTGCCCCGGCATCCCCGGCACCGGATCAAGCAGCCCCGTCATCCGCATGATCAGCGTCTCTACCTGGTCGAGTGTCATATGCTTCGCCACAATGTAGTCGGCCGTCTTCTGGATCAGGTCCGGATCCTCCAGCTTCAGCAGTTCCTTCGCCTCCGAGAATCCGATCTGCTTGTGCGCCAGCTGCTCCATCACCAGCACCGGCAACTTCAGCAGCCGCATGTAATTCGATACCGACTCCCGCGACAGCCCAACTCGCTCCCCAATCTGCGCCTGCGTCAGCGAAAATTCCTTGCTCAGCACGCGGAACGCTTCCGCCTGTTCGAGAGCGCTCAAATCCTCGCGCTGCAGGTTTTCGATGATCGTCATCTCCGCCGCCTGCTGCAGCGAAACCCGCCGAACCATCGCCGGGATCTGTGTCTTGCCCGCCTTCCTCGACGCATGCAGCCGCCGCTCGCCGAGAATCAGGATGTAGCGTCCCTCCTCCTCCGACGGACGCACCATGATCGGCTGCACCACACCGTTCACCTTGATCGAATCCGCCAGTTCCTCCAGCTTCTCGTCATCCTCGACATACCGCGTCTGAAACGGATTCTTATCGATATCCGCAATCGCCAGGTTCACCACCAGATTCCCCGGAATCCGCGACTCCGCCTGCGCATAAATCGTAAGAGCGTCATCCGAAGGCGGCGGCTCGAATGTGGGGACAGCCGCCCCCGGCTGTCCAGCCGAGCGCAGCTCGGCTTCCGCCGGCGCAACCGCATCCTCCACCACAGCGCGAATGGTTCCATCAAAAGGAACCCCAGCGGCTGGTGCAGGCGCGTGTGGCGCGGGCACTCCTGCCCGCGTGCCCGAGTCATCCCCCTCATTCCGCAAGCTGGTATCGTTCAAGGCAGGCTTGTCATTCCGAACGAAGTGAGAGCCTGCCCTGAGCGGAGCAGCGCCGCTAGGCGCTGTGGAGTCGAAGGGAACCTGCTGTTTGCCGGCAGCGCCACCACCCTGACCCGAAGCGCCACCCACCACGCGCGGCCCCGGCAACAACGACTCCAGCCCCCGCCCCAAAGCCCGCCGCTTCTCCACCTTCTCTTTCTCTTTGTCCCCCGCCATCTTCTCCGCCGCCGCCGTGTTCGTCATTCAGTCCTCTCCCCGAACCTCCCCGCCTGTCATCCTGAGGCGCCGCACTTTGGCGCCGAAGGACCCATGCACTCTGCCCGTGCCACCCTCGCGCAAGCCGGGGATTTTCCCCCGCCATGTATATCGATAACCATCAATCTATAATATCGACGCTCATCAATATACTAAGCGCTCTTGTCCATCTCATCCGCCGCCTCTCCTCTGTGTTCCCCTGTGTCCGGAGCTTGCCCTGACGCAGGAAGGGTGGTTAGGTCTTGCCCTGAAGGCTGAGCGCTGATACCCGCCGGCTGCCGCTCGATGATCTCCTTCGCCAGCCGTATATAACTCTCCGCCCCCTTCGACCGCGGATCGTACTCCAGCGCCGCCTTCCCATGACTCGGCGCCTCCGCCAGCCGTATGTTCCGCGGGATCGTCGTCCGGCACAGCGTCTCCCCAAAATAATTTTTCAGCTCAGTCATCACCTGCTGCGCCAGGTTGGTGCGCTCATCAAACATCGTCAGCACCACTCCCTCGATCCCCAGCGAAGGATTTAGCCCCACGCGGATCCGCTCAATCGTATCCAGCAGCTCGCTGACACCCTCGAGAGCAAAGTACTCCCCCTGCATCGGAATCAGCACCGCGTCAGCCGCAACCAGCGCATTCAGCGTGAGCAGATCGAGCGCTGGTGGACAGTCCAGCACGATGAACTGAAACCGGTCGCGCAAAGGCGCGAGCGCATCGCGCATGCGATACTCGCGCCCCTCAGCGTCGACCAGCTCGAGGTTGGCGCCGATGAGGTTCTTGTGGGCAGGAATCAGCCACAGCTGTTCGAGCTCTGTCGTGAGCAGCGCCTCCTCGGCCGAGGCCGCGCCCATCAGCAGATGGTAGGAGCTGACGCGCTCAGGGTCCTTCACGAACCCCAGGCCGCTGGTGGCGTTCGACTGCGGATCGCAATCGACTAGGAGCGTGTTCACTTCCGCAGCCGCAAACGACGCGGCTAGATTGATGGCAGTCGTAGTCTTACCCACGCCGCCCTTCTGATTGGCAACAGCGATAACGCGTCCCATGAGTTGTGAGGAGAACCAGAGCTACTGCGCAGCATAATCCGCTTCGCAGTTCAAATGCAATGACGATCTGCTGTGCAAGCGAGTGAATTGTGTGCAAAACAGGTCCAATGTTCCTGCAGGAACACTTTCTCGCGTGTTGCACGGCAAAGTCGTGATGCATAAGTTAAGAAGTGTTCGTGCAGGAACATGATGTCGGTTTCGTCAACCAGATCTCGATGGAAAGGAGAGTGTGAGTCAGCTCTCGCAAATCGTCGAAGTGTTCCTGTAGGAACACTGGGTTGTGCGGCTGGCTCATGCTACCCCAAGCCGGGGTGCTGGTCTTGGGGGCTAGAATGGTAGATTCTGTCGAAGTGTTCCTGCAGGAACACTGTGGAAAACTCACCTAATACCAGGATCATTGGGGCGGTTGGTTGTGGCTTATTTTGGCTTGCTTCCCACTTGCTGCCACTTGTGTGCCAGTAATTAGCAACATTTGGCTACACATGAGCGCTGGATTTGTGCTTGTTTCCCACTTATTACTTAGTTGGTTCGTGTCGATCAGTGGGACATCACGCGCCGTGCTACGAGCAGGACGCGGGAATGGGATCGGGGGACCGACAGTGGGGTTGACCAATCGAGGTGGGGGAGGGTTGAGCGGGCTTGGGTTTCTTGGGCGGCGCCGATCAGCAGGGCCAGGCGGCCGCCGGGGCCGACCAGGGCGGCGGCGGTGGGAAGGATCGCGTCGAAGCGCTCGACGGCGCGGAGGGTGACCAGGTCGAAGGTGGCGGTCAGGGTTTCGGCGCGGGCGGTTTGTATATTGATGTCCGTCAATGTAAGGGCGCGGGCAATTTCGCGGAGGAAGGCGGACTTTTTGTGGTTGGACTCGATCAGCGTGAGCGCGAGGTGCCGGGCCCAGAGTTTGATGGGAAGGCCGGGGAATCCGGCGCCGGAGCCTACGTCGGCTACCGACTCGGGAGCTAAGGCCCCTGTTTCTTTTTCGCCGGTTACGCGGCCCTGAAGGGCCGCTCTTCCACTTGGGCGGACGAGGCTGGAGGCGAGGTGGCTAGGGTCGAGGTGGCTAGCGTCGACGCGCCGGGGGCCTACGTGGCTGGGGCCGATGTGGGTGGGGCCGACGATGTCGGTGGGGCCGACGATGTCGGTGGGGTAGAGGTGGCGGGCGGCGAAGAGGCTCTCGCCGAAGTGACGGGTGACGATTTGTTCGGGGTCGCGGACGGCGGTCAGGTTGATGCGGGCATTCCAGCGGAGGAGTATATCGATGTACGTCGATATACTTTGGAGTTGCGGGGGGGAGAGGACAGCAGGTTCCTCACCGGCTTTCGCCGGTTCGGAATGACAAGGGACCGAGAGCTGCGAAGCTCGTGCAGCATCTCTGGAAGGACGGGGGTTTGTGAGCGCAGAATGGTCCGGGATTGTGATCGGTGCGCTGAGGAAGGGGGTGAGCAACTCGGCGATGCGGGCGGTGTTCATAGGGAGTAACGAGAGGATTGTAGATGGATTGTGGGATACTTGGGGGAGCGGATGCTCTCGGGGTCCTGCGGGCTTGGGGTGCCGAAACGGGAACGGATTCAAGAAAGCTGGAGTCGCGGGAGCCGGATGTGGCATCCAATTTGATATGAAGCGGACGAGCGGGGAAATTTTCGACGAGAAGTACCGAGTAGTCGCGGTGGAGAGCCAGTGCCTGGTGATTCGGGGCGTGCGAAGTGGCAAGGTGCTGACCATCGTGAATCCCAACCCGGAGACTCCGCTGACGCCTGCCGACTATCCGCCGGGTAAGCTGATTGCGTTGACCGATCCTTCTCTTGCGCCTTTGAACTAGGGGGCGCTTCCCGGGGTGTTCCTCTGGGGCTTCAGCCCCAGTCGGCCCGGGTTTCAAGCCGCGGCAGCCAACGCGCCCTCCACCTTCCGCTCCGCAGCTCTCCTCTCCCGCACTCGCAACATCGGCTGCTCCACCAAATAGTATGAAGCACTCGCCAGCCCCACCGCCAACAACACGAAATACCACGGCCGGTGACGATCTCCGTACGCAAACAACTGCTGCCACAAATAAAGGCTGTAACTGATCTGCCCCAGCCACGCCACCGGCCGCACGTTCAAAATCCAATACGGCCTCCGCACCACATGCAGCAGAAGTCCAGCGATGGAGAGATGCATCACTGGCCACAACCCAAACAGCAACACTGCCGTGATGTGAAAATGCAAATCGCCGACATACACCGGAACCAGCACCACCGGCGCGATCATCGCCAGCGCCCACCACCCGTTGATCTTCGGCAGCCGGCCCGCGAAAATTGCCAGCAGGCATCCAATCGCCAGAACGTCCCCCACGGCCGGAAAGGTTTCGTCGGCCCGCCCGTGCAGTTGCAGCCAATGACACGCCACTCGATACAGCGGCGCAAACGCAACCACCCCCACCAGGATCGCAACCCGGTGCCGGTGCCATCTTTTCAGCACGCCCGGCCACAAGAAATAAAACTGTTCCTCCACACTCAACGACCACAAATGCCCCAGGAACCAGGGATGCGTAAAATCAAAGTTCGCCAGGTACAGCGCCGCAGCCGCCATGTGATACCAGCGCAGCTCGTGCCAGAAAATCACAAACACCGGCAACATGAACACAATGGCAGCCGGCAAAATCCGGTACGCTCTCCGCACATAGAATTCTCGCAGCTTGATCGTCGAAGTCTTCCCATACTCCTTGAGCAACAGCGTCGTAATCAGATACCCGGAAATAACGAAAAAGATTCTCACTCCCAGATTCGCAAACGCGCCCGCCACATCGGAGTGATAACGCAACTCCCACCAATGCCCCACCACCACCAGCGAAATAGAAATCGCCCGCAACCCATCCAGCGACGGAATCCGCTTCATCCGCCGAGCCTAGCAGCCCCACCCGCCGAATCTCGGTGACGCCCAACCAAATCGCGCAAATTTTTACTGCGGATTTCCCATTCTCGGAACCCGCCGGGTGCCCCATTTCTCGCGCGTTTCTTTGCGCGAGAAAGCCTGCCCTGAGCGCAGCCGAAGGGTGGGGATTTTCGACAGAGCGAAGCCGGATGGCGGGGACCTTCTTGTCACTATTCGATAGCCGCGCGCATGGTATAATCAACACAGTTCCCAGGGCACATAACATCCTGCAAATACAACCAGTTACAAGATTCTTGCCGGGCTGGAAGAGTGCCCCGTTCTAAACCGCATGCTGTTAGCTAGAAGCTAGCAGCTAGGAGCTAGAAGCTGCCCCATGGCTGACGATCAAAACCCCGAACTTCCCCTCACTCCACCTCCCGGCGGCGGCGATGGCCCCGGCGCGTTGAACATTCACCCCGTCAACATTGAAGAGGAGATGAAGCGGTCGTATCTCGACTACTCCATGTCGGTGATCATCGGCCGCGCCCTGCCCGACGTCCGTGACGGACTGAAGCCCGTCCATCGCCGCATTCTTTACACCATGGCTCAGATGGGTCTGCAGCCCAATCGCGCCACGCGTAAGTGCGCCCGCATCGTCGGCGAAGTCATGGGCAAGTACCATCCCCACGGCAACCTCGCCGTGTACGACGCCCTCGTCCGCCTCGCGCAGACCTGGAGTCTGCGCTATCCCCTGATTTTTGGTCAGGGCAACTTCGGCTCCGTTGACGGAGATCCACCCGCCGCTGATCGTTACACCGAAGCCAAGCTCGCTCCCGTTTCCACCGCGCTTCTCGAGGATCTCGACAAAGAGACCGTCGACTTCCATCCCAACTACGACGGCAGCGAAATCGAGCCCGACGTTCTGCCCGCGCGCATTCCCAATCTGCTCGTCAATGGCTCCGACGGAATCGCCGTCGGCATGGCCACAAAAATTCCGCCCCATAATCTCACCGAAATCGTCGACGCCACCATCACGCTGGTCAACAATCCCAACGCGCAGCTCGCCGAAATTCTGAAGTTCGTGCAGGGCCCCGATTTTCCGACCGCCGGCATCATTCACGGCCGCGCTGGAGTTTTCGAAGCCTACCGCACCGGCCGCGGCCGCTTCATGATGCGCGCCAAAGCGTTGATCGAAAACATCAACAAAGACCGTCAGGCCATCATCGTCACCGAAATTCCTTATCAGGTAAACAAAGCCAAGCTGGTCGAGCGCATCGCGCAACTGGTCAACGACAAAGATATCGAAGACATTTCCGACATCCGCGACGAAAGCGACCGCGACGGCATGCGCATCGTCGTCGAACTAAAGCGTGGAAGTGAACCCCAGATCGTCCTCAACCAGCTTTTTAAGCACACCCAGATGCAGGAAAGTTTTTCCATGATCCTGCTCGCGGTCGTAAACGGACAGCCCCGCGAAATGGGCCTGATCCAGACCATTAAATATTTCATCGAGCACCGCGTCGACGTCGTCCGCCGGCGCACCGCCTACCTGCTGCAGAAGGCGAAAGACCGCGAGCACATCCTCGAAGGCTATCTCAACGCGCTCGATCACCTGGACAACGTGATCACCATCATTCGCGGCAGCGCCAACCGCGCCGACGCCCGCGAGAATTTAGTTCTCTACTTTGGCGGCAAGAAAATCGACATCAATACCACCGGCCGCGCTCCCAAGCTCGACGCAGAAAAGCCTTTCACCACCCGGCAGGCCGACGCCATCCTCGAGCTGCAACTGCATCGCCTGACCAAGCTTTCGATCGACGAAATCGCCAACGAACTAAAAGAAGTCCGCGACAGCATCGCCGAATACGAAGCCATCCTCGGCTCCGAATCGAAGCTGCGCAAAGTCATCATCAAAGAGCTGGAAGAAGTAAAGAAGCTCTACGGGGATGACCGCCGCACCCGCCTGGAAGATGAAGCTGCGGAAATCGTTCTTGAAGATCTCATCGCCGACGAGCAGGTCGCCGTCACTGTCAGCCACTCCGGCTATATGAAGCGCACGCCCATCTCCACCTACCGGATGCAGCGCCGCGGAGGCACGGGCCGCACCGGCATGAAGACGCGCGACGAAGATTTCGTCGAGCATCTCTTCCTCGCCTCGACCCACGCCTACATTCTCATCTTCACCAACAAGGGCCGCGTCTACTGGCTCAAGGTCTACGAGATTCCCGACGTCAGCGCCGCCGGCAAAGGCAAGCACATCGGCAACCTGGTCGGCCTGCAGCCCGGCGAGACCGTCAGGACCATGGTCGCCGTACGCAACCTGGAAGAGGAAAATAAGTACGTCTTCTTCGCCACCCGCAAGGGCCTGGTCAAGAAGTCCGAAGTCCGCGAGTTCATGCACGTGCGTTCCAACGGCATCAACGCCATCGGAATTGAGCCGGGAGATGAACTCGTCGCCGCCCGCATCACCAACGGCAATCAGATCATCTTCATCGCCAGCCACGAAGGCATGGCTGTCCGCTTCGACGAAAGCCACGTCCGCCCCATGGGCCGCGCCGCCTTCGGCGTCTGGGGCATCGACCTCGACGAGAAAGATTACGTAGTAGGCATGGCCGCGACCACCAAGCCGGAAGCAGAAACGGCAAATCTGGGGACGGCCGCCCCGGCCGTCCCTGGCACGCCAGTAGGGGAAGAGCCCGAGGCCATCGACGCCGCCGTCAAAGGCACGCTAATCCTCTCCGTCACCGAAAACGGCTACGGCAAGCGCACTCCCGCCGACGAATACCGCCTCACCAATCGCGGCGGCAAAGGCGTGATCAATCTGAAGACCACCGAGCGCGTCGGCAAAGTCGTCGCCATCGCGCAAGTCGACGACACTTCCGAAGTCATGCTGATCAGCCACTACGGCAAAATCATCCGCATGGACTCGACGACGATCCGCGAATCCGGCCGCAACGCCCAAGGCGTCCGCCTCCTGAACCTGGAGCCCGGCGACCGCGTAGCCGCCGCGGTGGTGCTGGCCCCAGACGCCGAACCGAATGGCGGCAACGGAGGCACGCTGATTCAGTAGGGGAATCCATTGTGTATCTTGCAACGGATGCGTCTGGTAGGATCCAATACGGGTTGCGTGAGCGTCTTGCTGACTACGACCTCGTTGACTTTGCGCTACGCCCAACAAGAGGGGAGGTCTCATGAGGGCACGAAACGACATCATGGAAGTTCCGATCTACGGGATTTCTGAAGCTGCCCAGTACCTTCGTGTTCCCCTCAACACTCTTCGGTATTGGACGAGGCAGGAGGCGCCCGCAACTCCGCTGATTCGTCTGGCCGGAAGAGAACCGGCTCGCCTTTCCTTCCACAACCTGCTGGAATGCCACGTGATCAGCAGCATGCGCGCAGTCTACGACGTTCGGCTTCCGAAGGTTCGCAGGGCGCTGAAGGCATTGGCGAAATACGTCCAGCACGAACATCCGTTGATCGAGCAGGCCTTCCAGACTGACGGCAGGGATCTGTTTATTGAGCACTTGGGGAACATTGTAAATTTGTCGAGGCAGGACGCCCAGATTCTGATCCCTGATGTGATGAGGTTCTACCTCGAGCGTATAGAGCAAGACCCCAACGGCCTGTTCAAGCTTCATCCCTTTGTCATGGAACAAAAGCCGAGTGAGCCAAAACTCATCCAATTGAATCCAGCAGTAGGTTTCGGCAAGCCCGTGATCACGGGCACCGCTATTTCTACGGCGGTCGTCGCGTCGCGTTTCAATGCACGCGAATCAGTCCCCGATCTCGCATCTGAGTATGGCGTTGAGCCCAAACAGATCGAAGAAGCAATCCGCTGGGAGCAGAAGACGGCCGCCATCGCCGCCTGAAGATTTCGTTCTCTTTCTCGACGAGAACCTTCACAACTGCAAACCTATCTTGGATGCCCTTGTGCAGCAGGGCATCAAACACGAACGTCACGGACACCACTTTTCTCCGGGAGCGCAAGATACCGCCTGGCTGCCCTTTGTTGGAGAAAAAGGGTGGATCTTAATCACAAAAGACAAGCGCATCCGGTTCAATGACTTGGAAAAGGAGGCCGTAGTCGCCTCTAAAGTTCGGGAATTCTATTTCACCTCGGGAAACTTTAGCGGTTCAGAGATGGCAACGATCCTGATTACCGCCCTCCCCGAGATGATTCGGCTCTGCAGGAGGCAGGCGCCGCCCTTCATCGCCAGCATCACCAAGGCTGGTAAGGTATATCTGCGACTCTAGGAACGCGACACGGTTGTCTCATGATTCAATAGGGGTTAAAGATTGGCGCGTGTACCGCAGGTATCAAAATCATGACGCAGGACCTTTCCGTTCATCATCAACCCGTCCATCCCCTTTTCCTGCCCAGGGACCAGCGTGCCGCCGCAGAGTACGCACTCTCGAAGGAGCAAATCGAGTTTTTTCACGAGTTTGGATACTTAAAGGGAATCCGCATCCTGTCGGACGAACAGGTAGAAGTGCTCCGGCACGAATTGGCTGGGCTGTTGGACGCGCGAGGCGAAGAGCGAGAGTTATTTTACGAATACAACTCGAACGAGTCGGGCGATCCGAATCATGTGTTGTTCCATGCCTTGGGCGCATGGCGGATTGGGCCGGGTTTTCACGATCTCCTGTGGCATCCTGCGTTCACGATTCCGGCGGCGCAACTTCTGGGCGGAGCGGTTCGGTTCTGGCACGACCAACTTTTCTGCAAGCCGGCTCATCATGGCGGAGTCGTGGCCTGGCATCAGGACTATTCTTATTGGACGCGAACTCAGCCTCTGGCGCATCTCACCTGCTGGATTGGCCTAGACGATTCGACCCGCGAGAACGGGTGCTTGCAGTACATTGCAGGAAGCCATCGCTGGCCAGATCTGCCGGTCACGGGACTCGCGGGCGACATGGATGCCATCAGCGCAGTTCTGGACACTGAACAGCGCCGCGAGTTCGAGCATCCGGTGACGGTGGAGTTGAAGAAAGGTGAGGCTTCATTCCATCATCCCCGGCTGGTGCATGGATCGTTTGCCAACCATTCTGAGCGCTCGCGGCGTGCGACCGTCATCAACGTCATGAAGGATGGCGTGCGCTCCGCGAGCAATGAACCGCTGCTGCACGGTGTGCCGGTGATCCCGCCCGGGGAGAAGGTTGAAGGACAATTCTTTCCGCTACTCACCTCTCCACCAGCGTCATAATCTGTTCCGGATACCGCGCACCTGACGCGGAGTGCGCCGGAAACGCCGCATCGATCCGTTGCAAGTCTTCCTTCGTCAACGCAACTGCCTGAGCCGCGACATTCTCTTCTAAGAATTTCCGCCGCTTTGTCCCCGGAATGGGAACGATATCCGAACCCTGAGCCAGCACCCAGGCCAGGGCGAGCTGAGACGCCGTGCATCCCTTCTCGTGGGCAATCTCTTCGACGCGCCGGACCAGATCCAGATTCTTCTGAAAATTCTCGCCCTGAAACCGCGGACTGTTCCGGCGATAGTCGTCCGCCGGCAAATCGTCGAACTTCTTGAATTGCCCCGTCAAGAATCCGCGCCCCAGCGGGCTATAAGCCACAAATCCAATGCCCAGCTCTCGGCACGCCGCCAGAATTCCGTCTTCCGGATCGCGCGTCCACAAAGAATATTCCGTCTGCAACGCCGCAATCGGATGCACCTTCACCGCCCGCCGCAACGTCGGCACCGAAGCCTCCGAAAGACCCAGATATCGCACCTTGCCCGCTTTCACCAGCTCAGCCATCGCTCCCACCGTCTCCTCGATCGGCGTCGCAGGATCGACGCGGTGTTGATAGTAGAGATCGATCGTCTCGACCCCAAGCCTCCGCAAACTGGCCTCGCAAGACTTGCGAACGTAGTCGGCCTTCCCACTCACCCCGCGGACATTCGGATTGCTAGGATCCCGCACGATCCCAAACTTCGTGGCCAGCACGATCTGGTCGCGCTTGCCTTTAATCGCACGACCGACCAGCTCTTCATTCTTATACGGCCCGTAAACATCCGCCGTGTCGAGAAACGTGATCCCCAGTTCCAGCGCCCGATGAATCGTCGCAATCGATTCGACGTCATCGAACCCGCTGTAAAACTCCGACATCCCCATGCACCCCAGCCCCTGGGCCGAAACCTTGAGGCCACTGCGACCAAGCTCGCGAACCTGCATACGACACCCGCCTTATGATGAATACAAAGTTGATAAAACTTGGATGTCCGGAATGTTGCCGGGGGTGCGCTGAATCGACTCGATGTGGTGCGGGCGCCGCCGCCCGCGAAACCTACAGCGCAACGCGAATGCGAGGTTTAGCGTTCGCCGTCACCTCGCCAATGTGAACCGCGGCAACTCCCGCATCCGTGAGAGCCTTCATCAAGCGCTGCCCCTCCGGCGTCGCAATTAGCAACCCACCCGCGGTCTGCGGATCAAACATCAGCGCCCGCACGTCCTCCGTAACGCCGTCGTCATATTCCACCAGACACTCCGCAAAGTCCCGATTATTCTTCAATCCACCCGGGATGTATCCCGCGCGCACGCACTCCAGCGCCCCCTCCAGCAGCGGAACTTTCCCGGCAGAAATGCGGATCGACACATCCGACGCTAGCACCATCTCGCGCGCGTGCCCAATCAACCCGAATCCAGTCACGTCGGTCATGGCGTTCACACGAAAATCACCCTCGACGATCAGCTCGGCAGCCCGTTTGTTCAGCGTCGTCATCGACCGCACCGCCGCCTCAATCCATCCCGCCTCAGCCTTGCCTTTCTTGATCGCGGTAGAAATAACTCCCGTCCCAATCCCTTTGGTGAACAGCAACGCGTCTCCCGCCTTGGCGCCACCATTGGCCAGAATCTTCTTCGGATGAACCATCCCCGTAACGGAATATCCAAACTTCGTCTCTTCATCCCGAATACTGTGTCCGCCAATCACCGTGCATCCCGCCTCCATCATCTTCGACAATCCGCCAGCGAGAATCCGCTCCAGAATTGCCAGGTCGGCCTTCTCGGGAAAACACACCAGCGCCAGCGAAGTCAGAGGCTTCCCGCCCATGGCATACACATCGCTCAGCGCGTTGGTCGCCGCAATCTGCCCGAACGTATAGGGATCGTCGACCACTGGCGTGAAAAAATCCACTGTCTGCACCAGGGCCTGGTCCGGCCCGATCAGATACACCCCGGCGTCGTCGGCATGATCGAAGCCGACTAGAACATTCGGGTCATGTTGCCGGGCTAATTTCCCAAGCACCGTGTCCAGCGCCGCCGGACTCAGCTTAGACGCTCAACCCGCAGCCTTCACCGACTCCGTCAGCCGAAATGGTTTGCCATCTGCCACGACGCAATTGTAGCCGGAGGATTATAGGATGGCGATTATTGTGGCGCCAGTTTCACTTTTTTCACCACTTCCAAAATAGCCGAGCTTACTTTGTCAGGAGTAAGCGAGGGCAGCTCGTGTCCCGCCGCAATGACCTCGATTTTCGCTCCCGACAACTGCGTCGCGAATTCGCGCTGCGTTCGAAGAAACGCCTCCATTGCAGTGGGTGGCTTAAACGGAAGATCGGATTGATCGCTTACCAACACCGCCATCGGCACACGCGGTAGGGCATCGCTTCGCTCGATCTCTTTTAGCGTGGGCTCCAGTCCAAGCCACTGTGCGCGCACCACATCGCCGGATTCAGTTCCAATCTTCTCCAATTCCTGCCAGTGTTCAACGTCGTTGGCTCGCAACCATCTCAAATATTCCGGTAACACCGCGTCTACGAAAACCATACCCCCGACTTCGTTTGGATACTGGCGAGCGAACGAGCGAATGTAGAGTCCACCTGCGGAGTGACCTACAAGGACGTAGGGAGGCGTCACGCCCAGCTGGCGTAACGTCGAGTGCAGATCTTTGGCGATCTGCTCGCCGGTGCGGGGCAACGGAGTTTCCTGGGATTCGCCGATGCCGGCGCGGTCGTAGGAGATCGTCGCACAAGATTTCGCGACTCGGGCTGCACCTTGGCCCAGCTTCGGAGATCGTTCACGAAACCGGCTTCGAAGATCACCGCTGGCCGACCTCGCCCGGCGACCGAAACATGCACCTGACGGCCGTCGACGGCGATGATGTGGCTGAAATTGCTAGTGGTCTGCCCAACGAACAAGCCGGTTGATAAAGCAATCGCACCTATAGCAAATCGAGTCGCTCGCATGCCGGTGTATACGTAATTGGACCTTGCAAGGTTCCGCGAGCACGCTACCCGCATGTCGGGTTTGGCACTCCTACTTCACCGTCACATCCGTAACCCGAATCTCCGGATAATTTCGGTTCCACTGCGCCGAAATACTATCGAACGTCAGACGAAACGGCTGGGCCTCTCCCGTAGCTAGCGGAGAAACGCTAAGGTCAACCGGTTCCAGATAAGCTCCATTGGTCCGGACCACCTGCAGCGGCACTTCTTCCCGCTGAGCCAGTTGCCCCATCGAATCCTGGAACACAACTTCGACCACGACGTGCGTCACCGTCTTGTCACTCGCATTCGTGATCGTCCCGTCGATGTAGCTGACCGTGTGCCCAACAAAATTCTCCGCCGCGCTCATCTTGAAATCGGAAAGCTTCAGGCTGGCGATATACGGCGACGCCGGCTTCGCCACTTTCGGCGGTTCGCGCAGCAAAAACGCAGCCGCCAGCGTTCCCCCGATCACCACCGCCACCGCGATCCCAATAATCAAACGGCTGGAGTCGCGTTCCTCAGCGACCGGAGTTGGCTCTCCCAAGCTACTCATGAAAGGAATTGTAGGCTGTGACTCTGGGATTGTCGATTTACAGGTTCTTTGTCATCCTGAGGCCCGCGCTGTTTGCGGGCCGAAGGACCTATGGAACTGTTCAGCGGCATTCACTCTTCCGGCGACTTGCACAGATCCTTCGCGCAAAGAGCGCGCTCAGGATGACAACTGTGTTGAATACCGTGCTTTGCTAATCTCTTAAGCTCTTCGCCCAGCCAGCACCCGAGCCGCATTCTCGTGATACACCTGCTTCAAGATCCCATCGCCCAGCCCGAACCCATTCAAACTCCAGTGATACGAAAACTGATCAGCCTCATAAAAATGTTCGTCCAACGACTCCAGGATTCGGAAAGTAATCCGGTACATCGGCTTGTCGACGCCCATATCCGTCCCGTAAACCAGCCGGTCGGCATGCTTCTCGTAAAACTGGCCCGCGAACCGCGGAATCGGCGCTGTCTCCGCATACCGCGCGGAAATGTCGGCATACAGATTCGGATTCCTGTCCAGCACCTCGCCCAGCCGCCCCAGATCGTAATCGAGATTCATGAAGTGGCAGGCGATGAACGTCGTCTTCCGATGCCGCGCCAGCGTACGCTCAAAAATATCGACCATCCCCGAGAGCCCCACAATATTCGGCTGATTATCCAGCCGCCACTGGTACGCGTTCATCAACCCGTCGTTATGCCTGTCCATCTTCTCGTACATCCAGATCGGGTCCG
>Ga0207153_1130_pt1 | contig 14761 bp, 10 predicted proteins | sample Alteio_BWMinHeat_27_FD_153580 | JGI IMG/M metagenome (GOLD analysis project Ga0207153, IMG submission 153580) | Enriched cells from forest soil in Barre Woods Harvard Forest LTER site, Petersham, Massachusetts, United States -... | ecosystem: Environmental > Terrestrial > Soil > Temperate forest >...
GTCGCTCCAACGCCCCTGGCCGGGCTGCTCCTCGCAATGACAACCAGGTTTTACAATCTCGGCTTCATCGGTTTAACAGGTGCTTCAAAAGCATTTGCACCACGCACTCTTAATTTTCGGCGATAAACTTTGTCGTTACTGGTTATATATATGATATCAAAGTTGGGGCCGCCAAAGCATAAGTTAGATGGCATACCGGTGGGTACAGGAATAATGGCATTAACCCTGCCTGCCTGGTCGGCAACCTGTATGCCCAGGCGTGTAGCAACATAAACCCGCCCAGCGGTATCACATTTTAACCCATCAGGCCATGCGTTATCTTCGGCATCAGGGCTGTACAGCCAATCGTATTTTTGTTTGTTGGCTAAAGTACCATCAGCTTTTACCTGGAACAACCAAACCCAATGTGCTGCGGATGCAGGTACATATAACTGTGTTTGATCGGGTGTCAGGGCAATCCCGTTAGGATATTTGAGGCCCTCATCAACCACCAGTTTTTCGCCGTTGGGGCGTATCAGGTATATTTTGCCTGCTTTCTCCGGGCCATCGGGTGCCGTTACATAAATATTGCCATTTTTCGCTACTACCAAATCATTACAAGCTATACCATCAGCAATCACCTTCATTGTATTATCAATAGTATAGCTTAAAATTTGATTAGTGGCGGTAGCAGCAGTATAACGCGTACCATCCGGACCAAAAGCAGTACCCCCGGCCTTTTTGGAATCAAGATGTAATTGTTCGGGCTTTCCATCTGATCCAATTTTATATGTTTTTGAGTTCGGGATATCCTGGAAAAAAACTTCGCCCTTCGCATTTACTGACGGACCCTCAGTAAAACCATATCCTTGCCCCACCAGTTCCCAATCTTCGCCGGGTATTAAAATATCATTCAGATAAGGGTTTTTTGTTTTTTGTACTTGAACGGGTTGTGGGTAATCTTTCCAAAGCCAGCGCATAGCAGCAGGGAAAACCGCTTGTGATTGTTTGCCATTATGGCCTCCCTCGCCCCATGCGTGCATAACAGGATTTCCCGCAAATTGCAGGGAACGTTCCATCATTTGGTTGGCAAACCACCAATCGCCGGCATAGATATTTTGGTCGCTGCTGCCGTCCTGCAAAAATACTTTTATGGGTTTAGTTTCATATTTCCGGATGAGTGAAGAGTAGCGATCGCCACCGCGCAGGCCCACATAAGTACCGATACCCGAAAATACTTTCGAGAATTCGCCCGGCTTTTCCCATGCGGCGGTAAAGGCAGCTATAGCGCCACTGCTTTGGCCGCCAATGGCACGGTCGTTCCCGGTTTTTAATAAATGAATGGCCCGGCCATCTGTAGCTTTTTGTTTTTCAACGGTAGGCAATAACTCCTCTAATAAAAAACGTGCATAAGCGTCGCCCAATCCATCATATTCAAAACTACGGTTGTAACGGTCGAGCGCATTTTTTTGATCTGCAGCTACTATCCTCCCCGGTGAAACAAATACACCTATGGTAACAGGCATTTCCTTGCTGTATATCAAATTATCAAACACTACAGGTGCATTGGCCTGGATGCCGTCCTGGTTGATATATACGCATGCCGGTTTTGCAGGATCATATTCTTTAGGGATATAAACCGAATACTCATGCATTTGCCCGGGAAATATTTTAGAGTTTTCTAAAGTGAACTTTAAGATCTCACCTTTAGGCACACCCGCATGAACTACTGAAGCAGAATCAACAGGATAGTTTTCTACAGGTGCTTGCGCGAAAGTAAAATGAGGCGAAGCAAATAGAACAAACAAGCAGTATGCTGCAAGTGAAATTGGTTTCATAAGGGAGGTTTATGAAACTAAAGATAGGCTATTCCTATGAAACAAGTGCATTTGGAATGAGGTACGAATGAGAAATCTATACATATACATAGTGAAAATTGTATACGTATAGATTTCTCGCTATCGCGCGAAATGACAGCAGGATAATATTATTACTTATCGCTCACCATTATCGGGTTGCCTTTGCCACCCATAATAATGATCTTGGTATTTGGTGATAAGGCAATTTCCTTTTGGGCTTTGATGGCTTCGTATTGTAATTGCTTATCAGATAAACCGGTTGAAAGTATTTTTTGGTAATCGGCTATACCTTGTGCTTCCACGCGTTTACGATCAGCTTCCTGGCGCTCCTTTTGCAAAACAAATTGCATTTTCTGCGCTTCCTGCTCGGCCTGTATCTTTGATTCGATACTGGCGCGAACGGTCGCAGGCAAAGTGATATTGCGCACCAGTATCTGCTGCACTTCCAAACCATTTTTAGCAAAATTGTCGCTGATGGTTTTATTTATCTTGTACTGAAATTCCTGCCTTTTTACGGAGTAAAGATCAACCGCCTGGTAATTAACCGCGTTATCGCGAATGGCGGTACGGGTAATTGGACGAACTATCTTATCCTGGTAATCCTCGCCAATATTTTGCAATATGTAAGGGGCTTTTGCCGGGTTAACGGTATAAAGAACAGAAAGGTCAATAGTCACCTCCAAACCATCTGATGATAGTACACGGATGGCATCATCGCCTTCAACAGCACCTTCGCCGCTTTTGGCGCTCATGGTGTAATTTTGTGTTTGAATATTGAAGGTTGTAACCTCAACTGCCGGGTTAATAAAGTGCGGGCCGCTTTCCAGTACATTATCCTGTACTTTACCTAAAAGGGTTTGTACACCAACTTTGCCCGGTTCAATAATTTTGAATGATGAAAGGCCAAGTCCTAATACTAAGAGGACTACACCTACGGTTGTGGCTACTCCGCCAAATCGGTTTTGCGGTTCAGGCGAGCGTTTGAGCACCATGCCTACAATAAGCACAATAACTCCTAAAATTGCAATAAACATATTTTTGAGTTTAAGTTAAATTAAGATTTTTTAACCATCTTTTTGATATCCTTTATCAGCCGCACTTTTAAGAAAATGAATACAGTGGCTCCGAAAGCCCCTGCCAATACAAATTCATAATTAGCATACCTGAAACCAAGGTATATACCCATTAGACATACAAAAATGCCAATGTTACAAAGAAAGTTTAACGCTGCCTTTTTCCACATGTTAGTACACGCTGATGGTAGGGTCAATTTCGGCCGCCCACGCTAATATACCACCCCTAAGGTTGGTCAAATTAGTAAAACCCTGGGCCTCTAACTGCATAATGGCTGCCGCACTGCGTTTACCACTGCGGCACATTATCACAACAGGCTTATCTTTTTCTATTTTATCAGCTTCAATTAAAATGCCGCCAAGCGGAATTAGCAAGCCGCCAATATTTGATGTCTCGTATTCAAAATCTTCTCTTACATCAACCAGTTGAAAATCTTCACCGGCATCTAATTTTTCTTTTAGTTCCTGTACGCTTATTTCTTTCATGTTAGTATAAAATTAATGATCAAAGGTAATTTATTTTTCATCAGTGTGTTTTTGTTTTTTAATAGATGATAAGGTTACTCTTTGCCGCTTTATTCATTCGTGTTATCAGTCTTGATTCATGAAGATTCGTCCCTAAAAATGGTACATTCGTCACATAACAGCCATTAACTACAGGCTTTAAGCCGTTTTTTGTAACAATAGGGGCTCCCAAGCGTTTATATATTATATGTTTGCAAAAATTTAACGTTAATTATTAATGAGAAAAGTTACCCGCTTCTTTTGGTTTTGTTCCGGAGCGCATATAGATACTTTAAAAAAATACCCTATTGAGCATAATAAATATGTTGGTATAGGTGCTACTATATTCTTTACCGCGTTATTCGCGTCTTTATCTGGTGGATATGCCATGTACTTTGTTTTTAGCGGAAACGCTTTCGCTGTTGGCTTTGCTATTTTGTTCGGATTATTATGGGGTACAGCCATTTTTAATATGGACCGTTACATCGTATCCAGTATTAATAAGGAAGGCACCACTAATCAACAGATATTACAGGCATCGCCCCGTATTTTATTGGCCATTATGATAGGTATCGTAATATCGCGGCCATTAGAACTAAAGATATTTGACAAAGAGATCCGGCAGAAATTAAAAACAGCTTACTTAAAAGGGCAGCATAGTAAAATAGATACGCTCACCAAAACCTATCAGCAAAAATATGCTATGGAGTTGGGTAAGGCGTCTGACCTGAAAAAGGAAAAAGACTCGTTAGAAAAGGATATCAATCGTTCCCGCTTTCAATTGAACCAGGAAGTTTTTGGCGATAAAACCAACCAAACATCGGGTATTACCGGCTACGGAACTTATGCCAAACAAAAATCGGCTGTACTACAAGAAAAGCAAGACAGGCTAAAAACTGTTACTGCCGATGCGGGCAAAATGGATCAGTATTTAAGCCAGCGTAAGGATTTTGAAGGCGTAAATAACCTGCGTTTATTTAGTGAGCACCAATTGGACAGCCTCGCCGGCGTAGCCGGTTTTGCCGACCGTAACTGGGCGCTGGGCCAACTGACTTATAACGAAAACGGCACCCGCGACCTGGATACTTACATGGCCATTTCATTTATAGGCTATCTGTTCATATTATTTGAGTGTTTACCGGTGTTTGTAAAGCTGATGTCGCCTAAAGGGCCCTATGACGTGGCAATTGCCAAAACATCCGAAGCAAACCTTCATTATGCCGATAGGGATAAGCAACGCGATATAACCGTTACCGACAGCTTGTTCGACCATAATTTGGATGAAGATATAACGCGGCGAAAGAAAATTATTACCGGGCAATCGGCGCATGATTTTGAAAACTACAGGTACGATTAGTATTTCTGCACTTATCTAATTTTAACCCTTCGCATAAAATATTCTCATTTTATAGTAATTTGGCGTGTTATAAATTAACGTCAAAATGAAAAATATTTACCTGACTACTGTTATTGGTTTGTTTAGCTATGTATGCATGGCCCAACAGGAACCTAAAGCAATTTACTATGCTATTTCATTTCCAAATGCTGTACACCATGAGGCAGAAGTAGTAATGACCTTACCGCAAGCGCCGGCAAATGTAATTCGCCTGCGCATGAGCCGTTCTTCTGCCGGCCGGTATGCAACTCATGAATTTGGAAAAAATATTTATAATGTACGGGCCTACAATGTTGATGGCAGCCCGTTAACTATTAAACAAGTTGAAGGCGATGTTTATGAAATTCCTGAACATAAAGAAACCATTAAAGTAAGCTATACCTTATTTGGCAACTGGACAGATGGTACTTATACGGGTATTGATGCCAGCCACGCGCATTTAAATATGCCAGCCACTTTTATGTGGGTAGTTGGGCAGGATGCCAGGCCGTTAAAATTTGAATTTAATGACATGGATAAATATGGCTGGAAAATAGCCACCCAACTAAAGCATGAGGGTGCAAATATATATAGCGCGCCAAATATGCAATATATGATGGATAGCCCTACCGAGCTGTCTAAGTTTAATGAAACCAGTTGGGATGTAATAAATACCGATGGTAAAAAAGAAAAGATCAATCTTACTATTCATAGCGACGACGATCAGCAAACCATAGATAAGTTTGGCGCGATGGTGCAAAAGGTGGTATTGGAAGAAAAAGCTGTTTTTGGCGAATTGCCGGCTTATGATTATGGTGAATATACTTTTTTAGATGATGTTTATCCGTCAAATTCCGGCGATGGTATGGAGCACCGTAACTCTACCTGTATTGTGCAGGTAAACCCTAAAGTTGGTGGTAATGAAGTGCGTTTATTGGGTACTTATGCACACGAATATTTTCACAGCTGGAATGTAAAGCGTATACGCCCCAAAGCTTTGGAGCCGTTTAATTTTGAGCATGCCGATATGAGCGATGCGCTTTGGTTTGCAGAAGGATTTACACAATATTATGGCGAAATGCTGTTGGTTCGTGCAGGTTTCCATACACCCGAAGAATATACCCGTACCGCAGGTAGTTTGGTAAATACTATACTAAACTCGCCGGGCGCAAATAAATACCCGCCAACGCAAATGAGCCGCGACGCTGTATTTACCGATGCCGGCGTTTCTGTTGACCTTAACAACTACACTAATACATTTACAAGCTACTATACTTATGGTGGCGCCATAGCCCTGGCGCTTGACCTGCGCTTACGCACCGAATTTAATTTAACATTAGATGATTATATGCGTACCGTTTGGCTTGACCGCGGCAAAGTGATGAAACCTTATGTGGTTGCTGATCTCCAGGCTGATTTGGCTAAACTGACCAAGAACCCAAAATTCGCTGCTGATTTCTTTAATCATTACATCTACGGAATTGATAAGAACAACTATAAAGAACTGTTAGAAAAAGCAGGCTTTGAACTGCGTAAGGCAGCTCCCGGCAAAGCATGGATAGGCCCGGTTGGGGCGTTTGCTGGTCGGGGCCGTTCGGGGCAGGTACGTACCAGTAATACCGAAGGTTTTACCATCCCGGCAAATACCGCAGCTAATACGCCGTTATACAAAGCAGGCCTTGATATTGCCGACGTAATTTTAACCGCCGATGGTAAAGATATAAAGGATGCCGAAGGCCTGAGTGAAATTGTTGATGCGAAAAAACCCGGAGATAAAATAAAATTAACTTACAAAAACAGGACAGGCGACCATATAGCCGAAGTTACGTTAGAAGAAAGCCCCGCTGTTGAGGTGGTATCTTTTGAAAAAGCCGGTAAAACATTAAGTAAAGGCCAGGAAACATTTCGCGCTAACTGGTTATCATCAAAAGTAAAATAAACCATTATGAGAAGAATTATAACAACCGTTGCCTTATTAGGATTAGTAACCGGTGCTTTTGCGCAGGACGTGAACAAACTGATCAAGCAGGATGATGTGGACCGTATTATCAAAACCCTTTCTGCCGATGATATGCAGGGCAGGGCAACTTTTACACCGGGTATTGAAAAAGCCGCGCAGTTTATTGAAGGCGAATTTAAACAAGCCGGATTGGTACCATTAGCAGGTAATAAAGATTTCAGGCAAAATTTTACGATGGCAAGTGTTACCCCGGGTAGTACCACTATTACAATTAACGGCAAATCTATTTCGCCTGATAGTATGATGGTAAGCACAAGCGCGCCTAAAGCAAGCTTTTCAAATATTAAAGATGTTGAAATAGTGAGGATAACTGCCGACAAAAATTTTCGTACAGAAGCGGGCAATTACGGACGCAGCGGTAAAAAACTACTCATATTGGTTGACCCGAAATTTGCTGCAAACATCCGTCAAAGAAGAGGCAGTGTAATGCAGATAAAGGATGACCAGGTTTTAATATATGTTGTTGGTAATTTTGGCGATGTAACATCTTTAAATGTAAATTATACTGCCGATGTTAAACACCAGCCTTTATTCAATGTTGCCGGTATGATTCCTGGTAAATCAAGGCCGGATGAATATGTTGTATTCTCGGGACATTATGACCACTTGGGAATAGTTAAAGGTGCGAGGGTAATGCAAGGCGACAGTATTGCCAATGGTGCTGATGATGATGCATCCGGTACCACTGCAGTTATCACTCTGGCTAAGTATTTCAAAAAGTTAAACAACAATGAACGCACAATAATATTCGTCGCTTTTTGTGCCGAAGAGATTGGCGAATGCGGCTCGGCACATTTCGCACAAACTGTTGACCCCGCTAAAGTGATGGCTATGTTTAATATTGAAATGATTGGTAAGCAAGCTAAATGGGGCGCTAACTCGGCACTTATAACCGGTTATGAGCGCTCGGACTTTGGCCCGATACTACAAAGGAATTTAGAAGGTACCGATTTTAAATTTTACCCGGATCCATACATTAAAGAGAATTTGTTTTACCGTAGTGATAATGCCTCACTGGCAAGAGTAGGTGTGCCTGCGCACACCATTTCAACAGACCAGATAGATAGCGACAAGCTTTATCACACCGTTAAAGATGAATACAGCAGTTTAGATGTAAGTAATATTACAGCAACTATCAGGGCTATCGCATTAAGCTCACGCACCATAGTATCAGGCAAGGATACACCTACAAGAATACCAAAGCTGGAGCAATAGTTTGTTTCTTAATAAATGTAAATAAATGGCGACCAGTTAACTGATCGCCATTTATTATTTAAAGGTATAGCTCATGCTGCCGTTTTGTATGCCGTTGCCCTTTTGTAGCGGACTAAACTTTGCACCTTTTACAGCAGCTTCACATTTATGCACAAACGCGGCATTCTTTATGGTACTGTTGCGGTTGGCATGTGCCATAATTACATTGCCCTTTTTGTCTATTGAAAAATTGATAGTTAATCTCCCTTTAACCGGTGTAATGTCATGAAACATGGGCTGTATCAAAATGTTCCGGCCCGGTGGAATATCGGCAACATATTCGCGTGTTGGTTTTTTTTGTGCCGGTGCAATTAATGCGCTCCCCATTAAAAGGAAACTTAATAATAAAGTAGTTTTAGTTTTCATAACTATATAGTATAATAAGTTATTTGTGCTAACCAATAACTATACACAATTGTTTCAATAACATGTAGTTAAGTGTAAATTTAATAGCTTTGTGTGAATGTTTTATGTGATGATTAAATTGATGGCACAAGCCTTTAGTTATGAGAATTTTTATAGCTTATTTTCTCAACTTTTCTTTTAAAAAATTACCTTAGTATAAAATTACCGCTATGATTACCCTGATCATAATTCTCATCGCTGTTCCTGTTATCCTGCTTATAGCGTTGTTTCGTAAAAACGGCTTTAAACTGGAACGAAAAATTTTGATAAATCGCCCTTTAGCAGATGTGTTTAGCTACGTTAATCTTTTAAAAAACCAGGATAACTTTAACAAGTGGGTAATGATGGACCCTAACCGAAAGAAAACATTCATCGGTACTGATGGAACGGTTGGTTTTATATATAGTTGGGAAAGTAAGCAGAAAAGAGCCGGCAAAGCCAATATGCAAATTACGCGCACAACAACAAATGAGCGGATAAACTTCGAGATACACTTTGAAAGGCCTGTACCCAGTATAGCATATATGTCTATGCAATTACAGGCAATAACTGGTACCCAAACTAATTTAATATGGAGTTTTTATGGTAATCCACGGCCTTATTATTTATTGCGGGTAGCGCACTTGCTATTCCGCGTAAAAAAAGTAGTAGGTTGGGATATGCAGGAAAGCCTGGAAATGTTAAAACAGATACTTGAAAAGTAAGCTTGATGTATGAGTATTTAAAAAGATTTTAGCCCATAAAAAAGCCCGTAACTGTGACGGGCATACTATATAATATGTAATAACTTCTTTATGTCAATTTATGATTGAGCAGCAAAAAGTTTATTTTTCATAATCTCCGGGCTAACCTCGCTGTTAACATCCAGTTGTTTGCGTTTAACCATTTTTATCAAGGCTTCGCATTCAATTTGTATGTCAATAAATTCATTAACAAAAGATTGATAAACTACGCGCTCTCTGCCGTTAAGATAGCCTTTCTTGCCTTTAATTAATTTATACATCCTTACGATGTGTTTGTTAACATTGGTTAAGCTGCCTGATAGTTGGTCGATGTATTCCAAATAAGTCATATTGGGTATGCAATAAATATTATATATACTACAATTAAAAGTTGTGACGGTTTTAACCGGTCGTAATTTTTTTTTGAGAAAGATACGGAGTTTTTTTTGTGATAGTTTGCAACTACGGTTATGTTTTTATTATTTTTTTGTAACGTTATTGTATGTATTTGATTGCCGCCTTGCAACTAAAAAAAGCAAACGCTAATGTACTATAAATTATTATGCGTGCATAGTATTTTAACGTGAACTATTTTGGTTAATTTTGCCCTAACCAATTTACGCGCTATGGAAAGTGTTGCCTATCAGTCAGCCAATAAAATTCGTTTTGTTACAGCAGCCTCGCTTTTTGACGGGCACGACGCTACCATAAATATTATGCGCCGTATTTTACAGCAAAGCGGCGCCGAGGTTATTCATCTTGGCCATAATCGCAGCGTTGATGAAGTAGTGAACTGCGCCATACAGGAAGATGTACAGGGTATTGCGCTTACCAGCTATCAGGGCGGACATGTGGAGTACTTTAAATACATGTTTGATCTGTTGAAAGAACGCGGCGCAGGGCATATCAAAATATTTGGCGGCGGTGGCGGTGTTTTCCTGCCACAAGAAATTGCCGAATTACAGGAATATGGTATCAGCAAAATATACTCGCCGGATGATGGCCGTACCATGGGCCTGCAAGGTATGATCAATGATATGCTGCGCAAGTGTGATTTTAAAACGGTTACTCATCTAAACGGCGAGCTAAAACACCTGCCCGAAAAAGATGCGCACGCTATAGCGAGTTTGATAACCCTGGCGGAGAATGAAGGTATCAGCATTGATCACTCAAACACTGCTGCTGCTCCCGCCACTACAACTATCCCGGTTATTGGTATCACAGGCACCGGCGGTTCGGGCAAATCTTCACTGGTTGATGAGATAGTGCGCCGGTTTTTGATGGAAACTGATAAAACATTGGCAATAATTTCTGTCGATCCATCCAAACGTAAAACCGGCGGGGCTTTACTTGGTGACAGGATACGGATGAATGCTATTAATAACCCACGTATTTATATGCGGTCGCTGGCTACACGGCAGGCTAACTTGGCTTTAAGTAAGCATGTACAGGAGTCGGTGGATATTTGTAAAGCTGCGGGCTATGATTTGATTATAGTGGAAACATCCGGTATAGGACAAAGCGATACCATGATAACGGATTATTGCGATTTGTCGCTTTATGTAATGACCCCTGAGTTTGGTGCAGCCACACAATTAGAAAAAATTGATATGTTGGACTTTGCCGATATGGTAGCTTTGAACAAGTTTGACAAACGTGGTGCGCTGGATGCTATCCGTGATGTGCGCAAGCAATATAAACGTAACCATAAATTGTTTGAGGCTAAAGATGATGAGTTGCCTATTTACGGTACCATGGCCTCCCAATTTAATGATCCCGGCATGAATGAATTATTTGCCGACCTGATCAAAACCATAAAAACAAAAACAGGTGTTGAGTTTAAACTTAAAACACTGGAAAATATAGGTGGTGACGTACATGGCGAAAAGGTGTATATCATTCCGCCAAACCGTACCCGTTACCTTGCCGAAATAGCGGAAAATAGCCAGACCTATGGCGATTGGGTAAACGAGCAATGCAAAATAGCGCAGCAATTGTTCCAGGTAAAAGGTGCAATTGAAGCATTATCTCAACACGGTTCTAAAGAAGGTAATCTGCGCACGGGTTTAGAAGATGTTTATACTCATTTAGAAGAACAATTACACCCGGATTGCAAGCGCCTGTTAAAAGAATGGCCGGGCACAGTTGAACAATACAAAGCCGAGAATTTTATCTATAAGGTTAGGGATAGAGAGATTAAACAACCATTGTTTTATACTTCTTTGTCTCAACTGAAAATTCCAAAAATTTCTTTGCCTAAATACGAGGCATGGGGGGATATTTTACGTTGGCTGTTAACCGAAAATGTACCGGGAGAATATCCTTACACGGCAGGTGTATTCCCGTTAAAACGTGAAGGTGAGGACCCAACCCGTATGTTTGCCGGCGAGGGTGGTCCCGAGCGTACCAATAAGCGTTTCCACTATGTATCATTAGGGCAGCCTGCGCATAGGCTGTCAACGGCTTTTGATTCGGTTACGCTTTATGGAGAAGACCCACATATCCGCCCGGATATTTATGGTAAGATTGGAAATGCAGGTGTAAGCATAGCTACGCTGGACGATGCCAAGAAATTGTATTCGGGTTTTGATTTATGCCATGCATCTACGTCGGTATCCATGACTATCAATGGTCCGGCACCGATGCTGCTTGGTTTCTTCATGAATGCCGCTATCGACCAGCAATGTGAAAAGTATATTACCGAGCATAAGCTGGAACATTTGGTAGAAGCTAAATTTAAAGATGTTTATGATGACAAAGGTTTACAGCGCCCTGTTTATAACGGTGGCGAACTGCCTGCGGGTAATAGTGGCTTAGGCCTTATGTTGCTTGGCCTAACCGGCGACCAGGTTTTATCTGCTGATGTTTATGCCAAAATAAAAGCTTACGCAATTGCAACCGTTCGCGGTACAGTGCAGGCAGATATATTAAAAGAAGACCAGGCGCAAAATACCTGCATTTTTAGCACCGAGTTCGCCCTGCGGATGATGGGCGATATGCAGCAGTATTTTATTAACAAAAAAGTGCGCAATTTTTATTCGGTTTCTATTTCCGGGTACCATATTGCCGAGGCGGGCGCTAACCCGGTTACGCAATTAGCATTTACTTTATCAAACGGGTTTACCTATTTGGAGTATTACCTGAGCCGGGGCATGCACATTGATGATTTCGCGCCGAATTTATCGTTCTTTTTCTCGAATGGTATCGATCCTGAATATTCTGTAATTGGCCGCGTGGCAAGGCGCATTTGGGCAAAGGCGATTAAGAATAAATACAAGGGTAATGACCGCTCGCAAAAGCTGAAATATCATATCCAAACCAGTGGGCGCTCATTGCACGCCCAGGAAATTGATTTCAACGATATCCGTACAACGCTGCAAGCGCTATATGCCATTTATGATAACTGCAATTCGCTGCATACAAATGCTTACGACGAGGCTATAACCACACCTACCGAAGAATCGGTGCGCAGGGCTATGGCCATACAATTAATCATAAACCGCGAGTTGGGCCTTGCCAAAAATGAGAACCCGATACAGGGCGCGTTCATTATTGAAGAATTAACCGATTTGGTTGAGCAGGCAGTACTCAATGAATTTAAAAATATAAATGACCGTGGCGGTGTATTAGGCGCAATGGAAACTATGTACCAGCGCGGAAAGATACAGGAAGAATCGTTATATTACGAAACGCTTAAACATAACGGCGAATACCCGATAGTTGGTGTAAACACCTTTCTTAACAAAAATGGATCGCCAACGGTTACCCCGTCTGAAGTTATACGTGCGACTGAAGAAGAAAAGCAATACCAGATATACACCCTTAGCGAATTCCAAAAACGAAATGAGCATATAATTGCCCCTTTATTAAAAAACTTGCAGCACACGGCTATAGCAGGGCACAATATTTTTGAAAGCCTGATGGAAGCCTGCAAGTATTGTTCGTTAGGGCAAATATCGAATGCGCTTTACGCGGTTGGGGGACAGTATAGGCGGAATATGTAATTTGTGAGAGCCAAGAATCAAGATACAAGAATCAAGAATGCCCTGTCTTGGTTCTTAGTTCTTGATTCCTGGTTCTCTAAGCAACCCACTCACTCACAATCTTCGCCGATAACAAACAAAGTGGAATACCGCCGCCCGGATGCACGCTACCGCCGCAGAAATACAGGTTTTTAACTTTTGAAGCCTTATTGGCGTGCCTTAAAAACGCCGCGAATTTGGAGTTGGAGCTTGTGCCATAGATGGCCCCCTGGTAACCGGATGTTTTGCTTTCAATACTTCGTGGGTCGAGAATGCTTTCAGAAACAATTAGTTTGCTAATATCCTCTCCTAAACTTTTGGATAGCCTGTCAATAATGTTCTGCCGAGCTTCGGCGATCAATTTATCCCAATCCTGCCCGGTATTAGAAGGTACGTTAACCATGGTAAACCAGTTTTCGCAACCATTAGGGGCATCATCATGTTTGTATTTGGAGGTGATGTTTAAGTAAATCGTCGGATCATGGTAAATGGTCTTTTCTTTCCAGATATGGTCGAACTCGGTCTTGTAATCAGCACTAAAAAAGATATTGTGCAGATCCAGTTGCTGAAACTGTTTGTTTATTCCCCAATAAAATACAAATGCCGAACTGCTGCGTTCCTGTTGCAATATCCTTTTAGGATGGAGATAAGGATAGGCACCCAGAAGCTTGTTGTAAGTAAACCAAACATCCATGTTTGAAATCACAACATCGGCAGCAATTAGATTATCATTAACCTTTATGCCTTCGGCTTTATCACCTTTTAAAATGATCTTCTCTACAGACGAATTGTAATTAAACCTCACACCCAGGTTTTCTGCCAGTTTTACCAGGCTTGTGGTTATACTATGCATCCCGCCGCCTGGAAAATATGCCCCGTAATGTCTTTCCAGGTGAGGAATAACATTTAGGGTTGCCGGAGCCGCATAAGGATTTGAACCATTGTAGGTAGCGTACCGGTCAGCAAACTGCACCATCCGCTCATCTTTAAAAAAATGTTTGTTTGCTCCGTGCATAGTACTGAATGCGCCTATCTGTGGGAAACTGATCAACTCATTTAAAGCATCCCAATTTAAATAGTTTTTTAAACGGTGCAGCGATTTTTGAAGGAAGACAGGATTAGTAATATTGTATATAGTTTCGCTATTACGAATGTACTTTATAATAGACTTTGCAGGTTCGCCAATTTGATCTTCTACCTCTTTTATAAATCTTTCCTCATCACTATAATCCTTCAATTGTGTTCCGTCAGGATAAAAATAGTTGCAAATGGTTTCCAGTTTTTGATAAATAAAATAGTCGGAAGGGTTTTTACCGGCCAGTTCAAACAACTCGTCAATATACCGGGGCATGGTAAGCAGGCTTGGGCCGGCATCAAACCGGTAGCCATCCTGTTTAATTTCTGATAACTTGCCACCAGGGTAATTATTAGCTTCAAAAACCTCAACCTGGTAACCTTTAACAGCCAACCGAATGGCGGATGCAATTCCGGCAACTCCGGCACCGATGATTACAGCTTTTTTATGGGGATTAGAAGTCACAGTTAATG
>Ga0207153_1131_pt1 | contig 14656 bp, 15 predicted proteins | sample Alteio_BWMinHeat_27_FD_153580 | JGI IMG/M metagenome (GOLD analysis project Ga0207153, IMG submission 153580) | Enriched cells from forest soil in Barre Woods Harvard Forest LTER site, Petersham, Massachusetts, United States -... | ecosystem: Environmental > Terrestrial > Soil > Temperate forest >...
CATTGCGTAGTTTGGTTTTATGCATGTTAAGCTTATGAAAATATTTAGCGGCGCGGTCAAGCACATTTTCGCTGCAATTTTTTTCAATGCAAACACGTATCTCGCCCGAAGTATGCTTTTCAGCACCCTCAATCGCGGTACGTATGCGTTGCTGTTCCTCGTCGTTAAATAGGGCCATATTTTTGATGATTGCACTGATTTTAAAATGATTACACCGATTATTAAAGGTGATATTTAACTAAAATTGCACATTAGGCACTTTATCAGCGCCTGCCTCAGCCTGGAAGTAACCTTTTTCGGTAAAGCCGAACATTTTAGCAGTTATGTTTGCCGGGAACGAACGGATCTTGCTGTTGTATTCCTGTACTGCAGTGTTGAAATCTAAACGGGCTACATTGATGCGGTTTTCTGTTCCTTCTAACTGTGCCTGTAAAGCCGTGAAATTATCATTCGCTTTTAATGAAGGATAATTTTCGGATGCTACCAATAACCTGCCTAAAGCTGTACTTAACTGCCCTTGTGCTGCCTGGAATTTTTGAATGGTTTCCGGCGTTAATTTAGTTGGATCAACCTGTATGGAAGTAGCCTTAGCACGTGCTTCGGTTACGCCAAGTAAGGTGCTTTTTTCAAAATTAGCTACGCCTTTTACGGTATTTACCAGATTAGGTATCAAATCGGCACGGCGCTGGTATTGGCTTTCTACGGCTCCCCATTTGGCTTTAATGTTTTCGTCCATTTGTACCATGCTGTTGTAGCTGCATGAGCTTAAAGACATAGTGCCTGCTATTAATAATATTGCTGTGAGTAGCTTTTTCATGTGTTGTTTTTTAAGGATTTATATATGGACAACAAAATATATACCGTTGTTACAATAACAAAGTATAAATGACATTATGTCAAATATACTTAAAAGAATAAGTTTAGCTTGTAAATAACAGGCTGGTTGATAATTGATCGCTATTAACAGTAAACGCCCGATATGTTTTATACCGGGCGTTTATTGAATTTATTGAACAGGGTGATCAGGATGATGATCTGGTGGTTTTGGCGGCTGTACCGGGCGCTGTTGACGTTGCTGCGCCTGCTGTTGTCTTTGAGCCTGCTGCTGTGCTTGTTGCTGTTGCCTTTGCTGTTGTTGGGCCTGTTGTTGCTGCCTTTGTTGTTGTTGGGCCTGCTGCTGTGCCTGTTGTTGCTGCCTTTGCTGTTGTTGGGCCTGCTGCTGTGCTTGTTGTTGTTGTCTTTGCTGTTGTTGGGCCTGCTGCTGTGCCTGTTGTTGCTGCCTTTGCTGTTGTTGAGCCTGCTGCTGTGCCTGTTGTTGCTGCCTTTGTTGTTGTTGAGCCTGCTGCTGTGCTTGTTGTTGCTGCCTTTGCTGTTGTTGGGCCTGCTGCTGTGCTTGTTGTTGCTGCCTTTGCTGTTGTTGGGCCTGTTGCTGTGCTTGCTGATCCTGTTGTTTTGCCTGCTGCTGCTGAGCATCGCGTTGCTGACGCTGTTGTTGCAACAACTGCTGTTGGGCTTGTTGTTGAGCCGGTTGCGCTGCAGGATTTGCCGGTGTTACATTTGGTCTATCTTCCGGACGGCCGCCATGTACGCGTTCGCCGCCAATATGCTGGCCGTTTACATTAGCCGGTTTTGGTTGCTGTGCCGGGTTAGCATTAACCGCAGGTGTGTTAGGTTGTCCCTGAACCCCACGTTGTCCGGCATGATTGTGCTGTTCGTTAGGATTGTTTACCGCCGGTTGACCTGCAGGGGCATTTGGTTGAGGTACACCGCCTGGTTGACCGGGACGATTATGCTGTTGCCCAACCGCCGGCCGGTTGCCTTCCTGGTTCGGGGCTGCGCCCGCTTGCGGTGCATTTGGCCTGTTATTTACGCGTACTACTTTATTATCAGGCGTTGAGCTGCGTGCTACAGCTGCTAACCTGCTGGCATTTGCATGGTTTACCGCTGCTGCTCCTGCCGGGCCGCGCTGAGCAATACCCTGGTTAGGATTTTGCTGGCGATATGCTGCACCATCAACTACCCGTTGCGGATGTGCTTCGGGTACTTTCTTAACAGCAGGCCTGAATATAGTTACCGCGTTATTGCGTACATTAATGGCTCCCGGCGCGGTGGCATTATTGATATGGTACACTTGCGGACGCTGATGGGTATAGCGTTGAATATCTTCTGCCCTCGGGCCTGCAATATATTTGCGGTTATCGTGCACATAGGTATTATTTATAATAGTAGTATTATGAATAATAGTTACTACACGGGCATGTGGCACATAATAATTGTAAATATTAGGGCGGTTAATGTAGGCTTGCGGCGCACATACCCAATACCTGTCGGGCACATTATAGCCACCGCCAAATGAGATACTGAGACTTATGCCTGGCATTAAAGGGGCCCAGCCATAATAGCCGCCACCCTGGCGCCAGCTAACCCAGGCCGGTGCCCATTCGTAGCCCGGTACCCATTCCCAGCCATAATAATCATCATAATGCCAGCGGCCATAGTGAAATGTGGCCCAACCCCATGGATAGTCTGAAACCCAGGTGTTGCCATAATCTGTTAATACCCAGTGTCCGTTGGTGGCATATGGCCTGAAATCGTCACCGGCATCGGGCACCCATACATCTCCATACTGGGGATCGGTTACCCAGGTGCCGTATTGTGATAAGTTATCATAAAAGTCCTGCTCAGTAATATCCTGTGCTTTAACTTTATTAGGTGCTATAGCTATAAGCAAAAATGCCAGTAAGCTTATACCCCATATTTTTTTTAAAATATTCATAATATTAGTTTTAGGTGGTAGGTTAATGTGTATATATTGTTTTTGACAACATCTATTATAAAACGTTTAAGGGGCTGATTGTTTTAATATTATATGATATTGGTATTATTATATAGTTAAATTATAATAGACTTTTAAGCCCGGTGCCGGGTAAATTTTCAGGGATATCATCTTTAAAAGCCCATTGACTTTGCAAAACAGGGGGCGAACGCAGCAATAAATAAATGAAATTCCAGGCCCTTTCAAAGAGGTGGTTAGATAAAAACTAAGTTATTAATAAATTATCTTTTGCCTGGTGGTTAATAAAACTTTTGCACACTATGTAAAACTATAATGTAAATTGAATATTTTTACCTTCTACTTTATTTTATAATTATGAGCACAGTAAATATTCCACGCCTTGATTTGAACACCTATCTAAATGGCGATGCAGCTGACCGTAAACGTTTTTCGGATGATATCGGTAAGGCTTTTAATGAAACAGGCTTTGTTACCATTACCAATCATGGATTGAGTAAAGAATTGATAGACAGTCTTTATGCACAGGTTAAAGAGCTGTTTTCCTTGCCTGAAAGCGTAAAAGATAAATATGAGATACCCGAGCTTTCGGGCCAGCGTGGTTATACCGGCAGGGGAAAAGAAACTGCAAAAGGGTTTAAAACACCCGATTTAAAAGAGTTTTGGCAAATTGGCCAAACAGTAAGTGATGGCGCGGCTATTAAAGAAGAATACCCGGATAACCTGGTAGTTACCGAGTTGCCGGCCTTTAATACTACAACTTCTGAAATTTACAAAAAGCTGGAAGATACCGGCACGCATTTATTACGCGCTATTGCTGTTTATTTAAACCTTCCCGAAAATTATTTCGATAATAAGGTACACAATGGTAATTCTATTTTGCGTACGCTGCATTATTTCCCTATTGAAGACCCGGATTCTGTTCCGGCTGACGCGGTTAGGGCAGGAGCGCATGAAGATATTAACCTGATCACGTTATTGATTGGTGCAAGTGCCGACGGTCTGGAAGTATTAACCCGTGATGGAGCATGGTTCCCTATAAAAGCGCATGGTGAAGACTTAGTGGTTAACGTAGGTGATATGTTACAACGTTTAACTAATAATAAGCTAAAATCAACAACTCACCGTGTGGTTAATCCGCCGCGCGAGCTGATGAAAAATTCACGTTATTCAGTGCCTTTCTTTTTACACCCGGTATCTGATATGGATTTGACCTCGTTACCATCATGCATTGATGCTGAACATCCTAAACAATACGAAGATATCACCGCAGGCGAATATCTTGACGAGCGTTTACGCGAAATTGGGCTGAAAAAATAGTTTACAGTGGGCAGTTTGCAGAGAAACAGTTTGCAGTTTTCAGAAAGCAGTTTGCCAATGCCAAGAAGTGTACTTAATTTATAAAGTTTGCAGTTGGTGAATCAGTAATGAGCTTTGCCAACTGCCAACTGCCAACTGAAAATCGCCTACTTCATCTCTTCTTCAATCGCCCTGTAAAATTCATTTACATGTTGCGAGCCTATGATATAAATAAGCCCATCACGGTCGGTTAAATGTATGGCCTCTTTGCCCGCTGTGAAAAAGCGGATAGTACCTTTTGTGTGCAGGTTATAAACCGGATTATTAAATAAATAACGGCTGTATTTTCCTTTCTCAACCTTTACAATACTGTTCAGGTCGATTTTTACCAGGCGGGTGGTCCAAAGGCCATCAAGCAGTATGCTTTTATTTTGAACACGGGTGCGAAAATGAAGCAAAAAGCCCATGGTTATAGAAATAACAATGATGGCAAAACCGACTACCATTAGCAGATCGCCGCTTCGCTCACGCTCGTCGGTAAAAAAATCAATAGCGAAACAAAACATGGCCAAAAACAAACGGATAGTAAGCGGGATAAACTCCCTGCCAAGGAATTGCTTTTCGGTAAAAACGGGTTTGTCGCTCATGATAGTTTATACAATTCGAATATAGTTACTTTTTTGGTGTTTTTGTTTACTTTATAACGATCATCCAGCCGGTAGCCGCCAATCCATATAATATCATCATTGCCATTTATTAACAGCGGTATTTCGTTTTTGGTATGCAAAGGTACTTTCTGATTTATAAAGAAATCACTTAATTTTTTGCGGGTTTTCATTCCCAACGGATAAAACTGGTCGCTTTGCTGCCATGCGCGAATGCTTAACGGGTAAACCAATAAATCGGCATCTACCGAAACAGATAGTGGATTATCTTTTATAATAAGCGGACTATCATCATGTAATACAGTCAATTTATAATGCGGAAAATTGATGGTATGATCTGTTTGATTGATCAATACATCCAGTGCCACGGATCTATCTTTTTTTGCCAGGATCAAGTTATCCCTGTCCAACACCAGCTTATACCCGGTTGTTTCAAATAATCGCCCCGAATGCTTATCCAGGCTGGCAATAATATCATCAACCGTAGTTTCGTTGAATCCATATTCCTGCAGCAATTTAAAAAGCAATAACCTTGTTGGTTTTAGTACTTTTATAGCCGCGATAGCTATATGTATTTCATCGCCCTGTGCTACAAATAAATCGCTTTTTAGCTCATCCAATTTTAGCTGCAGTAACGCTTCCATATCCCTAAAATGCTGCAAATTGCTCTCAAATGTTTTTTCAAGATTTGGATTCAGCTCCTTTAATTTGGGGATAACCTCATGTCGAAGTTTATTACGGGCATATTTTACAGAAGCGTTTGAGCTATCTTCTACGTAGTTCAATTTATTTTCGGCGACAATATTTTGTATCTCGTCGCGGTTTAAAAACAACAGGGGACGAACTAAAGCGCCGTTTTTTTGGTAATATGCCATGCATGCCGGCAATGCCTGTGCCGCGGGTAAGGTTTAACAATATTGTTTCAATCGCGTCGTTTTGGTGATGCGCAAGTGCAATAACCGAATAGTTAAATTCATGCTGTAGCTGCCCAAACCATTGGTAGCGCAAATTACGGGCAGCCATTTGGATGGAAATTTTGTTTTCGGCGGCGCAGGCTTTCGTATCAAATTGGATAGTATGAAACGATACATCCATTTGCTGTGCCAATTGTTTGCAAAACGCTTCATCAGCATTGGCTTCATCGCCGCGTAGCTGAAAATTGCAGTGCGCTATGCCAAAATTGTAACCGGCTGATTTTAATAAATGAACCATCAATACCGAATCCATACCCCCGCTTACCGCAGCCAACACCTTATTGTTGGGGGTAAACAACGCATTTTGTTCAATAAAATCAGTAAAACGGACCGTTGGAAGCATCATCAAAATTATTAATTTAATAACCCCAACAAAAAACTAATTTTGCCCCTGTGAGGAAATACGTTTTAAGCTTATTGTTTTTACTACTAATGGTTACTGCTTTTGCACAAAAAAGACCTGTAACAAATGCTGCCCCGGCCTCGAAAAAGTCGCTGGTGATACTTATTTCTTCTGAATCTTCTGAAATGGTTAAAGCGTCTGACGGTAAAGCTACGCTTAAAGTTCACAAGGGCGTTTTCAAGCAGGATTATTCTATTTTACGGTCAGACAGCGCTTATTTTTATCCTGACCAAAATGCTTTGGATGCCTTTGGTCATGTAAACATTAACCAGGGCGATACCTTAAATATTTATTCGGACAAGCTGAATTATAATGGTAATACCAAAGTAGCCATACTAACCGATCATGTTAAAATGATTGATAAAGATGCTACGCTCACTACTGATTATTTAACTTATAACACAGCTACACGTATAGCAACCTACACAGGTGGTGGTAAATTGGTGAATAAGGATAATACGCTTGTTAGTAAAAACGGCTACTACTTTTCATTTACACGCGATGCCTATTTCAGGTATGATGTAGTGTGTAATACACCCGATGCAGTAATTAAGTCTGATACGCTGAGATACAATAGCGGCATACGGACAACTTATTTTTACGGGCCCACCCATATTTATGGAAAAAAGGATAAAGACACCCTTTACACCGAAAATGGCGATTATAATACCATTACCGAGATATCCCGCTTCGGCAAAAAAAACCTGTATTCGCAAGGCACAAAAACCTTAAAGGGCGATAGTTTATTTTATGACAGGCTAAAAGGCTACGGCCGGGCGGTAAAGCATGTTGTTTTTAATGATAATGAGCAAAAGTCAACCATTTATGGCGACTTAGGTGAATATTATAAAGCTGATGACCGGGCAGTGATAACACAAAACCCTTATGTAGTATTTATTACTGAAGATAAGGACACAACCCAAACCGATACCGTAAAAGGAAAAATAAAGGTTCCAGGTAAAACAAATGCCATCGATAATAAACTTACTATAAACAAAACTGACCCGCTGGTAAAGAAACTTGGACTAAAGGCCGATTCATTAAATAAGAAAGTAATGGTACCGGTTAAGGTGGATTCTATCAACAAAAAATTGACGATTAGCAAAACTGATCCGCTGGTAAAGAAATTAGGATTAAAGGTCGACTCTTTAAGCAAAAAGCCAAATTCAAAAGTAGATTCTGCTATAAAAAAACAAATCGCATCGTCAACGATAGCAAAGCCCAAAGGAGCGCCTGTAAAGAGCGTTGTTGCTACTGTAAAAAGTAAAACTGACACCGCAAGCAAAGCTAAAATTGATACAGCCAGGCGAATAAAGCGCGATTCGTTATTTATGGCCGCGGATACCATAGAAACACAGATAGTGACCTATAAGGCGTTAAAAGACATGCAGCGCGCCCGGTTCTTAGCCAATAACATTGATACCTCAATAAAGGTTATAAAAACAGTTTTGCTGACAAAGCTCCCTAAGTTTATTTCTATTGAGGCACCTAAATTACGTGCTGATACTTCCATGTATCACCGCGGATATTTTGGTAAGCCTAAACCAAAGGCAGCCCCTGTTAAAAAGAAACCGGTGAAGCCTGTCGACCCAAAAAAGGCGAAGGCTGATAGCATAAAGAATAAAATAATTGCCGACTCATTAGCTATAATTGCCGATCATGGGTTAAAAGACACTTCAAGGGTGCGCATAATTAGCGGGCACCATCATTCAAAAATATTTAAGTCGGATTTGCAGGCTAAGTCTGATTCGATGTTTTACAGCAATAGCGATTCGACCATACGAATGTATGTACACCCGATGATATGGACGCAGGGGTCACAACTATCCGGCGATACGATCAATTTGCAAATGAAGAACCGTAAGCTGGACAATATCGACCTATACCCTAATGCGTTCATTGTAAATATAGATAAGGGCGATTCTGTGCATTTTAACCAGATAGGCGGAAAAGCTATGCACGGCACATTTAAGGATAGTAAACTTAATACTATGCTGGTTATAGGTAATGCCGAAACCATCGCTGTTTCAAAAGATAGTGTTACCCATAAGCCCAAAGACCTTTTGCGTACATTGAGCTATAAATTGTTTGTTCAGTTTAAAAATGGCGAAATCAACCGCATAACCCTAATGTCAAAACCCGATCAGCGCGCATTGCCATTTGACAAATCGAAAGAAGAAGACAGGGTACTTAAAGGATTTATCTGGAAACCTAAGGATAGGCCATTATCAAAGGAATCTATTATACATACCTACAATCCGCCGGTTAAGAAGAAACCAGCTGTAACCAAGGCCGGGCCGGTAAAAGGTACGGTGCCCGTAAAAACACCGTTTAAGAAGACCGATAATAAACCTGAAAGTAAATCACCGGTAGTTATTCCTTCAAATATTAAACCTGTAAAAGATTCTGTTATTTCGATTAAGCCCGATACGGTAAAAAAAACCGACACTATAAAACGAATAGTTACGCCTAAACTTAAAGGCAGCGAAGATAATTAGGCTGCAATCTTTTTTAAATAAAAAAGGCCCGCAACGCATAATGCTTTGCAGGCCAATCTACTCACTATTCAACAACCCCTTTATCCTAAAACCTCGTTATTATAGTTACTTAAGTAATTTATAAAAGGTTGCCTTGAAGTAAAATAAACAAACTCAGTTGTTAGGTAATATGTCAATTCCTCAATTTTACCTACGTTTGCGCTATGGATCATGTACTGGATAACCCGGCCTGGAGCGCTTTAACATTGGGGAATAAAAACCTTAGTAACGGCACTGTAGCGGTTAAATATTTTGATAAACAAGTTTCGCCTTTTGTCGCTTTTGAAGAGATATCTAATGAAAACTTCAACACCTTGCATGATCTGTTACCTGATGAAAGCACCTCATTTTTGATCACCCAAAACGAAATTGAATTTCCCGCAGGTTGGAAAGTGCTGCATTGTATAAAAGGTTTCCAAATGGTTTATACAGGTGATGCTATACCGGTTAAGCCAGGCGCCGAACTGGTGCCTTTAACAGAGAAGGATACCCCACAAATGGTATCTTTAACCAAGTTGACCAACCCTGGTCCGTTTGCGCCGCGCACAATTGAATTTGGCCATTATTATGGCGTTTTTGATGGAGAGCAATTGGTGGCTATGGCCGGGCAGAGATTAAATCCGCAACCTTATGCGGAGATAAGCGCTGTTTGTACACATCCCGACCATTTAGGAAAAGGTTATGCCAGGCAATTGCTGGCGTTTCACATTAACCGCATCAAAGCAGCAGGCGAAATACCATTTTTGCACGTACGGTATAATAACGACAGGGCCATTAAAGTGTATCATGATATGGGTTTTGAAACCCGCCGAGAGATTTGTTTTAACTATATACTGAAGTTAAATAACTAACTTTAAGAATATGGAAACCGCCCTTTATCTCGAAAAATTTCAGCAAGCTGTTAATAGTATGGATAAGCAATTGTTTGTCCAAAATAACCTGGAATTGAAAGTTGGGGTATGGATTGATTCAGTGGTCTTAAAAATTCAAAAGAAGGCATGGTTAGGCAATTCGCCATCTGCAAAACCATTTAGCAGCTCGGTTTTTTTCTCGGTTTGGACAAGTGACAAATCTATCGGCAAAAGCCAATTGCTGTACAACATACACGCGCTTAAACTAAGAGAGGTAAAAGGATATACCCTTCGAAGCCGCGATTTTGCAGCAGATTTCAGGTCACGCTTTAAGCCATTTGAAAACCAATGGCCCAATGTAAGTACACAATTTGGACCGCTTACTTTAATGGAGGGATATATGAATATAGACACTGATAATTTCGAACGTGAAATAACAGAGTTAGCACTTAAATTTACCAGCATCCAATTTATTATTGACGACTTATTTGCCGCCAGGAAAAAATAACCATTAAACGTATTTAAAAAATGACCTTCGATTTTACTAATAAAAATGTGCTGATAACCGGTGGTTCGCGTGGCATAGGCAGTGTAGCGGCGAAGCTATTTGCAGATGCCGGCGCAAATGTGATAATCACTTATAATGCCAATAAGAAAGCGGCGGAAGATACTATCGCTTCACTTGGCGCGGGTGATCATAGTTTTTACCAGTTAGATGTTGCCGACGCTATTGCTATCGAACATTTTTTCGATGAGTTTTCAAAAAAGTATGATCGCCTGGATATCCTGGTAAATAATGCGGCAGCGCACCTGGAGCATAAAATTTTAGAAACCAGGTTTGATACCTGGAGGCAAAACTGGGAACAAACACTGCAAACTAATTTAATGGGCCCGGCTAATATGTGCTACTTTGCGGCAAAGATCATGGTAAAACAACAGGCGGGTAAAATTATCAATGTATCATCACGCGGCGCGTTTCGCGGCGAACCGGATAACCCTGCCTATGGCGCAAGTAAAGCGGGAGTAAATTCGATGAGCCAGTCATTAGCATTGGTTTTAGCGCCACATAATATCAGCGTTCATATTATTGCACCGGGCTTTGTATCAACAGAAATGGCTACCGATAAATTAAGCGGCCCCAACGGCGAAGCGATAAAAAGCCAAAGCCCGTTTGGTCGTGTTGCCAAACCCGAAGAAGTAGCAACGTTAATAGCGGTTTATGCCAGTGAGGGATTAGAATTTGCCAGCGCTGGTATTGTTGATATTAATGGGGCTTCGTATTTGAGAAGCTAAGGCCATGAAAAGGTTAATGCTTGGATTGTTTTTATTTGCTTTGTGTTCAGTCGTCCTCGGCCAAAGTCGCCATGTAAAAAACGACACAACGTTTCTGTTTCGGGAAATAAATAAAAAAGAACATTATTACCATGCTATTTATATCGAACGAAATAAGGAATCTGCCTCATACAAAAGATTGCTTGACTTCCAGTTTGATAAAGATGAAAACAAAGCATATAAACGAGAGTATGAAGGTTTAAAGCAAAACCATCCTGAACCACTCAAAAAAGTAAAGCTTTCCGGCTTGCCTAAAGAGTGGATGCCGATTTATTTGTATAAAGGCAAATACTACATATATTCTCCATCAGAATGGGCTGATGTTGACAGAAGAATTATATCTGACAGTACGTTATTGTATAGCAACTTCGAAATTTCTATCGAACCTTTTATAGCATTTAAAAAAACCGAAAAGTACACCTATCTTTTAAAAACACGCAGTTATTATCCCAAACCTCATACTTCACAAATTACTATTCATATAATTGACCCTAAAAATAAAATAGCGGTTTGGTGTAATCCTTCATTACCGGTTAAAGATAGGTACGGATTATATGTAGTACGAGACTGTGCAAAGAATTTTGATATGGTAGATAACTATTTTAGTGAAGGTAAAATGCCTGAGTTTATGTTCGATAAAATAAATTATGCAAAGCTTTTAAAAGGGAAATAGGCCTGTCTAATTTTTTAACTTTTCCAAATCTTTCAATCCCCACTCCTGCATCACCCCGATAACCGGCATTAATGACTGCCCGTGCTCGGTAATTTTATATTCGACTCTCGGAGGGATCTCTGCATAAATAGTACGCTCTATAATTCCGTCGGCTTCCAGTTCGCGTAATTGGTTAACCAACATTTGCTTGCTGATAACCGGCAATGCTTTTTGTAATTTGCTGAAACGATTGCAGTTTTTAGATATGGCGTAAATGATCAATATTTTCCATTTGCCGCCAATTTTGTTCATGCATTGGGTAACGGGGCAATTGTATGGATTGAAATCTTTGTTTTTGCGGGTATTTTCCATTGGTCTGTAATAATGTACTATGGATGCTTTGTCAAACTACTTGTATTGAATAGACAAAGGTAACATCTTTGCATAGATCAAACACAAAAACCAATGACATCAGCAGAAACCAAACAATTTATTGAAGGCGGCGAATGGCAAAGTTTAGCCGTTGAGTTACGCCCGAGTAAGGACAGAGCCACGAGTGAAATGAAACCATTTTATTGTTTCCGTACATTTAAATTTACTCCGGGCGATAGGTTTGAATGTACCGTAATAAATTCTGCCGATGCTGCCGGTAAAATAGCGCTGGTTAAAATTGTTATTAAGGGACATAACGTTTGGCAGGGCGAACATCCAACAATCAAAGATGCTTATTATGTTGATTACGTTGCCGACCATGCTTACGAAATAACACCGTTAATACAGGGTTTTGCCGACGCGATAAACCTGGTGCCAAACAAAGATTTAAATAAATGGGAGGTTGGCGTTACGCAGGATATAAAAGCTAAAGCGTTTCCGGCGTTTGGATTGGCAGAAGGACAGATCTATATAGATTATGACCTTATATATATATTAAATGATTTGCTGTTTATGGGTAGTAAACATGTTGACGGGCGGGCTTTCGATAAACCCGAAAACAGGCCCACTAATCTGCAGATCCCGCTTATAAGAAAATAATACGTCAATAAAAAAAGGGCCTTGATTTTTGATTTTTGATCAAGGCCCTTTTTTATTGAATAACGATAATTAATTAGCAGCTACTACCACATTATCTTTACTGGCTACGGTACCTTTACCTTTTACAGCTTGCCCGCCTATTGACATATCAAAATCTACGTCTACATTATTCACCATGCTAACCATATACTGTTTTTTAATGTTATAGCTCATACTGCCTGTGCCCAATCCTTTTATTACCATTGTCATACCTGTATTTTTAGCAGGTTCGGGTTTGCTTAAGTCTATATCCATATTTTCTGAGATATCAAATGCGGCTACATCATTGGTAATGCTTATTAATTTATAGGTCATTTTCACAGTCATATTGTTACCCCCACCCATAGCCATCATCGGCATAGAAAATGGCGCGTCCATGGTGAATGTCTCACCTACCTTCACAGGATGATCAGGAAACTTAACTAAATTCTGAACGTTTTCGGCCATTTGTACCATAGCCGCTTTAAGACTATCAGTTAGCTTTTGGCCCGAAATTGAATCTATATGCAATTTACTGTCTGGTAAATATTTACCATAAATAACCATTGAAACCGGCGGAATCTGCCCGGATGGCATATCCTGTCCGTTCATCGTCATTTTAATATCGGTAGACTTGTTGGTTATTTTTACAGGAACAGATTTTGTTTGATCAGCCGCTCCCGTTTCAGTTATAGCTAACGTATTCATTATCATGTTCATATTTATCTGCTGGCCTCCGGCATTCATATTCATTGCTGTTGTCATATCCCGTGTATCGGTATAGGTTGTTTTAGGCGAATAAACCGGTTTAAAGCTGGCTTGTTGCTGTGCTTTTAACTGTGTTGCAAAACCAGCAAGCAAAAGGATGAAAACTGTTTTTTTCATAGTTAGTGTTTTGAGACAGCAAGATAATAATTATTGAATTGGTTTAATAATATTGTTTCATCCTAACGAAGTAAACGCTTTGTGCCCGGCAGTTACCTCATCATTGGCTAATACTAATCAACTAATCTTTAATTAACTAATCTCTAATTCGTATCTTTGCGGCAATGCAATTAACAGAGATACCGGTAAAGGAAGGGTTTAAAAACTACAACAATTATGGCGCGTGGCTTAAACAAAAGTACAAAGGGCACCGCGTTTTTAAGGTAATTGTTGATGGTGGTTTTACCTGCCCCAACCGTGACGGCTCAAAAGGTTATGGTGGTTGTACCTACTGCAATGTTGATTCGTTTACCCCGTCTGTATCGCGCAACGCGCCTACTATTCGTGAACAGGTTATACAAGGGATGGAACGTGCCCGCAACGGCAATAAGGCCGACAAGTTCATTATTTACTTTCAACCCAATACCAATACTTACGCCCCAACACATTATTTAAAAATGATGTATGATGAGGCTTTGAGCTATGGTACAGAAGATATTGTAGGCCTTTCAGTAGGTACCCGCCCGGATTGTATTGATGCCGAAAAGATAGCCTTATTAGAAAGTTATACCGACAGGTTTGATGTGGATTTGGAGATGGGCATGGAGTCTATTTATAATGACACCCTGAACCAGATCAACCGCGGTTGCTCTCATGAGGATCTGCTGCATGCGCTAAAATTGGTTGAAAACAGCAAGCTGGATGTTTGTGTGCATACTATTTTCGGTTTCCCATGGGAAACGCACGAAATGATGCTTAAATATGCCGATGAGATCAATCGCCATCCACAAATAAAATTTGTGAAATTGCACCACCTGCATATTGTTGAAGGATCAGTAATGGGGGTAAAATATAAGCGCGAACCGTTTAAGGTTTTTACGTTAGATGAATACACCGATTTTTTATGCGAGTTCTTGCCTTTGGTGCGCCCTGATGTAATTATACAACGCTTATTCGGCTTATCAGACAGGGAATTGTTGATAGCGCCTAACTGGCTGCTCAAAAAATCAGAGATACAATACTATATTGATAAACGCATTGCCGATAGGGGAGTTGTGCAGGGTTCGGCTTTGTAGATAAATTAACTTTTTTGTCATTCTGAGCGTAGCGAAGAATCTTGAAGCGATAAGTAAACCGCTGGTCTGTCATTTCAAGATTCTTCGCTACGCTCAGAA
>Ga0207153_1132_pt1 | contig 14535 bp, 13 predicted proteins | sample Alteio_BWMinHeat_27_FD_153580 | JGI IMG/M metagenome (GOLD analysis project Ga0207153, IMG submission 153580) | Enriched cells from forest soil in Barre Woods Harvard Forest LTER site, Petersham, Massachusetts, United States -... | ecosystem: Environmental > Terrestrial > Soil > Temperate forest >...
ATACTCCCGGAATTAGCGTTAGCAGATCTTACCGACAAACAATTAGATAAAGTTCGTCACTTTAAATCGCCAGAGCCGGCGCGTGAAGTCAGCATCGTTATTCAACGCAATTTTTTAAAGCGCCGGATGATAGATGCCTTAAAAGCTGAAATACTGGAGTTTGTTCCCAAACGCATGCGCAGCAAGAAAAAAAAGGAAGTAATGGAAATATAAATACACTAATTGAATACGAATTATGGCGAATTTCACGAATTCGATTGCCTAACGAAATGATTATTAAAATACATTATCAAAAGATTTATGAAGTTTATTTTATTGCACCTTGTAGGGTTTAAGATTATTTTTTAACCACTCCTCTAATTTGTGTTGTTTCGTGAGGGAGTGCAATCAAATTCATCATAAAAAAATTCGTGAAATTCGCCTTAATTCGAAAAATTCGTGCTTACTCACATCACCATTAACGACGGATTTATCCTCAAATAAACCTGGAAGCCGATTGGGATATTCCCATAAAGCGGCACTAATGGCGATGGCGATATATTTAGCGTTGCCTGTATGCCTCCCGTTAAGTTAGTCTGCTTCACCGTAGTCAAAATACGATTAACGCCCAATGTTAAAGCGTTAATATTGAATGTCGGATTAGCGCCAAATGAGTTTACCAAATTTAACTCATCCGCATCTTTTTGTACATATTCGTACCGCCCGTAAATAGCTGTTTTGTTTAGTTGAAAGCTGCTTTCCAGCAAAACAGATGGCAATGTTTTCTGGTTATCCGAATAATGGTTTTGTCCGTAAACCAACGTTGTTGCTATATAGCTGTTGTCGTTTAGCATTTTGGTATAAATGGCAGATGCGGTAGTTCGGGTAACATTTTGTAGCGGCTCCTCATCTTCAGGGCTATGCAGCCAGCCATTTGAAACCTGCAGCGCCCATTCTTTAGATGGATTATAAGATAACCGCACCGAATAAGAATCTAACCGGATAGGGTCAAAATTATACCTGAACTCGTCCGGTTCCCTTCCTGTAAATATTGAGCCTTCCAACTTTACATCTTTATAGCGGAAGCCCGTTGTTAATACTCCAAAGGTAATATGTGTAGCATCTGAATAATGATGACTCAATGGCGCATCCGGATCATTCATCGCAGATAAACGGTGCATAAATACCGGCGGACCAAGTGCCGGTTCACCCGGGTATCCTACAGACAGCGAGGCGTCCGCGTTCTTTGCTATTTTTTGCGTGTAGTTCACACTTAACTCTGCAAACAGGTCATGCGGGTGTTGTATATCAACTAACTTTTTCCCTTTATAGGATTCGCCAGTTTGATACAATAACGGGTAACCACCCGGGCCTACTAAAAACGGATCGAATGAGAACATGGTATTGATGGAAAAAAGGCCGCTTTTACCAACATTATGTTGCGTCATAGCCATTAACCAATCAGGCGCGTCGAACGTTTTGCCTCCGCGGCTGCCCGATTTAAAGAGGTCCTGGTTATCATAACGCAAAAAGAAGCTGCCATGTATCATCGTCATCCATCCATTGCTATGGATCATATAAGCATAAGCAGGCGACTCATCAGGAACCCATGATGTGCCCGAGCCATCGCGGCTCATCGGCAAATCGCGCGAGTATTGGCTGTTCATCGCCATTGGACCAGTCGAATCCATTTTCATGCCGCTCATATCCATTCCACCCATGTTCATATCCATGCCCTGAGATTTTTCTTTCTGTTTTATTGTTTTATGTTTCGTTGTGTCGGCGCCCATATGCATTTGCTGTGCAAATGATGAAACACCTGTTAATAATAGTATTGTTATGATAGATAATGTTTTCATTTTGAACAGATTAAAGGATGTTAAAAAGATTATACTCCAGCCTTACCAAATAGTTATTGTTACTTATGCGCTGCATATTATTCCAAAGTGGGGCGCGATAGGAAAAATCGATGCGAAAAACACTGTTAAATATCAACTGAACAGCAGGCGCGGCATCTAAATAATTTTGGTTATAGCCGGGATTGGTTTTACCTAACAATTCAACATACACATTAACATTTACCTGGTTATAGTTTTGATAAGTTTTTGGCAACAATAAATACCCGGCAGATAAGGAATAAGCAACCGCGTTATTTGCATTGGATATGGGTAAATGATAGCCACCGGTATTATCCATTGCATGCAAATAACTTGCCGAGCCTGATAACGCGAATTTGTGCATCAGTTTGGTAAATACTACGCCGCCCTGGAAGCCTGAGTTATCTCCGTCTAAGCTGATTTCCTGGTTGGATATAGGATTATTAATGCGTGATGCTTTAGCAAAAAATGCTCCCCGAAAATGGCTTTGAACAGAATCGATTGATAAAAAGCGGTATTTGGCATAAACACTGCCGCCTTCAAAATTTTGCGCGCCCTGGTAATAGTCTGACTGGTAAATACTGCCATGTACCATCAGGCTTTTACTTGCGCCATACATTATTTCAAGGGTGCTGCGATTTTTATATTCAGGATTAAAATAGCCCTAATTTTCTAACCGTATGCCCAATGAATGCGTGGCCATATTACTCGCGGGTTCCGTATTTACATAAAGTTCCTGCGAAAATACAGGGCAGGCAATAGCCAATAAGGCCATTGCCAATAATAAAATAAACTTCATCCCTGGTCGAAGTTATATGGTTATATGATAAACACGTCCTGATTTAACAGGCGCGTTATCAGCAGCAGCGTTACTGTATTTTTTATAAACAGCGACCGGGGCAAAGCCCTTGTCTACAACGGTTAAAACAACCGCGCCGTTCAGCTCATTACCGGCGGGATTCATTAAACGGTAGGTATCCCCTGCATAATTAAAGTAACTATTGGTTATTTTAACATTACTAAAGTTGAACGTTGCTTTCAGATCGTTTACAAAAAAGCCGGCTCCCTGTACTTTTTTGCTGATCATATCAAGATTTACAGGACTGTCCTTTTTAAACGTTAGTACAAAAACGTTTTTGTTGAGATCTGTTTTTATATCGCTGATAAAATTAAGTGTGCGCAATGATTTTTCGGTGGCTTTTGAGCACATGGAGCAGGTGAGGCCGCTAACCTGTAATTCGGCTTTTGTAAACTGAGCAGATGCAGAGTGGATCGAGATTGCTAAAACAGCAATTAATATTTTTATAGATTTCATTTTTTTGATCTTAATAATTAATTGTTAAACATAAACAGGCGGTGTTTAACCGCGTAGCAATGGCAATTAATTAATGATCAAATACGAAAAGACTGGTTTTTTAGGAATACCGGTACAGATGGTAGTGGAATATCCGGCGGTGCTTTGTTTGATAGGCTAACTCCAATTTGTTCGGGCCTTCCAATAATAAAACGACCGAATAATGGTCTTGCTATATCAACAACAAATGTTTTAGCAACAAATGAAGTAAAAACGGCCTGGTGGGCATCTTTAACCTTTATTTTTATTTGTTTGTCTTTGCAGCATTTCATTTTGCTTTCCGCAAACATGCCGCAGCTTTTTGAAGGAGAATTAACTGTTACTGATGTAAGCAGCTTACCACAATAATGAAAATCAAGCGCAATACCATACACCGTAGCAGCATATAGTAAAATTAACAGAAACGCGCCCGATTTTTTAAGCATAACACAAAGCTAATGCTAAACAATCAGAATTAAAACTATATCAATGTCATTAATTAATTACTCCTGAGCCTGTTTGGCTTGCTTACGCATTTGATCGTTAGCGCTTATAACAATTTCAACACGGCGATTTTGTGACCGGCCTTCGGGGGTTTTATTACTGGCAACGGGTTCTGTCGAGCCCTTTCCAACAGTTGTTAAACGATTAGGCGCAACATTGGCCGCAATAATATAATTTTTTACAGATGTGGCCCGCTGGATAGAAAGATCCATATTATGAGCAGCGCTGCCTGTACTATCAGTATGGCCAACTATTAAAATATTTGTTTCGGGATTGTTTTGTAAAGAAGTAGCCAGGTTTTGCAAGTTTGTTTGCGCGTCGGGCTTTAAATCGGCCTTATCTGTATCAAATAAAATACCCGAGTCAAATTTTACTACAATACCTTCTCCCTGCCTTATAACTGTAGCACCTGGAACGGTTTGCTTTAGTTCGGCGGCTTGCCTGTCCATCTTCTTACCAATAAACGCGCCCGCTGTACCGCCAACCGCTCCGCCAATGATAGCGCCTAACGCCGTATTACCTGCGCTTTTACCTATAAAAGCACCAACTACGCCACCGGCACCCGCACCAATAGCCGCTCCTTTTTGTGTTTTTGTAAACGAGTTGCACCCTGTTCCGATAATAAATAACGCTGCAAAAACGATACTTAGGGTCGCTTGTTTTATGTTTAAGGCTTTCATTTTTTTTGATGATACTAAATTGTGATAACAATAATAAACAGATTGCAAAGGTAGTGCCAAAGCGGTTATTATATTATCGCTTAAATAGTATGAATATTAAATAGTATTATTTTTACGGGATGTCCATTTGATTATCCACCACACAACCTCGGCGCTTAATAAGGCAAATATGGCAAACACAGCAGGGCGAATGGTTTGCGGCGTAGATGAAATTGCGCCGGATAATGCTATAAAATAAACACTTGCGGGTAACAGCAACATTATACATAGGCCGCTAATATTAAGTGGTATTTTAAATGGCCTGTGTGCTTCCGGTTCTTTTATACGAAGTTTAATAAGAGCGATATATTCTAACGATAAGCCGGCTCCATAAACTGTAACATCAATTATCAGCAAGTCGGCGAAGGTCCATAGTACCATAAAGCTCACAACAATTGAACAAATGATAATTGATACGTAGGGTGTCTGAAAACGGGAATGCAACTTGTTCAGCCTGGCAGGTAACAAGCTATCTTCTGACATTACTTGCGGGACCCTTGATACCGATAGCAATACCGCAGCGTAAATACCCAATGTGCTCGCCATTCCTCCCAAAGCAATTAAAGCGCCCAGCCAATGCCCGCCAATCAAGGTGGCCAGTTCCGGGAATCCTTTATCAGCTAATACTGCCGCGTTGATACCGGATAACTGCGCTATCCATATCACTAAAAAATAAACTACTATAACAATAGCGAAAGCGCTGAATACAGATATAAGATAGGAACGAATTGGCTTTTCAACCTCCTCGGCATAAGTGGTGGTATTATCCCAACCCAAACAGTTCCACATCACTGTATAAAGCGCCATGCCTAATGATGGAAAGGATACCTGTTGCAACGATGGCGCGGCAATATGCAGGTGCCCGCCGTAATGATAAAACGCCAATCCGAATAATATCAAAAATGGCGTAAGTACAGCCGCACTTAAAACCAACGAGACTTTGCCAACCGGCACAATTCCCAATATATTTAACCCGGCCAACGACCAAATGATAAGCAAACAGATAGGAATTTTATATGCTTGCAGGTCGGGAAAGAAAAAAGATGCGTATTGTACAAAAAGAACCGGGTAAATAGCCAGGTCAACAAACGTATAGAGCCAGGTCCACCAGCCTTCATAAAAACCCCATTTTGTACCTAAAGCATATTTAACCCATTTATAGTAGCCTCCGGTTACCGGCATCATTGCGTTCAGCTCCAGAACGGTAAATATTGCCGGGACATCCCATAACATCGGGGTAATTAACAATATCAGCAATGCCGCATGTTCGCCGGCATAGGTTAACAATGGCTCAAGCCCGTAAGGCCCGCCCGATACCGTAAAAAACACGATAGCGATCAGTTGTATTGGCCTGATTTTTTTTAAATAGGTTGGCGATGGCATCAGCTATAAAAATATCGTTTCTACATTAATTATTATACAGATAAATTTTTCAAAAAAGCGGCCCTCTAAAATGACACATCTTGCTCATAAATAACATATTACGCCGAATTAATAACATCATTGATGCTTAGCTGACATAAACCTGCCTTGTTTCTTTTTCAACAATTGTTAGTTACGGTTAAAAACGCTTCATTTTCTTGACATTACACGAAACCCTTTCAAAAAATTCACGTAAAAGTGCATACCTGTTAATTTAATTACAGGATACATCTACTTAGAGAAAATGAGTGTCCTATTGGTGAAGCCTTTAAAATGGTTTTTCCGCCTCTCGGTAGCAATACTACCGGTGGCTTTAGTTGCGTACAAACCCGATCATCAACCGTCAAAAAAATGGCCGGTAATTGATGTTAACAGCCTTTTTGCATTAAACAATATCCTGGCTGCACCAGGCCTAACCAATCCGGCGGATATAACTGTAAATGTGTGTGGCACAAGCACCGTATTAACAAGCACGAATGTTCCCGGCTATTCAAACCCGTCATGGAATGATGGGTCTACCGGCACATCGCTTACTGTAACCAGCTCGGGCACTTATTGGTGGCAGGAAATCGGTACTAACATAGTAACCAATGGCGATTTTTCTTCCGGCGATTCCGGCTTTAGCAGCAGCTACGTAGATAAAACCGCTACACATAGCCAAAGTGCGCTTTTTAACGAAAGTACCTATGCCGTTGGCACCAACCCAAATGCCTATCATTCATCGTTTACTCAGTTTGGCGACCATACATCCGGCAGCGGCAATATGCTGATAGTTAATGGCGCCCCGACAGCAAACGTAACCGTATGGAAAGAAACAATTTCTATCACGGCAAATACAGATTATGTTTTTTCTACATGGGTTACCTCTGCAAGTCCATCGAACCCGGCCTTGCTGCAGTTCTCAATTAACGGCAGCTCGCTGGGCAGTGCCATAGCGCTTTCTTCAACAGCGTCAGACGGCACCTGGCAATATTTTACCACTACCTGGAATTCGGGCAGCACCCACGGAAATGTCCCAATTGCCCTTGTTAATCAAAACACAGTAGCCAGCGGTAATGACTTTGCCGTAGATGATATTGTTTTTGCCCCGGTATACCGTCAAAATGTTATCGTAAATCTTAACCCGGTACCTGTATTAGCTTTAACCGGGCCTGTTTCTGTGTGTGATCATTACGATCTTACTAAAACAATAAGTGGCTATGACCCGGCTACCTACAATTACACATTTACCGATGCGTCAAACAATACGGTGACCACCCCACAGGCAATTACGCAAAGCGGCACCTATACCATAACCGAACAAAATAAAACAACAGGCTGCACATCATTACCACAACATACAACAATTACAATAATACCAAATCCCGCTAAGCCGGGCATAACATCCCTATAACAGACATTAAAATGAATATCAAACACATCAACACCATGAAAAAAATCTACATCGTACTCGCATCCATCATCCTTTTAGCTTTAACGTCATTAAGCAATAATGTTTATGCACAGGCTTCGTCCGGACCAAGCGACGCTACTACCGCAGCACCAACAAATGCAACCGATGTTGGTAAAGTACTATGCTCCGGAACAGGAATTTCCATTACAGGCCCCCAGGATGTTGGCGGGGTAGACTTTGCTGTTTACCATTGGTACAAGCTTGATGCAAGCGGCAACAAACAACTAACCTCGGTAACCACCAGAACGTATACAGAAACACCTACAACTGCCGGTTATTACAATTATGAATTGGTTACCGAAAATGCCAATGGCTGTACATCTCCAATTTCAGACCCGTTTAAAATATTTGTATTACCTCCTTTAACCGCTACTATTACTACACCAACAAGCACTATTTGTACAGTAGTAGGTACCAGCACTTTAACCGCGAACCCAACACCGGCAACCGGCTATGCACTTACCTATCAGTGGACCAGGAATGGAGTTAATATACCGGGCGCAACAAGCAACACTTATGCAGTGGCCAATGAAAGCACCCCTGCAACCGTAACGTTTGGTGTAAACGTAGCTTATGTATTAAACTCAACCTGTACAGTAACAGCAACAAAAGATATTGTGGTTTCACCGGCACCAACCAAGCCGTCAATTACTGCAAACTAACGGTTGGGCCAGGCTCGGTTATGAGCCGCTGTGAACATGAGGCATTTGTATAAAATAATATTTATATGCGGATTGTTGATAATAAGTAACGGGTACGCACAAACAACGGGGACATCTCCCCAAAGTGCGCCCGTTACTTTTAATATCAGCGAAGGGCAATCTATTGTTTTACATGCCGGTTCAAACTTTGCCGCCGCATACCAGTGGTATAAAGACGGAATCGCTATTCCGGGAGGCACAACAAAGGACTATAGCACCAGCCAGGCCGGCACATATTCGGTAATAGCTTTTAATGCACAAGGCTGCCAGTCGGATGTTTCAGAAAAAGTTTTAGTGGTTGTTACTGGTGTTTCTATACCACCAACACCTGCCGATACATCTGTTGACCTGATGATTACCATACGATCAACAAATACGAAAGCAAGCCCCGGCGATAATTATAATTATGTGCTTACAGCAAACAATAACAGCAAGCCTACCGGTACAGATGTAAAGGTAACGTATGTTGTACCGCCGCAAATTGAATATGACCCGCAAATAAATGGGACCGGCGCAGCTGCGGTTGCGTACAATGCGTCAACACATACCCTAACCTGGGATGTTGGCCAGGTAACCCAAAATACACCGGTAAGTTTATCGGTACCTGTAAAGGTTTTACAGCCGGGCTCTATTGAAAGTGTGGTAAATATTAAAGGCCGGGAGCATGATCCTATTTTGGCCAATAACGTGGCCCAGGTGGTTCAACAAGTTAACCCGTTAATAATACCAAATGTGTTTACACCTAATGGCGATGGTGTAAATGATACCTTTTTTATACCCGGGTTAGATACTTATACCGATACTGAGATTACCATTATTAACCGCTGGGGAAACGTTGTTTATGAAAAGAAGAATTATCAAAACGACTGGACCGGACCAGGGCTACCGGAGGGCACTTATTTCTACCTGCTTAGGGTAAAAACAATTGCCGGGGTATGGGATGTGTACAAAGGATATGTGACCCTATTAAGAACAAAAACAGAAGAGTGATGAAGAAGTTAATACTGCTATTTAGTTTAACAATATGCGTTATGGCGGCCATGGCCCAGCAAGATGCGCAGTTTAGCCAGTACATTTTTAATGGGCTGTATATAAATCCGGCGTATGCCGGATATAAAGAGGACCTGTACATGAACAGTTTTTACCGTTCGCAATGGACCGGTCTTGACGGCGCGCCAACCACTTATTCTATTGCTGCCGATGCTGCTGTTAAAGACGGCAAAGTAGGTTTAGGAATAATGATAGATCATGACCAGATAGGGGCGCAAAGCACCACCGCGGCATATGGTAACTATGCCTACCGCATACAAATTGGAGAAGAATCGCATTCAAAGTTAGCGTTGGGCTTAGGGGTTGGCTTTATACAAACCGGTATAGATGGTACAAAGTTAAACCCGGTGCAGACAAACGATAGCTATATACCCACAGGTTTTCAAAGTGTGCTGTTGCCAGATGCACGTGTTGGTATTTATTATAGTAATGATAATTTCTTTATTGGCGCTTCTGTTGATAATTTGATAGCCCAATATATGCACCCGGCCGAAACAAGTGCGTTATTGATACCTGTACCTAAACCACATGAATATTTTACCACCGGCGCATTATTTACACTAAATGATCAAACAAAGTTTAAACCGTCCATATTAATAAAAGACACCCCGGGTGCGCCAACAAGTATGGATATTAATGCCTTTGTTTTGCTGAGCGAAAAGCTTTGGCTGGGAGGTACTTACCGTACAGCTGTGGACATTTACAATAAACCTAATTTGCAAAGTGGCTTGCAAAAATCAGCTGCAATGGTTGCTATGGCCGAGTTTTATGTAAGCCCAACTTTCAGGATCGGCTATTCGTTTGATTATGCCTTAAATGCGCTTGGCAATTACGGCTATGGTTCACATGAGCTTTCACTGAGCATTATGCTTCATAGCAACCCGCTTAAGGACCCTACAAGAAATTGCTATTTTTAATTGCATTAACGTGTGCTACGGATGTTTCCCTAAATAGTCTGTAACCGTAAACATAATGTTATCAAAGGGAATATCATTGGCAATAATGCGCCCCTGCCCGTCTAAAACTTTATACATCGGGATATCGCTTATTCCCCAGTTATCAACGTTCGGCGACTCAAAGCCTTTCAGGTCATTAACCTGCGGCCAGGTCATTTTATCATCTTTTATGGCCGATACCCACCAATCACGTTTACTATCAAACGAAACACTCACTATTCCAAATCCTTTATCGGCTAAGTTGGGCAGTAATCCGTTTACCATCTCCGCATGATTTTTTCTTGCTATTACTATCCCAGCCTTCCAAAACTCCACCAGTATTACTTTTTTATTTAGCTTTTTTAAATCAATGGTTTTACCATCCGGCGTAGTACCAGCAAGTTCCGGTGCTGTGCCGCCGGGAACTAATTTAATTAAGTGTTTCAGCTTTTCTCCTATCTCATAACCGTCGTCACTTTTTTTAGCCGCATCGCTAAATTTTTCGTATATCTTATAACTCTTTTCCGGGTCGGTTGCATAACCCGTACCCGCCATTATATGTGCTATAACTACATTTTGCGGGTAGCGTTTCAAAAAAGCCTCAATCACACTTGAGCCTATCAAATTATCCTGGGTTTGGGCCTCTTTAACCTTATCCAGCAATTCCTGGTATTTTGCCGGCCCCAGTAGCAGTGCCGAACGGCTATTCATCTGGTTAACCAGTATTATCATTTTATCGTGTGTGGTATGTTTTATACTATCAGCCATTGTGTAATATGCCGATAGCTCGTTTTGCATTTTTGATGTTGTTGTAATAATAGGGTAATGTACAATGCCGGGTTTTCTTGTTTCAATATTATAGACACCCGGTTCCAGGTAAATTTCAAACGGATCATCATTACCAGGAGTTAGCAACTCATAATAACCGGGCCCCGGCTTAACCAGTTGTTGCTCTTTAATATGAAAAGCTCCGTTTTGGATAGTTGCACCATAAACTGCATTGCCGGAGCCATCTTTTATTATAATGTTACCACTTAGGCCCGGAGTTTCCCCGCTAAACTCAATGTGGTCATAAAAATAGTTACAACCGGTAAATAGAATTGCTGAGAGAAATACAAAAATGCGTTTCATATGTTAGGTTTTGGTACAACTAATATACTTCTATTTGTAAGAGTTTGCCCATTATTTTACCCTGCCCATCCTTCTCTATCCAGGCTTCTAAATTGTATCGCTTCGGCCAAGTGTTCTATTTGTATATCTTCACTGCCTGCAAGGTCGGCTATGGTGCGGGATACTTTTAGGATACGATCATAGGCACGGGCAGACAATCCCAACTTTTCCATTGCTTTTTTCAATAAGGCCTGCCCGGCCGCGCTGATCTTACAAAGATCACGCACCATTTTGGGGCTCATCTGGGCATTGGCGTGCAGATCTGGCTTATTACCAAACCGGGCCAGCTGCACTTCCCGTGCTTTGATAACACGTTCGCGGATTGCTTCACTTTTCTCGGCCAATCGGTCCGATGCCAGCTCATTAAAGTTTACCGGCGTTACTTCCACGTGCAGATCGATACGGTCTAATAATGGCCCCGAAATTTTACTTAAATATTTTTGCACCATCCCCGGCGGGCAAATACATTCCTTTTCTGGATGATTATAATAACCGCACGGGCAGGGGTTCATACTGGCTACCAACATAAAGCTGCTGGGGTAATCTACCGTAAATTTCGCGCGCGATATCGTAACACGTCGTTCTTCCAGCGGTTGACGCATTACCTCCAATGCCGAGCGTTTAAACTCGGGCAACTCATCCAGGAATAAAACACCGTTATGCGCCAATGATATTTCACCCGGTTGTGGATTGCCGCCACCACCGACCAAGGCGACATCTGAAATTGTATGATGAGGAGAACGAAAAGGCCTTACCGTCACTAATGAATCGGCCGCTGAAAGCTTTCCGGCTACAGAATGTATTTTAGTGGTTTCTAATGATTCGTATAAGCTTAATGGAGGCAAAATAGATGGCAGCCTGCGCGCCAGCATAGTTTTACCTGCTCCCGGCGGACCGATCAATATTACATTATGTCCGCCAGCGGCGGCAATTTCTAAAGCACGCTTAATGTTTTCCTGGCCTTTTACCTCGCTAAAATCGCTGTCGTAATTGCAAAGGCTATCGTAAAATTCTTCGCGGGTATTCACAACTTCTTTTTGTAGTTGCGTGTCGCCATTAAAAAAGGCGGCTACTTCACTAATGTTTTCTACTCCATAAACATCAAGATCATTTACTATTGCAGCCTCACGGGCGTTTTGTTTAGGAAGAATAAATCCTTTGAAGCCGTCTTTCCTTGCCTGGATAGAAATAGATAATGCGCCCTTTATTGGTTGCAGCCCACCATCTAACGATAACTCGCCCATAATTAAATACTTGTCTAACTCTTCAGAATCAATTTGATTTGAGGCTGCAAGGATAGCTGTAGCAATTGTCAGGTCATATGATGACCCTTCTTTTTTGATATCAGCAGGCGCCATGTTTACAATTATTCGTTGCCTGGGCATTCTGAAACCGTTTGTGGTTAACGCCGATTCTACACGCGCCCATGATTCCTTTACGGCGTTATCTGGCAGGCCAACTATGCTATAATATACATTACCGCCACTAATATTTACCTCTACGGTGATGGTAATTGCTTCTATTCCGTAAACCGCGCTGCCGAATGTTTTAACTAACACTATGATAAAAGTTTGATAGCGTAAGTTATAGAAATTATTTGTGTGATAAGAAAGCTTGCCGAAAGTTTAAAAAAAATAGCGCCTGCAAAAACAATTGCAAGCGCCTGAGTTTATTCACTAACTTATTACGAAGATTTTTATTTAACTGTAATTATGAAAAAGCTGCAAATAATAATTACGTTAACCATCAACACTACCGACCATGTATTTAAATTATGCTTACTAACGCGGTTTAGCTGGTAATTTAGTTTTGCTAACCAACGGTTGTTCATCAAAATAAAATGGCTTACCATCATAAAAAACACCGCGCTTATTAAAACAATGTTGGCAAATGAAGCGCCAACAGTTGCTGTGCGCATTTTGATCAATAGCTCCGTAGCCAGTAAAGCATTGGTTAATATAATGATCAACAAAAAGCTTACATTAAATAATGATTTTGATTCGGGTAAATGACCGGGACCAAAATTTCTGTAGCTCCACCTGTTAAGTGTAACGTACACCGATTGAAATGCTTTTAACATGGCTGTAAGTATTAAAGGTAAATAATACCTGCCGGTTGCTGACAGGCCGTTAATTAGTTGCTATATGTAAAACTACATAAAAAAGTATAATGTTTTGAATTTTTTTATTTTTCAGAACATTATAGCATTATTTTTACAAACGACAGAACTAAATTAAAGACCCACTTGGTTACGGCTTAATTGTCAATGTTTTTTCCGGTGTGGCTTATGTCAAAAGAAGCTAAAAGTTTAACATTGGGGTCAAACTCCAAATGCGCTGAGGTATTGGGAATCTTTACAATGGTTTCCCGATCTTTTAAATCAACTACCTGAATTTTCCCATTTACCGAAATTTCCAAAGGCATTGTATATAAGTTGCTTTGTTTTTGGGTGATTTTAACAACTAAAAAACTATTTGTCGAATCTACCGATTCATCTATTTTTAATAACGGGTGCCCCGCCGTTAATAACCATTGCTTAAAAAACACTTCCAGGTTTTGGCCGCTTGCCTGTTCCATTACTTTGCGGAAATCATCCGTGTTGGCATTACCGCCATCGTACTTAGTGAAGTAATTGCGTACACCTTTCCAAAAATCGTCCTCTCCTAATTTATTGCGTAGCATATGCAGTACCCAGCTACCTTTTTCGTAGCTATTGGCATTTAGCAATTGCATGTAGTTACTTTTAACCGCACTGTCCACAACGGGCGTCATTCTTGTTTTTTCAAAAGCAATTACCTTTCGCCTGTCGGCAGCCATGCGTCGCTTAAATGTATCGGCACCATGTTTATTTTCAATGTAGTAGTTGGTCATATAGGTAGCAAAACCCTCGCTTAACCATAAGTTCTGCCAGCTTTTCTCGCTTGCGGCATCGCCAAACCATTGGTGGGCAATTTCATGTGCCATTAACGCTTCAATGCTATCATCGGTAACAGACTCTTCAAAATAAAAAATAGCGCCTGCGTTTTCCATGCCGCCAAAAATGGTTTTTGATTGTACGTTGGCCAGTTTTTTATACGCAAAAGGCCCTATTTTGCTGATGTAAAAAGGCAAAATCTCATTGGCTACAGCGTAGCTTTTAAACCCTTCGGTTTTATTTTCAGGGAATACATAGGTATAAACAGGAATACCATCCGGCTCACCGGCATTTTCAATCGCAAAATCGGCTACGCCAATCACCATAACTTTCGGAGGAAGCAAGGCGGTTTCCTTCCAGTGGGTTAATTTTAAACTGTTGGGAAGTAGTTTTTCCTCCACTTTTAGCCCATTAGATACAACGTCGTAATGGGACGGTGCGGTAACAATGAAATCAAGCGATGCTTTGTCTGCCAGGT
>Ga0207153_1133_pt1 | contig 14535 bp, 16 predicted proteins | sample Alteio_BWMinHeat_27_FD_153580 | JGI IMG/M metagenome (GOLD analysis project Ga0207153, IMG submission 153580) | Enriched cells from forest soil in Barre Woods Harvard Forest LTER site, Petersham, Massachusetts, United States -... | ecosystem: Environmental > Terrestrial > Soil > Temperate forest >...
GAGCAAACAGAGAAAGCGGACGCGATGTTCCGCGAAGCCACGCGGATTTCGACGATCTCAGAAACCTACTACCACTACGCGTTGTTTCTTCAATCCCAGGGGCGTACGGCCGAGGCGCGGGACTGGGCGCAGAAGATTCTCGATAAGAAGCCGACCATGCCAGGCTACCTGCGGCGGCGCGAGCGTCCGTGGTTTCGCAAGGCGAGTGCGCTGCTGGCGCGGGTGAAGGCGTAGCCAGCGGCTGCGCGATGTCAACCGACAGTGATAAAATTGGGGATGAAGCGTTCTGGCCCTCCCATCCGGCTGCTGGCGACCGATATCGACGGCACGCTGCTCAACCCACAATTTCAGATTTCTGAAGGCGATCTGGCCGCGCTGCGCCGGGCACATACGGCAGGAATCGAGGTCGTGCTGGTTACGGGAAGGCGGCACACGTTTGCGTTGCCCATCGCGCGCCAACTGGACTTTGATTTGTGGCTGATCAGCTCGAACGGCGCGGTCACGCGGTCGCTGGCCGGGGAGACGTTTCACCGGGATATGATGCCGGCGGAAACCTGCCGGCGGCTGTGCCAGGCGATGCAAGAATTTCGCGGCAATACCGTTCTGACTTTTGACACCGAAGCTAAAGGTGCAATCGTGCTGGAACACATGGACGAGCTAAGCGCCAGCATCCGGCGCTGGCTGGAAAAGAATATGGAGTACATCGAGTTCGTCGTCCCCATCGAGCGCGCTCTGGTGACCGATCCGGTGCAGGCCATGTTTTGTGGATCAATGGCGCGGATGGGCGACGCTCTGAACGCGCTGCAATCTGCGGGGATGGAAGGGGCTGTAACGATACTGCGAACGGAGTATCCGGCGCGCGATTTGTCGATGATCGACGTGCTGAATGCAGGCTGCTCGAAGGGATACGCGCTCGAACGCTGGGCGGCGCATCGCGGCTACCGGCGCGAAGAGGTCATGGCCGTCGGTGACAATCACAACGATGTGGAAATGCTTGAGTTTGCTGGCTATCCCGTTATCATGGGAAATGCCTGCGAAGAGCTGCGCGGGCGCGGCTGGACGGTCACTCGCGGCAACGATGAGTGTGGCGTGGCGGCAGTAGTAGACGGGATCGTTGCTGGGCGTTAGTCGGACGTCGTCGGTCGTCGGTCGTTGGTCGTTGGTCGTCAGTCGTTAACAGATGAGAACTTGGAGATCAAATTGGTTGCGGTTAGCGACCATCGCACTCCTGGCGATGACGGCACTGCCCTGTTTCGCCGCGGAAGTTGCGGTGCTGAAAAATGGATTCTCCATCTGGCATGAGCGGCGGGAAGTGATCGGCGAGACGACGCGGCTGTATACCAAGGCCGATGGATCGAGCTACGTCGATGTTCGCACAGCGGATATCGAGCATTTTGAAGCTGCGCCGGACTTAACTCCCGAGCCGCCAGCGATGGCCGTTCACTATTCCACACCCTTTGCAAAAAGCGCAAACAATGCGCCGCCCGCGAGTTTGCCTTACCAGAGAGCGAACCAGGCGCCGGCTCACTCCTCTCTTAGTTTCCCCCAGCCCCGCGTCGACTTGAATGAAGTGGTCAACTCGGCCAGCGATCGCTATCGCCTCGATCCTGACTTGGTGAACAGCGTGATCAAGGCGGAGAGTGGATTCAATTCACACGCCGTGTCCCCCAAAGGTGCACAAGGCCTGATGCAGCTTATGCCGGGAACGGCGTCGCAGCTGGGAGTGCCCAATGCCTTCGATCCGCGAGCCAACGTGGAAGGTGGAACGCGATATTTGCGGGAACTGCTGGAGCGCTACAACTTCGACCTGGTGAAGGCGCTGGCTGCCTACAACGCCGGCCCGCAGCGCGTGGAACAATTCCGCGGCGTGCCTCCTTATTACGAGACGCGAGCCTACGTGGCGCGCATCGTGAAGGACTTCAATAAGAAGAAGATCGCGCAGCAAAAAGCCGCCGCAGCCAAAACTACAGCGGCCAAGCCTGCACCGGCCAAGACTACAGCAGCAAAGAAGCCGGCAACTGCGAATTCGTCGGCCTCCGCTGCCAAATCGCAGGCCGCCACGGCTCAGCAACGAGCCGCAGCCGCCAAGCCACCTGGCCAATAGCCCTCGTCTTCTCCTACTTACTCAGCGCATCAACGCCAGCCTGGGCGCAGATCCCATCGTGATCGCTGCTGTCGCCGGAAACTCCGATGGCGCCGACGATGTGGCCGTCCATGACCAGAGGAATGCCACCCTCGAGCGGCGCGATTCCTTCGATGCCCAGCACGGGCAAGCCCGTATTTCCCGAGGTCACACGATCCTGAAACACCTTGCTGGGCCGCTTAAAGAGCGCGGCGGTCCGAGCCTTGTCGATGGCTATCTTGGCGCTGCCTAGCTGCGTGTTATCCATTTTCTCGTAGTACACCAGCGTGCCGCCAGGATCGACGACGGCGATGGCCATGTTCCAGTTGTTCTTGCGAGCTTCGGCTACCGCAGCCGCAGAAGCCTTCTTTGCGCTTTCCAGATTGATGGGAAGCCCATAGGGAGCGGCGCTCTGCGCGAATGCCGCGCCGACGCAAAAAATCGAAGCCACAGAGAATGCGATCTTGAAGTATTGCAGCAGCATGAACGTTCCTTTCATCTCGCCGCCAAAATTATCGGCGCGCTGGATTGTGCGAGGACTCTAAGACTCTCCACACTTTTGTGTCAAGCGCCGAGCACCATCAACGTTTGACCGCTGTGCCTGCGTCATTTACCTTGGAACTGCCGTTTCCCGCTTCCCACGCTCGGGCTGGGTGCGGAGTCGTTCTCCTTCATGGACAAGAAACGCATTCTGGCCAGCGTGGTGGTGTTCCTCATCCTGGCCGTTCTGGTTTATCTGCAATACCGGCACTGGCGCACCTTCGACTGGGGAACTTTCTGGAGCCAGACCCACCGCATCAAGAAGCGGCACGTTCTGCACGGGATCGCTCTGATCTACCTCGCGTACTGGATGAGGGCGGTGCGCTGGAAGATCTTTCTGAGACCCGTGCGCCCGAATGTCGGGATCATGCCTTTGCTCTCGTCAACGATGGTCGGTTTCACCGGCCTGGCGCTGCTGGGCAGGGCCGGCGAATTCATCCGCCCGTATTTGATCGCGCGCCGCACCAATCTTCCCGTCTCTTCGCAGATCGCGGTGTGGGGTGTGGAGCGCATCTTCGATCTGGGCGCGTTCACCGTGCTCATGATGCTGGCTATTTTTCTGCCCAGCGCGCTGCCTTCGATTCCTCATCCGGAGTACTACCTGCGCTTTCGCGAAATTGGATTTGTTCTGGCGGCCATCGTCGCGGCAACCACGATTGCCGCGGTGATCATCAAGCGCAACGGCGAACGGGCCGGCGTGTGGGTGGAACAGAGGTTTTCCCATCTGCCATCGCATTTCGGACACAAACTGGGGCAGAAGGTGCGTGATTTCGGCATGGGGCTGAATACAATCCATGGGCCCTGGTCGCTGCTGTGGCTGTCCCTGGTGTCGGTGGGAATGTGGTACGTGATCGCCCTCTCTTACAAGGAAATCACGCACTCCTACGACGCTGCCGCGCTGGATATCCCGGTGTCGCAGCTGCTGATACTGATGTTCGCCAGCATGGTTGGTTCGATGCTGCAGTTGCCGGCGGTTGGTGGCGGATCGCAAATGGCGACGATTGCGACGCTATCGAGCGTGTTCGACGCGCCGCCCGAAGTAGCGGCAAGCTGCGGAATTCTGCTGTGGCTGGTAACATTCGCGGCGGTCGTGCCGGTGGGGTTGCTGCTGTCGCATCATGAGCGGCTGTCTTTGCGGAAGTTGTCGGAGGAGAGTCATCGGGCCGAAGAGGATGAGTCGCCGCCCGCATGATCGTTGCTGCGAACAGCAGGTTCCTCCTTCTTCGCTGCGCTCGAGCGTCGGAATGACAAGGTCAGTGAATAAGGCAGCGGCGTTTTATTCCGTGACAACCGCCTTCACCAGATTTCGGGGATGGTCCACGTCATATCCTTTGTTGACCGCGACGTAATACGCGAAAAGCTGCAAGGGAATCACTTCGAGAATGGGCAGAAGCAACTCTGGCGCCGACGGCACATAGAAAACGCTGTCGGCGATCGCCGCGACGTCCGCGTCGCCTTCCGTAGCCACGGCCACGAGCGGCCCGCGCCGCGATTTCACCTCTTTCATAACCTCAAGCGTTCGCCGATAGCGCAGCATTGAATCCGGGTCAGTCCGGTCAAAGGTTGCCAGCACAACGACCGGCAGCTTCTTATCCACCAGCGCGTTGGGGCCATGCTTGAGTTCGCCCGCAGGGTAACCTTCCGCGTGGGCGTAGGAAATTTCCTTGAGCTTGAGCGCGCCCTCGCGTGCAATCGCGTAGTGCACGCCGCGGCCGAGGTAGAGAAACTTCTCGGCTTTGAAATGCTTGTCGCCAAACTTCCGAGCAAGCTCATCCCATTTTCCCAGGTTGTGCTCGATTGCTTCGGGCAGGCGCGACAGTCTTTGCAGATACGAGCGCGTCACCTCGGAAGTCATGCGCCCGCGCTTGCGGGCGAGGAAGAGCGCCATCAGATAGAGAATCGTGAGCTGCGTGGTAAAACTTTTGGTCGCCGGAATCGAGAGTTCAGGGCCTGCGCCGGAAATCAATGCGGCGCCAGCTTCGCGCACGATCGTAGTCTTGTCGACATTCGAGATGGCGATGGTCTTTACTCCGCGCGTGAGGGCCTCGCGCTGCGCCGCGATCGTGTCAGCGGTCTCGCCGGATTGCGTGATCACCATGACGATCGGTTCGATGGCTGCGTGGGTGGAGCGATAGCAGTATTCGCTGGCGTACTCCACATCGACGGCAACGCCGGAAAGGTCCTCGATCATGATTTCGCCCGCCAGTCCTGCGTGGCGGCTCGATCCGCTGGCCGCGATGATGAGCTTCTCAAAGGTGAGCAGCGCGCTCTCCAGTGCATGCAGCTCGCCGGGGAAGATCATGTCGTTCTCCAGGTGCTTGTCGATCGTCTTGGCAATGGCTTGCGGCTGCTCGTAGATCTCGCGCCGCATGGCAGACGAGTGCTGCTGGTTTGAAGTTCTCTTGGATTTCGCCGGAATCATGGGGCTGCGGCGAGAGTAAATCATTTCCGGTGCGGCGAGCAAACGACTGAGCGAGGCGGACAGCCGAGGGCGGCTGTCCCTACACAAGCACCGCTCTAGGCTTTCGCGCCCGCGCCCTCGAAATGCGCTTCGATTTCCTCCAGCGTCTTGCCTTTGGTTTCGGGCAGGAACCATGTCGCGGTGACGAAGTAGACCACGGTGCAGGCGGCGAATCCAAAGAACATGGCGGAGTAGCCGTATTTTCCAACCGTTGGCAAGAAGACTGCCGCGATCGTCGTCGAAACCGCCTGATTGATGACCAGCGCAATACTCATGCCATTGGAGCGAATGCGCGTGGGCATTAACTCCGAAAGGGCGAGCCATACCACCACGCCGGGGCCGATGGCAAAGAAGGCCATAAATACGTACAACGTGATGGCCACGAGCCAGCCGTTGCGCGCGCTGGGAACCGGAGTTACCGGCGCATTTTCGATTCGCAACGGGGCCGTGCGCGCCGCGTCGAGGTTGCCGAAAGGATTGGAAAAGAAAGCGACGACTTTATTGGCACGCAGCTCTCGCGCGTGATTTCCAGCGCCGCCGCTGAGGCATCGTCAGAGCGTACAGCCTTGGTCGCCGCGCGAAAGTCGCCGTAGGAGTAGATCACGACCAATGAGGTCGGCTGACCGTTTTCATGTCCGCTGGCTTGGTTTCGCAAGAGCGCGCCCGCGCTGGTTTCGTCGTAGCGCAGGGTGAGCTTCTGGTCGGACGACACCATGGCCTGCACGGCGTCACGAGCATCCACACGCAGACTTTCCGTGCTGCGGAAGATCAAGCCGGTGCAAATCATCGAAAGAATAATGCCGGCGCTGCCAATCGAGAGCAGAAACTTGCGGCCCTTGCGGTCCACCAGAACCACGGCGGCGAAGGTCACGAAGAAATTGACAAACGTGAAGACGACGTAGCCAATGTGCGCCGCCAGATCGGAGAGGCCGCTTTGCAGCAGGATGTCCGTGTTGTACGCGATGATCGAGTTGACCCCTGTGGCCTGATTGCAAGCCAGGATGATGCAGGCCAGCACGAACGGGATCACGTACTTGCGCCGCAGCAGCGATTCTTTTGCTTTCGCACCCGCAGCTTTTGTTTTCTCCGCGGCAACGACGTCTTCCATCTCCCGCAGCTCGAGATCGGCTTGCGCCGTGGTGCGCGAGCGCAGAAGCGCGGCATACGCTTTGTCCTTCTTGCCGTGGCGCAAAAGCCAACGCGGCGACTCGGCCAGCATCAGGCTGCCAATCACGAACAGAATGCCGGGCGGCAGCGAAACCCAGAAAATGCCGCGCCAGGCCGAGTTCTTGAAATTGAAAATAGCCTGTGGGTCGCCCAGCTTGGCAATCAGGTCCAGGCGAAAGCTGAACAGTAGCGCGATCAGTGCGGCGGCTGCAATCCCCAGAGTCAGCAGCCACTGAAAAATGCCCGTGCCCTTGCCTCGGCTTGATGCCACGAGGCATTCGGCGAGATAGAGCGGAACGACAACGCCGATCAATCCTGCGCTCACGCCCTGCAAAAGGCGACCAAAAACCAGCGGCCCGTAGCCTTGCGCGAGCGCAATCATGGGAATGCTGATGACGAACATGATGCCGCTGAGCGCCATTAGCGACTTGCGGCCCATCCAGTCGGCCAGCAGACCGGCGAAGAGTGTCGAGATCACGCTGCCAAGCAGTACTGCTGCCACCACGCTGGATAGCTGGTTCCCCGTGAGGCCGGAAGTAGCTTGCAGATAAGGAAGAGCGCCGGCGATGATCCCAACGTCGACTCCGTAGAGCAATCCGCCCAGTCCGGCGACGATCAGCAGAAAACGGTTGTAGAAAACCTTCTTGGGATCGAGCACAGCAGCAGCGCTGGTTGAGAGTTCAGCAGTCATACACGGTCACGAAAATCGCTCAAAATTAAAACCGGGTGACGTTAATTCGGGTGACGTTAAATGGTGTCGATTGTAACCCACAAGTGCGCAGATCACATTCGGAGAGTACTGCACGGCGCCGCCGTGCCGTGGGTCTATGCAGGTCGGGCCGAGGGATCGATCGGCAAGCTGAACGAGAAAACGGAGCCGTTCCCCAGTTGGCTGACCACTCCGATGGTGCCGCTGTGCGCCTCCACGATGACCTTGGCGATGGCCAGGCCCATGCCTGTGCCCGGCGCCGTATAGCGCTGGTTCTGGCCGCGATAAAACTTTTCGAAAATCAGCGATTGTTCGAACGAATCGATGCCGGGACCGCTGTCCGCGACGCTGATCACGAGCAAGTCGCCTTTCACTTCTGCCGTCACCTTGATCGGCACATTGGCCTCGGAGTATTTGCCGGCATTCTCCAGCAGGTGCATAAGCACTTCGCGAATGCGCGAAGCGTCCATGCGCACTTTCGGCAAGTTGGCAGGAACGATCAGTTCGATCGGATGATTCTCGAGTGCCGATTTCGCGTCCTCAAGAGCCGGCTGTAACGCGTCGTCAATGGAGTGCGGCTTCAGTTCCAGCTGGAACCTGCCCGAGTCGAGTTGCGCCATTTCCGCAGCCTCGCCCACCAGGCGGTTCAGACGATCGGTCTCTTCATCGATCACGGTCAGCAGTTCTCTCCGCGCCTGGGCGTCGAGAGTTGCACCCGAAAGCAGCGTCGTCACGCTGGCCTTAATTGAGGTCAGAGGGGTGCGGAATTCATGGGTTACCGAATCAAGCAGAGCAGATCGCAGGCGCTCATGCTCCTGCTCGGCGCGATTCTTGCTGAGCGCTTCCAGGGCGCGTGCGCGCTCAATGGCAAGACCCGCAAGGCTTCCCAGGGCATCGAGAGTTTCCCGCGAGAGGCCTGCTCCGGTAACCGCCAGGGCGCCTACGGTGCGCATTCCCAGTCGAAGCGGCACGTACGAAACCGCAGCCTGCGTGATGGGCTCGCCGCGAAGCAGGGTTGAGCGCAGTACGGTCTCATCGAACTTCGCGTCGAGCGCCGATCGATACGGCGTAGTATGATCCGCGGCGATGACCACCACGCTGTCGAGCGAAAAGGACTCTCGCACATAGCCCGGCAGGGCATTGAGAAGTTCGAGCACGTTCTCCGATGCCAGCAGCCGCTGGCTCAGACTGTAAAGGCGCTCAACTTCTCGCCGGCGCTGTTTCGCTCCTTCTGCCTCGCGGCGCGCGCGTTCGGCTAAGTTGCTCGCCACCAGCGCCGTCACCAGAAACGCGAAAAGAGTAATCCAATTCTGCGGGTCGGCAATCGTGAATGTCCGGATCGGCGGCAGGAAGAAATAGTTGAAGGCTGCGGTGGCTCCTAAGGCCAGCACCACCGCATAGCGCAGGCCCCAGTAGGCAGAAGCCAGCAGAACGGCCACCAGAAACATCAGCGCAACCGTCGTGGGGTTTACATGCAGCTTGAAGTCGGCCACGGTGATCGCGGCAATGGCTGCTACTACCGCCGCGTAGCGCATGGCTTGCGTCTGTGCGCTGATTTTCACTCCCGCATTGTACGATGGAGGTGACTTTCCCCGGCTCCCGAAAGACAATAGCTGCGATGACCAAGACGCCCGAGGAGTGGCTGAGCGAAGTTTCGTCCGAGAAAGCCCGCGGCATTTTCAAGCTGTTCCTCGGCTATGCGCCCGGCGTGGGCAAGACTTACAACATGCTGAGTGAAGCGATCCGGCGCGCCAGCCGCGGCGAAGACGTTGTCGTCGGCGTGGTGGAGAGCCACGGACGCAAGGCTACCGCGGAACTGGCCGCGAAGCTCGATGCCGTTCCGCGACGCAAGCTGGAGTACAAGGGCACGGTTTTCGAAGAGATGGACGTGGACGCCATCCTGGCGCGCAAACCCGCGGTGATTGTGATCGACGAACTGGCGCACACCAACATCGAGGGCAGCAAACACGCCAAGCGCTATGAAGATGTGATGGAGCTGCTGGAAGCGAAAATCGATGTGCTTTCCACCATGAATGTGCAGCATGTCGAGAGCCTCGGCCCGACCGTGCAGCAGATCACCGGCGTGCAGGTTCGCGAAACCGTGCCCGACTGGGTGATGCAGCGGGTGGATGAGATCGTGCTGGCCGATCTGACGCCACAGGCGTTGCAGAAGCGCATGCAGCGCGGGGATATCTATCCCGTGGATCGGGCTCAGCGGGCGTTGTCTCACTTCTTTCGGCCCGGCAACCTGATCGCGCTGCGCGAGCTAGCGTTGCGGCAGGTGACGGGAGTGGTCGACCGCAGCCTGGACGCGTTCCTGGAAAAAGATGGCAAGCAGCCGGCGCATACGGTGCGCGAACGTATCGGAGTCTGCATCAGCTCAAATCCGGCGGCACAATACATCATTGCGCGCGGCTCGCGCATGGCGCAGGCCATGGGCGGCGAACTGTACGTGCTCTACATCGATGTGGGCCGCGACACACGGCCGGAAGATCAAAAATCGCTGGCCGAAAATATCCGGTTCGCCGAGAATCTCGGCGCCCACGTGGTGCGCGCATCGGGCAGCAGCGTTGCCGACTGTGTCGCTCAACTGGTGCGCGAGAATCACATCACGCAGGTCATCTTCGGACGATCGGCGCGCACGGGCTGGCAGCGATACTTGTACTTGTCGGCCATTCAGCGCTTTCTGCGCGATTCGCCCTCGGTGGATGTGCACATCGTCACCCAGGAGGCGCGCTAGTGGCTGATCCGGCGCACATCCTGGTCGTGGACGACGAACCGCAAATTACGCGCGTTCTGCGCACCAGCCTGTCCGCGCAGGGATACGACATTCGCGTGGCCAACAGCGGCGAGATGGCGCTGGAAATCATGAAAGACTGGACGCCGACGCTCATCATCACCGACTTGTCGATGCCTTCGGTCGACGGAGTGCAGCTGTGCCGCACCGTGCGGGCGCACTCCCAGGTTCCGATTCTTGTGCTGTCGGTTCGCGATCAGGAGCGGCAGAAAGTCGAAGCGCTCGACGCTGGCGCCGACGACTTCATCACCAAGCCGTTCGGGATGAACGAACTCCTCGCGCGAGTGCGGGCCAATCTCCGCCGCGTGGCCACCGAAAACGCGCCGGAGGAACCGATCATCGAGGTGGGCGACTTTCGCATCGATACGGCGGCCCACAAGGTTACGGTCAAAGACCGTGAAGTGCGGCTCACGCCAAAGGAGTTTGATCTGCTGGTGTATCTGGCGCGCCGCCCAGGCAAAGTCGTCAACCACCGCACTTTGCTGGGCGCGATCTGGGGTGGACAGAGCACCGAGCAGGTCGAGTATCTGCGCGTGTTCGTCGGCCAGCTGCGCAAGAAGCTCGAGCCCGACACGGCCTCGCCGCGCTACATCGTGACCGAACCCTGGGTGGGATATCGGTTCGAGCCCGGGGATCAACAGGAGATTTGACGACGCATAACCCCGGCTGGCTAGCTCGACGGCTGCCGGCGCGTCCGCTCCCACCACGCTTTCGGGTCGGCAGGACGGTTGAGCATCTGCGCCAACTCTTGCTTGATCTCGCGCAGGCGATTGGAGCGCAGCTCCAGGGTCGTCTGGTCGGCTGGAGTGTGCCCGCCCCTGGCGGTCAATTGGGCGTTCTGATTGCGGAGATCGGCGATTTCCTGGCGCAGGCTGGTGAGGTGTTCCGAGATTAAAGGCATCTCTTCGATCATACCCTGTATTTGCCCGATCGCCGGAATATTCGGCGGAGCCCTTCGTCGGACGAAAGGTGCGCCACCGCCGTCAAATGCCTGCGTACCAGGCGTAGCCGCCGTCTGAGGCGGACCCGCCTGTTCCTTTGCCGAAGGGTTTGAGGTTGTCGGTGAGGGTCAGGTGCGTAATGTACTTGACGTTTTTGTAGCCTAGTTGCCGAGGGATGCGCAGGCGCAGCGGTCCTCCGAATGGCACAGGAAGTTCGCTTCTGTTCATGCTGTGGGCGATGACGGTTTGCGGGTGCAGGGCGTCGGCCATATCAATGCTCTCCCACCAGGCGGGCTGGAACGAGCGGTACACCACATAGCGAACCCGGGGCAGCGCGCCTACACGATCCAAAATGTAAGAGAGCGGCACGCCCGTCCATTCGGCGATGTAGGTCCAACCCTCTTCGCAGCCGATCATGGTGATGTGCGAACTGGTGGGGAAACTCTTGATCTCGGCCAGCGAAAACGAAGTCGGGCGCGCGGCCATACCGTCCACGGTCATGCGCCAGTCCGCGAAATTCGCCGACTGCAGGCGCTTGAACTCGTCGCCCAGCGGATCGACTTCATTGGCGAACGGTTTTTCTGAGATTGCGCTGCGGGAGAATTCGCGCGCCATGGAGTGCTGCCCGAGCACGCGCTGCGCCGCATAGGTCAGGGCTTCGCCCGCGCCGTAGCGCCCGCCGGCGTCGGGTGGGATCAGGCCATGACGCCGCGCGAGTCTGGCAGCGACGGCAAGACCGGATGCGCCGCCCGCGACCGCCAGTCCGCCGGTGATTAGTTTGCGACGAGAGATTTCAGTCATAAAGTCAGTCCCCCACAGGTGTTTGCGCCGGAGTCGAGCTTCGCTCGACGGACAGCCGGGGCGGCTGTCCCTACATTGTCTATGCGGCCGGTGATCATGGCTCGCATTCGTTCCCGAAATCCGGCAACAAAAATCATGACCACGTGAATCACCAGGAACAGCACCAACAAGATGGTCACCAGGAAGTGCAGGGAACGCGCCGTCTGGTGGCCGCCCAGCAGCTGCACCCCCAACGGAAATGCCGCGTCGAAACCAAACGACATGGCCAGCCCCGTCCAGATCATCAACGGGAACAACACGAAGATCACGAGCAGGTACGTGAGACGCTGCAGGCCGTTATACGACCGCGCCTCGTCGGCACCCGGCTTGGCAAAGCGCAAGCGCTTGCCGATCGAGGCCGCTAACGCTTTGAGCGAAAGGTCGGACGGAGCCGGCAACAGATTCCGCCGGAAGTGTCCGCTGAACCATCCGTACAGGAGGTAAAAAAAGCCGGTGCCCACCGCCAGCCACGCCGCCTCGAAATGCAGATAGCGGCTCCAGCCGTTCTGGTCCGGGAGCACATAGCCGTAGCCGGTGGGGACGGTGTCGCGCGAAGACGGAAGATGCAGATTGAGCCACGGGCGCATGTTCACATTGCCGGTCTCGCCCCAATAGAAGCGCGGATGCGAGAGGACAATCTCCCCTCCCGTAAGCAGGAGCGCGAGGAAAGCCACGGTGGTGAGCCAGTGCGTCACGCGCACCGTGGCCGAGTGGCGGGTTCGGGATGTCGCTGCGGGCAGGGAATCTGCGGGCTTGGCCGAAGAGGCCTGACCCGCAACGCCCTCGCTCATCGGCAAGCTCGCATTCATAAGAGCCCACTCCCCGTAGCAACCACGCTCCGCCTAATTCCGTGCATTCTACATCGGGAGAGAGCCGCAACCCTGACTATTTCACCGCCGTTTCCTTTTCCGTTCAGCCAATCCCAGGCTTCCCGGAACTTCTCGAACTTCGACCCCTTCAAGCTCCCATCCGGATAGAACCACAGATTCTTCCGCGGCAAGAACTCCTCCAAGGTCTTTCGGCGGATGTACGCCCGCCGACCATACTTTCAGGAAATCAAATCCGGGAACAAGAAAAAGCCCCGCCTTGCGGCGGGGCTGGGGCTTGAGATCGGTTATTTCTGAGGGCTTGCCGAATCCTGTTGCTTTTGGACGGTGACGGGCTCGTGCTGGCGCTTTCCGGTTGCGTGTCCTGAGGCGACATCGCTTGCGCCGTTGCTGCTGCCGTTGTTGGAGGCACCTTGTCCGCTGCCTTTTGCCGATCCGGGCGTAGCGGCAACGTCCGCCCTGCCATCGCCGTTAACGTCTCCGGTCGCTACCCGCTTGGGGTCCGAAGCTGGCTTCGTCATCACGACTTCCGACACCGAGGGTGCACTGGACTCCCGGTCGTGGCTCCCGCCGATGGGGGCCGCTTTGGAATTGTCGGACGTGGTGGCCATCGGATGGTGCATCCGCTTGCCGCTGGCTTGGCCCGACGCAGCCGTTGCGCCCTGGGCTGGCTTCTTGTCCTTGCTTGGAGCCGACTGCGCCATCGCCACTGCCGACAGGGCGGCGAAGGCAGCAACTATCAGAATCTTGTTGTTCATTTCTCTCTCCTTAAATATGTGCGAGGGATGCACTCGATTGGAGGAAGTGTTCGAGTTCTCTGGATCACCCCACATCGCTCCAGTTCCCACGATGGTCGGCGGGGGTCGATGCCGCAAGTTACCGAGGTACTCGGCGCAGGGCCGCGGAGCCGTAATTGGCTCTAAAGTGAAAAAGCCAGGTCGCAAGGCGAGGCTTGGTCGGACTGGAGCGCCGGAGCCGCAATCTGTCTCGAGCTAGTGGCGGGGTCGCGACTATAATATTTTTCGGGTACCTTTTATGGCGCAGATGAGTCCGGAAGTTTCCAAGCTGCTTGAACAGGCTCTTGCCCTCTCGGTCGACGAGCAGGAAGCGCTCGCTGAATCCCTCATCTCCAATCTGGGCGGCAAGGTGGACGAAGCAGTCGTCGCCGCCTGGGATGCGGAGATCAAGAAGCGCATTGCCGACCTCGACTCCGGCAAAGCCAAGACCATCCCCTGGTCGGAAGTGCGCCAGCGAAACCTGAACAAACTGCCTCGTGCCCACTAGGCGAGTCACGCTGCATGACGAAGCGGCTGCCGACTACGACGCCGCGTTTGAGTGGTACGCCGAGCGCAGCCCCGACGCGGCGCGCAAGTTCGATGCAGAGGTTGCGCGGGCAATGGGCGAGGTCGCCGAAGCTCCTGACCGCTGGGCGCGCGGCTTGTATGGCACTCGGCGCTTCCTGCTGCGGGGATTTCCTTTTCTGCTGATTTATCGAGAGCGGGCGACGCGGTCGTCGAGATCTTGGCGTTTGCGCATACCAGCCGCAATCCAGGATGTTGGACGGCACGCGTGTGAGTTACTTCTCGCTGCCGAGCTTTCGCTCGGCTGGACAGCCGAGGCCGGCTGTCCCTACATAGTCCTTGCCGTGCCTAAAACAAAAATCCCCACTTCTGGCAAAACCGGCCAGAAGTGGGGCACCCTCTTGTTGGAGGTCCTTCGCGCACAAACGCGCTCAGGATGGGCGGACAAATGCGTCCACCCCTACATATTTAGTACATGTCGCCCATGCCGCCGCCGTGGCCGCCTGGGCCGGCGGGAGCTTCCTTCTTTTCAGGAATCTCCGCCACCAGGGCTTCGGTGGTCAGCATCAGGGACGCGATCGAGCCGGCGTTCTGCAGTGCGGTGCGCACGACCTTCGTGGGATCGAGCACACCGGCCTTGACCAGGTCTTCGTACTCGTTGGAAAAGGCGTTGAAGCCGTAGTTCGGGTCCTTGGCCTCGAGCACTTTGCCCAGGATCACAGCGCCTTCTTCGCCGGCGTTCTCGACGATCTGGCGCAGCGGTTCGGTGATGGCGCGCTTCACGATGTTGATGCCGATCTGCTCATCGCCATCGGCCTTCACCTTGTCGA
>Ga0207153_1051_pt3 | contig 14469 bp, 12 predicted proteins | sample Alteio_BWMinHeat_27_FD_153580 | JGI IMG/M metagenome (GOLD analysis project Ga0207153, IMG submission 153580) | Enriched cells from forest soil in Barre Woods Harvard Forest LTER site, Petersham, Massachusetts, United States -... | ecosystem: Environmental > Terrestrial > Soil > Temperate forest >...
GACTGATGGTTGGGGCAGCCAGTTCGTATTCTATTTCCAAGACATTGCGGATGAGAAATCGCTTAACGGTCTTTCTGCTGGACGCGCCTTCTTGACTCGTGTCGAACAGGCCGAACGAACTGGTGCTTTTTGGAAGTATCGCCGTAGCGCAGAAGGCATGTTCCAATTACTCGGAATTTCACGATTTTGCATAATTCGTGCGCAGACCAGCTCCACTTGGGCATTCTCCTTCTGGCCGAAGGACGACGTATTCGACCAAACAATTATTGTGTTTGGAACGAATTGCGAAGGATTATGGTCGGTCTTGAATTCCCAGATTCATGAAGCCTGGGCTGGAAAGTATGGCCGCCTAATGAAGACCGATACCGCCTATGCTCCGTCGAGTTCATTCAATACTTTTCCACTTCCTTACCAGCCGTTGATTGAAACGAACGAAGAATTGGCCAACGTTGCGAGAAATCTAGGTTCAGTTCGACAAGATATTGAACTAGCCCACGGTGGGAAAACAATCATTTACAATCGCTTTCACGATGCCACTGAAGAATCTGAAGACATTGCCCGATTGCGAGCACTTCACGTGCAGATGGATCAGTCTGTCGCCACAGCCTACGGCTGGAGCGATTTGGACTTGGGGCACGGCTTTCACGAGACCAAGCAAGGCGTACGCTATACTATCAGCGAACCAGTCCGCCGCATCGTCCTCGACCGCCTATTGGCTTTGAATCACCAGCGCCATGCGGAGGAAGAGGCGGAGAACGTCGCGAATGCGGCCTCGGCTCCTGTCAAACGCGGTCGTAGGAAAAGGGACAGAGCTGACAAGTTGACGTTAGACTTGCTGTGATCTGGAGGACCCGATGAGCACGCTGAATACATCAACCGCATCGGGTGTTGGCACGCCGGCGCTCCCGCGCCCCACACCCAGCGACTTGCGCAATGATCTCACAGATATGGTAGTCCGCGATCTTCTTGGTCCCGCGGGTGGCCCTGACGAGGAGTTGAACCAATACGAGGACCACGTTTATCAGCGCTACTTGGTAGGGATGCTGGCCCCCAAGGACGAGGAGGTCGACGCTGGCGCGCTGGACGAGCTAGCCGCCGGCGACGGCGACGACGGTGAAGAGGGGGCCCCGGATTCTGGAGTACCAGCAGGTGGCACTTATTTTCCATCATCAATGGGGCTGAGCTTTGTCGTCTCCGACGAGGCAAAGGAAATCGTAGTGGAGGCGGAATGGGCCAATATCTTCGCGTCAAGAGTGACACGCAGAAGAAGAAAGACGGCAGCGCCGCCAACGTCTGGAAAAGAAATCGGGTTGTTTCACCACCGAAAGTTCTATCACTCAAGGACGAGGCGATTGAGCCTTTCGCATTTCACTCCGAACATGTGCTGGTCCAGTTGCAGGGACGAATGCGGCTAACGGCCGATGGCTGGGTGGTGACGTTGTTTATGGTCAACCAGCAGGAAGAGCGGACGCGCCGCGGAGAGCCGAAGGACGAAGTTTGGGTGTTTCAACCCAAAGTGCGCGTGCATGCATCTCACGGGGAAGCGATTTTCGTTCAGCGCAAAAGCTCCAAGGCTGACCTTTCGCGGATGGATCCGTTGACTCGTGAAGAATCAGAAACGCTGGAGATGCTTTATCGACACCAGCGCGAGTTCGCTGTGGGACACGGAATTTCGGTGCACTCCACACTCGCCGAGCCGCTGGCTGAACGTGCCATCCAAGTGGAAACCGAATGGGTGCCCAAGTTCGAAGTCCCTCAGCAGACGCCTCGTTCCGCTGCCGATGACGCGAATCTCTCAGGCCTAACGATGGACATGAAGGAGCTCGCCGAGCTGCCAAAGAACGAACTGATTACCAGCCTGCGGTATATCGAAACAGCCTATAGAGCCTGGATCAAGATTGAGGCCGCCAAGTTGACGCTGCCTTCCGAGAAGCTGGAAGGGCATAAAGAGGCTGCCAAGCGGGCTGTGGCCTCATGTACGCGAGCACTCGAACGCATCAAGGCCGGCATCGATTTGATCGAGACGAACGTGTGGGCCGAAGAGGCTTTTCGCTTTGCCAATCGCGCCATGTGGCAGCAGCGCATTCATTCCACATTTGCGCGCAAGGTGCGCAAGAAGGAAATGAAGGTTGAGGATGGGGTAGCGACCCTAGACCAGGCAAGGAACCGAAGTTGGCGTTTGTTTCAGCTGGCCTTCGTTCTACTTAACCTGCCCAGCCTGAGCGATCTGCATCACCCGGACCGAAGCCATGAAACCGATGCCGTGGCTGATCTCCTGTGGTTTGCCACGGGTGGCGGTAAGACTGAGGCCTATCTGGGGCTGACAGCTTATACGCTGGCGCTACGCCGGCTGCAGGGCGAGATCGAAGGCCTTCGTGGCGATCACGGAGTTGCCGTGCTGATGCGCTACACATTGCGGCTTTTGACTTTGCAACAGTTCCAGCGTGCCACCGCACTGATTTGCGCTTGTGAAACCATCCGTCGCACGGAGATGACCAAGTGGGGAGAGACGCCGTTCCGTCTAGGCCTTTGGGTAGGCAATAAGACCACGCCGAACACGCTGGCTGCGGCAGCGAATGCCTTACGCCAGCGCAGCGTAGGCGGCCGGCCATCCTCCACGGGTAACCCTCACCAAATTACGTCATGCCCGTGGTGCGGCAGCGAAATCCGAGAACAGCATCTCCGAGTCTATGAGGCGCCCAGCGATATCGGCCGTTGCGTTACTTACTGCGGAGACAATTTGGGTCGCTGCGAATTCACGGAGCGGAACGCGCCTAAGGAGGGGCTCCCGGTGATGGTGGTGGATGAGGAAATCTACCGTCGTCCGCCGTCCCTGCTGATCGCCACGGTGGACAAATTCGCCCAGATGCCCTGGAACGGCCAGACTCAAATGCTGTTCGGCAAGGTGACAGAAGTGTGCGATCGTCACGGCTTCTTGTCACCCGAAGTTGCAGACGGAAAATACCACCCAGTTCGCAATAATCTGCCCTCCGTCAAGAACCGCCCGCATAGCTTCCTTCGTCCACCTGATCTGATCATTCAGGACGAGTTACACCTTATCAGTGGGCCACTTGGCTCGATGGTTGGGCTTTATGAGTCCGCAGTGGATGAGCTGTGCTCCTGGGAGGTCGACAGCAAGAAGGTGCGTCCCAAGGTCGTTGCATCTACCGCTACCATTCGTCGCGCTCCTGACCAGGTTCAGAAGCTGTTCGTTCGCAGGCTGGAAGTGTTCCCACCTCAAGGCACCAGCATCCGCGATAGCTTCTTTGCTATCCAGCGTCCAACCGGTGCCGACTATCCCGGGCGCCGTTATCTAGGCTTTAGTCCCTTCGGGCGCCGCTACCCGGTGGCCATGATCCGCAGCTACGTTGCCCATATGGCCGCGGCCCAAGTGCTATATGACACGTACGACCGACTGGCCGATCCGTGGATGACGCTGACCGGCTATTTCAACTCAATCCGCGAGCTGGCTGGTACAAGGCGGCTTGTCGATGACGACATTCGCGCTCGTCTACGCGACGCGGATCAGCGGGGACTGGCTAAGCGCCGCATTCGAGCATTGGAAGAAATGACGTCCCGCAGGTCGGGTACAGACATTCCAAAGATTTTGGAACGGTTGGAGGCGACCTTCGACAAGACGCTGGAAGTTCAGCGGGCCGCCGAACGTAAGACAGGCCAAAGACCAAGCTCGGCGGTACCCTACGATGTCGTCCTCGCGACTAATATGATCTCGGTCGGCGTGGACATCGACCGCTTAGGTTTGATGCTGGTAGCCGGCCAGCCAAAGAACACCTCCGAATACATTCAGGCCACCAGCCGTGTCGGACGTTCTTCCGACGGCCCGGGGTTGGTCACTACGGTCTTTAACTGGGCGAGACCCCGAGATTTATCGCACTACGAACGTTTCGAGCATTACCACGAAACTTTCTACAAGCATGTCGAAGCGCTTTCGGTCACTCCCTTTTCGGCTAGAGCGCTGGATCGCGGATTGTCCGGTGTGATGGTGGCTCTGACGCGCCTATGGGACGATCACCTGAATGCCAATATGAAGGCCGGCGAAGTGGTCGATACCGATCCAGTGTGGGCAAAGCTCTTCGATATTTTATGTAAACGTGGCGGCAACGCCACTGATGATCCTGCAGTCGCAGCGCGCATCAACGACATGCTCGATCGGCGCCGTGACGAATGGCTTCGTCGCGTACATAACCAGAAAGATCACAAACTCGGCTATCGATCGGAAGGCGGCGCCACAGTAGGTTTGCTGGAGCAAGCCAGCGAAAGGGACTGGGAATTGTTCACCTGTCTGAACTCGCTGCGCGATGTGGAAGGCACCGTCGACCTGGTTCTCGACCAACACTCAACCGGACTCCGAGTAGACTAAGGATCATGCAATGAACGAGCTCGGCGAACTCCGTCCCAGCCAACTAATCTTCACTTTCGGTGTCGGTTCGCTCGTCGACCTGCCAAATATGTCGGCAATGGTGATGGGACTGGACGACTGGGATACACGGTATTGCAAGGAGCTGGAGGAGGATCGCCTCGTCGCCGCCGTGCAGAATCGCCTTGGCTCGCAGATGAGCAAGCTCTATTTGCCCCCCATCAAGTTAGATAGCGCCGATCGAGATCCGGCTGCGCCAGCGATCGGCGTTCCCGTTGTGCCGTTTCCACGCTGGATGCGGTGCTCACTGTGCGACACGCTGTCTACCGTGGAGTCAGGTGTATTCAAGTTGATACAAGATCCGTGGCGTCCAGACAAAACAGCTTATGTTCATCAAGGCTGCCTCAAGAGCCAAAGTGGAACGCCGCCCTCAGCACACTCAGTGCGCTTCCTCCTCGCTTGTCGGGAAGGCCACCTCACCGATTTTCCTTGGCTCAATTTCGTGCATAAGGGCAACGTGCCTTGCCGGCCCGCGACGTTGAGCATGCGCGAGTTCGGAGCGTCCGGTGACGCCTCGGATATCATTGTCAAGTGCCACACGTGCAACGTTGAGCGCCGGATGGCAGATGCGTTCGATCCTGACGCGCCATTCGACTGCCCCGGCCATCATCCGCATTTGCGGCTAGTAGAACGGAACTGCGAAGAGGATGCAAAGACGATCCTGTTGGGCGCTTCCAACGCCTGGTTCCCAATACCCCTTTCAGCACTTTCGATTCCGAGAGCTACAGACAAACTTGGAAAATTGATCGAGGAGCAGTGGGCTGAACTCAAGGATACCGAGGATGTCGATGAAGTTCGCCTGCTCCGCAAGAAGCTCCAGAGGTTTCAGTCGCTTATTCCGTTGTTCTCGGATTACACGGATGAGGCTATTTGGGTAGCGATTGAAACCAAGCGCACGGGGGCGCAGCAAGCAACCACTCCCCCAGAAGACCTAAAACTTCCGGAGTGGCAGGTTTTTTCCAAACCGGATTCTGCTGCCGAGAGCCGCGACTTTAAGCTGAAGCGGGTTGCGCCACCGAAGGGATTTGAGCCTTTCTTTGAGGACGTACTGTTAGTAGAACGAATTCGCGAAGTACGCGCGCTTCTCGGATTTACCCGGGTCGAGTCGAACGCCGACTTCGCCGAGGCGACGGTTGTTGCAGATGGCCGTCTGACCAAGCTTACGCGCGAAAGCCCCAAATGGCTGCCCGCATCTGAAGTCCGAGGTGAAGGAATTTTTCTTCGCATTCGAGAGGAAGCGTTACAGAACTGGCAGGTGAAACCGGAGGTACAGGAGCTTGAGCGGGAATTCTTCAAATCGCACCAGGCCTGGCGGACGCTTAGAAAGCTAAAACCTGCGAACGAAGGGTTTCCTGGGATCCGGTTAGTGCTGCTGCACTCCTTGTCTCACGCGCTGATGCGTCAAATTGTACTCGACTGCGGCTATACGGCAGCAAGCGTGCGTGAGCGACTCTATTCGCGGGAAGCCAACGAAGTAGGCGGCCCTATGGCTGGTATCCTACTCTACACCGCCGCGCCCGACAGCGAAGGCACCTTAGGTGGTCTCGTAGAGCTGGGTACACCCCAAACACTTGGTCGTCATCTCCAACAAGCTTTCGAGAGCATGCGCATTTGCGCGTCTGATCCTCTGTGTTCCGAACACCGACCAGATGTCCACGGTCGCGGCATTCAGGGAGCCTGTTGCCATGCATGCCAATTTTTGCCGGAGACATCGTGTGAACGCGGCAATCGCTATCTAGATCGTTCCGTGCTGGTGAGTACGTTCTCTGCCCGCGGCACGGCGTTCTTCGATTAAGTGCAATGGCAGAAGAATTTCCCATTATCTTCGAAAACCTAATTCGGAAGGCGCCCGTGGACTGGCTTGCGTCCACTTGCGAAGTTCTCCGCAACTTTCCGTCGGCCTCCAATTTAGAATTTGTCCTCAAAAGTATACCGAATACCAACAACGCCGACCTCTCATTCTTGATGTCTAAGGTCGTTCATTCTTGTGTGGGAAAGATGTCTTGGGAAGCCTTAAGCTGGGCGCTCAGCACCTCCTTCACCACCTATCAACACTTACGGGCTGAACAACACATAGAACTACTTTGGTCCGGTCCATCACCTGCCAACCAGATACCGGTCCGTCGGATCGATCAGGCGCTCTATGATCTGATAGCCAACGCCAAGCGTGAAATCTTGATGGTGACGTTTGCGGCGGCGAAGATCGAGCGCCTCACGGGAGAATTATGGAAGGCCACAAAAGCTGGTGTACAAGTTCGATTGATTCTCGAATTTGAAGAATCATCAGAGGGGCAGCTTAGCTTCGACGCACTGAAGGCCTTTCCGACACCTCTCATCCGCGCGTCAGAGATCTATTACTGGCCAGTGGAAAAGCGGGAGCGGAATCAGGCCGGCCGTCCTGGGAAGCTTCACGCCAAGGTCGCTATTATCGACGATATTGTTCTGGTTTCCAGCGCCAATCTCACGGATGACGCATTCAATCGCAATCTAGAATTGGGCGTCATGGCAAATAGCTCTGAATTTCTATCGTTCGCGAAGCGCTATTTTGGTTCCCTTATTGCTGAAGGAACTCTTAGACGATTATGAACCAACGCTGTCGCAGGCGTCCCGGAGCTCCAGCGCCTCCGCGTAGTTGTCAGACTGAGAGCAATGGGAGGCGAGGATGTTATCTCTGGTTAAATATGTGGGAGGCCATGTTGGACGCACGGTACTGGCGGTGAAGTGCTCCAATGGAGAGATCATTCCATTGATCTGCGATACTGCAGAGGAGGAATTCCAGTATCAAAAGCTTTGTCAAACGGACATTCACGACGTTCGAGGGCAGAACTCACCGCTAACGCGTCTGTCCATTCAGCCGCAGGCGCCAATATTCGGAATCGCAGAACCACCGCCTGGTTGGCCGTGGTTTGTTGTTTTGGGGCAACCCTTTCCTGTCGCCGGCTTACAGCGGGGGTTTTGGTCATTCGATGTTGCTGATAGTCGCGAGGACGCCCTCAACCAACTCAAAGAATTGCTCAAAATATCGGGGTTACCCGACGACTTGTCGCGTCCCGAAGCGGGTGCTGCGGCCAGCTAAGCGAGACCGCTAGCATTTTAGGGGCGGTACAGAACTCATTTAGAGTATGAAGTCTTCGGCTCAGATCGTATGTTGAAATGAGATTCGAGCACCCGAGAACCGTTATGAACCAAGCCAAAGCTTTCCGCTGGACCAACAAATCCGTCCTCGCACTTGCTGGAGAGGAAGACCCGATAAGCGTCATTGAACGTAAGGCTCGCGATCTCGTGCTGCTGGCTCGCGACAAAGGATGGAAAGGCCCCCCCTTCAATCCAATCTTTATCGCCGATCTCTTGAAGATTCCTGTCACAGCAAACGCCAGCGTAGCCGACGCTTGCATCGCGTTACAAGATGGCCGGCTTCAGATTCAGTTCAACCCCACTCAAGTCCGAGAACGAGTTCGCTTCTCCATCGCACACGAGCTTGCGCATTCCCTATTTCCAGATGCCGCTGACGAAATACGGCACAGAGGCGGCAACAGGGTGATCAAGGATGATTGGCAACTAGAGATGCTCTGCAATCTGGCCGCCTCCGAATTTGTCATGCCTGTGGGAAGTCTCTCGGCCCGTGAAAAGCTGCCGTCCTTAGAAGACTTGATGGTTGAGCGAAGGAAATTTGACGTATCAGCCGAAGCATTTTTGATTCGCGTGGCAAAGATCGCGACCGAGCCCGTGGTAATGTTTTGCGCTTCGCAAGATTCGAAAACAGGCCAAGAGAAAACGTATCGTATTGACTATTCCGTTGCGTCGGCGGTTGCACCGCAGATGCCAATCACCGGATTCAGGGTCCCTCTTGGGAGCGCGGTCTATTCCTGTACCGCAATTGGCTTCACCGACAGGCGTGTCGAACATTGGTTTTCCGACAGAAAGGCTCTTGTCGAATGTGTCGGTATTCCGGGTTATCCGGGATCAACTTCACCCCGGGTTGCAGGTTTGATCCGCTTTGCAAAGGCGCAGACCGGTCAAACACAATTACAGTTCGTTCACGGCGATGTGCTGAGGCCACGCGGCCCCGAGAAGAAAATTATCTGCCAGCTGGTAAATGATCAGGCACGAGTTTGGGGTGGGGGCGTCGCACGAAGCACAGCAAAAGCTTTTCCAAATGCTCAACGAGCGTTTTCCTCGTGGATGAATTCACTTCCAAAGACATCCAGACTAGGCAACGTGCATTTTGCGCAAGCAGACGAGACCACATACATTGCAAGTTTGATTGGGCAAGAGGGTTTTGGGCCCTCGCCCATGCCTCGAATTCGATATGCAGCTTTGGAGAAATGCTTCACGAAAGTTTCTGAATTTGCTGCCGCAAAATCCGCAAGTGTTCACCTTCCGCGATTGGGAGCAGGCGAATCGGGCGGCTCCTGGGACACTGTGCAAGAAATAATTCAAGACGCCTTAGTGACTGACGGTATATCCGTGACCGTGTACGATTTACCTCCAAAACGATTGCAAGCCGGCTCAGGGCTATTTGATTGAATAACCAAGACGACACCTTACGAGTTGTGATTCTATCTGGCCCAATTTGCGCTGGAAAAACGACCGTCGTTGAACACCTTCATAAGCGCTACGGTGCGTATATTGTCAAAACACGTGACCTCATCAAGCATCAGCTCCCAAGGGTAAAAGACGAGCGAGGTGCGCTTCAGCGGGCAGGCGAAAAGCTCGACAAGGAGGACGGCGGAGCTTGGGTAAAAAACGCGCTTGCGCGATTCGTCGAGGCTAGAACGGAGGGGTCAACGCCTCGCGGTATGTTTGTCGTCGACTCAGTCCGCATTCGAGGACAGGCCGATGCTATCAGAGAGGCCTTCGGCACAACCGTCCATCATATTCATCTTACGGCCTCTGAAGGGGTGCTCGCGGATAGATATGTTAAACGCGGCTCAAAGACACAAGAATTTCCTGATTATGATGCGGTAAAGAAGAGCTCCACAGAACGAGGTGTTGAGAAGCTCGCGGAAATAGCTGACATCGTTGTGGCGACCGACCGATGCTCTGCCTCAGCCGTAGTGGTGCGGGCAACAGCACTTTTAGGTCTCTACTCACGAACTACCGCGGCATGCGTGGATGTTTTGGTCGGTGGACAATACGGCAGCGAGGGTAAAGGCAACATCGTTGGTCATATCGCACCAGAGTATGATCTCTTCGTTCGCGTCGGCGGCCCAAATGCCGGTCATAAGGTTTTCGCGAGCCCGCAGCCGGAAGCATACTTCCATTTGCCTTCGGGTTCGGGGAGAGCTCCGAAAGCATCACTCCTGCTAGGTGCCGGTGCTGTAATCTACATACCTAAACTTCTGGACGAGATCGCCAATAATCACATCGGGGTTGACCGTCTATCAATCGATCCGCAGGCCATGATCATTGAAGAAGCTGATCGCGCGGATGAAATGAAGCTACTGGGTTCGATTAGCTCAACTGCGCAGGGAGTTGGTGCTGCGAGTGCTCGAAAGATTATGGGGCGTGGCGGGAAATTGCTAACGCCTGTCCGTTTAGCAAAGGATGCGCCAGAACTACGGCCATATCTGAAGGAGGCCCAAGAGATATTGGAAAGAGCCTACCTTCGAAACGATCGGATACTTTTGGAAGGTACTCAGGGCACTTCCCTGAGCGTGCACCACGGTCCCTACCCGTTTGTCACGTCGCGCGACACGACCGTTGCTGGTTGTCTCGCCGATGCCGGAATCGCCACCAGCCGCGTGCGAAAAATCGTTCTTGTATGCCGCACATTTCCTATTCGCGTAGGCGGCCCGTCGGGCCCGATGGCACTAGAGATAAGCTATGAAGAACTGGCGGCGCGCTCTAAAATTCCGATTGAAGAACTCAAGACGACTGAGAAAACAACGACCACCAAACGACAGCGGCGGCTAGCCGAATTCGATTGGGAGCAACTGCGCCGTTCTGTCCTTTTGAATGGCCCCACTGATATAGCGCTAACATTTGTAGATTACTTAGATATCAAGAACCGAGAGGCTTTTCGATTCGATCAACTGACAAACGAAACACTCCGATTTATTGAAGAAGTGGAACGAGTTTCTGGCCAGCCTGTTACCTTGATATCTACGAAGTTCAATTGGAGAAATGTTATTGATAGGCGATCCTGGTGAACGCTGACGAGTTGGCCGAACTCACTTTGGATTGCCCGACGCTCTACCACATGGCAGAGCGAGGTAGTTGGTCATCAATCAAACAGCGCGGGCTGCTAAGTACAAGTGCCCTTTTAGATCTCTATCAAGTCGATGACGCGACACGGATACAAATCGAAGAGGTGCGACGCGCAGAGAGCGCCATATTGCAAAATTCCTCATTACCCCCTGCAGTCGTTCGTGACCAATTTCCTATGACCGACGCCGGGCTAGTAAGGTGTCTACCTAGCCATATTTCCCCTGCAAATTGGTATAAGCTCCTCAATCAGAAAGTGTTCTTCTGGCTTACCAAAGATCGGCTGATTCGCCTCCTGAACGCTGGCAATTATCGCAACAGCGCTCATGATGTACTCGAAATTGATACCCAATCACTGTTGAATCATTATTTTGATAAGATTTGGTTTTGCCCTATAAACAGTGGTTGCACAAAGCCATTCCCGCACCCACGCGGCGATGATACGTTTCTCCGAATACCGGACTACCCCTATTCCCATTGGCGTCCAAAAAGAAAACGCGGCGAGCGCGTCGTCGAATTCGTGATTGACTACGGCGTTCCAGATATCCACCGGTTCGTCCGTCGCGTCGTCGAAATGCGCGGTGACCAAGAGCTTCGTACCATCTTTCCGTAGTGGCGCCTAGTTGGGGCGCGCTGCGCCTTGGGGATATCCCGGACAGCAACCTTTATCAGTCCGACCCTACCCGTTTGTGCCGACTCTGTTGTCCTGATGCCGCAACAACCGCATCTGCGCTGGATCAATCCCTTCCTGCACCAAAATCGTATTAAACATTACGGGCATTCGGTGTGCTTCCGTCCCCTACGATGCGTTCATGCTTGAAGTGTACGCCCGAAGCAGTCAATCTGCGCGGGCGTACAGGGAGGGGTGATACCATGCGTTTCCTTATCTTTGTAGTGGTTGCCACGCTTGGGAGCTTTGGTGCGCAGGCAAAGCAATTGCTTTGCCCCACAAAGAACGAGGAGATCACGAAACTCGCTACCAAAAACTATGAATGGAAGCCGGTCTACGAGGGCTATTTAAAGGAAGTATTGATGACATCGATGGCCTTATCAAAAGGCGGTCGAACGTCGATGATTTGGTGTAAACGCGAACAAGGCGCGGTGGTTGTGAAAGCCGGTGCGTGCAAATTTATTTTTGGAGAAGGAAGTTTTGGCCGGAAAGATTTGCTCGTGGGGATCAACGAAGGCTGCCAACTCGACATCGAAGTGGAAATGGGCCGCGCTTATCCCGGTTCGGATACAAATGATACCCAATGCAAAATTGAGTCCGATGACTAGCCGCTAGTAAAGGCGGCAGGAATAAAACTCATCCAAAGCGCGGCCTACCCGCAAGAATTCGGCCGAAGCGCCGAATGTCATCATTCGAGTAAAGCATGGTTGTTGAAGAGCCTGTGCTTACCGTAAATGCGCCGCTTTGTGTGCCTAGCTTGTATCCCCTCTCCTGTGCATCCAACAAGACCGCCAGAGATTCCTTGCTAGTGGCTTCGCCATTTGCTGTGCGGGTAAATAAAGTCTTCCACTCGTTAGCCTGTTTCGCCTTTGCTTCATTCACCAATCGCTCGACGATGTTGGCCAAGTAACTTCGATTCTCATCCAATGCGAAGAAGGCGTCACCGAGCTGTTGCACCCATTCAGGTCCATATGGAACGAGCTTTTCCGCAGCAGCGCGGATTTCATCGTCATATTTGATTAGAGCGCCCCACCTAACCGACTTTGTCGCTTGCGGCGCGGTGCCGGCTGTTGGCGTCTCGACTATGGGACGAGGCTTCTGACTCGATGGAGGAGAGGTGCGTGTGGCTCGAACCTCGGAAAACTTAAACAATATCCATCGGCAAAGGAGGACCAACCCAAGCCCGAAAACCGCGATGCTCAAGATCGCAAACACAGTGCCTATATTGTCAATCAGTATGATGTCTGAATAGCTACGCCTGTTGGACCTGGCGACCTGCACAGCGATGCTGCCGAACAGCCAGAACGTGGCACCAACTAGAAAGATGCGCTTCCATTTGTCCCAGCCCATTCGTTGCCCCTTACGAACGTATCCGCGGGCGAAGCTACATCACAAATAGTTTCGGCGCATCATTCCATAATTAAGGAATTGAATCCCTCCTTCCACCAATTCCATACGGCTTGTTTAGGAAATACTCCCGATTGCCCTGTGCACTTTCGGCACATTCGTCGATGGCAACGATGATCGCCTGGACATGCGCGTGGCAGTAATTGCCAACGAGTTCGCCCGGAGAATACACGGCCTTGGGCGAACTGGCGGAGGAAGGGGATTCGAACCCATGACACGGAATTCGGGATTTCGGCCCATCGGGCGACTATTTGCTCAGAAATGACTGGCTTTCGTCCTTGATCGGAGCGTTGCTATGCCGGCTTGGGTGCGGCCGAGGCGCCCGAAGGGATCGCGCCCTGCCGGGTGGTTTGCTCGGCGGGGCTGAGGTGGTGCGGCGGATGGCGTCGCACGAACCTCAGAGGATCCCATGACCAGACCCAAATCGAAGCTAAAGGCTGCGGCCCGCTCCACTTCACGATCCACCAGTAAGTCCAGGTCTCGCACTCGGTTGGCGCCTTCATCTTCAAAGACGGCGATGCGGCCCGACACTAAGCACGCCCGCATCCTTGCGATGCTGCGGATGCCGGCGGGAACGACGATCGCCGCGATCATGACCGCCACTCATTGGCAGCAACATTCGGTGCGCGGCTTTCTCGCTGGTGTCGTCCGCAAGAAGCTCGGTCTCAATTTAGTTTCGGAACAGACCGATAAGGGTCGATTCTACCGCATCAAGGATGGAAAGGCTACGTCCACCGCCGATCGCGTGAAGCAGGCGGCATAATGCGATGTTGCAGAAGCGTCACAGCGGTCGCGCCTCGACCAAAACTTCCATTGGAGACGAGATCGCGCATCTGCGCGGTCTCGATCTCAAAGGTCTCCGTTCACGATGGCAAAGCGTATTTCAGAGACCGCCGCCCGATCACCTGTCCCGGCATTTAATGTTCGCAATTGTCGCTTATCGGATTCAAGCCGACCGCTTGGGCGATTTAGATCACGAGACCGGGCAGGTGCTTGATCGGACGGACGCAAAGAACACTGGCGTGACGATGTCCGCGCGTCTCGTCAGCTTCGATCAGAAACGGGTTGAACTAACGCCGGGAACTGTTTTGGTCCGTGAGTGGGATCGACGCTCACAGCGGGTGATGGTGATGGCCGACGGCTTTGCCTGGAATGGCCAAATCTATGACAGCCTCTCCAAGGTCGCCTTCGCGATCACTGGAACCAAATGGAACGGTCCGCGCTTTTTTGGCCTAAGAGACAAAGAAGATCGGTTGGACGCTGGGGCTCGATCATGAAGGCGCCCTCGATCAGGCCCGTCCGCTGTGCAATCTACACCCGCGTCTCCACGGAATATGGACTCGATCAGGAGTTCAATTCGCTGGACGCCCAATACGATGCCGCGTCAGCTTATATTAAGAGTCAGGCCCATGCTGGCTGGACGCTGATCCGGTCGCGATATGACGACGGCGGATATTCAGGTGGGTCCACCGATCGCCCCGACCTGCAGAAATTGCTGGACGATATCCGCGCCCGTAAGCTTGACGTCATTGTCGTCTACAAAGTCGATCGCCTGACACGATCACTAGCCGACTTCGCTAAGCTGGTAGAACTGTTCGATGCGCATGGCGTGTCGTTCGTCTCGGTCACCCAGCAGTTCAATACCACGACTTCGATGGGCCGGCTGACGCTCAACGTGCTTCTGTCCTTCGCCCAGTTCGAGAGGGAGGTCACTTCCGAGCGCATCCGCGACAAAATTGCTGCCTCT
>Ga0207153_1135_pt1 | contig 14457 bp, 14 predicted proteins | sample Alteio_BWMinHeat_27_FD_153580 | JGI IMG/M metagenome (GOLD analysis project Ga0207153, IMG submission 153580) | Enriched cells from forest soil in Barre Woods Harvard Forest LTER site, Petersham, Massachusetts, United States -... | ecosystem: Environmental > Terrestrial > Soil > Temperate forest >...
GTTTGTTGATGCGATATTCGATCCTTTTATTGCCTCACTAAGTGATAAAAGCAATAACCCTAAAGGCAGGCGCATCCCGTTTATGAAATGGGCCATTATACCGGCTATTATTTTTTGCTGCCTTACTTTTTACCCATTAGTAAAGGGCGAAAGCACTGTCAATGCGGTATGGCTCACCTTTACACTGATTTGCTTTTTTATGAGCGTAACCGCTTATATTATTCCATATAACGCCTTATTACCCGAGTTGACAGAAACCGCCGCCGAAAAAGTAAAGTTATCCTCTTTCCAACAAGTTGGCTTTGTTTTGGGGATGATAATTGCCGGGTTGGTTAATAACTATGCCGACCTGGTACAACGGGCTTTTGCAGTACATAGCCGCGACCAGGCAGTACAATATACCATTTGGGGGCTTTGCCTGTTTGCAGGTATAATGCTATTAGTGCCGGCAATGTTTATTAACGAAAAGAAATATTCAACCAGCAAACCATCGCACCTGCCATTGCTTCCGGCTATACGCAAAACGTTCAGCAACCGTAATTTTAAATATTACCTTATTTCTGATTTTTCGTATTACATGGCGTTAAGCATTATATCCAGCGGATTGCTGTTTTTTGTAACCGTATTGCTGCGCCTGCCCGAATCAATGGGGGGATTGCTGATGTTTACCATGGTTATGGTATCGCTATTGTTTTATCCGCTTATTAATTACCTATCCAAAAAGATAGGTAAGAAACCGATAGTTTTATTTTCATTCGGGATATTAAGCCTGATTTTTGTCGCCATTTACTTTTTGGGTAAGTTCCCTATACCCTCTACCGCTCAAATTTATATCCTGGTGCTTTGCGCATCGTTCCCGTTAGCATCATTAGGTATTCTGCCTAATGCCATATTAGCCGAAATTGCCGAACGGGATGCAAAGCGAACCGGGGAAAACCGCGAAGGAATGTTTTTTGCCGTTAAGTACCTGTTTGTAAAATTAGGGCAAACTATGGGTATAGCGTTATTTGCTTTCCTCACCGTTTACGGCAAAGACCCGGGCAACGATTATGGCTTAAGGCTAAATGGCCTATGTGGCTTTGTGCTTTGTGTTGCCGCCTGTATAATTTTTAGCAGGTTTAGGGAGCCAAGACCAGTGCGCGGTTAGCAGTTCTCAGATAGCAGCAGGCAGTTTGCAATAAGACAAATTATTGATTGTTAAGACGGCTGAAAACTGCTAACCGCTTACTGAAAACTGAATACTAATAACTAACGTTATTAGGCCTTGAGTACACCAATTGCATAGTATTGATATTACGCATAGCGAACGCGGCTTCGCAATAGCATAAGTAGTAGTTCCATTTGCGAACGAAACGCTCATCAAAACCTAATTCTTTAACTTTTGGCAAGTTGGCGTTAAACTGGTCGTACCATAATTTTAAGGTAGTGGCGTAATCAGAGCCGATATCTTTTAGGTCGATCAATGTCATATCGCCTGTGCGGTTTACTGACCCGTTAATTGCGCCAACAGATGGCAGCAACGATCCCGGGAAAATATGTTTCTGGATCCAGTCGACACCTTTTCTTAAACACTCGTACCTCGAGTCCGGAGAAGTAATAACCTGTAATGCCAGTATGCCATTGCATTTTAGCAAGTCGTGGCATTTTTTAAAATATACGTCCAGGAATTTATGGCCAACAGCTTCCAGCATTTCCACTGATACAATTTTATCATATTGACCTTCCAGTGTTCGGTAGTCGCGCAGCTCAATACTTATACGGTCATCTAAACCAGCCGCTGTAACGCGTTCGCAGGCTAATTTATGTTGCTCTTCGGATATTGTTAACGAAGTTACTTTGCAGCCATAGTTTTTGGCCATATAAATTGCATTACCACCCCAGCCGCTGCCAATTTCTAAAACATGGTCGGTAGGTTTTAAGTGTAATTGCTTGCAAAGGCGATCATATTTCGCCAATTGTGCTTCTTCCAGGCTTAAGCCATCCTTATAGAAATAAGCGCTTGAATAGGTCATGGTTGGGTCCAGGAAACTGGCAAAGAAGTCATTGTTCAGATCGTAATGTTCAGAGATGTTTTTGCGTGAGCCATCAACCGTGTTTGCCCTTTTAAAATGGGTTAATTTATTGAACCATTTTAGAAGATTAAGCGCTATCGACTGTACATTGCTTCCGGATACACTTGGCGCATTTTCAATATTCAGTAAAACCCATTTAATTACATTGGTGATATTATCAGTTTCCCATAAGCCATCAACGTAAGCTTCTCCAAAACCAATATCGCCAAATAAAATAATGCGTTTAAAAAATTCTTCGCTGTTAACGATTATACTACACGTAATATCCCCCTCGCCGTTACCGATAGTAATTTGCTCACCATCCGGCAATACCAGGTACAGTTTTCCCTTATCCATGCGCTGCATGAATTTTAAAACAATATCCTGGTAAAGGCTGCTTTTTTTGGTGAGGGTGATTGTGTTAGACATGACTGCTGGCTACTACGTTAATGCTTATTTCATATATGTACGGAGTTTTATAGATAAAAAGTTTTACTATGCTACAACTTTTGGTTTATATGGGCGAAAAACCTCTTTTTGAAGATCTTTATCAGCCTCCTTTTTGTGATAAGGGATTTTTTTGAGCCACAATTTAAGCGCCTGCCAATGAATTAACCCAATAATTTTTAAGGTGATCAATGGAAAACTAATGAAATATAAGAAAAGATTTTTATCTGTCAAGGGTTTGCGGGTGCCGCTTAGCGTGCTGATGAAAAAGCGTTTACCTTCTTTATCGTAATCATCGATCTTCATTTGCAGCTTCTCACCAGGTATTTGCAGATCAAAATCAAAGTTGGTATCCATCGCTATAAACGGCGAAACGTAAAAAAACTTCTCCGTATTTAATTTAAACTCATTTCCCGTTTTAGTTTCAGCGCCTAAAAAGTAGGGTTTCATTTCTAAAAAAGTATTGCAAACCTCAACAACCGAGCATATTGGTTTATTTTGTTCATTATAGCAGAAGTAAAACGAAACCGGGTTAAACTGGTAGCCGACGGTGCACAAGTTGGTTAATACCATGATGCGGCCATTGCCAATTTCCACACCGTTTTGAGAAAGATAATCAGTAATATGTTGGCGAATATTTTTTGAAGTGTCCGGATTTTCTTTCGGTAGCTGTAAATGGTCTTTATCCCTGAAATTAAACAGGTTAAACCGGTTTCGGCTCATGAATTTTAACCGTTTGGATAAACCGTCGATCTCATCCAGGTCCAAATAAAACATAAAGATCTCGTAATGGAACCTATGCTCTTTTGGCGAGAGCCTGTGGTGCATTACCAATGCTTTATATAAACAGGAGTTGATTGGGGCGTTTGCCATGATTGAATATACGGATTAAACCGGGGGTTGGATGATTTCGTTATCATAAACCGGTTTTCCCAACAAATGCGAACATAACTTCACCGCACTTGCAAAAGCATCTTCATGAAAGCCATATTTGAAATAGCTGCCGCAAAAATAGATGGGGCCGCTTTCATTTAGTTTATATAATTCGGCCTGGGCATTTATGGCTGGCACATCAAACAGCGGGTGCTCATAATCCAGTTCTTTAATTATTTTTTTCGGGTCGATATTGTCGTGCGAATTAATGGATACGAAATAATTCTTTTTATCTGACACGCCTTGCAGCTGGTTCATCCAATAAATGGTGGTTGGCTCCAACTTGCCATTACGCTCCATAATGCTATAGTTCCAGCTGCTCCATGCCAGTTTTGTTTTGGGCATAATACTTTCGTCGGTATGCAGTATGGCTTTGTTATACTGGTATTTAAAATTGGCTAACAGGCGTTGCTCGTCGGCTGTAGGCCCGGCTAACAAATTAAGCGCCTGGTCGCCATGTGTGGCAATGATAACGCGGTCAAAAACTTCACTTGTACCATCAGCAGCATGCACGGTAACTTTTCCATTTTCGCGGATTACATTAAGCACCTTACGACTGGTATAGATTTTATCTTTAAAAGGCTTAATTAAGATTTCGCGGTACGATTGGCTGCCATTTTCCAGCGTGTACCATTGGTGCTGTGTATCTAAACCTAAAAAGCCATGGTTCTGAAAAAACCGGATGAGCGTTACCGCGGGAAAGTCGAGCATCTGCTCCATTGGTGTTGACCATACGGCCGAGCTCATGGGCACCAAATATTTCCACAACATATCCTCGCCGAAACCAAACTCCTCTACATATTGCCCGATAGAATAATTGGCATATTTAGGATCATCAACGATCCTTACGCTTTCTTTATTGAAACGACCGATCTGCATCAGCATTTTGATGTACCTGATACTGAAAATGTTTTTGCGTTGCGCAAATAAGTGGTTAACGCTTGTGCCCGCATATTCCAAACCTGTCGGCAGGTATTGCACCCCGAATGACATATCCGTTTTTTTAACCGGCGCATTTATTTCTTTAAACAGCTTACAAAGGTTCGGGTAGGTTTTATAATTAAATACCATAAAGCCGGTATCAACATACACGGGTTTGCCGTCTTCGTCGATAGTAGCCGTATTGGTGTGGCCGCCTACGTAATCGTTTTGCTCGTAAAATGTCAGATCGCTGGTGTCGCTTAAAAAATGCCCGCAACCCATGCCTGCAATACCAGTTCCAATTATTGCTGTTTTGCCCCCTAACCCCCTAAAGGGGGAACTGTTGTCTTTGTTTGTTTTCATTTAAGTAGAGCTTAACGACAAACAGTTTTTATAAATCGTTCCACGGTATAAGTAGATAACTGCCCGCCCGGGCCATTTAAGTTAAAATCAAATCCATGTGTTGCCCATGGAAGCTTAAGCCAGAAATGTTTGATGCCGTTTTGTTGCAGCTTTAAGTTTAGGCGCCGGCTATGCTCCGGCGATACAATTACATCATTATCGCCATGAATTATAAGTGTGGGTACGGATGTTTTGTCAACAAACTCCAAAGGCGAACTTGCTACAAAGTTTTGCGGTACCTTTTGGTATGTAACACCCAGGTAGTTTTCCATAACCTTGCGCGAATCCATTATCAGTGGGTTTGATGGGATTGAATATCCCCAAACCATATCGGCAGGTCCATAAAAATCGACAACACCCTTTATATCGACATCGTGTAAGGTGTATGCGGCTAATAAAGCAATTTGCGCCCCCGCAGAACGGCCAAGCAAAACAAATTTGCCGGTGTCTATCTTCAATTCATCCGCATGTTCACGGAGGTATTTTAGTGTATTGCGAATATCTTCAACAGGCGCGGGGCTTTGATATTTAGGTGCCATACGATAGTTGATGGAAGCTACATTATATCCTGCATTTGCCAGGTAGGGATTTAGTTCGGGCACCTGCTGGCTATCGCCACTGCTCCATGAACCACCGTGCACTACAATTACACATGGCCTTTTGCCATCAAAATGCGCCGGGTAAAAATCAAGCGACATTGTGGTATCGGCGTATTTGGCATAAGTTAATGTACGCATGCCAACCGGTTTTACATTGCCCTTAAACATTTTCAAAAAGCTAAATGGCGGCTGTGTATTGTCGCCGTCAATTGCAGTACTATCAGCACCAAATACTGCCGTAAAATTTTGCTTTAAAGTTTCGGCAACAATATGCGCACGGGCAATTGGTGTAAGAAACAGAATTAAAGCGACTAAACCGATAAGCGAAGATGCCAGCTGGTATTTCTGCACCCAAAAACCAAGCGATAATAAAATAAGTATAATGCCAATAAACAACCACGGAAATTCTGTTACACCAATAGCTAACAGCCATAAATAATAAGCGGGTGCTTTAAAAACAGCTAACAAGGAAATAAGGAAAAATATAATAATGAGAATTAGCCGGGTCATGCGCCTGTTTTATGAAATAAATAATGACTTACAATCCATTCGTTACCATCGTTAAAGTTCCACAGCTCGGCACAAGCCATGTAAAATAAGCGCCAGTAAACCCACCACTTTACCGCCTTATCTTTTCCATAAGTCTGCTCAAATAACGGCATTATCTCCGCTTTGTGAGCGTCCATATTACTCAACCATGCTTCTGATGTTTTACCGTAATGTGTTCCGTTTACATGCCAGTGTTTTTCTACCACTAAATCGTCGTTAAAATAAAACATGAGGTCGTCACTTGGCATAATACCGCCGGTAAAAAAGTACTTGCTCATCCAGTCGGTTTCGTCTTTTACTTCGAACAAATAAGCATACTCTTTGTGCGTAAATATATGTATCCACAATTTGCCCTCGGGCTTTAAAAACGAAGCTACTTTTTTAAGGAGTAACTGGTAATTGCGCATGTGCTCAAACATCTCTACCGATACCACGCGGTCAAACTTTTCGTCGATAGTAAAAGCATTCATATCGGCAGTTAAAACGGTTAGGTTGGTTATACCGCGCTGTTTGGCTTGTTCGTCAATATGAATTTTTTGTGTGCGTGAGTTTGATACTACTTTGAATGTACTGCCCGGAAACTTCGCCGCCATATATAGCGATAACGATCCCCAGCCACAACCTAACTCTAACACATTCTGACGGTTATTTAGCTCGGCCCGCTCACAGGTCAGAGCCAGCATATCATCTTCAGAAGTATCAATATCCGTAACGCCTGGTTTCCAATAACCGGAAGAGTATTTTAGATTTTTACCCAGGCAATATTGGTAAAATTGGGTAGGTACTTCGTAATGCTGTTCGTTGGCATCTGCTGTGTTTACCGCTATTGGTGATGATTTTAAAAAATCTACCAGGCCCGTTAAATGCGCTTGTTGTGCTTCTACATTGCCCAGGTTCTCGTCGTCTAAACGCTGTTGCAATAATTTGCGAATACCTGCTCTTAATAAAAGATCGGGGACTTTATTTTGTTCTACTAATTTATCGTACCACATTATGATAAGGGTTATACGTTGGACGTAATACGTTTTACGTTTTTAATTTGTTGTTGTTGTTTTTAGAGAGATACGTTGTGTTGAGAATTATGGATTGGAGAACAAGGTTTTTTACGTATGACTTAAAACGTACTACGTATCACCCTTTCTTAAACCAAGGCACAAAAACACTGGTAGTACGCTGATATTCCTTAAATTTCTCGCCCTTGGTTTTTAACGATTGCTGTTCAGTTGCAGGGATACCCGTAACCTTTGTTAACAGGTAAAGAATAATAGCAGGGCTAATTATCGCCAGGCAACCGTATGGCGAGGCTAATGCAAATACAAAATAAGACACCCACATGAGCCATTCAAAAAAGTAATTGGGGTGGCGCGAGTAATGCCATAGACCGGTATCGCAAACCTGGCCTTTATTTGACGAGTCTTTTTTAAATGATGCTAATTGCCTGTCCGCTACCGCTTCACCAATAACACTGATTGCCCAAAGCGCGGCCCCCGCATATTCCAATGGCGATAATTCAGCTGTTGTATTCATGGCGCTAATAAAAAATGGGATAGCCAGCAAAACATTTGATATAGCCTGCAATTGGAAAAAGCCAAACATTTTTAACTCTGCATTAGCGCCCCATTCTTTACGGATGTGGGCATAACGCGGTTCTTCCTCGTGTAAATGTTTAAGCACACGGGTAGCAAGGTGTGTGCCCAATCTTAAACCGGCAATTACCACCATGGCGCAAAGCAGTTCTTTACGTGGTTCATAAGCCGGCGCAAATAAAAATAAAATGATGGCAATAACCGGAAAATTGTACGACCAGAAAATATCCACCACGCCGGCATTTTTTATTTTATATGACCAAAGCCATACCAGCGCCATAATAACGCAACAGGCTATAACGCTATAAATTACAAGTGTAAATAAAGAGGTGTTATCCATTTTTATTGCCGAAAAGTTCTTTTAGTCCCTCCTTGGGTTTAAGTTTGAAAAGCTGTATCAGCACAAAAGCGCAGCTTGCTATACTGCCTAAGGTTACCAATAATATTAACCAAACAATTTTTAATGCTAAAGTTTTTTCTTTGTAGCAAACCCATACAAATATCACCAACACATTGGTGTAAAAATCCCAAAGTGTAGCACGCATCCAGGGGATGCTGCCAAGGTAATCCCATTGTTCGAAAAGATTACTCTTTAAGCTCGTGGTAATTACTACATAACACATCCACACAAACAACAGGCTGAAAATTATTTTTAACGCAGCTATCATAAGTTATTTTTTAGCATTAGCCGCTTTTATAAAAGCAAGCGCATCGTCCGAGTGTTCCTTGCCCTGCAGCATAGCTTCATGGCTATAAACTATCTTTCCTTTTAAATCAACCACAAAAGTTTCGCGGCCCGACATAAAAAGCTTGTTTTTAACTCCAAACATAGCGTAAACTTTATTGCCAGGGTCGCTTAATAAAATAAAGGGCAATTTATAGTGCTCAGCAAATTCTTTGTGGCTGGCAACCGTTCCGCCGTTAATGCCAATTACAATCGCACCGGCTTTGGTAAATTCATCGAAGCTATCGCGAAATGCACATGCTTCTTTAGTACAAACCATGCTTTCATCTTTTGGGTAAAAATAAAACACCATTACTTTTTTGCCAATGTAGTCGGCTGTGTTAAATTCTTTTCCATCTTGCGCGGTCAAAGTAAATGATGGTACATGATCGCCGTTTTCAAGGTGCTTTTGCGCATTAGCAAGGTTTATAGTAGCTACAAACAAGCTGCAGTACAGTAGTAAATTTTTCATGTTTCGGGTGTGTTTATATCTACATACGGCACTGGTTAAGGTTTCGATTTATTTGTAGAAAATAAATACCGGGCCAATCCAATATTAGCAAAATACATAAAAAATCCGTATCCTTATTTGTCAAAACAACATGAGATCAGCCAATAACAAGCAAAATAAAAATTATGCCATTATAGGTATTTTAGTTTGTGTTACCGGGCTCATGGTTTTTGCTGCCGGCTGCGGGGAGAATAATAAACCCACAACTCTTAATCAAATTTCAAAGCCTGCCGCTATCTGGAATGCTCCCAACGATAGTACTATTCCCGCTGGTAAACAGGGCGAAATGATCCGTTACGGCAGAGAACTACTGGCGCACACAGCAAATTATTTCGGACCTAAAGGCAGTATCGCTCCAATTAGCAATGGCATGAATTGTCAGAATTGCCATTCAGATGGCGGGACCAAATTGTTTGCCAATAATTACGCATCAGTAGCGGCAACTTACCCGAAATTTAATCCAAGAGCAGGTCAAATAGCGTCGCTTAGTAAACGTATTACCGAATGTTTTGAACGCAGCCTAAATGGAAAAGCACCTGATACCACAAAAAAAGAAGTTAAGGCGATTATAGCCTATATAGAATGGCTTGGACAAGGAGTTAAGAAGAATTCTGTTATATATGGCAATGCGGTAGAAAAACTTACATTTATGGATAAAGCTGCCGATCCAAAGCAAGGCAAAATAATATTTATGCAAAAATGCCAAAGCTGCCATGGAAAAAATGGTGAAGGCATTTTAGCTGTAAATAAAATAGCCTACACTTACCCGCCGCTTTGGGGTAAACATAGTTACAATGACGGCGCCGGCATGTACCGCATTACCAAGCTGGCAGGCTTTATAAAAAACAACATGCCTTTTGGCGCTACCTATAAAAGCCCACTGCTGACTAATGAGGAAGCCTGGAATTTGGCCGCCTTTATTAACTCGCAACCGCGGCCGCACAGAGACCCGCTAAAAGATTGGCCAAAATTAAATCAAAAGCCAATTGATATTCCATATGGCCCGTACGCCGATACTTTTAGTGAGCAACAACATAAATACGGACCATTTAAACCAATTATAGCAATGCAAAAAGCTATAGAAAAAACCAATTCTATTAATAAACCATAGTTATGAAAAAGATCATTTTATCCTTATTCGCCCTGGCTTTAATATTATTCATCAAACCTGCACATGCACAAACCAGCGCCGACTATAAAGGTGCAGAAGCTACCCTGCCACATTATAAAGCAGTTTATTACCTGGACCAGGCTGAACCGAAAAATGTAGAACATATTTTACGAAACATGGATAACGCTTTAGAGGATGAGCGGCTTAAAGGCAAAGTTGAAATTGAATTGGTGGTTTTTGGAGATGGTGTGGCTTTATATCAAAAATCAAGCACCTATGAACAACAATTACTCGACTTGCAAAAAAAAGGCGTCATACTTACTATGTGTAGCAATACCATGAAAAGCAGGAATATTGCCAAAGATTCCTTGTTTCCATTTATCGGATATGTACCAAGCGCCAATGGCGAATTGATTATAAGACAGGCACAGGGGTGGGTGGCTGTACGGCCATAAATCATCTGTTACTCCGGTTGATCGAAAAATAAGTATTTAAAACAGCGCTATTTTTATAATAGTCAAATCCGCCTGCCTTAAAAAAACGTACTTCCTGTTTTAATTATTAAAATGTTAATTACACATTAATTTAATAATTTTAAACTTTATTACCCCGATTAACATGACTATACAAATTCGCCTATGTGTTTGTATACCCCTTTTAGTTTGTGTCAAAGCAATATAAATGAAGGTAGCACACATTCTTTTAGTTCATAAAAACCCGTTACAAGTTGAGCGGCTTGTCCATAGTATGCGGCACCCGGATAGCACTTTTTTCTTGCATGTCGACCTTAAAACTGATATTACTCCATATCTTTATTTAAAAGACCAGCCGTCTGTTTATTTTATTGATAAAAGGGTAAAAGTTTACTGGGGCGGCTTTAGTCAGGTAACAGCTATTTTAAATAGCATGCAACATATTATTAACCTTGAAGCTAAATTCGACTATATTAATTTAATAAGCGGCCAGGATTATCCCATTAAACCTTTAGATAGCTTTTTTAAATACCTTGAAGCTAACCCCAACAAATGTTTTATAGAGTTTTGTCTTCCGGGCGATAAATGGATGGTTGAAGCACAGCGAAAGCTAACAACCTATCATTTTGTAGATATGGCTTTTAAAGGCCGGTTTTTTTTAGAAAGAATATTTAACGGCCTTTTGCCCAAACGCAAAATACCCGGTAATTACACTATTGTTGGCCGGGCAACATGGTTTACCATTGATCCATCGGCGGCGCAATACCTGTTGAATTGTTTTGAAAAGCCCGATCCGTTTATTAATTTTTTTAAATACTGCTGGGGTAGCGACGAAATATTATTTCATACCTTATTATATAATTCGCCGTATAAAGAAAAAAATGGTCAACAACAATCTGCGCTACATAGATTGGGTACCAGGCAAAGCCCGACCACAAACTTTCACAATTAAAGATACCGACGCAATCAGCAAATCAAAAGCATTTTTTGCAAGGAAGTTTGATTTGCGCCAGGACTCGGCCATTTTAGATTACGTGGACCAAAGCCTGCTAACTAAAACTATCGGCTAAATTTTATGAGTCTCCACCAGGCATTCGGAAACATTGATATCTATCTGTTCGACCAATTGTTAAAGGGCCGGTATGACGATTGCAAAAAAGTGCTGGATATTGGCTGCGGCGGTGGCAGGAATTTACACTGGTTTTTAAAAAATGGTTATGAGGTATTCGGAGTTGACCAAAGTGCAGATTCTGTAGCCGCTTGTAAGCAATTAGCGGCTGAATTAGCACCAGGCAATCCACTAAACAATTTTAAAGTAATGGCAGCCGATCATCTGATGTTTGATAATAATTCATTTGATTTAGCTGTAAGCAGCGCTGTTTTGCACTTCGCAAGTGATGAAAACCATTTCGACCTCATGGTACGCGAAGCTTTTCGGGTTTTAAAGCCTGGTGGATATTTATTTGCCCGTTTAGCATCTGATATAGGCATTGAAAGTTTGGTAAAGCCCCTTAGTAATGGCCGCTACCTCTTGCCCGATGGCTCAGAAAGGTTCCTGGTAAACCTTCAAACGCTACTCCGCTACACTGAAGAACTTAACGGCCGGCTTTATGAGCCCATCAAAACTACCAATGTGCAAAACTTACGGTGTATGACTACCTGGTGCGTGCAGAAGAAATAGGCGATACTCACTTCCAAGTGTTAAAAAATAACCCATAATTCAAATTGTTATTTGCTAAAAATATTAGCAAATTTGTGTTATGTCACACGAGGAGAATAGCGACTTTTTTAAAGGCCGCGGGGCACAGGTAAATACCCACAACAAATTTTTAAAGAACAAATATGTACTGGATCATATTGAAGGTTTGGACGAGCCGCTGCTTGAAAACGTAGCTACACAACTATTTGAGGAGACACCTAAAAAGATAGTAAGTGAATCAAACAGCCCTGATCTGAGTCATATGTATTCCATTAACCCCTACCAGGGTTGCGAGCATGGCTGCATTTATTGTTATGCCCGTAACAGTCATGAATATTATGGCTTTAGCGCGGGATTAGATTTTGAGCGAAAGATCATCGTAAAGCGTAATGCAGCAGATTTACTTGAGCAATATTTTAATAAAAAGAATTATAAACCGGTTGGCATCCTGTTATCCGGAAATACGGATTGCTACCAGCCTATTGAGCGCAGGTTAAAAATTACCCGCAGTTTGTTACAGGTGTTTTTAAAATACAGAAACCCGGTAAGCATTATCACCAAAAATAATGTGATACTGCGGGATATGGATATCATCACCGAGCTGGCTAAACTGCACCTGGTGCACGTGAATGTATCCATTACCTCGTTAAACGAGCAGCTGCGCCAAAAACTGGAACCGCGAACAGTAACTGCAACCGGTAGGTTGGGTGTTATTAAAAAACTTTCAGAAAAAGGTGTGCCGGTAAGGGTAATGGCGGCTCCCATCATCCCGGGATTAAACAGTAACGAGATACCTGATATTATTAAAGCTTCGGCCGATAACGGGGCTTTGGGTGCCGGCTTTACTATTGTACGTCTTAACGGCAGCATAGGCGAAATATTTACCGACTGGATAAACAAAGCATTTCCCGACCGTGCTGAAAAGGTGTTAAACATGATACGCGCCTGCCATGACGGCAAATTAAACGACAGCGATTTTGGCCGACGTATGAGTGGCGATGGCGAAGTAGCAAAATCTATTCACCAGCTATTTAAAATGGCTTGCAACCGCTTTATGGCAGGGAGAGAAATGCCTCCGCATGATTTTAGTTTATTTGTTCCGAAAGGGGGTAAGCAAACGGATCTGTTTGATTTGTAAGATGGTATTAACGGCGTTTAATTTGTTTGTCCATCAATATACCTAAGCCAATCCCAATTGTATAGCATAGTAAATCAGTCCATAAAAAAACTGAACCCAGTACAAGCCGGCCAAATAAAGTGAGGCGCAAGCTATCTATCCATGGGGCTTTATACAATTGGCTAAACTCAATGGCATAACAAAATCCGGCGCTTACTAAAGTTGTAAATAGATATGATTTGTTGATGAATATGAACCGGGTTATAAAGTAAACCATCAGCGCCCATAAAATATCGCCGATAAACGCGGGAATAAAAACGTAATGCCTTGACAGCAACCCGATGTTAATAGTAACAATGATGAGAATAAAATATGTAGCCCGCGACTTTACCATTCCTGCGATTGCTTATTTTATTTTCCTCGCTTCAACGCCCTCGTTTGTGATCTTAACCGGTTTGATCAACCCATCGGCATCAAAATACATCTTATCAATACATACCACGCGATGATTGCCATCGGTTTCGCCTAATGGGCGGCGATGATATACAATATACCATTCGTCTGTACCGGGAACTTGTATAACCGAATGGTGGCCTGCGCCGGTAGCAATAGTAGGGTCTTGTTTTAGTATTACGTCTATCCGTTTAAACGGACCGAATGGTGTATCACCCATGGCATAGGCAACACGGTAGTTGGGGCCGGTCCAGCCGCCTTCGCTCCACATCAGGTAATATTTGCTTTTGCGTTTAAACATTACGGGGCCTTCTACATAATCCTGCGGTGTGATGGATTTAAATATTTCGCCGTCGGCAAAGGGCTCAACATCCGTAAAGTCATTTTTTAGCTTCGCGATATTGCAATGGCCCCAGCCACCGTAGATGATGTAGTATTGCCCGTCGGTATCTTTAAATACAAACTGGTCAATAGGTTGCGCGCCGTTAACTATTTTACCGATGAGCGGATGGCCCAATAGATCTTTAAAAGGCCCTTCGGGTTTATCAGCAACGGCTACGCCAATACCGCCAATTTCTTTTTTATCATCGTGAATATCATTAGCGCCGAAGAACAAATAGTATTTTCCACTCTTCTCGGTAACCGCCGGTGCCCATAATGCACGTTTTATCCATTTAACTGATGCTGTATCAACAACACGCGGATGCTTGGTCCAATGCACCAAATCGGTTGATGAAAAGGCATCCATGAAAACCTGCTCGTTATATTTTGCAGAGTAGGTTGGATAAACCCAATAAGTTTTGTTAAAGATCTTTGCTTCAGGATCAGCATACCACCCGGGGAAAATTGGATTCCCGGAAGTCTTTTTATCATCCTGCGCC
>Ga0207153_1136_pt1 | contig 14401 bp, 13 predicted proteins | sample Alteio_BWMinHeat_27_FD_153580 | JGI IMG/M metagenome (GOLD analysis project Ga0207153, IMG submission 153580) | Enriched cells from forest soil in Barre Woods Harvard Forest LTER site, Petersham, Massachusetts, United States -... | ecosystem: Environmental > Terrestrial > Soil > Temperate forest >...
CCGCAGCCGGTGGGAAACAAAATTTACTGGGGAGCGTGGTATGAGGCTGGGAGCGCCTTCGGCAGTGCAACTGACAATATTGGGCCGGTGGTGGTACGCGGCACTTTTAACCTGGGCGTGATCGCGGATACGATCGTTGGACCCATCGCGCTCGCGGGCAGTGTGAGCCCTACCGGGCAGAGCCGGGCGAATTTTTCGATTGGCAGGTTGTTTTGAGGGCAACGTTGGGGCGGCTGCTTCAGGCGCGGGATACGACGACGCCATTCAGGAAGGTCGTCGAACAGCGGTTCACGCCGAACCAGTAGGGAATTTCGCGATAGTCGCTGACATCGAAGATTGCAAGGTCGGCGTCCTTGCCCGGCTCGATGCTGCCTTTCCGATCTGCAAGTCGCAGCGCCCACGCGCCATTGATGGTCGCGGCTGCGATCGCTTCTGCAGGCGACATCTTCATGTGCGTGCAGGCCAGCGACATCGCCATTGGCATGCTAAGTGTGGGAGAAGTGCCTGGGTTGTAGTCCGTCGCCAGCGCGACGGGCACTCCTGCATCGATCAGCCGGCGCGCGTTCGGATATTCCTTAAGGCCCAGGAAATAGTTTGCACCTGGAACTAGTGTAGCCACGGTGTCACGCTTGGCGAGTTGCCGAATGTCGCCATCGTTCACGTGGTCCATGTGGTCGAACGACGCGGGGTTGAAGCGCAGGAACGGCCCAAGCGGCGTTTCCGAGAGCTGGCCCATGTGGGCGCGCACGCTCAGGTTGTGTTTGGCTGCGGCGTCGAAGATTCGCTCTGTTTCCTCGGGAGTGAAGGCGCTCTTGTCGCAGAAGACGTCGACAAATTGGGCGAGCTTCCGCTTCGCCGCTCGCGGAATCATCTCATTGCAGACGATGTCAACGTATTGCTGCGAGCGGCCTTGAAATTCTTTCGGGACCACATGCGCGCCGAGCAGAGTAGCGACAACGGTTCCCGGCCAGCGCGAGGCTGATTCGCCCATCGCCTCAAGTGACTTGAGCTCTGACTCAACCGTTAGCCCGTAGCCGGACTTGGCCTCGACTGTCGATGTGCCGTGCGCGGCCATGTCTTGCAGCACTGTCAGGACTTTCGCGGAAAGCGCGGATTTGGTCGCATTCCGCACGCTTTCCAGGCTCGACCGAATTCCGCCCCCGGCGGCCGCGATCTCTTCGTAGGAAGCGCCTTCGATGCGTTTCTCGAAATCTACAAGCCGCGGGCAGACAAAAACGGGATGCGTATGCGAATCGACAAAGCCGGGAAGAACGACGTTGCCCGTGCAGTCGATCTCAGTGACTCGTTTGCGGTTCTTCTTGAGCCAGGGATCGCGGAGTGCCTCTTTGGTCGTGCCCACCGCGACAAGCTTTCCTCCGACGCAAAGGACGGCGCCGTCGTGGATGATGCCGAGTTCTTTTAGGTCCGAAGCGCGGCGTGGGCTAGTTTTTGCTGAGGATGAACGCAGCGTGAGAAGCTGGCCGATGTTGATCAGCAGTCGAGCTTCAGGGCTACGCACTCATTTCCTCACAACTCCGTGTCTCTGTGACTCCGTGGTGAATGTTCATGAGCGCATCATCGGTACTCTCACACTCTTGCTCTTCGCAAACTCCCTCGCTTCCTCATATCCCGCATCGGCATGGCGAATAATCCCCATGCCTGGATCGGTCGTCAGCACGCGCTCGATGCGCTTGGCCATGGCCTCGGTGCCGTCGGCAACCGTGACTTGTCCCGCGTGCAGCGAGTAGCCGATTCCAACGCCGCCGCCGTTGTGAATCGACACCCACGACGCGCCCGCCGCCGTGTTGACCAGCGCGTTGAGCAACGGCCAGTCGGCAACTGCGTCCGAGCCGTCCTTCATGCTCTCGGTTTCGCGGAATGGCGACGCGACCGAGCCACAATCTAAATGGTCGCGGCCCATCACGATCGGCGCTTTGAGCTTTCCTTTTTTCACCAGATCGTTCATCGCCAGGCCGAATTGCGCGCGCTCGCCGTAGCCTAGCCAGCAGATGCGTGCGGGCAATCCCTGAAACTTGATGCGCTTGCGTGCCAGATCAATCCAGCGCCGCAGGATACGGTTGTCGGGGAACAGCTCGAGAACTAAGTCGTCGGTTACATGAATATCGGACGGCTCGCCCGACAGCGCCACCCAGCGGAACGGCCCACGGCCCTCGCAAAACAGCGGACGAATATACGCCGGTACAAAACCGGGGAAGTCGTAGGCGTTCTTCACTCCGCGCTGAAACGCAAAGGTGCGGATGTTGTTACCGTAGTCGAACGTCACCGAGCCCATTTTCTGCAAGCGCAGCATGCCTTCTACGTGCCGCGCCATGGAATCGAGCGACTTCTCCTGATAAGCCTTGGGGTCGTTTTTTCCGCAAAGCGAAGGCTTCCTCTAAACTCATGCCGTTCGGCACATAGCCGTTCAGCGGATCGTGCGCCGAAGTCTGATCGGTCAGAATGTCAGGCACTACGCCTCGTTCGGCCAGCTCCGGAATGACGTCGGCACAGTTCCCCACCAGCCCGACCGAAACATTTTCCTTCTTGCGCACGGCGTTCTTCAGAATGCGCAGGGCCTCATCGAGCGTGGTGACCATGAAGTCGCAATAGCCCGTCTTCAGCCGCTTCTTGATGCGCTCGGGATCGACATCAATCCCCAAAAACGCAGCGCCGGTCATGGTTGCAGCGAGTGGCTGCGCTCCGCCCATGCCGCCCATGCCGCCGGACACGATCAGCTTGCCTGCGAGGTCGCCGCCAAAATGTTTTTCGCCCGCGGCCGAAAAAGTCTCGAACGTCCCCTGCACAATGCCCTGTGAGCCGATGTAAATCCAGCTTCCGGCCGTCATTTGCCCGTACATCATCAACCCAGCGCGTTCGAGTTCGTTGAACTTCTCCCAGTTCGACCAGTGGCCCACCAGATTCGAATTCGCAATCAGCACCCGCGGCGCATACTCGTGCGTTTTGAAAACGCCTACCGGCTTGCCCGACTGCACCAGCAGCGTTTCGTCGTTCTCCAGATTCTTCAGGGTCGCAATGATGGCGTGGTACGCCTCCCAACCCCGCGCTGCGCGGCCGGTCCCACCGTAGACGACAAGATCCTGCGGCCGCTCGGCGACTTCTTCGTCGAGGTTGTTCATGAGCATGCGCATGGCGGCTTCTTGCTGCCAGCCCTTGCAGGTAAGGGAATTGCCTCGCGGCGCGCGGATGGACACAGGGGCGGAAATTTCGGTCTCAACAGGCATGGATAGATGGTAGTGCCGGAGGTAAGGCGGGCGCAATCGGCCCGATACATCCGCGGGATCAGGGCACTAACATTTTTCAGATTACAAGGAGGTTTTGTGGGAGGCCAACGTGGAAATCAGAGTCTTTGGAATTCCGTTACCACGTGCTGTATACGGTTCCATCGCTCGCTGTCGCGCCCGAAGCCGAATGGACGTCGGTAATACCAGGCTCCTGCTGATCGACGGCCATGGTGATGTCTTCCTGCACGACTTCCCAATTTGGCAAGCGGGTCATCGGATCGAAGGGAACCTGCCGCAGGTAGCCAGCTTGCACAATGTCGTCGAGCGATTGCGGGGCTTTTTGTTTATCGAGGGTGTATTGGGAAATGACGTTGCGCAGTGTGCTCAAATTTGACCGCAGCACGGATTCCCGGGCCTGAATGATGGATTGGTTGTAGATGGGAGCGGCAATCGCCATCAGGATGGCCAGAATGCTGATGACGATCATCAGCTCGAGCAGCGTGAAGCCGCGAGCCAGTCCTTTGCGAGCCAATCTTTTGGAAGGCGCGTGTCTCCGAGCCAATCCCACGCTGGCTGCGCGGAATGTCTTGCGCTCCGAATTGTTCGCAACGAGCAACATCTACCAGTCGTCCTTTACCAGTCCTTGTATTTGGTCCCGTCGAGTCCGGTGCCTTCCGCCTTGGTGTAGACATCGAACACGTTTTGCCCGCCCCAGGAATCAGAATCCGGATCGTCCTGCATGGAGCGCATTCCCCATTCTTTGCCGCTCGTCATGGGGTCTGTGGGGATAGAACGCAGAAAACGGACTTTCTTGCCTTGCACATCTACACCCTTGACCAGCGTGTCCATATCCGGCGGATAGCCCTGGCTGTCGACCTTGATCTGAAAGCCGCCGCGGTCGGCAGCGTCTTTGTAACGGTCGATGGCGTCGCGCATCTGCCAGAGCGCCTGGCGGAGCTGCTTCTCCTTTTCCCGCTTGATCGTGACCTGCGCCAACGGCAAGGCCATCAGCGTGAGGATCGACAGGATCATCGCGGCCACGATCAACTCCAGCAGCGTAAAACCCCGCTGGGGTTTTACTGCCGGTCTGCGATGGAGTCTTGGAAACATCATCGTCTTCTTCTATGCGCTACTGAACCGTCACCGAAGCCTTGGTCCCGTTCACGGTAATCGGCTGCATGCCCGGATCGCGAGCGCCGCCGCGGGTCACCGTTAACGGAGTTTGTCCGTCGCCCTTCGCCTGGAAGGTCATGGTGACCACTGCGCCCTGGCCTGAGACTCCGCCCGAGTTCGGCGGTCGCGAAGCCGTGATGGTGACTTCGCCCTTGGCTTCATCCTCGCGGTGAACCAGAGCCACAGCCTGGCCATCCTGCGAGAGAAATCCGCCGTTCGAAACGTTGACCAACTGCAGTACGTTCGGATCGTAGTCGACCTGCACCGGAACCGAGTACACGTTCTGCGCTCCGGTGATCAGCAGGTTCACCATGAAGGTGTTTCCCTTGGCCGTTTGAATTGTCGGAGGATCGAACAGGAAGCTGGCATTGCCACCCGCCGCTGGAGCCGGTTGCTGCATCGCTGAAGGCTGCACGGCGGGCGTTGGCGCCGGCTGTGCAGCGCCCTGAGTTGCAGGCGCGGCATTGGCCGGAGCTGCGGCCCGGCTTACGTGGCGCAGTGAAATCGTGGTCGAGGTGCCGATATCGATGGCACGCTGATTCAGCTCATTCACGTCCGCCGCACGGATGATGTGCGGTGTGATGGCAAAGACAGTCTCGTCCTGCTGGTGGTCCTGCGTGGTCTGCCCGAAGAGATACTTCAGGATCGGAATCTGGGCCAGGCCGGGAATACCACTCAGCGACCTGGTTTGAGAATCGTCCATGATTCCGCCGATGAGGCTGGTCTCGCCATCGCGCAGGCGGATTTCGCCCAGGTCGACTTTCTTCTGTCCGATGATCGGCTGCGTGATGCCTCCGATGCTCGCTTGCCCGGTCTCGGAAGAGATTTCCATCGAAATCTTCAGGGTTACGTCACGGTCCGCGTGAACGTGGGGCGTGACATCGATGTTTACGCCGACGTCGATGTACTGGAACTGCGTATTGACCAGTGGGTTGATGCCCACGCCGCCGATGCCGGGCTGAAACGAACCGGTTGCCACCGGCAGGCGCTCGCCGATTTTCAGCGATGCCTTCTGGTTATCGAGCGCGCGGATCTGCGGACTCTGAATCAGCTTGGTGTCGCTGTTGCTCATCACCGCCGACAGGTTAGCCGACGGAATCGTCACCTGGAAGTTGGTGGCATTCAGATTGGCCAGGCTGTTCAGGTTGATCCCGCCATTTCCCGAGCCGGATGTCGAAGGTGTGGCCACCCCATTCGTGGTTGGCGTTGTGGTGTTAAGGTTGTCCTGCAGCTGGACCGTGGCGCTGGTTGGCGGGTTCAGGCCCAGAGTACGCGAACGATCCTTGCTGATCTGCATTACGTCGATATCGACGATCACTTCTGGACGAGCCTTGTCCAGGTCTTCCACCAGTTTTTCTGCCAGCGCGATCTGATCGGGAGTTCCGCGCACGACCAGCGCATTCTGCGAAAGCAGCTGCTGCACACGCTGCACATCCAGCACGGCGCGAATCGCGTTCACCACATCCTGCAGTTCGGTGGGCTGGGAAAGATTGGAGAGGTAAAAGGTCTTGAGAACGCTCTGTTCCAGTTCCTTGCGCTTCTGCGGTGTGTCCTGGGCCACAAAAATCGTATTCGAGGTAACCGGACGCCAGAAGGTTTTGGACTCCAGCGCGGTGATTTCCAGCGCCTCTTCCAGCGTTACCCCGTTCAATTCGACCTTGATGGGCCGGGCAGTGTAGTCGGGATCGAGCAGCACGTTGATTCCAGCCAGCTGTCCGATGGTGCGAAAGACCGTGTCCGATTTGTCGGTAAGTTTGACGGTGATGGGAACGTTCGAGATCGGCGCCAGTTCGACCGGCCCTGCCGCTTCCTGCACTCTCCGCTCCAAGCCGGCGGGAGGCCCTACCGCCTGCGGTGGCGGATTCTTCTGGTCGTTGATCATCTTCAGGGTGCGATTCAGCTCTTGCTTGGCGATGAACAACGAGGGATCGATGGCCAGCGCTTTCTGGAACTCGGCCGCTGCGTCCTCGAGTTTTCCCTGGTCGCGCAGCCCCAGTCCGCGATGGACAATCGACTCCGCGGCCCGGAAGCGCGTCCGCTCGAAGGCGGAGCGATAACGCAGTTCCTTAGGTTTCAGGTCGTAGGCCTGCTTGAAGAAGTCGTAAGCCTGCTCGTAGTTCTGACGGGCTTCGGCATCCTGACCTTTGTTGTAGAAATCCTTGGCTTTGTCGGCGATGGCGGGGAGGGTGACTATCGCGACCAGCATCAGCAATACTGCCGGGCGCATCAGGCGTCTCATTCGATGATCCTCACGAGGTGATCACTGCAAATTTCAGTATTCGCCGGACCAGCGGTCTTTCCAAGCTTGCGCCACGCGCTGTACGGGCGTTCTTGGTGGGGAGGATCCGCTCGACACACGAACAGATATACGTCGCTGCGATTATAACATTGCCCTATGCGACTGCCGAAGTCATTGTGCTGGTGGCAGTTACACTCTTTGGTTCTAGGTCTACCAATTGCCGTTCCGGTCGTTTCTGGGACCCGCTGCTAAGATGAATTCAACCTATGGCCCGGCAATCTACCCACCAGACCAAGCCCAGCCCGGAGAAATCTCCGCGGCGCGATCCCACTGCGTCGGGACAGCGCGACGCTGCCGTTAATAGGATCGCTTCACATAACTACTTCTTGCTGGAAAAATTTGAGACCGGAATCGTTTTGACCGGAACGGAGGTGAAGTCCATCCGCGGCGGACTGGCTAACCTCAAGGACTCCTATGGGTTGGTGAAAGACAATGCAATCTGGCTGCTCAACGCCCACATCGGCCCCTATGAACACGGCAACATCTTTAACCATGCTCCTTTGCGTACCCGCAAGTTGCTGATGCATAAGGAAGAGATTCGCAAACTGATCGGCAAAACCCAACAAAAAGGCCTGACCCTCATCCCCACTCGCATGTACTTCAAGAATGGGAAGGTAAAGCTAGAGCTGGCGCTGGCCAAAGGCAAGCAGCTCTGGGATAAGCGCGAAACCGAGCGCCGCCGCACCGCCGACAAAGAAGCTCGCGAAGCGATGTCGCGGGGAAGAAACAGGAAATAGAACGGCTTCCACAGGAACCCTCACGCTACAATCCTGCATATTCCATGAAATCTGTATGCGTCTTTTGCGGCTCTCACTCCGGGAAGCAGGAGATCTACGCCGAGTCGGCTCGGGCGACGGGACTCGCGCTGGCTCGGGCTGGAGTGCGTTTGGTGTATGGCGGCGGCAGAGTGGGGTTGATGGGAGTGGTGGCGGATGCTGTGTTGGGCGCCGGGGGCCAGGTTACGGGAGTAATTCCACGCGCGCTGTTCGAGCGCGAGATTGCGCATAACGGCGTGGCCGACATGCGGGTTGTCGGCAGCATGCACGAGCGCAAGGAACTCATGGCCAGCTTGGCAGACGCTTTTATTGCCTTGCCCGGTGGTGCGGGCACGTTGGAAGAAATATTCGAGCAGTGGACCTGGTCGCAGCTCGGTATCCACGCCAAGCCCTGCGGATTTCTGAACGTGAACGGCTACTTCGATCCCCTGGTAGCGATGATCGAACGAATGGTCGCCGAAGGATTTGTGGCGCCATCTTCGGCGGCGATGCTCGCGGTCGAGAATGAGCCGGACCAGTTGCTGGCGCGCTTCCGCGCGTACCAACCGCCGATCCCGAAATGGTCAACTCCCGGAGGCTCGGCGGTGCAACCATGAAGCAACCGGTCACCGCTTCAGTCCCGCCCATCCGCATTGCTGCAGGTGTCATCAGCGACGGCGAAGGTCGTGTGTTGCTCGTCCGCAAGCGCGATACGGTTTTCTTCATGCAACCGGGCGGCAAGATTGACGACGGCGAGACTGCAGAGGAGGCACTGGCGCGTGAATTGAGAGAAGAGCTCGGCTGCGCGTTGATGGAGGCCGTGTTTCTGGGAATCTTTTCCGCCGTGGCGGCCAACGAGCCGTCGCGCACGGTGGAAGCCGCACTCTTCCGTGTAGAAGTGAATGGCAGCATAACGGCGGGAGCTGAAATCGAGGAGCTCGCATGGGTTGATCCATCCCGACCCGGCGATGTTAGCCTGGCTCCGCTGACCAGAGACCACGTGCTCCCGCTCGTCGCCTTGAGAGCTACGTCGGCGGCATGACTGAGATCAAATCGGGATTGCGATGCGTGATTTGCCCTCACTTCGGCTTGCGCGATTCCCTCCGCGCCGTCGATACTGAATAGTTTCCTGGAGCACTCAAACAAATCATGAAAACCACAATCTCTCTTTCCACTCCTGCCGAACAAGATTCCGAAGCTTTGGTTGCCGTCGTTCTCGACCACTCGGAGGCATCGTCGAGCGACACAGCTTCGAATCAAAAAGACAAAAAGCCGCAATTGAAAGTTGCAGCCGCGGATGCCGCGGTGCAGGGCGCTGCTGCCGATCTGCTGGCGAGCGGAGAAGTGGCGGGCAAGCCCTTTGAAACCAATTTGCTGCACAAGCCGGCCGGGTTAAAGGCGAAGCGTCTGCTGCTGATCAGCGGCGGTGGGGTGAAGAAATTCTCCGCTTACGATCTTCGTCGCCTTGCCGGAACCGCTGTTCGCACCGTCAAGTCGCGAGGAATTCGCAGCTTTGCATTCATCGCACCTTCCAGTATTCCTGCGGAAGAAGCAGTCCGCGCCATTGTCGAAGGCGCGCACGTAGGCAATTTCGACCCCGACTACTACCGCAGCGACCGCAAGGACCAGAAGATCGATGCGCTGACAATTATTACGGGCGGCGACAAAGCTCAGCTTGAGAAAATCGCGGGCGAAGCACAGATTGTCGGCGAATCTCAGAATTTCACGCGCGACCTGGTGAACGAGCCTTCGAATCGCATGACGCCCACGATTCTTGCCGATCGCGCAAAGAAGATGTCTGCCGAAGTTGGCTTGAAGTGCGAAGTCTACGGCGCCGACAAAATCAAGGAAATGAAGATGGGTGCGTTCTGGAGCGTGGCGCAGGGTTCCGACGAGCCACCCGCGCTCATTGTCATGACCTACGAGCCGGCGGGCGCTCCCGCCAAGCCCGTTCTTGGATTGGTAGGGAAGGGAATTACCTTCGACACGGGCGGCATCTCGATCAAGCCCGCCGACGGCATGGAGAAGATGAAATACGACATGGCTGGCGGGGCCACGATGATCGGTGTCATGCGGGCCATCGCGCTGCTCAAGCCGAAAGTGAAAGTCATCGGCATTGTGTGTGCGACCGAGAACATGCCGTCGGGCAAAGCACAAAAACCCGGTGACGTGCAGATCGCGATGTCTGGCAAATCCATTGAGATCATCAATACGGATGCCGAAGGCCGCCTCGTGCTTGCCGATGGTCTTTACTATGCGCGGCAGTTGGGCTGTACGCACCTGGTTGACGCTGCCACGCTCACAGGAGCCGTCGTGGTCGCGCTCGGCTACAACAACGCCGGCGTTTTCGCCAACGATGACGCCATCTACGATCGCTTCCATAGCGCGAACGCCAAGGCAGGCGAGAAGATGTGGCGCCTGCCGCTCGACGACGAATATAAGGAGCAGATTCGTTCGTCGATCGCTGACATCGTCAACTCCGGAGGCCGCTGGGGTGGCGCGATTACCGCCGCGATGTTTCTGAAAGAATTCGCCGAAGACACGCCGTGGATTCACCTGGACATCGCCGGCACCGCGTGGATGGAAGATCAGAAACCGTGGATCGCGAAGGGACCATCAGGAATCGCGTTGCGCAGCCTGATCGAGTTCGTGAAGAGCTACGCGGGATAGAATTTCCGTCACGAAGGTGCGGCGCCCTGGGTGTCGAGCTAGCCGTCGTGATTGTGACTATGGAGCCCCAGTTTGGCCAACCAAACCCAAGCCTCCCGAAGAGTAGTACGCAGCCAAAGATCTAGTTAGGCTGAGGAGCCGTAAACGTTTTGCTCACCAAAGTAGTGGAATCAAACGCAGGGAAATAATTCAATGGCATGAACTCTTGCGTTCTTGGCACGGTGCGAAAACCTGGAATTTCAGGTAATCCGCTCGTTTGATCTGTCAAGATAATCCGCGGTTTATCGAAGGGATTGAACGAGATGGTCAATTCGATTCCTTGCAAGGGAGGAGCCGCATAATAGAAGCCCCAGAGCTTGTCATGCGGCTCAACCATCTTTGAAGGTACCTTCTTACCATCGATTGCCGCTTCCAAGACGGTCGCCCCCTCAACTGAAAGCCACAAAGTTGCAGAGTGTCGAGCGGAAGTGAGACGCAAGTGTAACGTTCTTGCGGATGCCGTGGAAGAATCGCTCAGTAACACAACCTGCGGCGGTGTCAACGGCAGCAGGGGCGCATCGGACTTTAGAACCTTGTCCCCGCCCGGGCTGACGAAAATGCCCACCGTATCGCTTACGATACCACCAGCTAGGAACTGCGAAGTCCAGCTGTCCGGGCTCTCGTCCAAGCTGATCCAAGACGCGTTTCCTGTATCCCCATTCAGCCAATACGCAATTGTGTCTGGGCGAGGATGTTGGCTGTCATACCCACTGCGGAATATCGCGAAGGCGAGGAAACCCACTCCGACGAGAGCAATGATGGGAGAAGCTCTTAGGCCTCCGACTGCAGTTATAGCGTCAAATTGAGGGGCGAGAAAAGCAAGGCATATGACGCTAAGGACGACAGCCACAACGAGACTCGGTCCAGGATCCCCCGCCAGATGGAGAATCGTATAGCCGATCAGAAGGGTGAATAAGGAGACCGCGGGAACTGCACAGAGGAGCCGAAGAATCCAAATAAGGTTACTTGGGTGATTCCGAAAGGATATCGCGAGAGACAGCAAACCAAATCCCAGCGGCCAAGAAAAGAGAAAGCTGGTTCCAGGCGCAAACCAACTGGAAAACGCCGTGAGTATCAAGCACCAGAAGAGACCACCTATCGCGAGACTGTCACCGTTGGCTGCTCTTCTGAAGAGGAGATACAGACCGGATCCCAGGGCAACGCTTACAACAACAAAGGCCACCGCATAGGTCTCGGCATTGTAAGCGGAAGAGTACGAGAAATTTACTAGGTGCCGTGCTTTGAGAATCCACCAGATCGATGCTGTCAGTCCAGCGCACAAGAAACCCAATATCAGCCACAGAAGAATGCCCAGCCCGAGACTCCGGACGGTCAGCCTTGAGCGTTTGAAGGCAAACAGCACCAGGAGCGCATAGACTACGATCAACACAAGGCTGGCCGGACGGGCGATCGACACTGGATACGAAATGATTCGTCCTGCGAAAACGAAGTAGATATTTTCGGATAGGGGGGGGATTTCTCGCAGGTTTGAATTGCCCCACTCCCGTACCACGGCCAGAGTGTAAAGTCCCAGGTGCTGCACGCTGCGAAGGGCGATATTATCCAGATTGTCTCTCACGGTGTGGTACCGGTAGGGGCATCCGCTATAGCTAGCCTGGGCGATCGCCATCTTGGCAGGATCAAAGACCAGGGTATCGTCTCCCCCCAATGGAGCTAGCTTCTTCAGCTCCCCACCAATAGAACTCGCTAAAGGATGCCGAATCGCCTTCTGTAAACTTCGGAAGGCCCATGCGTTAACAAAATCTATATCTGCTGCTCCACAGCTGCCGCCCGAATCGAGGTTCCAGACCGCCGAAATCTCTTTTGCCCACGGATGTTCGCTGACAAACCCCTGCGAGCCGACTTCGCCGAGTTCCTCGCCGTCGGTGAACAGAAAAATGACATCGTTACGCAGCGGGGGACTACTCTTCAAGGCGCGAATAATTTCCAGAAGCGTCACAACTCCTGACCCGTCATCCGTTGCCCCTGGAGCTGCGCCTACCGAATCGTAATGCGCCATTAAGAGCACAACTCCGGTGCTGGCGGTGCCTTTTAACCGCGCTGCGATGTTCTCTATTGTGCCCGCCGCATATGGGCCGGAGAAAATATCTACCAAACTGGCAATGCTGGTTCTCTGAACCTGGGGATCTAAGCCTTGTTGCTCCAGTTGCTGGATCAGGTAATCTCTAACCCTGGCATTCGCAGCGGAGCCAGTTGGGTGCGGGTCCCGGGCTATTGCCTTCAGGTGCTCAAAGGCGCGAGCAGCGGAAAACTCCTCTTGAGGCGCAGTCGCAGGTGTAACCGCAGGAGGAACGAGGGAAGAGAGCGCCATGCCGGCCACAATGGCAAGAAACAGAAATGTAAGCGCCGCAGCGGCTACAGTGTTGGACTGAGAGCCCGGTTGATTCGACATTTCGGTCCCCCACCGGAATGCAACAAGATGAGAGCTGCGGTTGATTTAGCGATCCGTGGACAGAAGTGTATGCTTTTTCCCGAGAGAGCGCGACGTTGTGAGAATCCTTTTTAGCGAATCCACACCGTCCCTTGGCAAATAGTGAGAGGGAACGTCGACGAATCAGCCGGAAAGAGCCGACTCGGTGCACCGTGAAATCCGGGATCACGCTGCGGAGCCTGATCGAGTTCGTAAAGAGCTTCCAATAGCCTGCTGCTTCTCTTTTTCCGGCAGCCTTTTTAGAACAAATGGCGTCTCATGTATGCTCACGGCTTGGGAGGGTGTGGTATGCCCTTGACCATGCGGCTGGAGGCAGTCAATGAAGGCTCTGATGTTGGTAGGGGTGGTTGTCCTTGTGCTTGGGATTTTTTCCTTCGTCGTGCCGTTTCCGCACTATCACCACCACGGCTTCAAGGTTGGAGACTCCAGCGTCGGAGTCACCACCGAACACGACGAAAAATTGCCGCCAGCGTTCGGGATCGTTCTGGTTGTAGTGGGAGCAGGCTTGATGATAAGCGGCAGGAAGGCCTAGCCTGACTGTGTTCGGTTGAAGCTCCCTGATCTGCGGAATTGCATCTCTAAGAATTCACAACGGCCCGTCGGCAATTGTGCCCCCGATGGTTTTGCGTCTCCGTTCACGTTGAGGGAATCCCGCGCGGTTGCTATAATCGACCTCGTTCCGCACGCTTCGGGCACTGGATCTGTTGGTTCAAACTGCAATCCCGCCATCACCAGCGTGAAGAGAACGAGTCCTCGTTGCCCGCCACGCGGGCTCCGAATGTGGCCAGGTAGCTCAGGTGGTAGAGCGCAGCCCTGAAAAGGCTGGCGTCGGCGGTTCAACTCCGTCCCTGGCCACCATATTTTCAGTTTTTTCAGCGCTGCCCACGCATTCTTTCCGCGTTTTATGTGCGATTGCGACCGCTCGATGCGCCGAGATGCGGCGTTGTTTTAGCACTGTCAAATGGCATCCTCCGCCATGCGGCGGCGGCGCTCGCTATGGCGAGACCTGCGCAGAGTAGCATGATCAATCGGAAACCAGAGACGAATGCTTCCGCCACGGCAGCGCGAATCTTGTCACCAGTCTGTTGATCCGCACTGGATGGCGCATCGAGGCTGCCGAGTTTGGCGGCGTTCGATTCAAGGTCGTGAACAGTGTCGGCCTTGAAGTTCATACCTGCGAGCGAATCTCGCAGTGAGTGAGCGAAGGCCGCCACCATTACGGCACCTAAGACCGCGACTGCCAATACACCCGCGACTCGAGCCACGGCATTGTTAATTCCCGATGCTGTGCCTGCACGTTCCTGCCCGACCGAGTTCATGACCACGGTCGTCAAAGGCGCGACGCTGATGGCCATGCCGAGCCCAAGAACAATAAAGGCTGGGAAAAATGCGGTCCAGTAATTTGCTCGCACGCCGGGCACAGCAAAAAGAACGAAGCCCACTCCGGCAATCAGCGGGCCTACGATGAGCGGCGGTCTTGGACCGTAACGGGATATGAGCCCGCCCGACCAGCGAGATAGCAGGGACATCAGCAAAATCATGGGAAGTGCAGCCGCGCCTGTCGCGGTCGCCGAGTAGTGCTGGATTTGGATCAAATTCAAGGGAAATAGGAAAAAGAAAACCCCGAGCGCGGCATAAAGAAACAGCGTCAATAGATTTGCGCTGCTGAAGCTGGCAGATTGGAACAATTTCAACGGAACCATCGGCGTCCTTACGGTCTTCTCGACGACTAGAAAAAGAACAAGCGATCCAAAGCCGGCAATCAAACTGC
>Ga0207153_1137_pt1 | contig 14395 bp, 14 predicted proteins | sample Alteio_BWMinHeat_27_FD_153580 | JGI IMG/M metagenome (GOLD analysis project Ga0207153, IMG submission 153580) | Enriched cells from forest soil in Barre Woods Harvard Forest LTER site, Petersham, Massachusetts, United States -... | ecosystem: Environmental > Terrestrial > Soil > Temperate forest >...
TTTCCGTTTTGGGGACCATGCGTCCGGCAGTAGGCCAATGATGGAATGCGCCATTCGCCCGGCCGCGTGTTCTGCAGCTAAGGACCCGGCGATGGGCCTCCTATCCAGGCCCGGCGATCGGGGCATCCGTTTAGGGAGCGACTTCGAACGAATACTCCCCCTTCACGCGGTGGGTATCTTCAGAAACAGCATGCCACGTGACCGTATAATGTCCCGCCATCAGCGGCGCCGGCAGGGGAACGACGAGCTGCGTCCGATCCCCCGGATCATTCACTGGCACGCCAGTGGCGATGGTTTTCCCCGCTTCGTCCTTGAGCTCCAAACCCGAAAACTTCGCTATCACGCCTTCGCTGAAGTTCAGCTTGATCTGCGTGGGGGAGACCTTGCTCGAAACGTCGGCCGCGGGGCTAACAGACTTTAGTTTCGGATGAGCATTGGCCGAAGTCGCAACTGCGCTAAACGCCAAAACCGCGAGAACGCCTATCGCTATCGTATTCCGCGACATTCCAATTCCTTTCCTTGCAACTCAAACCGGGTACGTAGGATTGCGAACGCTCTCTCGCTCGGGCGCCGGCTTCCACAGCTGGCTACCAACCCTGATAGCCGTAGCCGTAATAGTGGGGCCTCGAATAATAATAGTACCGCGGATATCCGTGGGCCTCGTCATGAAGGTCCCGAAGCGCACGATGATAGGCGCGGTGCTCACTACGACTATAAAAACCGTACTCATGGGCACGTTCGTGCGCGTCAGACAATTGGTCGTGGAACCGATCGTGAGCGCTATAACCATAGTCTTCGTCATCGTGAGCAAGTGCGGGCACGACGGGTACACTCAACAATAGCGCGGCAGCCACTAGAAGAGATTTTCTGATGGTCATGGTCCATCTCCGTTCGCTGTGTAAACCCAACGCGGCCAGGCGCTATGGGGTTCACTGACTTTCAGTTCTAGGTGGAGAACTTAAGCGGCTTGATATGAACCCCAGCCGAACGGGCAGTTCAGCGACCGTTTATTTCGAGCTTCTCAATCTTCGCCGCCACCGGATTGCCACAGAACCGCCACGCCATAGAAGTGCCTTACCGCGATGTCAGATGGCGGCGAACCAGTCGGTACTCGTGCCAGATCAATCCCATCACGATAACATCGAAGACCGTCAACACGATGAGGCCGCCGCCGTGCGTGTAGGAGAAGCGATAGAGCTGGTAGATGATGAAGAGGCCGAGGACGACAAGAGAAGCAGGATAGGCCCAGAGCTTGTTTCTAAGCAATCCGGCGACGAGCAAGACCTTGATGACGCCGTGGCTGAGGAGATAGAGGGCATAGAAGCGCTGGGTGCTGACGGTAAAATTCTGCGCCAGGCTCAAGAGATGTCCTGCAACAAAGTCATTTGGATCTTCGATCAATTCCTCCTGGGTGAGGGCATTGACCAGACCTTTGATGGCGCTTGTGCTGACGAAGGCCAATACAATGCCGCCGATGCACTCGACTAACGCATGAGCCCCTTTCAGCAGAACACTGATCTCAAAAATCTGGTGGACACGGCGTTCGTTCATGCATTCCTCGAGTGAACCATTAAGGCAGAGAAAGCGAACGATATAGATGGATCAGGCCATCACGCAGTGGATTGATTCCCTCGCCGGCAGCAACGTCCTGTTGGATTCCGCCATGATTGTGGCCACCAACGTTGGCGTTCCGCTCCTCGTTGTCCTCGTTATCGGCCAATGGTGGAGCAAGATCGATCGGACGCATGTCCGGCATACCTGCATTGCCGCCGGGTTGTCCTTTCTGATTGGGCTTGGCCTCAATCAGATCATCCTCCTGTTCGTCCACCGGGTTCGCCCGTACGACGCCGGCATCAGCCATCTGATCATTTCCAAGAGCCCTGATTGGTCGTTTCCGTCCGATCACACCACAGCATCGGTCGCCATTGTCGCGACGTTTGCCCTTCACGGCTTGCCCCGTCGCGCGCTTCTTTTCGGACTTCTGGCATTGCTGATCTGCTGGTCACGTATTTTTGTCGGCACTCACTATCTGACCGACGTCCTCGGCGGCGGCCTCACCGGTATGGTCGCGGCCGTGCTGGCATGGGTCTTCTATCGGGAGGGATCCCGGCTCGATCGCCTTACCACGGGAATCCTCTGACATGGCGCGATTAGCGATGTCGGCGGACATGTTGGAACGTGCTTGACGACCCGGCTGGCGGAACAGTCGCGGCGCACGATCGATCCCGCGCCGATTGGCGTGACCTTGCGGTTATTGATCCTGATCAACGCCTGTGTTCGCGCTCTCACGTGACCAGTAGAACATTCAGGAGCGCTGGACGGGTTTTCCCGTTTTCAGGAGACTGCGACGGGAGACAGGGTTCGATCTGCACTGCGTGCTCGAGAATTGTCACGGCCTCATCTGGTGGCCGGCGAACTCCGTCGGGGTGAGCCTCGTTGAGACTCATGTGCGGGCTGTTGCAGTTGTGGTATTTTTGGAAAAGGTAAGTGTGACTCACCTACGATCGAAATAAAGGTTGCGATTACGATTTGTCGCGGATTGGCTATGCGGGAGCTGCCCTGTGAACGGAGCACGCCGAGGCTGCCGTGTGCAAGGAATCAGCTCGCATGGGCGTTGCGGGAGGTCTCGTCGTCGTTTACCCGCCGTGGTTGTTGTGGTATGACTAGGTTACGCGAACAAAAACATCATTGCGCGTGTAACAGAGCAAACAATGGTCGAGTGGCTAAGGTCGTCGCGAAGAAGTCGGCACGACTCATGGCTCTCGGGGCCACGCTCGCCGGCAGTGTAGCCGGCCGATCGGTGATTAAACGAGTCGCAACAAGGGCTGGCACATGCTTCGGATTCCTAATGCCGATTCTGTGTCTAACGGCACCTGCCCAGGCCCAAGAGCGGGTCGCCCTCGTCGTGGGCAACTCGACGTGCCAATACGCCGCGGAGTTAACAGACCCGAAGAGCGATGCGGCCGTAGCCCTAAAATCGTACGGCTTTATTGTCATCGGCGGGCTGCATCTTGGCAGAGCCGCCATAGAGGCCAAAATTCGCGATTCCGCCGCCGCGCTGCGCGGGGCTGAGAGGGAGGGCACTCACATGGCAGACGACAAGAAAGGATCCGCGCAACGCGTCGACAAATCGAATCGCACACTAAGGCTAACGTTTTCGTACGAGGGCGGTACCGTTCGGCTCGTTTCAAGTCAGAGCATCGAGATGAAGCCGCCTCCGGCCGAGCCAGAACCGATCAAGGAGGGCCAGGCCGGGTTCTGGTATGAGCTGGTAGACGCAGATGGCCGCCAGCTGTATCAGCGCGTGGTACACAATCCCATCCGGGTGGAAGACGAGATTTATTCCAGTGAGCCGAATGCGGCTATCCTTAGGAGAAAGATTGAAGTCCCCCGCGGGACATTTGAACTGCTTGTCCCAAACGTGCCTGGCGCGCACTCGGTTATCCTGTTCAGCAGCCCACTTGAACCAGCGGAGTCAGGTCGTCCTGCTACAGAGTTGGCTCGTTTCCGGTTGACAGATAATCCATGACAAGGGGGGAGAACCATAATGGGCACCTCAGATGGGTTCGTGATCGGCACAACCAAAATTGTTGACCACGGCCCGGCCTCCCAGCGCTGGAATATGGTGATTCTCAGCGAGGGTTATCGGGCTGGCGAGATGAACCAATATCACGCCGACGCCCAGGCATTTGTTGACCACCTCTATGGCACGGCGCCATTCAATGAATTGTGGTGCGGTGTCAACGTGTATCGCGTGGACGTCGCCTCGACCGACAGCGGCGCTGCTGACCCGGCCACCTGCGGCGATGGGTCGACCGGCAGCGGAGCAGCGCCCCACACGTATTTCGACGCCTCCTTTTGCACAAACGGCACGCGCCGGCTCCTGCAGGGGAACGAAACTAACGCGCTCGCCGTATCCCATGCCCAGGTTCCACAGGGGCACGTGACTATGGTGATCGTAAATTCGCCGATCTATGGCGGTGCGGGCGGCGGGGTCGCCTGGTTTTCGACCAACGTTTCGTCGCCGGAAATCGGCATCCACGAAATGGGCCACACATTTTTCGGTTTTTTGGACGAATACGGTGACATCTACAATACTTACGCGGGTGGTGAACCTGCGGCGTCCAATGCCACGATCGACACCAACCGCGCGACCACCAAATGGGGCACGTTGATCGCGGCTGCCACGCCTTTGCCGACCACGTCCAACCCCAACTGTGCGGCAGAGGATAACCGCCCCAGCCCCGTCCCGGCGGGGACCGTCGGCCTATTTGAGGGCGCAGCTCGGGCCCATTGCGGCGCGTACCGCGCCGAATATGACTGCCGCATGCGTCATCTCGGCGTTGCATTTTGCGCCGTCTGTCAGCGTCGCATTCGCCTGCTGCTCACCCCGTTTATCGTGCCCACGACTGTCAATCTCACCACGCCCAGCGTCAGTTTTGGGAATGTCCCGGCCGGAGTCGGTAGCACCGGCGTTACCACTTATCGCGCCATCAAATTCGACATTACTTCCTGCAACCGGGTGATGCTTCAGATTGTGACCGGTCCCACCGGCGGTTTTGGCGCGCCAGGTGGAACCTCAGTACCCGTTCCGCCCGCCGAATTGACGCCCGTAGCCCAGGGCCTGCTGTGGATCTCATACACTTCGACGACGGCTGGATCGTGCATCACCGGTAGCGTCACCGTACAGGCAGTGGACACGGTGACCAACGCCGTCTTTGGTCCCTGGGTCGTCAATCTGTCGGCCTGCACCATCGCCCGGCCCACGTCGGCGGTGATGCTGGTACTTGATCGGTCTGGCAGCATGGCCACCGATGCCGGCAATGGGCATTCGCGCGTCGAACTCCTGCGAACGGCCGTGTCGACCTTTGTGGACGTCATGCAACTGGGCGATGGTCTGGGCATCGTCAGGTTTGACGACCTAGTGGACACGCTGATGCCGGTGACTGACGTGGGGCCGGCGCCGGCCGGAGCGGGGCGAACGCAAGCCCACAACATTGTCACCACACATGATCCTGCCCTGACTCTCGATCCGCGCGGCGCAACGTCGATTGGCGGCGGCATTCAGCAAGCCAAGACCGCACTCGATGCGGCACCGTCCTCCTATTCGGTGCGCGCGATGGTTGTGCTGACGGACGGCCTGGAAAATACGAGGCCGATGATAGCGGAAGTATCAAGCAGCTTGACCGCCAACACATTTGCCATTGGCTTTGGCCAAGCAGCGGCCATCAGTACTGCAGCCCTCAATGCCATCACGCAAGGTCACGGTGGCTACCTGGTCATCACCGGGCCGATTACCCCGGATGAAAATTTTGCGCTGACCGAATACTTTCTCAAGATACAGGCCGGGATCCAAAATACCGCGGCCGTATTGGATCCGCGTGGCGAACTCGTCTACGGCGTGACGCACCGAATCCCGTTTGCGCTGACGAGCGCGGACATGGGCATTGACGCGATCGTGCTTAGCCCAGCTCCCTACTACATCGACTTTAGACTGGAAGCGCCGGACGGTACGATCATCACGCAGGCAGAGGCGGGCGTGGAGCCGGCGATTCAGTTTGTTGCCACGCCTCGCGTCAGTTACTACCGCGCTGCACTGCCGATGCTCGCGGGGAACGCCGCGGGGAGCCACGATGGGCAATGGTATGCCTTACTTTCACTGGGGGATCGGGCCAAAAACGTGGATGCCGAGTTCATTGGTAAACTACAGAATCGAGCTCTGCCATACAGTCTACTCGTGCACGCCTACTCCAATCTCCAATTTGAGCCGGGTGTGACCCAAAATAGCTTCGAGCCGGGCGCGACAGTCAAGATCCACGTGGCGCTAAGCCAATATAACGTGCCGCTCGACGGGCATGCAGCAGTATGGGCCGAAATCAGCCAACCAGACAGCAGTAGCTTTAGTTTGACCGTGCCCGAGACGGAGGCCGGACGCTTTGCGGCAAACTTCGTGGCGTCCCAAAGCGGGGTGTACACCGTAAGGTTACGGGCGCAAGGGAGCACCTTGGAAGGACAAACATTCCAGCGAGAGCAGAGATTCACCGCGGTGGTTTTCCCCGGCGGGGATCAACCACCCGAACAACCGCGCGATGATTGCTTGTGTCAGTTGCTAATGTGCTTGCTCAGCGGCCGCGTCATTGGCGGGGAACTACTTAAAGAATTGGAAGCGAGAGGGCTAAATCTCAGAGCACTCGAGGAGTGTGTAAAGCACTATTGTCACGAGACAGAGGAGGGACTTGGTGGGGAGCATAGGTTTGGCGCGGCTGCTCCCGGAAGTCCCCAGCCAGGCACCGGTCTTTCACAATTCGTTGGACCTGCCGATATCCGCCAAGCGATCCGTGACGTTTTGCGCGAAATGCGGGCAACTGAAGGTAGACCGGGCTTTGCGGATTTGAGGTCCTAGCCTCGTACAGCGGCATTTCTTCGGCGGTGCTGTTGGCCTCATTGGCCGGGACGGGCCATGCCCAAATCGAGGAGGGGTGGATGAACGTAGTCCACCTCGCGTCCGACGCAGAGCACCTCGATCCAATTTAGCGAGAGCTTCGATCAGCCTGTTTGCGCGCCTCTGCCGCCCGCTCCGCTGATGCCCGGATTGAGCTGCCGTAAATCGACTCTCGCGATTTGCTACCCATGGCGAAAGAATGCGCTAGAGCATGTTGTTTTTAGACAGAAACATAGCCTGAGTTTCTGAAATAGTTGGCGCATTCGTCGGGTGAGAAGAGGTCGAGGAGTTCTCCGACCTTTCGCCAGGTTGCTTCGACGTCGCGCGGCTGGGCGTCGCGCAGGAGGTGTTTGAGCTTGGCAAAGACCTGTTCGATCGGATTGAGATCAGGGCTATAGGGCGGCAGGAAGATGAGATGGGCGCCTCTGGCACGAATGGCGTTGCGCGCTGCTTGACCTTTATGGCTGCCGAGATTGTCGAGGATGACGATGTCGCCCTTGACCAGGGTCGGAGCGAGAACCTGCTCAGCATAGATGGTGAAGAGCTCTCCATTGATGGGGCCGTCGATGATCCAAGGCGCGCTGATCCGATCGAGGCGTAGCGCGGCGACAAAGGTCATGGTCTTCCAATGGCCATAGGGCACCATTGCTTGGAGGCGCTGGCTTCTCGGGCCCCAGCCGCGAAGGGGGGCCATGTTGGTTTTGACCCATGTCTCGTCGACGAAGACTAGGCGCGCGGCGTCAATTTTGTCCTGATGCGCCTTCCAGCGTTGTCGCTTGCGGGCGATGTCCGGCCTACCTTGCTCGGCGGGCCGATTTGTTTTTTTTGAAACTCAAGCCTTCGGCGTGAACAAAAACCCACACCGCGCGCGGGTCCGTCTTGACGCCGCGCACAGCCAGTTCCGCCGTCAGCTTCCGCATTGTGAACGGTCCGGAGCGGATGCGCTGCCGCAGCCAGTCGGCATTGGCGCCGGACAAGGTCCGCTTTTTGTGGCCGTTCATCTTGCCCGGCTGCAGGCCCCCGGTCTCGCGTCGCAGCTTCTTCCACTTGGAAATGCAGGACGGACTGCGGCTCGGGTCGGTGTCGGATGGTGGCGATGGACGCGCCGAACACCATGCTCGGGCGGCGGAATAAGCGGAACAGTCAGAACGGAATCTGAAGGCGGAGCAACATGAAGTTCACGAATAGAACGGGCATCAAGGTCCTGGTAGTCGTGGTCGGCGTCGGCGCGGCGGGCATCGTTGCCGATTGGCATCTGGCGGCATCGCCATCGCCAGTGAATTCAACGAAGGCGGATAGCCCTCCGCGGGTCGAGGTTGTGCGTCCGCGCCGCACCACGGTGGCCCAACGTCTCCAAACCAACGCCACCCTCGAAGCTTTTGAGGAAACAGATCTCTTCGCCAAGGTCTCCGGATACCTGTCCGATGTTCGCGTCGACATCGGCGATCACGTGAAGGCGGGTCAAGTGCTCGCGGTGATCGACGTTCCCGAAATGAAGCAGGAGCTTGCCGAAGCCAGGGCCCAGCTCGAATCCAAGCGAAGTTCGCTGGAGAGCGCGCGCCGCCAACTGGACCACAACAAGGCGGACCTGGCGCTTCAGAACGCCTTGGCAAAGGACCGGGAGCAGCTGGGCCAGGGACGGGGGTTCATCAGCGATCGGACGCTCGATCAGGTGCACGCCAACGCGGATATTGCCAAGGCGGATCTCGGCGTTGCGGAAGCGAACCGCGACCTCGCGGCCAGCCAGGTCGACGTCGCCGCCGCGACCGTGGAGAAGATCAAGACTCTGCTCGCCTATACACAGATCGTGGCGCCTTTCGATGGCGTGGTGGCACGGCGCCAGGTGAACCGGGGCGACTTGGTCCAGGCTGCAACAGCCACTCGGGCGACGCCGTCCGCAGGATCGCTATTCACGGTGCAGCGGATCGACACGATCCGGGTGTTTTGCGACGTTCCCGAGAGCGACGTGCCTCACCTTCACGTCGGCGATCCGGCCATCGTCAGGCCGTCTGGCTTCGACGGTAAGCCGTTCATCGGCAAGGTGACCCGCTTCTCGCTGCGTCTCGATCCCGAGACCCGCAATATGCGCACCGAGATCGATCTGCCCAACCCCGGGGAACGGCTTTATCCGGGCACGTATGCGGTGGTCTTACTGGAAATGAACCAGCGCCCCGATGCGCTTACGGTGCCCTCCGTGGCTGTAGGTTCGGATGGCGACGGCAACTTCGTGTACACCATCACTGACAATCGGATCACACGCCTCGCCGTCAAGACGGGTCTCACCGATAACGGTCGCATCGAGGTGATCGAGGGCTTGTCAGAGGAGACACCGGTGGTGGCAAGCACCAAGGGCGTGCCGCCACTGCGGACGGCGGTTCAGCCGCAGACGGTCCGTGAGAACTCCTAGCTCCGGTCAGAAAATCAGCACCGCGCCCGACATCCATGCGCTCGCTCCCAGATAGGGCGAGCAGCGCTTGAATGGGGATCCCATTTGACCGGGAGGCTGCGATGTCCCCGAGTGCTCAGCCTATCTTAAGTCGTGACCGGGACCAATGGTTTTGTTGCTTGGATGGCTGCGTCGCGGCGGGCTCCTTCACCCTGAGCGTTGCGCCGGTGGCCAGCGCCGCATACGCGCAGAAACCGCTGGCGACGGCGACAAAGAAACCGACCTGACCGAGATCCAGCCAGTAGATGGCGAGCAGCGCGCCCGCGGCGCTGACGAGCAGCCGTACGGCGTTTGCAATCATCGTCCACATGTTGCTCCCAACTCCCTGCGTGACGAAAAACAGCGCCGTCCCCAGACCATAAAACCCGTAAATCGGCCCCATGATTTGCAGATAGCTGGTACCGAGCCGCACGACCTGCTCATCGTTGCTGAACAAGCCCATCCACATTTCAGGAAACAGCGCGACCACCATTCCGATAGTGGCAAAGGTGGCCGCGACCGTGGCCGCTCCTGTCCAGCCGATGGAACGCGCACGGCGATATTGCCCTGCGCCCCAGTTGGTGCCGACCATGGCGGAGATTGCCGTGCCAAAGCCAAACCCGATCGGGATCAGGATGTATTCGAGGCGCGCGCCCATCGCGTAACCGATGGCGGCTTCTCTACCCAGGTGGCTGGCGATGCCCGTCAGCAGCGCGACCGAAAGGTTGGTAATCCCCGCATTGATCAAACCCGGCACGCCGACTTTCAGGATTTCGGCAAAAAGCGCCCATTGCAGGGACACGCCGCGAAACTTCAAGGTGATGATCGCGCGCGTCGAACGCAGGTAGGCGACCAGGACCAGACTGCCAACGCCGAACGGCGCCATCAAGCCCAGGCCGGCGCCGGCCGGACCAAGGGCCGGTATCGGTCCCCACCCGAAAATCAGCGGCGGCGAGATGAGAATATGTGCGATCACGCTGCCCATGATAACGAATCCGGGCAGCGTCATGTTGCCGGTGCCACGCACGGCGTTGGCTAGAATATTGAGCATGACGATGCAAATGGCGCCGCCGAATGCGGCATTCGAATAGGCCAGCGCGGCCGACAGCATTTCGCCTCGTCCCCCCATCCATCGAAACAAGTACGGCGCGCCGAGCAACAACGAGGTTGAGAAGATCGCGGCGACCACAATAGCCAGGATAAAGGCGTGGTAGACGAGAGCGTCAGCCTTATCGCGACGTCCCGCGCCAAGCGCGCGGGCAATGGCTGACGATACGCCCCCACCCATGCCCCCATTGGCGGCGTGCTGCATGAACATCACCCAAGGGAATGCCAGTGACACTCCGGCCAGGGTGTCCGCCCCGAGCCGGCCGAGAAACAGCCCGTCGAACGTGACCATTCCGGCAATCGCAAGAAGGTTTAGAACGTTGGGTGCCGCGACCCGAAGCAGCGTCGGGAGGATGCGGCCTTCGAGAAGTAGTTTGGTTCGTGCGGCCATCGGCGGCCGACTGGGGACCGGCGGGCTCGCCTCATTTAGAGAAAATGCCGGCGAGGTAATTGCAACGCTGCGGTCGCTCATATCTGCTCCCCCCTTAAGGGCTGGAGCAGCACTTGAGACAAAAGCGTCTTCAAGGACCGGGTGGCTGCGTTAGAACCCGATTAGCTTCACTATCGGAAGCTTCGTTACTTATGTTCGATCGTTACGCAAATCATATTATTTGGTGCCAGCCTTAGAAATTTTCATGTCCACTAAGGCAGGCCAGATGGCGACATTTCGCTTCGGGCAAGCCATCATTCAACCACGCAAACTCAGGGTCTCCAGAAGGGTGCCAGCCTTCCAAAGGGCGTCTTCACGCGAGATTCCAATGTCATCCAGCATTCGGTCATCCAGGGCGCTCAAGTCTTGACGTCCCTGCCGGCGAATTAACCAGATTTCTATGATGCGAGCCCGGCTCGACAGTATGTTTCGACCAGTCCACGCGCCGGCAGTGGCGCGACGCGGTTCGAGAACAGAGGATTGGGACATTCCTGATGCTCCATCTTGGAGGCTGAGCGTCAGCGCAGCCCCGAGGAGCAAACCGATAGAACCGGGAATGCTTGCCAGCAAAGCATCTATTCTCTACCCTGCCTTAGATTTTCTCATGAAAGTGGCCAGTGCCCCGCCAACTACCCCCGCTGAACGCCCTTAAGGCGTTCGAGGCTGCGGCCCGGAGCGAAAGCTTCACGCGAGCGGCGGAAGAGCTGTGTGTCACCCAGGGCGCCGTCAGCCATCAGGTCAAGTCGCTGGAAGCCACGCTCGGCATCAAGCTGTTCAATCGCGAGCGCCAGGGACTGGCTATCACCGATTCCGGCCGCGAGTATCTTGACGTCGTCCGCGACGCGCTCGACCGGATCGCCGCCGGTACCGAGCGCGTCCTGCAACGCCAAAGCTCCGGCGTTCTAACCGTCAGCACATCGCCAGATTTTGCGGCTAAATGGCTGGTGTATCGGCTCGGACGGTTTGCGGAGGCCCATCCCGGTATCGATCTCCGGGTGTCCGCAACGATGCATCATATCGACTTCGTTCGGGAGGAGGTCGACGTTGCGGTCAGGCACGGCGACGGCAATTGGAGCGGGCTTGACGCCGTCCGCCTTTGTACCGAGCAGCTTTTTCCGGTCTGCAGCCCCAAGCTGATGTCCGGGCGTAACCGCCTCACCAAACCGTCGGACCTGCTGAAATCTCCCCTGCTGCATCTCGACGACAGCAAAGCCTGGTCGCGGTGGTTCGATGCGGCCGATGTTGCCGACGCCGAATTGTCTCACGGTCTGACCCTGAACCGCGCAAGCATGCTGATAGATGCTGCGGTCGATGGCCAGGGTGTTGCGCTTGCGCGAACCACGCTTGCAGCATGGGACTTGATCAACGGCCGGCTTGTCAGGCCGTTCGATGTGGGTTTGAAATTGGCCAAGACGTACTGGATCGTCTGTCCAAAGACGACTTCGATGAAGCCGAAGATCAAGACCTTTCGAGACTGGCTGTTATCCGAGGCTGCCGACGATGCGCGCCGCCTACGGAAAATATTTGCTGCTGCCCCCGAGGGCGGAACCGCTGTGTCGAATAGGCGTTGAAGCCTCGGACCATGTTTTCGGGGTTCGCACAAGCTAGGGAGCACAGATCATGTCGGCGCGAGCAGTCTCTCAAGCGGTCCTTTACACTCTACTGATGGTTGGCGTCTTCTCGCCTGCCCATGCCCTGACCGAGCAGGAGCTTGTAGCCAAGCTCGAATCCGCAGGGTATTCGCAAATCCGAGAAATCAAGTCCACCGCCGAAGGTACTTCTGTCAAGGCGATGAAAAACGGCAAAGAAGTGTCACTTGTCGTCGACAGCAGCGGCCAAATCCAAGAGCGGCGCTAGAGACTAGTTCTCTCGTCAGATCGTCTATTTTGAACTATTCCGTCTCGCCATAGGTTACACCGTCGAACAGTGTGATGCTGTCGGCCTTCGTCCATAGGCCCACTTTCCCGGCATCGGCGAAAGTGGAATCATCGACCTCAAACAACTGATTGCCGTTGAAGGACGCTTTGAAGCGGTTGGCCTTAAAATCGATGCGAAGGGTATGCCAGGTGTTAGCCGGGACCGGAACGGATACGCCGTAACCGCCTTTCCGGCCGACAATGTCAAGCGCGCTGCGGGCGCCGTCGACGGTTTTGTAGAGAACGAAATTGTCCTCAAGGGCGTTGGCCCGGACGATGTAATAATTGTTCGCATCTTTCGCCCGCCAGACAACGCCGGCGGCGCGGTCCTGGGACCCGGCGATGGCCTTGAACTTTACCTCGATGAAGCCGTCCCGAATGTTGGTCTCGTTCTTCAACAGGAGCGGGTAGGTGGCCCGACCGGATTGTTTGATCACCTTCAACTTTGACGGCGCAGTCTCATCGTTTTCGACCGTCCATTTCGGATCTCCTTTACCAGTGAGAGTAGCTGTCCAACCTTCGGGCGTGGCGCCGATCCGGGTGCTCTCGAAACTGACCATGTGGTTCGACATGTCGTTCACCTCCAGTAGGAAAAAACGCCGCTGTTATGGTGGCCCAGCGGGCGTGCCGATTGAGCATTTGCCTAGGCTCCTCTGAGATCGAGGATTCCCTTGTGCAACGGGGAAAACACGTAAAGCCTATCTGGCTCGATCAGCGCTGTCGTCTTCGCGCCGGCAGCTGTGATGAATTGCGAGCTGTTGCCTGTGCGCGGATCGACCGTCTGGACCAATCCCGGATCTTCGATGGCCACATGGACTAACCCGGTTTTCGGATTGAAGAAGGTCGCATCCGGGACCCCGGCAAGGGGCCATTCGCGCCGCACCTCTCCGGACTGGGTGTCGACTTCGACCAGCAGCCCGCCATCACATGCCACGTATAGAAGGCCCGCACCATGGTTGATATCCATCCCGTGAGCTCCGCCTGAGGGAAGCGGCCAGTGCTGCACGACGTTCAGTTCGGGCAGTCGAGCTACCAACACCATGGAAGGATCGCGGATCGCAAGGAACACACGTTCCGCTTTCGCATCGACGACGCACCAGCGCGGCCGACCTGGAAGGTCAATGGTCCATCGCCTATCTCCTTCCAATCCGAGAACCTGGAGTTGGGGCATGTGGGTGCCGTCCCCGATGCAAGCGACGACCGCAACCTGCAAAGACGATACGATCGCCACGCCATTCGGTCGCGGTCCGGTATTCAGGACTGTCCGGGTTTCCAGGGTGCGCGCATCGACCCAAGCCACGCTGGCGCCGCCGCGGTTCGTGACCAGGACGCTACCCTTGTCCGCCACCACGCCAGCCGCTTCGGGAAACCCGCGCAGTGTCGCGATATGCTGGTTGGTGTCGGAGTTAACCACCTCAAGGCAGTTCCGGGCCGTGTGCGCAATGAAAACGCGCCGGGTCTCGGGCTCAAAAGCTCCATGGTCAAACGCTGTACCAGTTGAATCAGGTATCTCGATCGTGCGTGCTGCCGTTAGCGACATAATGATGTCCCAAGAGGTTAGAGGGAAATGTGAATTCTCAGGCCGGCCGCTCGCTCGCCTTCCTCTCCATGACCGGAGCTATTCGCTTTAATCAAAAGAGCGGCCGGATCGTTTCATTCAAATAGCCTCACCGGCCCTTTGATCGCTTTCCAGGCAGAATGCCCCCCTGCCATGTAGCGGGCGTCAAACCCGGCTTTGCGCAAAGTTGAAGCCGTCTCGCATCCGATGTGGAAGCCGTAGACGCAGAACGTGACGACGGGGTCGGTCTTTGAAAGGGTACCAATCCAGTCATCCAGGCGTTCCGGATCGCGCCAAACGGCTCCCTCCATTATGTCCTGCGCTTTTGTGGTGTAGTGCCTCGGGCGCGTATCAATGATTTGGACCGGCGTTCCCGATTTTAGCATCGCACTGACTTCCTCGACAGAAATCGAAGGGACGTCAGCAAACTGCTTTTGTTCGAGAGGAGGGGGTGGCGCGGCCTTGATGGCATCCGCGTAGCGCAACGTGACCGCGGACCAATCAATGTTGCGCATAA
>Ga0207153_1138_pt1 | contig 14383 bp, 7 predicted proteins | sample Alteio_BWMinHeat_27_FD_153580 | JGI IMG/M metagenome (GOLD analysis project Ga0207153, IMG submission 153580) | Enriched cells from forest soil in Barre Woods Harvard Forest LTER site, Petersham, Massachusetts, United States -... | ecosystem: Environmental > Terrestrial > Soil > Temperate forest >...
CGGTATTCCGGCCGGGAGTGAAATTTCGAAGCAGGTACCGCTCCCCGGAGCACTTTCAACTTTAATAGTGCCATTGTTTTCTTCGGTGAAGGCTTTGCAAAGCATCAGGCCGATGCTGGTACCTTTTTCATTAGCTGTGCCTTCAGTGCTTTCATTCCCTGGCTCAAAGATCCGCTGCTGGAGTTCGGGGGAAATTCCAACTCCGTTGTCCCGGACAAGCAAGGTGTGATAACTTTTATCATGCCTCACCATTATGGTTACTATTCCACCTAAATGCGTATATTTAATCGCATTGGCCAGCAGGTTACGGATGATAAAATCTACTTGTGTGGGATCCGCATAGATTGATAAATCTTCAGGCAGTTCAGAATAAACGGTAATAGATTTTTGTATAGCCGCCTGCGTGTACAGGCTGATGTTTTGCCGGACGAGTGACGTCCCGTTAAAAACTGATTTATGATTTTCGCCCGCAACCAGGTGCGATTTTCCCCATACCAATAATTTATCAAGAATGTCTAAGGTGTCCGTAGCCTGTCGTTGTAATTCGGGTACCATTTGCTTAACCTCATCAACGGACACCGTTTGGTCATTGAAAAAGTTGAGCATAGAAATGATCATCGAAACCGGGGCGCGCAGATCGTGTCCGATAATGGAAAATAAACGATCTTTAAACTGATTTAAATCATCCAGCTGTTTTTTTTGCTTAACCAACAAGCGGTTGGTATTTCTGCTGCGGGAATAAAAAAACATGACGACACTTAACAGTGCAGCTATCCCAACAGCCACACTTATTGCTATGCGTTGCCGGAAACCCACACGCTGGTTGGCTAATTCCAACTGTTGTACTTCCACATTTTTTTTGGTCAGGTCATACTGCGCCTGTAGCGTAGCCAGCTGTTTGGACTTTTGAAGGGTAAAAAGGCTGTCTTTCAGCATATCCCGCGCTTCTAGCGCGGCTTCAGCTTTTTTGTAATTGCCCGTCTGTTTATTAAGTTCCACCATCCCCTGGTAAACATCCAACGCGAGATATCGCTGGTTAATCGATTTGGAAATGGCCATAGCCTGTTTAAGCATCAGCGCGCTGCTATCGGGTTTTCTCTTGGCAACCAATGTTGCCATGTTGACCAATGTGTTGATTTCCTGCTCCGGTATCTTTCGGGCCCTGATTAATTGTAATGCTTCCAAATCATACCGGTACGCCAGTTTATCCTCGCCTAAATTATGGTAGCCCCCGCCGGCATTAACGAGCAGCAAAATGCGAACATCTGCCAGCTGCGGATTGGTGGTATTCGCAAGTCCCCGCAGCATGTACGTGATGCCGGTCTTAAAATCATTCCGCTTGAAATATATAATGCCAATATCATTTAATAGGGTACCGGTGTTAGTTGAGGGCGGAAAACTCTTGTCTAGCGCCAGCCCTTTCGTATAATAATCCAGGGCTTTTTCCAGGTTGTTCGTTTGCTCATTCAACGCACCCAACTTGATGTAAGAACTGATCATGCCGCGGGTATCCTTGTCGTGCTCATAGATGTGCATTGCGTCCAGGAAGTATGGCAATGCCTCATTATAATTTCCCTGCTTGGCGGCAACTATTCCAAGACCGTTATCAGCCCTGGCTATCCCATGTTCGTCTTTAGATCGCCGAAACTGCTCACGCGCCCGTAGAAACCTGGTCTTCGCGCTATCCATTCTTCCCTGCCGCATATCAAGCTCTGCCAAAGCCGCCGTGAAAACTGCCTGTCCATGATCAGAGTTTAATTTTTTGGCTAGCAATAACCCCTTGTTGGCATAAAAAGCGGAAGAATCCGGGTTAATATTTTTAAAATACTCGACTTTTTGTTCATAAAGTTTCAGCCGGCCGGTATCCACTGGAAGCGTAACCATTAAAGCGATCGTAAACAGCAGTATCAGTTTCATTGGGTGTTCTAAAGATACCAAAATCTATCGCATTTTTGATCTATACCGGAAACGATACACATTGAACTCGCAAAATAAACGTCGCTTTAAATTTGGAGGTATTAATGTAAAATCATCCCGTAGCATTGATGCCTGAAAAGGAAAAAAGCTACAGCAATTGAGTACTGTAGCTTTTTCGTTACTTTTTTTAATCAGCCGATAGCCGCTGCTAATAACTAATAACCGGCTTTGGTATCGTCACCACGGGGGTCTGCACCACCCTGGTATCCACCAGCCTTTTTTAGGATCGCATCGACCCGGCCTATACCATTCGAATTTTTTAAAATATAGCCCTTTGCTTTCAGCTTTTCTTGTGTACCATCGTCAAAGGCTCCTTTCTCAACCGAGATATCATCGGGTAACCATTGATGGTGAAAACGCTTAGCCGCTACCGCCTGTTGCATATCGTCTCCGAATTCTATAACGTTGAGAATGGTCTGGAATACCGAGGTGATGATCGTAGATCCACCGGGAGTACCGACAACCATGAACAGCTTTCCGTTCCTTTCAACTATCGCTGGGGTCATCGAAGATAACATGCGCTTGTTAGGCTGGATGCTGTTGGCTGTGCCGCCGACAAGGCCATACATATTCGGAACACCGGGTTTAGAGCTAAAGTCATCCATTTGATTATTTAACAGGAAACCTGCACCCTTTACAAATATCTTTGATCCGTAACCACCGTTTAGCGTAGTCGTTATGGATACGGCATTTCCATCCCTATCGGCAATAGAAAAGTGCGTTGTCTGGTCACTTTCATAGCCGACAACGGTGCCGGGTTGAATGCTGGTGCTGGGCGTGGCACCAGCCCAGGAAAAGCTTTTCATACGGGATAGAATATAGGATGATCTCAATAAACTATCTACCGGAACTTTGTAAAAATCAGGATCGCCGAGATACTTGGAGCGGTCAGCATATACACGTCTTTCAGCCTCAACCATTAGTCTGACCGTCGAATCCTGGTTTTGGCCCCATCGCTGCAAAGGGTAATGCTCAACTGACCTCAGCAACGACAACAAAGCGATACCGCCGCTCGACGGCGGGGGCATGGTGATAATCTTGAAATCCTTATACGAACCAATGACCGGCTTCCGCCAGACAGCATGGTAATTCTGAAGGTCTGCTTTCGAGATCAGGCCATCGCCGCTCTGCATTTCAGCCGCGATCATGTCAGCGACCGGCCCCTCATAGAAACCTTTACGGCCTTTATCACGGATCAGCTCCAGCGTTTTCGCGAGATCTTCCTGTATCAACACATCACCTTCCTTCCATGGAGTAGATTTCAGCAAGTACGACTTGCCGGGATTGGCTTTAGCGAAGGTGCCCTGAAGCCTGTTCAGGGCATCCGCAAAATGTTTGCTCACCTTGAATCCGTTCCGCGCAAGATCGATGGCAGGCTGTACCAGGTCAGCCCATTTCATTCGCCCATATTTACGGCTCGCTTCTACCATACCATCTACCGATCCTGGAACGCCGGATGCCTTATGACTGCTGGTGCTCATGCCCGGCACCACATTACCTGAGGCATCCAGGAACATATTAACGCTCGCTTTTGCCGGCGCCTTTTCTCTGAAGTCCAGGGTATTGGATTCACCTGTAGCAGAACGGTAAACCATAAAGCCGCCGCCACCGATATTTCCGGCATCAGGATAAGTTACGGCCAGCGCAAACTGTACCGCAACCGCAGCATCCACTGCATTTCCACCTTTTTTTAAGATCTGCAGCCCTGCCTGCGCTGCATCGGGATAAGCGCAAACCACCATCCCATTGGGGAATTGCTCATGAGTCTGTGCAAACCCCTGCATTCGTTGGCTTGCAATGCCCAGCAAGATGATTATATATTTTTTCCTCATCATATTAAGTTTATAATTTTTAGTAATTGATCATATCGTCCAGGAAGTCCATATCAGGCATACCTATCGGTGCGCCGGGAGGCATTTCGAGAGCCGGGTCCGGAATGAATTTCGATGGGTTCTCATGGAACTCACCAATTTCTGCGAGCGCAAAAAGCACGTTCGCTTTTTGTTCGTCATGCAACGATGGCAGTTTTTGGCTCAGCCATTCTTTTAACTCATCTACCTCCAAAAGTGCTTGTCCTCTTACACTTTCCGATGTGCGGGTATTCGCCGCCAGCTCCAGCAGGTACTTGAGTGTCAAATTATTGACCAATACCTGCAGCTCACCCTTATAGCCCGGCATTATTGGCGCTTTCCACGTCTGCTCCAGCAGCTTATTGGTAATGGCCATAAACCCCGGTTGCTTGCTGTCCCTGGAGTGATACTCAATCAACCGGGCAGCACGCTCAGCGTTTAAAAGCGAGGAAATTGTTTCAGCCGCTGCAGATTCCGCCGCTGCCATTGGATCGAAAGTCGGCCCAGTATAGCCGGAAAATGTTTCCACACTAGATGGATAGCCGGTAGGGCGAGGTGGAATTTTTGATATGAGGCCATCCGGCAATGCCAGCGCATCCGGTGAAACGGTCGACATTAAGGCGTCGAACGCTTTCCATTGTACGGCGGGATCGACCATCCTGGTAGGCTCCTCACCGTCATTTTTGATAGCATGTGTAAAATACAAACCGCCGACCGATTTGGCAACTGCCTCGATCTGGTACCGGTGCAGCAGGTAGGTCGGCACTAACACTTCTTCCAGTGTAGCCAAAGGAGCATCCTGGCGAATGGCTTTTTCGGAAAATTTATCCAGGGCTGCCCTTCTTATTTTCATCAGCTTTTTCAGCTCCTCAATCGGGTCCGCGCCATCGTCCCATTGGTGAGATGCGGGATGAGTGTATCCGCCGATATCAGGAATGTATTTAAAACCGAGGCGGATCGTTTCATTCATGATTTTGTCCAATGCTGCATTTTCGTTCGTGCCTTTTGGAAAATCACTATAACCCCACATTACGGCCCGTTTATCCCATGCCCCGATACCTTTCGCATAAGCATCGGAAACATCAATGCTTCCATCGGCTTTAATCAGCAGCCGGGGAAATGGGTAATCCATTACGGAGGCCCGGTCTTTTTCACTCGCTGCAAAATTATGTGTAAAGCCCAGCGTATGGCCGATCTCATGGGCGGCAAGCTGTCTTAATCGGGCATAGGCAACCTGTTCCAGCCTTTTGTCAAATGGCTTTCCGTCTTCATAGGGCTGAAGTAGTCCTTCCAAAATGAGGATGTCCTGCCTGTGCCGGTCCGAGCCCAGCGTCACAACACCCTTGATGATCTCGCCCGTTCTTGGATCGAGATAGCACGCGCCAGAAGAAAATGCACGGGTGCCTCCAGACCTGTTGATCCAGTTGACCACGTTATAGCGGATATCCATCGGGTCGGCACCTTCCGGAAGCTCCTTTATCTGGAAGGCATTTTTATAACCTGCTGCCTCAAATGCCTGGTTCCACCATGATCCGCCTTCGATCAAAGCCTTTTTGATGAGTTCCGGAGCGCCGCGGTCTACGTAATAAACGATCGGTTCCACGGGTTCACTCATGGCGGCATTCGGGTCTTTTTTGACCAGCCGGTGTCTCCTTGTAAATTTTCTCTCCAAAGGCTCATTTAGCGGTGAGGCGAAGTCGACATATTCAAATACATTGAATGACGAACGCGGATCGAATTTTCTCATTTTAAAATTGCCGTCCGGCAGTTCTACGAACGACTGATGCATCTTCACAGTAACTGCGCCAGGGTCAGGCGCTATCCCGGGACCGCTGCCCTCTCTTGCTCCGCCTCCAGACCCGCCGGTCAAAGTAACCAGCGCCTCAAATTCCGTATTTTTGGGAAAGTTTTTGGTATTGGGAAGATAGACCGCTGAACGGGTTTCATCAATGCGGTATGCACCGGCAGCTGCGGCTGGCGCACCTCCACGGCCTGCACGACCGGCTGTTCGTCCTCCGCCAGCAGTTGCCGTGCCCAATCTGGGTCCTATATTTTGGCTATCCCGAACAATAAAAGGAGTCAGGTCTATCAGTACTTTCTCGCCTTCGACGGCAACGGGCGCAAATCCCCAGATAACCGACTTGGCAAAAGCGTTTTCAACCGCTTTGATTTCGTCGGTGTTCGTAGTTACTGCACGATAACTGTAATTTGGCTCTACCAACAATACCTTCGGTCCGACTTTGATGAATTTTGCTATAGCATCCGAAGCCTGGCCTCTTTCGGCACTTCTTCCAGCACCGTCAGTAAGCGACTTAAAATAAAGGAATTCCGTGTCGAATTTATCCACCTCCAACAATACCTTCCCCGTCTTGTCGTCGTAATAGAAATTAAAATAGCCATCATACTTTTTCATGCCCTGGGTCGCAGCAATAATGCTTGCCGCCGGCGTATTCGCGGCTCCCCGTGGCGCACCGACCCTTCCCCCGGCGGGTGGGGTCTCCTGTGCAAGGGAATGGCCGTACAATGCAACCATTCCCGCAAACAATAAAACGTATTTTTTCATGATATGATGACTTACTACGGATTCTGAACAACCAATGCGTTAATCGAGGTTTCCGCGGCAGAGATCGGCCATATATAGCGGCTATCTGTCGGCGCAATAGCCGGAGAATTACCCGAAGGTCCTGATTTCGCGGGAAGCGTTAGACCAAGCCTGTGCAGGTCGGGAACGCGAAATCCTTCCTCCAGCAACTCTATTTTTCTTTCCTGCAGAATAGTCGCGATCAAAGCAGACTGGGTTCCCACAGCGGTTGCCGGGAAAACGTAAGTAGGATCAGAACGGTTCCTTACAGCTGACAGCAAAGCGGTTGCCTTGGTAAGACTGGCAGCATCACCCGCTCTGGCCAAAGCCTCGGCAAAGTTCAAAAGGGTCTCTGAATACCTGATTACCGGTATCCAGTCCGAATAGGTGCCGGGAACTTTGAATTTTTGTAGCCATTTTTGGCCTGATGTGATAGAAACGAATGCTTTTCTCGCATCCGTCGAGGTTGCAGAACTGTAAACCGGATCAGAAACAGTTCCCAGCGGGTTCAAATAATATTCCCCGTTTCCCGGCGAAATGGTAAAATAATACGCCAGCTGATTTTGCTGGCCGGGTGTCTCCGTAGCGGTGAATGGCAAAGAAAACACAGACTCCGGACCGGCGTAGCTTCCCAGGAACACAGTCGCGATGTTAGCTTCGAGCTTATTATTTACGCCTGATGCCGGTGCCTGAAATGGAGCCGTAGCAGATACGATCTTATTGCACTCGGTAACTACGTTGGCATAATCTCCTTTGACCAGGTCAACCCTTGATTTCAGCGCGATCGCGGAGTTCTTGGTGGCCCTGGTCGTATTTAGGATAGTAGTCGAATAATTTGCAGGCAAACCCGTTTCTGCAGCATTCAGATCTGATAGAATTTGTGTATAGACCTGTGCAACAGTGCTCCTGGCCAGCTGATTGTCAGCATTGGAATTCTCCGCCAACAAGCGTAATGGCACCCCCAGGCTTGTTCCGCTATTAAGTGTATAAGGCTGTGCGTAGACTTGTACAAGGGAGAAATAGCAAAGCGCCCTGATAAATTGCGCTTCTCCTAAATAATTGGCATACAATGCAGGGGTTATCTTGCTTTGATTGAGGGTAAGCCCCGCGATAAAAGTGTTTACGGCGTTAATGGTAGCATAACCGGAACTCCATAAAGTCTCCACTTCATTCGTACTTGCGTTAACCGCCTGCAGCCATGTTTGTTGTGCTGTTATGACATTCGGTTTGTTTATGATTACCTCATCACCCCTAAGTTCGTTATAGATGATCAGTCTTCCTCCGTAAAAGCTGCCGCTTTTTAAAGAACTGTAAAGCCCATTTATCTGCGCGACTATCCTTGTTGAATTGTCAAAAGCATTGGCATCAGAAATTGCCGTGATATTTGCAGGGTCCAGCAGGCTCTTTTTACACGCCGTGCCGCTAAATATTAAGAGGGCTAACATTGACGCTCTCAAAATTCCTTTTCTATATTTTCCTATAATTTTCATTGTCTTATAAATTAAAATCCAACATTGAGACCGAGTGTAAATGATTTTCCGGCAGGTACAGAGTTTTTATCGCGTCCGGCGGCGGTATTAGAATCGCCGTTAGCTGATATTTCCGGATCCGAGCCGGTGTACTTGGTGTAAAGAAGGATGTTACTCGCAGAAGTGTAGATCCTCATCGTGGATATACCCGCTCCCTTGATCAGCTTCACCGGAAAAGTATAGCCCAGCGATGCCGTACCCAACTTTATGTAGCCGTCATTCTCTACGTTAAATGAATTTGGAAGCACTGAACCGCTTGCCTGCTGGTCATTATAATGCACCGCAGGTATATCGGTAACCTGCCCTGGGGTTGTCCAGCGCCGAAGGATATCGGTTTGATTATTAAAGAAACGATTGTCCAGTAACGTCGCCTTAGTGCCGTTATAGATCATATTTCCACCAGAGTAAACCACATTTACATATAGATCGAAATTTTTATAGCGGAACGTATTGTTAAAACCACCGTAAAATGTCGGAAGCGTAGGTCCCGCTACCACACCGTCAGCGTAGGCATCCAAAGCCGGCGCAGCAAGGCCGTTAAGGTAGGTCCAGGCGCCTGTTACCGGGCTGTACTGAACGGTCGCTCCACTTTTGTTCAAATAGGTTCTTAAACCGTTTGCCGGATTTACACCGGTCGTTTTAACCACATACAGCGACGCCACTGAGTATCCCACCCTGGTGATATTGGTCGTCTCCGAGCTGCTGGTCCAGATATCTGCATTGTTGGCCAAAGCGGTAACCCGGTTCTTTAACGTGCTTATGTTGAATCCGGATGTCCATCTGAACGCACCTTTATCAATGATATGTGCCTGGATATCGAATTCAAAGCCACGGTTATACATAGAGCCAATGTTCGTATTGATGGAATTGCCGGGAATACCTTTTGAAGGCGCTTGCGGAGCCGCAAGAATAAGTCCGTTGGTATTGTTGTTATAATAATCAGCGTCCAACGTTATCATATTTTGCCATAAGCCGATATTAAAACCGACATCTGTTTTTTGACTGGTTTCCCATCTTAGAAGAGGGTTACCGGTCTGTGAAAGTGCAAGGGTCGCGACACCTCCGTACACACCGGGACTGTAAAGTGAAGAAGCTGCATAGTCACCGATATTCACATTTCCTACCTGTCCGTAACTCGCGCGCAGCTTCAATCCGGAAACTGTTTTAGCTATGGTTGAGTTCATGAAAAAACTTTCATCAGATACGTTCCAGCCGATGGACCCGCCACCGAAATTTCCGTATTTATGAGTGAGTGCCAGGCCCGAGAAACCGTCCCGGCGAAAACTGGCGCTCAGCAGGTACTTTTTATCATAATCATAGAATAAATTACTGAAATAAGACCGGTATCCGTTTTCAGTATAATTACCGGTTGCTGCGCTTACCGTAGTAAACCCGCCTGCGAACGATTCGAAATAAGGGTCTGTCAACCCCGTTTTAGTTGCGCTGAATCCATTGACTACCGTATGGATTTCTTCGTATCCCGCCAATGCGCTGATATGATTTTTTTGCCCGATAGTGGTGGTATAATTTATCGTATTTGTAAAGTCTGTCCTATAATTCGTAGTATATTTATCTGTTGCCGTTCCGTTTGTTGCATAGCCATTGGCCTGATAAGGGTTGCTAAAGCCGATGTTTTCAACATTGAGGCTGTTGATGCTATAATTGGTTTTTACCTTGAAGCCCTTGAATAATTCCCATTCGGCAAAGACCAAACCTAAAAAGTTGGTACTTTCAGAGGAATACTTATCAAGTTGTAACTGTGGTAGCGGGTTGTAATAGCCGGTCAGGCTCGTGTTTGGCCCCAGACCAAGTCCGCTGCCACTGATGTTATAAGACCCGTCCGGGTTAAATGGCAATACGTTGGGGGGAAGTACCATAGACTCCCTCACCAGGTTATTCAAACCAAAAGCGTTATTCACACCGCTGGTCAGGTTATTATTTGTCGCGTCCCCATAAGTAAAATTCGTACCTATATGAAGCCCTTTGATTAGCTGGTGGTCCAGATTGACACGTGCATTCTTTCTCTCGAATGTGTTTTTCACCAAAAAGCCAACTTCATTGGTATAACCAAGTGATATAAAATAGCTGGTTGATTCAGATGCGCCCGATATGCTCAGGTTATGATTCTGTGAATGGCCGGTCTGGTAAACGTAACTGTACCAGTCTGTCTGTTGTATGCTTCCGTCCGCATTCTTGCCCAGAAAATAAGTTGGTGCCAAGCCTGAGTTAACTTCTGATTCATCTTTGATCATCACATAGTCTGCAGCATCGAGAAGTTTGGGTAGTTTAGGTTTTTTTGTGATCCCGTAATAACCGTCATAGGTTACTTTCACTTTACCCAGCTTACCTTTTTTGGTCGTGATCACAACTACGCCGTTCGATGCCCGTGAACCATAGATAGCCGTGGCCGAAGCATCTTTTAATACCTCAATAGAAGCAATATCGTCTGTGTTTATCGTAGAAAGCGGGTTGTTCTCCGCAGCATTTCCCTGGTCGCCGTAGAACGACGTAATCCCGTCGATCACGATCAAAGGATAGGAGCTCAAATTGATAGAACTGGTTCCGCGAATTCTGAATACCGGCACACCATTTAAGGAACCGCCGTTCATCGTTATCTTTACCCCGGCCGCCTGTCCTGCCAGCGTTTGGTCAAAACTCGCTACCGGCCGGTTCTCCAGTTCCTTACCACTGATATGTGCAGATGACCCTGTAAATTCTTCCCGGTTCTGAACCGTATAGCCGGAAACTACCACTTCGTTCAATTGATCAAGCCGCGCGGCAAGCGTGACATTAATTTGTGTCTTGCTGCCTATTTTAATCTCCTGCCGTTCATAGCCGACAAAAGTAAAAACCAACGTGCCGCCACCATCAGGAACAGTCAATGTATAACCACCGTTGATATTGGTTTGCGTGCCTGTTTTTGTTCCTTTTAAGATGACCGAAACTCCTGGCAACGGCAGGCCTTTCTCATCCACAATCGTTCCCTTAATGGGAATGGCCGCCGGAGCAGGCTGGGATGGGACTGCAACCTGGACCTGCTTGGCCGGGGAAACATCCTTCAATTTAAGAACGATGGTCTTGTTCACGATAGCGTAGGTCAGGGGTTGGTTATTGAAACAAGAATTCAACACCTCCTGGAGTGGAGCATCATTCACCACGATGTTAACTTTGGACGCCATTTTGATCCATTCCTGGTTATAGAGAAACAGATAGCCCGTCTGTTCCTTTATTTTTGCAAACACTTTCTCAAGCGATGCGTTATGCTCGTTAAGTGTAACGTTCTGAGCATAAGTAGATGCGTTTACCTGGATAATGGCTATAAACAGTAAGATAAAAGAGAGTTTCATGCGTAATAGTATCCGGTTGTTAAAACTAAAATTTGAAAAGCCTGCAGTTGATCTGGCTTTTTCGGAAATTGCGGCGACACAGAATGTAGCCGGTTGTTTTGAGTTGGTTTTATACCGTGTTATTCGGAATAATAATGCGTTAACGGGCTTTTTGTAACAAAGTACAAGCGCGTTTTTGCAAATAGCAGTCAAATGCATAGTTTTGCAGAGTTAGGGTTAAACATTAAATTTCGGGAAGTAAGATTTTTTTTGATTGCCCTCAAGCTTTGGCCGGGACGCTGAGAACGTTCCGGTTTTTTTTGAGGTTACGGTGGGTAATTATGGATCCATAGCCTGTCGTTAAAGAGTTAAAAATTAATTGATTATCGTAATTTGATCATTAGTTAATATGGTTTTTATTCCGCTGATATCCAGCATTTTTAATACTTCTGTCAGCCCGGTTTCTCTTGATATATAACCAGTCAATTGATTCGATGGCACCTTTCCGCGATAAACGACGCTCACATTATACCATCTGCTAATCTGGTGCATAATCATTTGCGTGTCAGACCGGTCAAAGCTAAACAAGCCTTTCTTCCATGCTATAGCCTCTTCCGCATTCACATTGACTACTTTAATTTTATCACTGATTCGCGCTTGTTGACCCGGAGTGATTATGCGGTCCTCGGCTCCGTCAGATGCTTTGATTGATCCTTCCAGTAAGGTAGCATCGATGTCATTTTCATCTGCATAAGCCATTATATTGAAATGTGTTCCTAATACCTGAACCGACCGGTGATTGGATAACACTACCCTGAATGGCCTTGCTTTATCTTTGGCTACTTCGAAATAAGCCTCTCCGTTCAGCTCCACTAACCGCTGGCCTTTGCCAAACGCAGCAGGGTATTTAATCGTGCTCATAGCATTCAGCCATACTTTTGTACCATCCGAAAGAGTAACCTCATATTGACTCCCAGCAGGTGTCGACATAGTATTAAATTCGTCGGGTACTACAGCGTGACCATCATTACTGTAACTAAGCTCACCTCCGCCGGTTTTATTAACCTTAGCAGATCCCTGTTTAGCGATCAATCCTTTTTGCGCTTCATCTAGTAAAACTTTCGAGCCGTCAGCGAGCGTAAGCATAGCTTTTCTGATGTGCGGTTTTTGGATGCTGACAGCAACGGTGGTTACACCCGCCTTTTTTGTTGTTTTAGTGAAGTAACAAATCCCGCCGATAAAAGTAAGCAGAATCGCAGCAGCCGCTGCCAGTTGTGGCGGACCTATACTGAGCCCGGTCACTTTGCATCTCCAATAACTTTTTCGTTGTACTTCTTTGATCTCACCAAAAATCCGGTCCCGTAAATGATTTTCATCCTCATCGGCGCGGGCCCATTCCAGCGACTCAGGTACGTCACGATCGTACCATTCATCCAGAATCTTCTGTTCCTGGCAGGTTATGGTTCCGCTTAGCCATTTGTTCGTGAGGTCCTGAAGCTCTTTATCTGTTAGCTGAGACATTAAATATTTTGCATTTCCTCTATAGCGTGCAGAAACATCCTTTTACCCTTAGTCCAATTAAAAAAAAAATAAAAAAATGTCAAATGCGATGCCCGCCGGGGTTTTTAGCTTCCCATGACCACGTCGTAATTGTAAGAGGAATCGTGATGTTCCCTGGAATTAAATACATGTGATTTGAAATACCTGCAAGAACCGAATGGTCACAGCAATAACATTGAGCCTTGAAAAATTGGAAATTAAGCCGGCAGGGGCTTTAAAAAAACAGAAAAGAAATAAATGCAGGAAGTAAGGCTATGGTAGAAAGATGACTCAGGTTTAACCGCAAAGTTTTTAATGCTTTACACATGTGTGCTTCCACCGTTTTATGAGAAATTTCAAGACACTCTGAGATTTGCCTGTCTGAAAGCCCCTGTTCCCGGCTCATTCTAAACACCAGCTGGCATTTTTCCGGCAAAGAGCTCACATGGCTTTCCACACGCTCACGCAATTCTTCGAAGGCTAGCCAGTGTGCCGTAGAATTGTCTGCGATCGGTGCCAGTTTTATATCTTCAATAAATAATGGTTGTTTTCCCCGCCGCGCGATAGCGGACATCACTTCGTATCTGACAACGGATGCGATATAAGTATGAAAAGTATATTTGAGTTGTACGGTATGCCTTCTTTTCCAAAGGTTAATAAATGCTTCCTGGACAACTTCTTCAGCAAGCACATGACATTTTAATTGAAAAAATGCTTTCACCAGCATTTTCTTCCAATACCTGTCATACAGGACTTTAAAAGCCTTGTTGTTGTCCTCGGCTATTAATAAAACCAACTCTTCGTCCGTAAGTTCCTTTAATGACGTCATTTTTGGTGCTCGCTAACTTCTATTGATTTTAATTTAACATAATTTTAACGCTTAAAGCTAACGAATTTCATGTTCACTTGTATGCATTTTTTCATGAAGTGTTGGTTTTATTATTTCATTTTTAAAATATTACAAAAAAAAGACAACCCGGATTCCCGAATTACCTACCCTGGGGGTTGTGGTAAGCAGCTTAAGTTTAATTTATCAAACGTCGTTACGGGGAAATAATATTCCAAAAAAGACATTTTATCAGATGAAAATCGAACCTGGGTACAGAGATTCTTTATAACGCACTCCCTTAATCGTAGAGAAGTCTCACTTTTAACAAACATTTACAGGGTTACGAATGGACGCGTATCGTCATAGTTGCAGGAATTGCTCACTATTCCTAATGCTGCCCGGTAAGATTCGATTAGAGATTCGATAACATTGTCATCTGCGAATAAAGAAAGGATTTTGTCGAAACTGAGATTTTCATTAAAGCGATATAGTAAACCTTCAAGCGCTATTACCGGCCCATTATATTCTTTCGAAATCCAAAGTCCGAATTCTGCTGGGAAAAAAGCATGTTTGAAGGCAGGCACAAGACAATTGCTAAAAGACTCGAGATTTAGTTTCGACGATGCACATTTTGTTAATACATCCAGCATCTCTGGTAATATTTTCAGCCTGCTCTTCTTTTCAATTTTTGCATTTTGCCAAAATAAATGGATGAGTTCCTTCCTTAAAGGCTGGAAATTCGGATTAATATC
>Ga0207153_1139_pt1 | contig 14381 bp, 12 predicted proteins | sample Alteio_BWMinHeat_27_FD_153580 | JGI IMG/M metagenome (GOLD analysis project Ga0207153, IMG submission 153580) | Enriched cells from forest soil in Barre Woods Harvard Forest LTER site, Petersham, Massachusetts, United States -... | ecosystem: Environmental > Terrestrial > Soil > Temperate forest >...
TCCGTGTGGATGCTGTTAGTTCTATTCTTCAACTGGATTATTCACGCGAAGAAGGTGAATGGGAACCCAATGAATACGGCGGCAACGGAAATATTGAAGCCATTGCTTTTGTAAAGGACCTGAATGAAACGATCTACCGCGATTTCCCGGATGTACAAACCATCGCAGAAGAAGCTACCGACTGGCCACAGATATCCAGTCCTACTTTTGCAGGCGGTATGGGCTTTGGGATGAAATGGATGATGGGTTGGATGCACGATACATTGAGCTATTTTAAGATGGATCCTTATTTCCGCCAGTTCAACCAGGATAAGTTCTCTTTCAGCATGGTATATTTTAAGGATGAGAATTTTATGCTCCCGTTAAGTCATGATGAAGTAGTACATGGCAAAAGTCCGATGATCTATAAGATGCCGGGAGATGATTGGCAGAAATTTGCAAACCTGCGGCTTCTATATACATATATGTTTACCCATCCGGGAGCAAAGCTGCTTTTCATGGGGAACGAAATCGCGCAAACCTCAGAATGGAATTATAAGAGTGAGCTGGATTGGTTTTTACTACAATATCCTTCTCATAAAGGCATGCAGGAATGCGTAAAGGCCCTGAATCATTTTTATGCCGGTTCTCCCGCTTTGTACGAATTACAGTTCGATCCGGGTGGTTTTGAATGGATAGATCTTAATCACCGTGCCGAAGGGGTGGTTGTGTACCGCAGAAAGGGTAAAAAGCCCGAAAATGACCTCCTGATCGTCCTCAATTTCACTCCTCTTGTAAGAAAAGATTGGAAAATTTATGCCCATGGAAAGGAGAGCTGGAAAGAGGTGTTTAACAGCGACAGTAAAGCGTTTTGGGGCACCGGAGATGTCTTCAATCCTGCCATAGAAACTAAAATCGTTGATAAAAATACAGGGCTCTACGAAATAAATGTTCACCTTCCGGCGTTAGGTGCTTTAGTATTTCTTTAACATTTCGAATATCCATCCAAAATCTCGGTTATGAAAAATCTAATCACCCTAATTTGTTGCTTGTCTTTATTGACAACAGTGCAAGCCCAATCGGACAGCGCAAAGGCGTATTTCCAAAAAGGACTGACAGAAAAAACGGCTCAGCATTACCTGGTAGCTTCCCAGTATTTCATTAAGGCCATTGGCTTTGATGCAAACTATAAAGATGCTTATTTACAGGATGCAGAAGTAAATGTGCAAATGCGCCGTACGGACAATGCAAAAGCTGATTTTGAAAAAGTATATGCACTGGATCCCAACAACCAGGAAGCAATAAAACAACTTACCGAACTTTATTACGATTACCGCCAGTTTCAACAGGCAATAGATTTTGCAAGTAAATGCAAAACATGTGTAAATTCAGAACGCATTATTGCCATGTGTAATTATGAAGAAGAAAATTATGAAGATGCAATAAGCGGTTTACAGGATGTGATACAAAAAGACCCGACAGATGCAGAAGCAACTTACACCGTTGCAAGAAGCTACCTGGAAATCGAAGAATACCTTAAAGCAGTTCCTTACTACCAAAAAGCAGTACAGTTAGATCCTACAAAGAACGAATGGATGTATGAACTCGGCCTGCTTTATTATAACAACGATGATTACAAAGATGCAGTGGTACTTTTTGACAAAGCAGCTGCAGCAGGATATAACCAAAGCAGCGATTACAATGAAAATCTTGGTTTCGCCTGTGTATACAGCGGAAGCTTTGAAAGAGGTGAAAAATTACTGTTGAATTTATTGGCAAAAAGACCCGGCAATAAAGACCTTTTAAGAGGTATTGCAGATGCTTATTACAGCCATAGCATGTATGATAAATCACTTGAATTTTGCCAGAAATTAATGACCCTGGATGCAACAGACGGCAGGGCGCTTTACCAGGCAGGAATGTGTTTCCAGAAAAAAGGCGATAAAGATAAAGGACAGGCAATGTGCGACCAGGCGATCTTACTGGATCCTTCTTTAGCGAGCCTTCGTCAAAAACAAATGACCATGGGATTATAAATAAATAAACGCTTTACAAGTAAAGTTGGATGGATGGGCCGGGAGTAAGCTCCCGGTTTTTTTATGCCCATAGGTCCCGAACCTTTTCTGTCATAACCGGGTATCGTTCACCTCAAATAGTGTTCCCGGCACGAAGCGGCACGTATATTGTTCGTATATAGGTAAGATTGCTTGCCAGGATATCAATCCTGCAGGTGATATTTAAAATCTATTTTATGAAAAAGATATTTATCTCAACAATATGCCTGTTGACCATCTCCGCAGTGTATGCACAGACCGATAGTGCAAAAACATATTTCCAAAAAGGACTCACTGAAAAAGCAGCAGGGCGTTACATGCTGGCTTCGCAGGCTTTTAATACAGCGATCGCTTTTGATCCGAAATACGAAGATGCCCGGATGCAGGATGGTTATGTGAATATAGCAATGCGTCGGATGGATAATGCAAAAGCCGAGTTTCAAAAAGTGTACGATATGGATCATAATAACCAGGAAGCGATAAAAGAACTGACCGATCTTTATTACGATTACCATCAATACAAATTAGCGATCAATTTTGCGGGTATGTGTAAAACCTGCAACAATGCAGCACGCATTATAGCGATGAGCAATTTCCAGGAAGAGAATTATGAAACAGCCGTTGATCAATTAACACAGGTATGGCAGAACGATCCGAAGGATGCTGAAGTAGCCTTTGCGATCGGGAGTTGTTATCTTGAATTACAGGATGATATACAGGCTGTGCAGTATTTTCAAAAAGCAGTGCAGTTAGATCCTGCTAAAAATGAATGGATATACGATCTGGGCTTACTTTATTATAACAACGAAGATTATAAAGATGCCGTAGTTGCATTTGACAAAGCAGCAGCAGCCGGGTACAATGACCAGAGCAGTGATTTTAAAGAAAACCTTGGCTTTGCTTGTGTTTACAGCGGAAGCTTTGCAAGAGGTGAAAAATTATTATTGGGATTGTTAACACAAAGGCCCGAAAATAAAGATCTTTTAAGAGGTATTGCAGATGCTTATTACAGTCATAAAATGTATGATAAATCATTGGAATTTTGCCAGAAATTGATGACCATGGATGCAACAGATAGCAGGGCACTTTACCAGGCCGGTATGTGTTTCCAGAAAAAAGGGCAAACAGAAAAAGGGCAGGCATTATGTGACAAGGCCATTCAACTAGATCCATCCTTAGCGGCGCTTAAACAAAAACAATTCTCGCAAGGATTATAAGAAACTTATTTAGGAGATAGAAAGACTTCAGCAAGCATACATCTTGCACTGCCGCCTCCCGAATTTTCGATGGCTGTAAGTGGGGAATGAAGGATACGGTTGTATTTATTTAATACGCTGATCTGTTCGGGCGACAGCGCATGATATGCGCGTGATGACATGATCAGTAATTTTTCTCCTTCTTTATTTATCACCTGTAACATATTGCCCGCAAATGCATTCATCTCACCTAACGAGATGGGAATGATCTCTTTATTTGTTTGTTCTATTGCTGCGGCCAGTTTTTTCTTTTCTTCTTTATTGCGGACCGCATTGAGGCAAACTACCACAAATTGATCAGCCACACACATCATTACATTGGTATGATAAATAGCCTTGCCTGTTGCATCAAAAGCTGAAAACAGAACAGGCGTATAATGATTTACCATACAAAACTGGTCCAATACTTCTTTGTTCGTTCGCGGAGAAAGGCAGGCATAGGCGATCTTATTATCCCTGTCCAGAACCATGCTGCCCGTTCCTTCTAAAAATAAATGCTCCTGCTCAAAACCGGTAAGATCAATGATATCGGCCACCTTGAATTTATGTTGGATAGCATCCAGCACGTGTTGTTTTCTTTCTTTCCGGCGATTGAATGCATACATCGGGTATAGAATGATGCTTCCGTCTTCATGAAAGGATATCCAGTTATTCGGAAAAATAGAATCGGGTGTAAATGGACGAGGGGTATCTTCCACAATAGTTACATCAATACCGTTCTTTTTAAGCAGCTCGGCAAACAGGTCAAATTCCAGCAATGCTTTTTGCTGTACATCCACATCGCCCGCAACCTGGAATGCATTGTTCACGGCAGTCTCTGCATTGAACCCGAAATTCACCGGGCGTATCATCAATAGCTGTGAAGTGTTTTGCATAAGATTAAAGTTCGTCTCTTAATATCGGCATGCTCATGCAATGAAAGCCGCCTCTTGCACGGGATAATTCTGCCGAAGGCATAAGGATCAATGTATTCTTTATCGTGGCGGTGTCGATCGATCCGTTCTCTAATTTTTCAATAAGCTCCTGTGCATGGATGATGGCAAAACCATTTTGTTGAAATGCTTCAATGGTCTTGTCATTACGATCGTACCCTAATACAACACCTTCTGTAAGCGCTAATAAATTACAGGAATCGGTCCATTGTTCTCTCGTATCAAACGGGAATTCATTATTGCCTGAATAGATAAAGCTCACCTTCTCATTACATTTAAGATCATGTTTGCTTACATCGGCCAGCAGCTCTTCAATATTGTCAAAATAAACGGGGTTTTCAATGTCTTTCTTTTTGAACTGCGTGATCTTGATACGATCCTCTTTTTTCAATCCTTCCAATGTTCTTTGAATGGGATCGGCATCTTCCATCTTCATGGCTTTTTTGGAAAAGCTGCCGAGCAGTACCCATACATTTTTCTTCACCTGCGTAAAGATGGTATCAATATGCATATAATCCCTTTTCTTGGGGATCTGTATCACACTTACTTTTTTCACCACATCTTTTTCAAACAGGATATTGATGGCACGATGTGCCGCTTCAATAGAAGTGCGTTCACTAACGCCAATGAATACATGTTCTTTGCTCACCACCATTACATCGCCGCCTTCCAGTGTTACTTTTTTATCGTCACTGTCTTTTGGCAATAAAAAATGATGGGAGGTATCGGGTATCTCCAAAATGTTCTTACGATAAGCAGCAAAGAACGGATGGTTGAAGAAGATATACTTTGCCAGCAAGGCTTCTCTTGTCCTGGCTTTTTTAGCGGGCCTGTTCAATAAAATATATTCGTTGATCACGATTCCGATATCGCGCGTAAAAATAAAATTAGGAATAGGAGGGAAGATCAGCTCCTGTTCGATAGCCCCGCTTATCAATGTATTGGCAAGCTTTACCGGTGACAGCTTTGATAAAAGATTCTGTGTTTCATAAGAACAGCCTTCAATGGCAGCTGCAGAAGCAACTAATTTCAACTTAAGTTCTTTATCGTGCAATATCTCGCTCAATAACCATTGCAGTTCTATCACCTTATCCGATTTAAAAAAATCCTTATGATCAGGCTTATAAAAATTACGATTGGCTGCAATGCTGTCTATTTTTGCCAGCTTGCCTTTTATCTTTTCAGGATCCAGGAAATACAACAATATCTTGGTGTAGAAATCATATTCTTTTTTACGGATGGTCTTTAAATGCACAATGTCCTCAAACAGCCAATCCTGTGCTTTGGAGGGTACTACTTTACCGAGCCCGCTATCCGGACTATGCACCAATAAACGGCGCAGTGTTCCTATTTCTGAACCTACTGATAAGCCTTTATAACTCTTTGACATAAAAAGGGTTGATACTACAATATAAACGAATAAAAGGAGGATTTATTCTTGATTTTGGAAATGCCAATTGGGGAATTTTGAAATTGTAAACTGCTCAGCAATTCCAAAATTCGCAATTCCAAAATTTCAAAATATTTATTGCTGTTCCATTTTCCCTTTAGCACTCATGCACCAAACCAACTCTCCAACAAACACCGACGCTCGTTTATCAACAGCTTCTTTATCTGCAGGAATACCATTCTCATCAAATGATTTATCGATCATGGGAACAGGGAACAAAGCCGGAACCGTCCATGCCCTTATCTTCCATAAAGAAAATTGAATAGAAGTGATCACCTGCGCACCACCCCAGGGGCCGTTTGAAACAGTAGAAATGGCAACAGGTTTACGGTGCCATTCTTCATATAAAACATCGGTTGCGTTTTTCAACGCAGCAGGATAACCACCATTGTATTCAGGCGTAACAATAAGCACGCCGTCGGCAGCTTTTATCTTATTGGCGTATTCCACCAGTTTGGGTAAAGGATCTTTGGTGTATTGCAACCGTTCTGAAAAAACAGGGAACTGGTATTCGTTGAGATCGATTATTTCAACGGTTCCTATCTTATTCGTTTCTATATAGTTTTTAAAGTATAAAGCAACACGATGGCTTTTTCTACCGGTACGTACACTTGCTGAAATGATGGCGATATGAGGCATATTATGATATTGTTTTATCTGATTGTTCGTAACTATATCCGTAAGATAATAAAATGTCAGCAACTTGTTAAAAACCTGTGCATAACTGCAAAAATCAGCTTATAAGTTCAGCTTTTTCTTTTGCACCATTCAGTTATATTTGCCCTCTTACATAAAACCCCGAGACTGTGCGTTTAAAGAGCTTAGAAATTAAAGGATTTAAAAGTTTTGCCGATAAAACAGTATTGAATTTTGACGAAGGTATCACCGGTGTTATTGGGCCCAATGGTTGCGGGAAAAGCAATATCGTGGACAGTATCCGCTGGGTGATCGGTGAGCATAAGATCAGTAACCTGCGTAGTGAAAACTTAGAGAGCCTCGTGTTCAACGGTTCCAAAACGCGCAGCGCAAGCGGACTTGCCGAAGTGAGCCTCACGTTTGAGAATACCCGCAATTTATTGCCTACCGAATTCAGTACGGTTACGGTTACCCGCAAATTTTATAAGAGTGGTGAAAGTGAATACCGGTTGAATGATGTACAATGCCGCTTAAAAGATATCCATAACCTTTTCATGGATACCGGTATCAGTACGGATAGTTATGCCATCATCGAATTGGGTATGGTGGATGATATCATAAAGGATAAAGAGAACAGTCGCCGTAAAATGCTGGAACAAGCTGCCGGCATTTCTATCTACAAGACTAGAAAAAAAGAAGCCAAACTTAAACTGGATGCGGCTGAACAGGATCTGGCACGTATTGAAGATCTGTTGTTTGAAATAAACAACCAGTTAAAAACACTGGAGAGCCAGGCTAAAAAAGCAGAGAAATATTTCGAGATAAAGAAAGAATACAAAGAGATCAGCATCGAATTGGCAAAGGCTGCATTGGAAGGATTCAATATCACTTACCGTGACCTGAATACACAGCAACAGGCCGAGATCGATAAACGTATTGAACTGGAAACGGCCATCGCTATGGAAGATGCGGCGCTGGAAAAAGAGAAGCTTGGCTTCATCGAAAAAGAAAAAGCATTACAACAAAAGCAACATGCCTTCAATGAATTGCTGGAAGAACTGCGCAGCAAGGAAAATGAAAAAAGTCTTAGCGCACAGCACCTGCAACATCTTAAAGAAAAGGAAACAAGTCTGCATGAGTTCCTGCAAAAATCATCCGGACAATTAACCGGCTTACAGGAAAGTATAGAATTCACCAGCTTACAGATACAGGACGAAGAAGTAAAACTACAGGAATACGAAAGTGGTTTGGCTGCTTTAAAACAAGCGGTTGAAGACAAGCGTAAAGTGTTTGATGATAAACGAAGCGCTATTGATGAATTGCGCCGCCAGAACCAATCTATTCAACGCAGCCAGTTTGAAGCAGAAAAAAAGGTAGCCGTTGCCGATACTTCTATCCAGAACATACAGCGCACTGCAATACAGATACAGGAAGAGAAAACACAGCGCCAGCAACAATTAGAACAGTTGGGTATAGATCGCGAAGCGAAAGAACAGGAACTGGCATTGCAAAAAGAAGCGTTGCAGCAATTGCAACATCAGCACGAAACAGCTAAAGAACAAATATTACATACACAGGGCATCGTTGAAAAATTACGCAATGAACTGGCGGATGAGAACCGCAAGCTGGATAGCAAGAAGAATGAATATGCTTTATTGAAAAGCCTTATTGATTCTATGGAAGGTTACCCGGAAAGTGTAAAATACTTGCACAACAACCCGGAATGGAACCATTCTGCTCCTTTATTATCGGATATCATTTATGTAAAAGAGGAATTCCGTGCAGCAGTAGAAAATATATTAGAACCTTACCTGAATTACTATGTTGTAAAGAACCTGGAAGAAGGTTTACAGGCTGTACATTTATTGGATAATAATAAAAAAGGGAAAGCTAATTTCTTCCTGCTCGATAAATTCAGTTCGTTTGAACAGGTACATCAACCTGCATCTACGATACCTGCATTGAGTGTAGTAGAGATCGATCCGAAATATGCAGAGCTTGCCCGTCATTTATTGGGCAATGTATTCATCGCGGAAAATGACAGCGCATTGCACAACAGCAATGGTGCCGTTGTTTTGGAAAAAACAGGTAAATATGTAAAAGGTAAATACTCATTGACCGGCGGTAGTGTTGGTTTGTTTGAAGGTAAGAAGATCGGCCGTGCAAAGAATTTAGAAAAACTGGCTGAAGAAATAGCAGTACAGGAAACAGTGGTGAATGTATTGAAAGAAGCTATACAATCCCGTCATGATGAAGTGATCGCTTTCAACCAGCAATTGCAGGAAGGTTCTATCAAACAGGCACAACAGGGAATCAATGAACTGTCTAATCTTGTGTTCTCTTTACAAAATAAGATCGAGAACCTGCATCTTATAGAAGCCAACAGCAACAAGCGCCTGGATGAATTGAATGAGCAACTGGCCGCAAACCAGGAAGCCATTTCCGGAACACGCACAGAGCTGGAAAGATTGAATGGAGAACTGCAACAGTTAAATACTTCTTTGCAATTGGTAGAGCAGGATTATGCTACGGCAGAGTTGGAGTATGGCATTGCTACGGCAAACTTCAATGATAGCAATTTGCAATTCACGCGCCAGCAAAGCAAGCTTACTTCTATCAAGCAGGAGTTTGAATTCAAGCGCAAACAATTATTCGATCTTCAATTACAGATCGAGAACAGTACCGCGCAATTGAATGAAGCATCGTCCAGCATATCAGCAACTGCAGAAGCATTGGCTGTACTGGAAGCTTCCGTTGTTGGCATGTTACAACATAAAGACGCAGAAGAAAAGGTATTGAATGAAGCTGACCAGGAATATTATAACCTGCGTACGGTGTTGACAGAAAAAGAAGCTGAACTGCGCCACAAACAAAAATCAAAAGAAGGTATTGATCATTTATTGAATGATATAAAAGACAGGCTCACCGATCTTAAACTGCAATTAGCGGGGATGAAAGAAAGGTTGAATGTAGAATTCAAGGTTGACCTTGATGCGATCATTGATGAACCAAGAACGGGCGATACGCCATTGGAAGAATTGCAGGAAAAGAACGAACGCATGCGCAAGCGACTGGAAAATATCGGGGAAGTAAATCCAACCGCTATAGAAGCTTATACCGAAATGAAGAAACGTTATGAGTTCATCCTGGAACAAAAGAATGACCTTGTTACGGCAAAAGACAGCCTGATGCTAACAATACAGGAAGTTGAAGCGACGGCTAACCAGCAGTTCCTCGATACATTTAATAAAGTGCGGGAGAATTTCCAGAAAGTGTTTAAGGCATTGTTTACTGAAGACGATACAGCGGATATGGTATTGAACGATCCGGAAAACTTAGCGGAAACGGGTATTGATATTGTTGCCAAGCCAAAAGGTAAGCGCCCGAGCAGTATCGGCCAGTTGAGCGGGGGAGAAAAGACCCTTACCGCAACAGCTTTATTGTTTGCGATCTACCTTATCAAGCCGGCGCCTTTTTGTATCCTGGATGAGGTGGATGCCCCGCTGGATGACGCGAATGTTGGCAAATTTACCAACATGATCAAGCAATTCAGCGAGAACTCGCAATTCATCATTGTTACCCATAATAAGACGACCATGAGTGCGGTAGATGTGATTTACGGGGTAACCATGCAGGAACCGGGCGTGAGCAAGCTGGTTCCGGTAGATTTCAGGAGTTTAAACTAGCCATAAATATAGATTTTAGCCTTTCCATAGCGGGAAGGCTTTTTTTTGACCAAATATGACAATTATTCACTCTATTGTTTACATTTGCTAACTTAAATATTGCATATGAAAATTACGAACTTGCTAAAACTTCTGCCTGTATTGGTCATTGGGCTATCGTCGTGTTGCCACGAAGTTGATTGTAGTACCGGCCAGCTGAATGTAATAGGATTCATCAATTTTACAACTCCGCAATTAAATGCGGTAGTTATCAGAAGGTTCCCGCTTGTTACAACATTCCAACCCAATCAAAAGATAGATTCATTTATACTAAGTCATTATAACTCAGTATCTAATATCTCAAGCGATACCGTTAATGTTACTATTGCAGCGGGAACAGCTCCTTTTACCATTTCTCCGGGATTCAAATATGAAATATACGTGCCCTTAACGAATGGGTTGCAGGCTGACTCTTCTGTGATCGACACTATCGCTGATATACAACACCAGGAACAGGCATGTTCAGGTACAGAATATACTGCTACATCTTGTGTTAATCCAATACAACTTATTTACCAGGATGGGGCAGCTGTTGGAAGCAATACATCTAACCAGATCATCTATTTTACTTACTAAGCAGTTTTCTTATATTATATTAAAATGGTCTCGTTATAAACGAGACCTTTTTGTTTTATACAATACATTGTTTGTTAATTCGTCCAATGACTTTTTATTGTATAGAGGATCAGGAAATCATCCGATTCATCCGAATGCCCGGATGATAGGACTCTTACAAGACCCTTATCATAATCCATAAAGAAGGTGTATTTATTGCCTACATCACTGGTTACGTCGTAGGAATAGCAATTGCAGTCGGTAAGAAAATCCTTGCTGTTTACATAATAAGTGGATTTGATATCATTGGTGGTATGGGTGATGGTCGTCTGGTCGGAATTGATCAAAAACATACTTGCATAATCATCATTGGTGCCGCATTTATCAAATGCTTTTGTGCCGGGGGTCCAAAAGCAAACTTCTTTGTTGGAGGTACTGATAGAAACGCTGCCGGTTGTTTGTGCCTGTGCAAGGCCACTTACTAATAGTAAAAGGCCCATGCTTAATAGTCTTAGTTTCATGTTTGTTAATTTTTGGTTAACGGCAAGATAAAAAAAATTATTAAGACTACTATCAATTGATTATTAACATTTTCTATATAACATTAATACATCTTTAAGACAGTTTAGGCATTAAAAAAGCGCAGGTTACTGCGCGTTTTTAACATGATCAGGATTCAGGCGAATTCTTTCCATCTGTTGCCTTCAGCATACTCTTTAATGATATTGTTTCTTTCAATAAGGAATTTTTTAAGATGGGGGGTGAGCAATGTTTTTTCGGCAATTGTTCCTATCCATCCAAAAGGAGCGGCATAGCTGAATATATCTTTCATTAGCACAGCTCCATTCTGCATTTCAAACAAGTGGTCGTGAATGATGTATTTGAACGCCCCTTTTACCTGTTCGTCCCTGAAATAAAAAGGCCGTTCATATGCACTGATCACCGAGGTGAGTTGTTGACGGAGGCCAAAATGTGTCGCTTCCCAGGTTACGGTTTCATTCAAATTGATCAATCCGCTCGTACAACCGGCAATTGCTTTTTCATTTGTGCCAGCTGTTGATACGCAGTGCAGATCAATACTTCTCGAGAGGTCAAAGCATACTTCAATGTCAGCATGGATGATAGTCTCGAGTGTAATAACTGCCATTGGATATTGAGTATTGTTTTTTGGACATTGTATTTTATAGGGTGATCGCGACAAGTATTTACTTCCTGTCAATATCCATGATCTCACCCTTTGCAAGCATTGCTTTCAGATCTGATTTACTAAATGGAATAACATCCTGGGAGTAAGCACTGTCTCCTTTATTGATGATATCATCCAGTCCGGTTGATTTGGTTGTTTCGTACTGGTTGTAATAAACAAAAACAGAATCACCTTCAACATCCTGTACTTTGTAAACAGTATATTCATCTTCTTTTTCCTTGATCTCAAATATATCACCCACTTTAGGGGCAAGTATCAGTTGCGCATTTTTAGCATCCTTTTGTTTGCCATGCCATGCGGCACCTGCTAAAACCAATGCGAGTATAGGAATGCCGGAGAACGTCCAAAGAGGAGTTTTGGTTTGTGCTTTCAGGTTCTTGTATTCCGTTTTAAAAGACTCGGGCATCTTGTTCAATCTCAATACCTGTTTGCAACTGCTGCATTCGCTGGTAGCTGTTTTTCCTGCCGGGAAAAAAGGTATCCAGAATACATGCGCATAGTTTTGAAGGATATGTAGTTCAACAGTGCCTTGAGCTCCGCAATTAGGACATTTTTCAATAAGGGTTTCTTTTGCCAGTTCTGTGGACCGCATTCCGCGTGTGTACATAAGTTGAGTTTTTAAGGTTTCGGTGTGAAACTCAAATATAAGGAACAGCGTACTAATTTCCCATACTCTTCTGTGCGAGATAGGTGGAATGGTGAAGTTTTCTGTTATGCCATAAGATACTGTTCATTACAGCTTTCATGCTATCCACGGAGGCTCTGAGTGCGGGTATGTATTGGCGGGCGGTAGTATCAGGTTTTGGTATGTCTTTATAAACATACACAGGAATACTTTTTGGCACAGGTTTATTCGCTTCCCGGTAAACCTGGTATAGTTCAAGCATCAATATAAACATTGCTGCTACAGCAACGATCGCCGTAGAACGTGCAAATAATTTCATTCTCTTGCCGGTCAGTAAAGCCGCTTTGCCAACTTGTTCATCCAATGATTCTTTAGCGAATTTTCGGGTATATATTTCATTTAAAAATGCGAGTTCGCCTTTCTTGGTAAGGCTGATGGGCCTGCAACGCATCGCCAACACATTTTTCACTTCATCTTCAGTGATATTACCATCGGCTTCTAAATTCTCAATGGCTCTTGATATTTGATGGTAACTGTATTTCTTAATAATGATGTCTTCCGTGGTAAGTATAAGGTCCTGGAAAAAATAAATATCTTCTTCCCTTGCTGCTCTCATTGCGGCGGGAGTATATTTTGCGGGACTGTTCAGCATATCAACCAACACACTGTAATCAAGCCGGCCGGTCTTGTAATCTCTTTTGTGAATGGGTACTGAGGAGTCTGCCGTCATTCCGAACTTTGACAAACCCATTGTTACGGTATATAAAACCTTCAGCACCTCATGTTCCAGTACAGGGATATCCACTGTTTTTGTTTTCCAAAACATAGTGCCATGTTGGTTTGGTTATCTGGAAGATACCAAAAATAAATGAGCTGGCAAAAAGTCCGATGACTGAATCACGGATTAAACGGATAGAACAGATACTACGGAACAGAACAATACGGATCTGTGAAATCTTTTGATCCTTTTGATCCGCGACTCAGCTAATTTTATGGACGCTTTTATAAAAAGGTTCGCGCGGATTGTTTTTCATACGTTCATCGATCTTTTCTGCCAGCCATTGAAAATACTCACTCACGAAAGGATCCGTATCGCGTATACTAAGGACCAGTGTTTTATATTTCTCCCAGGTAGTAAAAACAAAAGAGCCCAATACTTTATCCACCAGGTCAATATTGATATACTTGTCGGCTACCAGAATGCCCAGCGTTTCCATTTGTTGCGCCAGCTGCATAAAAATAACCTGTTCATTAACCGGGAGCGCCCTTAATTCTTCGCTGCTTGCCGGCAATTCATGCGCATTGATATACTGCATCAGCTCCGCGAATTCGCGGGTTTGATAGTTGTTCAAAGCTTCCACGGTGAGCCGTTCGCGACGATCCCGTGCCGCTGCGCGCACCTGTGCTATACCAAATACAAGCCCCACTACAAATGACAGCGCGAGGGCGAGATTAGCAAGAAGAGAAATGATATCGTTTGTTGACATAATTATTTATAAGGCTGACAATTGTTCTTATTGTATACGTCAAATACACTGTTAAGATAATTCGGATTGTTTCTTACATTTTTTCTGATCTGCGAATTACTAAGATCAACCATTGCCACAGCGATAGGGCAATCACTCACCAGTTTTTTGATATCTTCCTGTCCGCCAAAAGCTACCAGCGGTCCGTCTTCGCCTCTTTGCGAATAGCAATCTGTACGGGTGTAGGTGTGGGTATGGGTAAAGCCATTTGGATCCGTACTGCTTTCTGTAACTTCAGTGAATTGAACATAAACGTTTAACCTTCCATGAATGATCCTTCTTATGTACTGGCTGCCAAGGCGTGCATAATATGAATTATCCTCTCTATAACCTCTTACATCCACTATTTTGAATTGTTGCAAGGCTATCACATACTTCCGGGCACCGGCGACGTGTACGATGTTATTACTTATTTTGCTTTTTTTATAATCGCGAT
>Ga0207153_1140_pt1 | contig 14294 bp, 10 predicted proteins | sample Alteio_BWMinHeat_27_FD_153580 | JGI IMG/M metagenome (GOLD analysis project Ga0207153, IMG submission 153580) | Enriched cells from forest soil in Barre Woods Harvard Forest LTER site, Petersham, Massachusetts, United States -... | ecosystem: Environmental > Terrestrial > Soil > Temperate forest >...
GCGGTCTGGCGATTTCAAGGATTGACGGCATGGCGTATGTCAAGAATTTACCAATGTCTGGAACTACAACAAACCAAACTGCTTCAGAAGGCACAAATCGCACCGCGCCATTCTTGAAATGGTTTGCCCCGAAGGCGGCACGAAAGGCGCCAGGAAAAGCGCGAGTAGAATTGGAAAACGTGTGTTGCGTGTGGCGATGATCGCGGTTGCCGCAATCGGCATTAGTGCGCTTAGAGCGAGCAGCACTATGCCCACACTCCCGAAACCTCGCGCGACCAAAAGAGGATTTGCGATTCCGATCACTATCCAGGCAATGGACCAAGTGTACGCCGCTAAAATCGCAAGCCACCACCAATCAATATTGATACTTTCCGGCCCACGAAGATTAAGTAGGGTGCGTAGCACTTTCGACGCCAGGAGCGCGCGCCGAGCTTGGGCCGGTTTGGCACGAATGCCTGAGACCTTCGCTTCGCTTTGGTAGTTATTGATCCATGTTCCCAACGCTACAAAGAGGCTGAGACTGCAGGCGGCAATGAGAACTACCAAACCAAACTTGTCAGCCCGAATTAACTGCAGTATCGCGACAAGGAACGCAGCAACCGCAAAAACAACGGGAAGCGTTTGTACAATCAAGAATTGGGCGTACCGCGTGATTGGCGTTACTATTCGCGGTTGACCCAGAGCCAATTCGATAGAAACGCGACTCCATAACCAGTTTTGACAAGCCCACCCAAACACGGCCAGAAATAATAACCAGTCGTTGTAAGCTGGTGATATTAGAAGTGACACGCTCAATTCTTTGCCTTGACCTGAGTTCAGCAGGACCAGCACTAGAACAATTAGGATTAGAACTAATCTACTCGCGATGATTGCTTTCCATAGTACCCGGAAAGCGTATTGCACGTCGGCAATTATGACAGGAGCGATCATCTGCGCCTCCCCCCGAGCGACCACTGAGGATTTCGCATTTTCTAGCTTTACGCAACAGGGCCGAAACTTACTCGGCTCAGTTGTGTTCACGCCCGCTTTGGCTGGGTCGCGGTTCCGGATCGCTGGTCCGGCGGAAGTCGGCGTGTCAAATGCCGCTCACCTGGGTGGCATAAGAACTGCTATCTGAAAATTTGTGCGGCCGATTTGCGGGACGAGATTATTGAGATTTAGGAATTAACGCAGGTGTAGCGAATGGAACGCGAGGAACCGGCGGCGTCTCAGCTCTGCTTGCACCCGTTGTGCGATCTGAAATCGTTTCAGGTGCGCGTGGCGAGGATTGTGGTGATAAGTTGCTTTGTGGAGGAGCTGGTGGAACTGGCGGGGCTGGTGGAGGGCTCTCGACCGCGACCGGCAGCGCAATCTCCGATGCGTCGATCGTCAGAAATCGCAAAACTCCTCGCCCATCTGGGCCGAAGGTCGCGGCCCAAAGGAATCCCGGGCCCCCCCGCAAGTCGATATACAGGTACTCCGAGCTTTGCCGATCGTTGAAGATCACCCAAAAAACTAACCAAAATGCCTCTGTGAGGGCTCCCTCCAGATGCGACAACTGATGCCTCGGCGGTGTTCAGCTGTATCAACTCAATTTTCCCCCAAATCGCAATTATAGCATTTGGTATCTTATCACGAGAAGGCATCGGCAATTGCCGTGGGCTATCGCCGAACTTTACTGACAGTCGATCTAATTCGCCTTTGATATCATCCGCACCGAAGAATGCTGGCTCGATATAGCGGTTAGCATATACTATTGTTCCATTCTGCTTGTGCAAAATGGAGTTTGAGAAAATCACTTCAATACGATCAGGTCTTTCCGTCCTCTGCTTTTGACACCAAACCAGCCCAGCATATTCACTCGGTGCGCAGTGATACTGCTTGTACATTTCGCTTTCCAGCATGACTTTGCCGCCAAGCACCAGCCCATCGACCACATAAGGAGATGACGCGGAGATATCTGTCTGAGATCGGTTTTGCACTTCCTGTTGTTTCTGAAATGGAAACTGAGACGTTTGTGGTTCTGGCACTAATTTTTCTGCCGAATTCGACAAGCTCCTAATTGTGAATGAGCCTACCCTCTGCATGTCAAGATGTAGAGAACCGTCAAACGACGAGGGCCCGAATATACTGCCGACTAAAACCATCGCCGTAAATCCAGGCGGATTTGAATAGACTCTAACCATTGAGGACACTCAACCGTATTTTGTGTTGATTGTAGGTAGAATTGATCGCCCAATCAAGAGATAGGCAAGAAGCTGAGGGATTTGATTAGGTGTCACGAGGAACCGCCCGCCATGACTAGAGCGGAATTCAACAAGACCAGGACGTTACTAATGACCCTTTCCGTTTGGGCGACGATTAAGCGTTTCATCATGTGTGTTTACATGCGGCGGGACGCGGCCGCGAGCAACGTTTTTCGGTCGAAAGGCTGTTCGATCAAAATAATTTGGGAGCTAGGTAGCAGCGCGTTGAAGTATATTGCTAGGAAAATAAACCGAAATCCTAATCGTGTGTCGGCGGTTCAAATCCGTCCTCCGCTCCCTCACCAATGTAGCTGCAGAGGGATGGCAATAAGGCGGGCGAAAGCAAGGAACACCCATCAACTATTCTTGCCTTCGGGCACGGATTCTGTTTCCCCGACACTTGCGACCGCTGGTCCTTCTTCAGTTGGGTTCTCAGTCGAGGGTGGAGCAGGTTGCGGCTCTATGGGTGTTGGATTGCGCGGGCCAAGATTCAGACCGTATGCCGCGTGCAACTGCGCCAAAAACTCCACCCGTTCTCGCTCAGCTCTTTCTGAAGCCGTCTCGCCAAAGTGCTCCCGTTGATATTTCTCGACGCGCGCCGCTTGTCTTTCCGCCGTAGCAAGCGCCCGATCTTCCGGGGAAAGACGTTGAGCATGAATAAAGGCGAGTAGGCCGCCCGAGTTCGATACGCGGCGCTTCGGTCGCGCGGCGCTGCCACCATCCTCGATCCGCCCAAGGCAGCGTGATCGCGATTTCACTTTGCCACCTTCGCGCCAACGATGCTCTTCATAGAGATACCGGTGGCCGTTGACTGTGCGAATGCGCGTAAACGTCATGCGGAACAAGCTGCGGTATTTCCCTCATTCGCGCAAATTTCCCTGTAACACATGGCTACCGTGAGGCCTTCTGTCGCGGCGGACAGTCTCTATTTCGAACCATTGTTGTTCGAGAGCTAGCTTCCTGCGACCGCAGACATTGGATCGTTGGCGTTCTGCATCCTATAAAAGGTTAGCGCCAACGCTGCCGCATCAAACATTCCCATCCTCCTATCTTCAGCTTTCCAGATCTTTCTCACCGGCGGCACATAGGTCTCAAAGATCGGAACTTTCTTGGCAATCGCTTGCACGATCGCGTAGCGCGTGGGCAATTCCAGAGAACTGAATGATTGCCGTACCTGTTCGCGCGAGAGTCGCGCGATCGAAATGCCTTTTTGGCGAGCGAGTGTTTCGAGTGCTTCCACCAGTGCGGCGTGCCGCCGATTTCGTCCCCGACGGATGCCCACGCGATCTCTGAGGACGAGGGCACCCGGCGAGTAGCGATCAACGAGCGCCGCGATAATTCGGATCGCTTGGTGTTTCTTCCGATCGCCGTGTGGATCGCATATGCCCCAATCGACCGGCGAGTTGGGGTCTTCGAATACGACATAGGCGACGCCGCGCGCATACGGAAACACCGACATGACAAGATCGTTGCGTGCGCTTCTCATACCTCTTTGTGTTGGGCGCCCTTGATAGTGCGGGAGAGGGCTTGTTCGAGCAATCGCAGTTTCGCATCCTTCTTCTTTGAGGGCTTGCCTGCTTTGAGGCGATTATAGAGTTCGTACAGGCGACGCACGACGCCGTCCTCGACTTCTTCAAAAAGTTTCGGAAACATGTCCTTCGCTTCCACGCCGAAGATCAGGCTGCAGGCAAACGCAATGGCCAGCGTCATCCGGCGCTCGCAGTGCTCATAGCGAGAAACGATCGAGTCAGTCCTGTAGCCTAAAAGGAATGCCAGCTCCTTTTGGCTGAGCCGCCATTGTCGTCGTCGAACATGCAGATAGCTTGTAAGTTTGCTGGTCATAGGCCTCGTCGAAGCGCCGCAGTGACGGCGCGATCAATGATCTACTCCGCACTGTCCAGGTGCTATGGGCGAAAACTTGCCAGCTTGGCAGATATTATTACAACCCGCCCTTCACCAAGGTTTCAGGCGCCTGCGCCCGGGACATGGGGACGTGGGGACTTCCGCGCCGTCCCGCGCTAGGGCACCCTGCGTCCGCCCTAAGGCAACGTCCCCGAAGTCCCCACCTCCCCAGAAGGCGGCACCTGGGCAGGCAGCTCAATCCCATACCGGCCGCAGAGCTGTTCAATATCGACCCGCTGGGCCGCGGGAATGACGTACACCCCGTGGCTCTTGTAGGTCCTCAGGTTGAGCCGCTTGCGCACGATCGCGCCGACCCACCGATCAGTGATCGGTCGGTCGTATTCCTGCCCGTGACGCTCTGTTAGCGCTGCGGACACCGCTCCCACAGGCACCCCTGCTCCTTCCGCGCGTTGCATCAGCTCAGCGAGCACCTCCAAGACCTGAGCCTCGATCGACATGCCCCGCTCGGCCACGAGGGAAGATTGGGACTCCCTGGCCGCCTCTTTTAGAGCGGCGCGCAGGCTGGTGTCGCTCACGACGCTCAGAAGCGGCAGAAGAATCTGATTGAGCCTCGGCTCCAAGACGGGATCGGCAAGTGTCTCGTCAAGCTTCACCCGCGCTCGGCGATGAAAGCGATACAGGAGGAGCTTGTTGCGAAGCACCCTCGCCTCTTCCTTGAACGCCGGCGGCAGATTGATTGGCACGTTGGGACGAAGTTTCCGTGCGCCCATCTCTTCGGTAATGAAGCGGCTTTCAAGACCTTGATCGTGGTAGGTGCCGCGTGAGGCAACGATCTTCGGGCCGAAGACCTGGAATGCCTGCGGATTGAATTCACGCTGCCGGTTCATCATGGTCCGCAAGACCGGCACGCCTCTCACGTTGCCGTTATTGAGGATTTTGACGATCTCCGCCTTCTCGTCACTGAAGCGGAAGTCGGCCTCGTCTAGAATGAGAGAGCCGCCGAAGGCATCCAGGATATGGAAAATCGGGGAGACGGTTGATGCGCCGCTGGCGAAGAAGCCCTTGTAGCATAGCGACCCTACCGTCATCAGCGCGCGCGTTTTGCCGCTGCCCCAGTCGCCGCGCAAGCGCAGGTAGGGCATCTCGTTGAAGGCGTCGTAAACCCAAGTTAGCAGGACATAGTAGCTTGCGATCTGCTCGAAGACTGGCCTGAAGTCCACGTATCGGTGGATGAAGCTTTGGATTTCGGATAATAGCGCCTGCTCGCTGCCGAACTCTTGAGGCGTACTCGGCAGCAAGACGACTTCGTTGCGTATGAGATTGTTGTTCGGCGAGAACGGGACCAGCCGCTCGCCGGCATTCGTTTCAAACGCCTCTTCAATGCTCCAAGACTTCCCGCGCCATACGGCAAAAGCGGTGCGTCGTTTTTCCGGGTCGTACACCAGCTCGATCATCGTGCCTTCGGAGAAACACGCAGAAACCGTCGGTATCTCCTTTTGCTGCTTTGCCTCCGCGTTCGTTGACGGCGTCATGCACGCATGATGCGGCAAGACCTTTGGTCAGAACATGCGCCGAACCCTGCCAGCTTGGCAGATATTCGCGCCTAGCGACCTAAGACCTCGCCCGCTTACGATTGAGGTCATGAACAACGTCATAATCAACATCAATTGGGAATACTTCCTCGGTCTCGTCGGCACCCTCATCGCCCTGGCGTATTACGCCAACGGTCGTCTCACCAGACTTGAAACCTCGGTCGAGTGGCTGACGGACACCTTCCGGGGACTGAAGATTGCGTCGGAGAACAGCACGGCGAAATTGTTCGGTATCGGCTCCCCCGTTTCCCTAACGGCAGACGGCGAGCGTGCTCTTACCCTCAGTGGCCTGAAATCGTACATAGACACGCACAAGGAACGGCTCACCGCGCGGTGCCAGCGAACCTCTTCCCTCGATCGGCACGAGATTCAAAGTGCGGCATTCCGGACGTTCACGGAGTGGGCATTTGAGCGACCGTTTGAACACCAGCTCAACGAATTCGCCTTTGCCAACGGCGTGAGCCAAGATTTGCTGCGGCGAGTGGGCGCGATCTATTTCCGCGATGTCATGAGCGCATCGGGACCTCTCGCGCAGCATTCATCGCCAAAATGACATATGGAAACCGACGATCACATTCCAAAATTCATACGGCGCCTTATGCCCAACGCGACTGAGGGCGAGCTTCGCGAGGCCACCGACAATTTTCGCCAGTACATGAGTGTCATTGAGCGCATCTATCAAAGGATTGCACAAAGCTCCCCGCCGGATTCGCGCCAATTCGGATTCCGCGATAGAGTCGAAATCTCCCCGCCTGTATGAATTCATACTTTGCCTACATACGCGTCTCGACCGTAAAGCAGGGCGAGCACGGATCGTCACTACAAGAGCAGAGGGACGCTATTCAATCGTTCGCGACACGCAATCACATGCGCATCGCTGAATGGTTTGAGGAGCGCGAAACTGCCGCAAAGATCGGCAGACATGAATTTTCGCGCATGGTTGCCGCGTTGAAGAAGAAAAAGGCTGTCGGAGTTATTTTCCACAAAATCGATCGCAGTGCCCGCAATCTCAGGGATTGGAGCGCCGTGCAAGACCTGGCCGATCAGGGGATCGATGTTCGGTTCACGCAGGAGAGCGTTAATCTTGGTTCCAACGAGGGAAAATTGACTGGAGACTTTCTCGCCGTGATCTCCGCTCATTATATCCGAAACCTGCGCGAGGAAGTGAAGAAAGGCATCCATGGACGCCTCAAGCAGGGACTATATCCTGGCCCTGCACCGTTCGGCTATCTCAATCAGGGCGGCGGAAAGGCGAAAATCCCCGACCCGGCCCGCTCCCCGTATGTGCGCCAAGTCTTCGAGCTCTACGCATCGGGCTCATTCACCCTGCGAGGCCTTTCCGACGAATTGTATCAGCGCGGCCTTCGCGGCCGCACTGGCGGCAAAGTGGGCCCCAACCGCCTATCCGAAATATTGCGGAATCCATTTTATGTTGGCGTCATTAAGCTCAAACGTTCCGGCGAGTGCTACCCAGGTGTGCATACGCCTCTCATACTCTCGGCGCAATTTGCGGAAGTGCAAGGGCGCCTCGATGGCAAGCTCAATGCAAAGGCGGCGGTTCACAATTTCACATTCCGACGCATGATTGCGTGCACACAGTGCGGATATCATCTGATTGGTGAGCGACAAAAGGGACACGTGTATTACCGTTGCCACGAATGCGCCGGCCGCTGCGTAAAAGAAGAGGTGGTTCAATCTGCGATAATGGCCAGCCTTGCCCCTCTCTCGTTGACGGACGACGAAGCTACCGATTTGCAGCAGCTCGCAGGGACAGTCACCGCAATTTGGAGAAGTGAACGCGAGCAGCTCATGCAGTCTCTCGCGCTCCAGAGAACTGCCGTGCGAAGCCGTATTACACGATTGACGGACTTGCTTCTTGATGGCGCGATAGAAAAGGACCTATTTCAGGAAAAGAAACTTGAACTCCTATTAGAGCAGCAATCTCTGGATGAGCAGCATGACCGCTTTTCAGGCGACGGAGACATGGCGGCACAAGACATTGGTCAATACATCGAACTTGTAAAAACGTTGCCGTTGAGCTACGGAACGGCAAATGACGTTGAAAAGCGGCAATTGCTAAAAACCATTACCTCGAACTTGCGTCTGGATCAAAAAAACGTTTTCGTTGAGCTAAAATCTCCCTTTCGGGAGATTGCAGCACTCGACCTTGTCCTGATTGGTGCACCAGTACGGGGCAGACCTCGAACCAGGGTAAGGAAGATTTTCAAGCTGCTCGTTGGCCATTTCACTGCCCGCGATGATGAGCGCTCGGGTGAGCCGCGCGAGTTCAAGCCAGCGGCGTAGACATCCATTCAACAGAGATTTTTGGCGACCACGATCTGTCTCATGAGAGCTGACGGCGGACCGCCGTAGGTCGATCGCGTTTTTGGTGCGGCGATCGGATTGACAACCATAGGTCTTCAGTGCACGCTGACCGTTATCGGGAGGTAGCTGCCGTGCCCCCATCAAATTCCCTTCAGTCTCTCGATGGTTTGACGGCCGCGACGCCGCAACTCCAAAGCATGCTCGACTCTGCGCGCGAGCTCGCGGCTGCATCCGGGACGGCGGGAGCAGGACCTGCTCCGCTCCTGCAGGTCCGCACGGTTCCAGCGTCCACCTCATTATATTCGAAGGCCGGCGCCAGTTGGGCCTCGGGACTAACACCTGGCGACAGCCTCGGTCCCTTCCTTGATCGCCTGGGCCGGCCGACTTGGATCGACGTGTTTCCGGTTGTGAGCAACGTGCGGTTTGAGCGGTCGGCGGGCGCTGTGCCGTTTCTCGCAGTCCCGGTGGAGATAATTGCCGGTCACCGTACATTATTTGGTACCCCCAAGCCGGCGCCAATGGAGTTCAAGCTGTCCGCCGGCAGCGTTTGGATACAGAGCCAGCAACTCGCCGCCGCGGCGCCGGCCGATGGCTTTACCGGCTTGAGGATCAAGGGGGGCACGCTACATCTGAGTGCCCCGCCGGCGCTCGGTGCCAGCGACAACATCGTGGTTGCACCGACAATCACGGTGATCGTCAATCTCACGCTCGACCCGCCGGCGGCCCCGTCCGGTGCGGGTCCCGGTCCCGGCGGCGACGCGCGGGCGGCCGCGGCGGCGCTACCCAAGACCGTCCGTTTCGTCTTCACGGCCGCCGGCGCAAGGCTCGACCACGCCGACAGGGCGAGGATGCTGGCTTATGGCTGCGACGTCGAGCTAACGCTGACCGGAGCGGATCCCGCCTTCGTTCCAGAGTTCAATCAGATCGCGTTCCCGGCTGTTCCCGGCATCGCGAGATTCACCGTCGGTGCGGTCACATCCACCGCGTTCACGCCCAATGGATCGGCGCCGATCGCCAATGCGGCATGGACGGTGCCGGTCGCCACTGTCGATCTGGCACATCTCGGAACCGCGAGCGGCGCTGGCGCCTTGGCTCTCGGCCTGGCCCCAGGTATCGAAGCCACTTGGCTCGGCCAGCGACGTGCGGCAACGCTAGGGGGCTGCGTCGTCAGCGTCGATACGCAAACGGTCGCGGTTACCGCCGCCGCTGCCCAGGGCGAGCGCCTACGGATGCTGCCTAAGCTCGGTACATCGGGCGACGATCGGCTAGACCTGTCGTGGCGGCCGCGGTTTCCGCTCATCTTCGTTTCGCAAGCCGCGGGCACGGAGACGGTATGGACCGACGTGCGCATTGATGCCAGTTTCTCCAAGCCCGTCGATCTCAACGGCTGGCGGCTGCCGCTGCATAGCGACGCGGCCGCTCTGATTATTCTGGTCACCGTTCAGGAGACCGTCCTTATCCTCGAGGCGGGCCTGAGCGGCAGCGGCCAAAAGCAGGTCGCGTTCTCGCTCGTCAATGGCGTGCTGGCTGCAACCTGGCCAGCGACGTTGTATTTTGCGGCCGTATTCGACGGCACCGGGTGCGTCGCCGGCGGCGTGCTGCTCGCCTACAGATTGCTTGGCCTGCTCCCGACGCTGCCCGATCCTTACGCCTCGTCCGGACCGAATTGGACCGAGATTGGCGACAGGTCGGTCACCAATCTGTACAGCCTGCTGCTATGGACAGCGACGACGAAGAGATTCGACTTCCTGCTCCCGCTCTCCAGCAATCTGCCGCAGACCGCCAGCAAGGGCGCCGGCATCATTCCCGGCGCGCCGCCGGCGCGGGGCGAGATTTACCTGGCTGGCAAGACGGCGCAATCGGACGGCGGCTTTTCGACCTTCGCGAGCAACTCCTTGGGCGGATTGCTCCAGTTCGAGCGGGAGAATCCGTTTGTTCTGCTCGATGTCTCGACGCGAATCGACCAGTTTGGCGTCGCCATCCGCCAGAATCCGTCCGTGCGCGTGCCGGTCGCTATCCGGGATCTGCGACTGGAGCTTGAGGGTGACCAGGTCCTGCTCGTCACCCTGCCCGCCGTGCAGTGGGAAGTCGTGCATACCGAACAGGACCCGGGCCCGGGACCATTTCCGGAGACGCTCACCTTCGCCAATAGTGGCGTGCCGACTTGGATAGGCGTGCCCACTGCGGCGCTGGTGCCAGTGTATCCGGAGGCGGCGATCCGCCGTCTGGTGGGCAATTTCGCCTTGCCCACGCCTAGCCCCGTCACGTCGCGCTTCACGCTGCCTTTCGGCATGATCGCGCAAGCTGAATTGCGGGCGCCGGACGCCCAGGCGAGCGAGACGCGCGGCGCGAAGCTTTCCCTGAACCAGCCGACCCAGGGCACGCTGACCGGGGCCTATCAGCTGCGCATCGACGCTTTGGACCCGGCGCTGCCGCCTGGCGCGTCGCCGAGCCTTCCCGGCTTTACTGTGCAACTGGCCAATGGCCAACCGGGCTCGCGCAGCGTGCTCGGCGTTACGCCGACAGACATTTTCAACACCTATCTGGGACCCGGTGGTGCGCGGCCGCTCGTCCCCGTCGTGCGGCTGGATCTCTCCGGCTATGGCGAGAGCTTGTTCAGCGACTGGCGCAATCCTTATCTCGACGCCGTCGCGGTGTCGCAGGCGCGCTTCGACGTATTGATCGGACGTACCAGCTTCGAAGTGGTGCAGGTACGCACGCAACTGTTCTACTATGGCGTCGATCTGGTGCGCACCATTACCATGGAGCGCAAGAACACCGCCATCGTGGTGCGGCGCGACAGCGGCTGGAAGGCAGTCGGCGACGGTCTGTTCGCCTTTCCCGGCTCGCCGATCGCGACCCATCCGGGTGTGGTGCGGCGCATCACCAACGTGGTCAACGTGCGTGAGACCGGACAGATCGTCACGGTTGACGGGTTTGAACTAGCAACTGTTTATTTCGACGGTGATCTGCAGATCGACGGCGTTTCGGATCTCGTCGCCGCGAAGGATCAGATCGGGTTCATTCAGGTCACCGCGGGAGCACTGCTGCCACCCAGCGCCTACGCCCACGCGCTCGATGCGCTCGGCCCTTTGGGCGGAGCGATCGATGCCAATCTGCATATCGGGTCCGGCAACATCGCCATGCGACTGCATCGGGTGGATGTGGCGGCGACCCAAGGTATGGGCGGGCCCGAATTCGTCGTGGCTGCGTGGGGAAGTCCGATATTCCCCGGCGGTGGCGACTGGATGTTTCTGCGGGCCGCTGGTCCAACATCGGCGCCAGAGGCGGTGCCTTCGACGCAGGGGGTGCCGCTGATCCGCGCCGGCCTGGCCGGGACTGTGCCTTTGCCGACTTCGCCCTATCGCATCGCCGACCCGCAGGATCTCGCCAGCTCGACCAACCCCGCGCACGACTATGGGCTGGTGCACGCGACAGGGACCCAGCGCACCTTCTTCCCGCGCCCGCAGGTCGAGGCGACTGACACAAGCAGGATCGTCAGCACCGAAATTCCGCTTCTGGCGGATCTCTATCTGCTCAGCACCGCCAACGGTGCCTTCCCGACGCTCGACGCGGCCGTACCGTTCCCCAGCAACAACTGGGCCTTCGCCGTCGATGGTTCGGGCCAGTACAAACTGGAACTGCCCGCAAGCCCGTTCCCGATCAGCTACGCCGGGCGCCGGACGCTCAAGCAGGCCGGCTCGGTGAAGGGCGATGTCGACTACACCGCAGCGCACGTTACCTACGCGGTTGACACGTCCCAGGCGACGTCGTGGACCTTTGCGCTCGACGGCGCCGTCAAGATCATGAGCACGAGCGCGCTCGGCGACATGATCACACTTACCGCCAACATCCGCGCGTCCTCGGACCAGCCCAACACCACATTCCAGCAGCCCAACCTCAAACTCGGCGGCGCGCTAAGCATCGTGCAGGACGTGCTGACCATCCTGGCCGACCTCGGCATCCAGAGCTTGATGTCGGTGCAGATGACCAACCCCTGGTCGCTGAAGGTCAAGGTGACGGTGCCGGTCGTTGACGCGACGGGCCAGCCACTGCAGGTGCCGCCGCTGGTGCCCAACCCCTCATTCAAGCTGGACGACACCGGCGTGGAGGTCGAACTCGACATCGCCCCGACAATGGACAAGGCGGAGTTCGCGCTCGTCGGGCAGCCGATGATCGCGGTCGATCCCATTCACATTCCAGGGCTTTACGTCGTTGGGCTGATCAAGTTCTCCATCCAGATATCTACGATGGACGGAACGACGTATGGCCTTCTGATCGGCTTCGGCATCGCCTTCGAAGATATCGTTAATGTCGGCTCCTTCAAGTTGGGGTTCAAGGGCCTGTTTGCCCTGACGTTCTTTGGTTTTGTCAGCGATACCGCCTTGGGCTTCGGTATCGGCTTCGTGGTCACCGCCGGACTGTCCATCGATCCGATCATCAGCATCGAGATTTACGTCGAAGGCCAGCTTGCCGTCGTCATGGCCTGCCGCGGCACCGGCCACGACACCACCTACGGCGCCGCCAAGATCACAATCGGCGTCGAAATCCACGTGTGTCTGCTCTTCAGCATCAGCTTCGAGGTCGAAACTACTCCGAAGAGGGTTATCACCGGGCCGGGTGAACCGACTTGCCCGTTGCCGGACGTTCTACCCTCGGCTTCCTGAGCTGAACGGTCGAAGGGAAACTCAAAGGAAGGCTCGTTTAATCCACGCCAGGAGGCCCGGCCGGCAGCTGCCGCCGGCCCGGCATTAGGAGGCCGCGATGGCGACGCAACTGATGCTGTTGCCCTATTTGCAGCAGTGGGACGGCACAGAGCTGAGCTTGCGCCTGCTCGCCGCTCCGCAATTCAACCCCCTCGACCCGCTCGCGCCGGGCGAACCTGCTTTCGTCGACGCGGATTTCCAGTTCGAGGTGCGGCTCATTGCAGGTCTTGCCGCCATTCCGACCACCGCAACCGCGTTCACGCCCACTGTGCAAGACGGAACCCATTCGCCGCAGGCGCGCGCAATATGCCAGGCACTGCAGGACAATCTGCCGATCGATCCGACCATCATTCCTATCGATCCGCGCACCAGTTCGGTGCGGTTCTTGAAATACGCCCCGCCGCCCTACCGAGCGGCTTCGAACTATGCGCAAGGTCGCAATCCCTTCGTTACCACCACGGACGCCTATCATTGCGCGCTGAAATCGCCACCTGCCGCCGGCACCGTGCTGAAATCGGATCCGCCCAAGCTGTCCTGGGGCAAGACGCTGGCTGCCTGTCTGCGCCAGCCGCTGCTGTCGCAGAGCATGAGTCTGGTACGCCCTTATGCGATTACGCCGCCGGCGCATTTCTTCGACCACGGCGGCTGGATCTACGTCAGCCTGGTCGTCGGCTCGCCGGGTTCGTCTCTGTTGGCAACGGCTGGCGCACTGAAGATGTATGCTGCGCGCGTGCCGCCGCTGGATACCGCACGCAGCCTATTCACCTGTGCGCTGTTTCCCGTCGCGTCGTCGCCGCCGACCGGCAACTACGACGATCTGTTCCGCGAGGTTGTTGACTACGACGACGGCTTTGCCAAGACCGTGTACGCCAACCAACCATTCGGCCTCGATCCGATGAACGAGGAGGACGACGGTTCGCGTCCGGCCGAGGAGCACGGCATTCAGCTCGGCTGGGACGACGAGCAGATTGCGACCTGGCTCAACCGCCAGATCGATCCGACCAGCGGCCTCGATGCCCCGCTCGGCATCTTCGGCTACAAGATCGACGCGCGCCGCCCGGGCGACGCGACGTGGAGCTCGCTGGTCCTGGGCACGACCAATGTTACGATCGGCGCGGTCGCGCTCGGGACATGGTCCGGCGAATTCCAAACCGAAATCGCGCCCCATAAGCTGATGGGCGACACCAGCATCAACTACTGGATACCGAGTTATTACACGATGTGGAGCGGTGCCTCGCTCGCCGGGCTGGACCTGGTGGCGGCGCAGCTGAAGGGCCTCACGGCCAACGCCACCGTCGTCGGCAATGCGCCGAATGTGCCCCTGCTCTACGGACAGGACTACGAATTCCGGGTGCGGCTGGTCGATCACACCCGCGGTGGACCGTCACTTGACGAAGCACCGTCGAACCCGGCGCCACAGCCGGTGGCGCCCCTGACGTTCCTGCGCTGGGTCCGGCCCGGTCCGTTGCGGCTCGACGCCACCCCCCCGGTCGAGCCCGATCCGGCCAATCCGCCAACGCAATTGAGCATCCGCCGCCCGCGTCTGGGCTATCCGTCGTACGTCTATGCGGGCGGCGCGGCGG